>PPCM01000034.1_pt1 | contig 315729 bp, 279 predicted proteins | sample 1555541 | NCBI WGS metagenome assembly PPCM01 (sample SAMN05284479, study PRJNA326546) | Marine sediment metagenome, whole genome shotgun sequencing project. | isolation source: marine sediment | place: Germany: Wadden Sea | collected 2012-09-05
CAGTTTTGGTTCCGAGAAAAACAGGTTGTTGATCTGCCTGATAAAGAATTTTGTCATAATCAAATTCTGTTCGATTGGTGATATCTGCTTCAGTCAGTTCTCTTTCAACACCATTCTCCAAGTACAAAAGAGTTCCGGACGTTGGTAAGGTGGTTATTACAATGGTGTTAAGGACCTTTGCATCGCTGCTAGATGCATCATCTTCTAGGTCAGAGATACGGTTTGGCTCACTTTGTGGGTCGAAGTTAATTGGCAAAGGATTATCAGTTGACTCAACTTCAACCACAAAGTTACTTGCTTCAGGTGCGTCGTTAACTGGAGCAACGGTGATTGTGGCAGTCGCTGGTGTTTCATCAACAAAACCTTCATCATCCACCGAGGCAAATTGAAAGTCAGTGTTGCCGTTCCAGTTCTCAATTGGGACAAATACAACAGTAGCAGAATCATTTGTTGCAGCCACAGAATCGCCAACTGTTAATTCGCGACCATCAAGATATAGGATACCGTTTTCTGGTAGAGATCTGATAATAAAAGATTCTACATCTCCATCGGAGTCAGTTCCAGACAATACAACTTCAATAGCTTCGCTGTCTTCTACTCCAAGAGCAGATGTTAATATAGTTTCGGGCCCATTGTTGGGGCTATCATCTTGATCGGTGATTTGTGTTTGTGTGCCGATACCACTATTGTTTTCTGGCTCATCGTTAATTAAGTAGCTGCCTACATCGCCAGCGCTTGAGTTGCCTGCGTAGTAACCAGAACTAAAGTTGTGTGATCCATCAGCTCCGCCTGTTGCTTCTTCACCTGCAGCGGTTTCTTCAAGAAGAGCGTCCACATCTCCATCGCCTTCAAGAGCTGCTAGGAGTTCTTCTTGGAGGTTGGTGAGTTCTCCTGCAGCAACAGTTGTATCACTAGGATCAAGATTATTAAGTACAGAATCATCAAGCAAAAGTTGACTGTTTTCGGTAAGTTCGATAATGTTTCCATCGTCTTGAACAATGGAAACATTGGCACCTGCGGCTGTGAGGATAAGGTCATTTTCATAAACAGCATCGCCAATGTGTAATTCTCGAGTTTGTCCGTTGGCAGATTCTACTGTTACGAGGCCACTAATTTTCTGAACTATGCCTGTTTGTGCCATGGTGTACTCCTTTCTTTCTGCTGCGTTGAACAGTGAAAATGTTTTTCATGCTCACTACAAAGAAACTTATCTATAATTAAATTGTATATAGATCAGGAGTGATTGGCTTCAACACGCTTGAGTGGTCTTAGCAAGACCTTCAAACCATACCCACCGAGAATAAGTACAGCCGCACCTGCTGCTAAGAAATAGAGACTCATCTTAATTGCAGCTTCCCACATGGTGCGATACGCGTAGCCAGGGTGGCTTTCAACATAAAGATAGCCAGCTTGGCTCCAGCCGCTCATAACAAGCGATTCTGTACTTGGTGGTTCGATTGTTATGAGGCCGACAAACCATTGTGGGACACCTTCGAGGGTAACCTCTTGATCGCGTTCAAAAATGAGGTCCCCTTCAATGTTATCTAAACGAATTGTTTTGTAATATCCACGATCAAAGACAGCATTCATCATGGTTTCGGCTGTAGGGATATCATTTTCTGCCATAACGGGAGAGAGTGAAAGGCCTAGTGATGTGGCAGTATCCTGTGAGTGGGATTCCATCTGAGCAATCAGAAATGATCTTGTGCTTTGTAGTTTTTCAAACCAGATACCAGTAAAAAGTATCAGGAAGAGAACAAGAGTGAATAAAATAAGCTGTCTGTAAAGTGTCATAGTATCAACCTTCTGATTATTTTAATCCTGCAGGTAATCTGCTAAGTAGATTGTTCCAGCTTTTGAGTTTTTCGTTGCCGCCCTTAACCTGTTTACCCTTGCCACGGGCTTTAGACATCCATAGGCCGGAACCATTGAAACTGAAAACAGGTACAAGATCACTTCGCTTTGTTGCTGGTTTAATTTTTTTGTCAATATTGTCAAGAACTAATGGGATGGAACTTGGTTTTTCGTAATATGTTACAACCATATGTGCTTGGTTGTATTTGAGAGCTTTTACATAAGTCATATTGAGCTTGTTTTCAGGTATGCCAATAGCCTTCAAAGTAAAATACTTGGCCAGAGAAAAATCCTCACAGTCGCCACCATTAGTAGCTAAAAATTCAACCGGAGTTGCCCAGTAATCACTTTTCCCCCAATGCTTTTTATCACTGATAAACCGCACTTGATTGAAGAAATCGTTAACTTTCTTAAGCTTTTCTATGTCGGTGGTAGATGCATCTTCTTTGATTAACCTCTGCCAGGCAAGAAGTCGTTTGTGAGCATTCTCCCCATATTTTGCTCTCACTGATTGAAGTGTTTGGCTAGAAATTGCAAAGATACTTTTACTCTCACTGATACCAATGAAAACACAAAGCAGTAGAGCAACCAAGATTGGCCACAAACTTGCTTTGGTTTGATATTCTTTAGTTAATCTTATGTGAGAGAATATGCGATGCATTCTGTTAAAATGTCAGAGTAATATTGAAAAACAGCTCTAATTAGTTTAATAGGATTGATCCTGTAATACAAATAGTTGACATAATTATCTTAACTGTTTTTCACCTATTGAATAAGAAAATAATGAAATGTTAGCCAAAAGAGTCAAAGAGATTGAAATAATTTGTATATTTTTTTTGAATAACGTTTAATTAGTAGTAATGTTTTTATACTCTTATCTTATTTGTAAAGAGCTACAGAAGGTATGAAAAAAGTTCTTCTTGTTGATAGTGACCCTGTTATGCGAAAGGTCTTTCATGAATTGTTAGACTGCCGTGGTGGGTTCATAGAAATGCTGACTGCTGTCGCAACCAGTGAAGCAGCAGAAATTCTGCATAAAGAAAAAGTTGATCTGGTTTTAACTACTATTAATTTGCCTAGAATTGATGGTTTAAAACTGATTTCATACTGCTCCCAAAAATTTCCGAATACCAAAATTATCCTTCTTGCCAAGGCTGTACATCAGGCAATCAGTGACTCTGTTAAACGATTTCCAAATGCTATTCTCATCGACCTGCAGCATGATATTGGCATGTTGTCTCAACGAGTTCATACTGAGCTAGAGATAGAATATGGAGGGCGAATAAATGGTGTCAGTCTACCTTCATTGCTTCAGATGTTTGCGCTTGATCATGTCAGTTGTCTTTTGAAGGTAACGACAAAACGAGCCAATGGTTTTCTCTGGTTGAAAGCTGGAGAACTGATTGCAGCTCGTACCGGCAAACTGAGTGGCAGAGAAGCTGCTGTTATGATTTTGTCGTGGGAGTCTGTTCTTATAGATATAGATTATGCGCCTTTTCAGAAAAAATGTGAGATTGACGACCGACTCATCATGATGATCATTGAGAGTGGTAAAAAATTTGATGAGTCTCTTAGTCTTAAAAGTTACTCACGGGGCCATGAACGATATGATATGTTTGTTGCCATAGACTTTGGTGTAAACGATGCAACAAGGCAGTGCCTGTTGCGGGACATTAGTTTAAATGGGGCTTACATTGAAACTGATCAACTGTTGCAAAAAGGACAGGTCATTACTCTTGTGCTTACCTCACCAGCTATAAAAACAAACTGTCTGGTGGACTCTCGGGTTGTATACAGTGATGCACAGGGTGCTGGGCTCAGTTTTGATATAAAGAGTCAGAAGCAGCAGTGGATGATTAAAATGATTATCGATTTCAGCCTTAAATCTCGTTTTCGAAAAGAACAGGCTGAGCTTGCAGACGGAAAAATAGTATAATCATTGTTGTAAATATTCTGTTTTACCTCTTAATAACTCATCTTCAATTGAACGGGATACTTAGATGACTGGTGGTATTTTTGCAGTGCTTGATGATATTGCGCTCCTGTTAGATGATGCGGCAATGATGAGTAAAGTTGCTGCTAGAAAAACAGCCGGAATTTTAGGAGATGATCTGGCTGTTAATGCAGAGAAAGCAACAGGTTTTAGAGCTTCAAGAGAGCTTCCTGTCTTGTGGGCAATCACTAAAGGTTCATTTGTTAATAAACTCATTATTCTGCCTTTGGCATTTTTGCTCAGTGCTTATGCTCCATGGTTGATAGTGCCCATTTTACTTCTCGGTGGAACCTATCTCTGTTTTGAAGGTGTAGAAAAGATTTATCATGCTTTAGCCCACTCCGGTCATTCAACAGATTCCCATGATGAGCAGATAAGTTCGGAGGCGGATTTATTAAAACTTGAAAAAAGTAAGATACAATCAGCAGTTCGAACAGATTTTATCCTCTCAATAGAAATCATTGTGATTGCCCTTGGTACAGTGCTGGATCAAACACTTCTCATGCAAATTATTGTGGTGTCGTTTATCGCAATTTTAGCAACAGTGGGTGTATATGGTCTGGTGGCACTCATTGTGCGAATGGATGATGTTGGCTTTTATCTGATTGATAAAGGTTCAATTAATCAGAACAGTTTTGGGGCAATACTGAAAAGAGTTGGCCATTTACTGGTGATTTCTCTGCCTAAAATTATTCGAGCACTTGGCGTAATTGGAACTGTTGCCATGCTGCTTGTTGGTGGTGGGATTTTTAATCACAATGTGGAAAAGCTTCATCATCTCTTTGAATCGATACCTTCTCTTCTTGCGAATTTAATATCAGGTATAGTTATTGGGGTTGTTGTTCTGTTTGTGATGTTAGTGATAGGTAAATTTAGAAAGAGCAGTACATCTACATAAACTACAAACACATAATGCCACCAAGGCTCCACTGGCAATGACCGCAAGGAACGTTGCTGCCATGGCAGTCGTGGGCATAGTCTTCGTCGTTTGCAATAAGTTCAACACAGGGGCCTTGGCTACAGCTCCAGCAGGGCGAATATTCATACTCGCCAGCTTCCTTCCTAAAGCTTTGATACTCTGGTTGTTGCCATATACTTTCAAGGGTGGCTGAAGCCAAATTGCCAAACACCTTTTTCATAACAGGTCGATCTTCGCCAAACATCCTGCAGGAATAAGTGTGCCAGAGAAAGTGGCAGGGGGTTACATCGCCATTTGCAGAAATGCAAACAGCCTCATCTTCAATGAAGGCACATTGCTTGCTATTCAGTGTTGCTGTCTCTGGAAGCTTGAGTTGTAAGTTATACTGATCAGCAATTCTTCTGGATTCGTCTAAAATGGTCTGTATTGCCTGATGATCAACTTGATCCTGTTTCAATAATTCTGGCAGATTAAGACGAATGTTTTTCTCTTTTGACTCTGCCAACGTGTTGTCGAAGAGTCGCTTTTCAGCTTGTGTTGATCTGGTGCCAGCAAATGACCTATAAAGCTTATAAGCTTGTGCTATATCGACACCAGTTTTTTCTGCTTCTACTTTGAGCCTGTTGAAAATCTCAACAGCCTGTTGTTCGTTTGGGTTAAATATATTCTCGGCTTCACCCTGTTCATCATATTGAATGAGATGAGTTGCAAGAATATAGTCAAGGCCATTGTCTCCAGCCCAGCCAACCAGTTGAGGTAGGGTGCTAATGGTGCTTTTGCTGAGTACAACTTCAAGGCCAATCTTAAAAGACTTATCTAACTTGTCTTTTGCCTCTTTTAGATATCTCACAGCCTTCTGAACACAGTTAAATGAGTGGCCAGTTGTCTTGCCATCAGTGCCTTCTGTGATATCGTCTACAGACAAACAAACTGTATCAAGTCCTGCCGCAATAAGGTTTTCAGCCATCTCTGCGTTCAACAGTAGGCCGTTACTCTGAAAACCAATACTGCCTTCATGTGGCATATGTCTTTTTGCAATCTTGATGAAATCAATCAGCTGTGGATGCATCAAGGGTTCGCCGATGCCATTGAGAACAAGTGTCTTCACTGTAGGCAAGCTAGGGATAATTTTTTCAAAGAGGGGAAGAGGGAAATGTTCCTCTTTAATACAGCTGCTCTCCTTGTATTTCACACATATAAAACAGTGTAGATTGCAGCGTGTGGTTACTTCTAGATAGAGTTTTTTAGGGTGGTTACTAAAGTTCATATGTTTATGAAGAGGTTCTCTTGTGGAATTGATCATTTTTTGTTGATCAAAAGCTACACTTTTGTCTGTATTTTTTCATTTAAAAAAAAATCAAAAAATTTTGTTGCTTGAGTGATCGAGCTAAGTTGCTGTTCTCATAAGATAGTTACTTGAATTTGCGCTCAAAGTTAGAAAAACCTAAACAAAAAACATCTACATTAGTATTGACTAAACAAGCACGCAGTGGTACAAGGAGATAAATGAGGTGTGCCACGTTGTGATGCATTTTGTTGTTGGGTAGTAACAGAAATGAAACGTTTTAAGGCTTAGGTGAGGGTTTTGTATGCAATTTGAAGAAATGCAAGAAAATGCACAAGTTGCCGCTGATATTTTAAAAACAATGGCTCATCCAGAACGCTTACTAGTGTTATGTCAACTAGTAGAGGGGGAAGTGGGGGCTGGTGCATTGCAGGCAAATTCATTACTCAGTCAATCGGCTTTTTCTCAGCACTTATCAGTGTTAAAAAAGCAGAGACTTGTGACTACACGCAAGGATGCACAGCAGGTTTTTTATACGCTGAATGACCCAAGAATAAAGAATCTTCTTGAGGCAATGCATTCTTCGTTTTGCAGATAATTTTTTTGGGTGTAGGGAGATGAATATCTCCTTAAATTTTCCTTTAACTTAAAGGAGAAAACTATGAATGGTGACAGGTCAAAGAAAATGATGAAACTGGATAAAGAGTTAAAGAAAGAGGGGTTAACCAGGCGTGATGCTTTAAAGCTTCTTGGTGTAGGGGCTGGTGCAATGGCAGTTGGTGGTTCAGTTGCATTTAAGGCAACCAGTGCCTACTCAAGTGATAAAAATGTAAAGGTGCTGATCATTGGTGGTGGACTTTCTGGTATTGCAACAGCGGCAAAATTACGCAGTATGTTGAGTAAGGCTGAAATTACAGTTGTAGAACCGAACAAGCAGTCAGTCTCTTATCAGCCAGGTAATACCTTCATCGGTGCTGGCTTGTATGAGAAAAAAGATGTGATGTATAACACTGATGAGTATTTACCTGATGATATAAATTTTATTCATGATCGAGCTGTCGCCTTTGACCCAGAAAGCAACAAGGTGACCCTAAAGAGTGGTCAAGAACTCTCCTACGACTATATGGTGGTTGCAGCAGGTCTCGTTTTTGACTTTGCAAAGATTCAGGGCCTCGAAGAATTAGGAGATATGTATACTCTGGGTGATGGTCAAAAGATGGTGGAATTTTTTGGCGAAAGTGGAGCCAGTACTATTTACAATACCGATGCTGCAGTACTCACTTGGCAAAATATGCAGAAACTGGGAGCTGAAGCATATGAAGGTAAGAGGTGTGAAGCTGTTTTCACTCATCCAAATACAGCTATTAAATGTGGTGGTGCTCCGAAGAAAATCATGTACTTGATGGATGCTCGCTTGCGTGAGATGGGCGGTAATGCTCGTTGCAATGTGAACATGACCTTCTATCCGAATGGTTCAAAGATGTTTGCAGTTCCAGAGTATAATGATGCAATTCTCAAACAGTTCAAGAAGAAGAATTTTAGATGGAATTATGCCCATAACCTCACTGCTGTTGATTTACAAAACCAGACAGCAACATTTAACCACCACTGGCAGGAAAAGGGTGCCTACGACGAAGATCTGGAAGAGTATGATATGATCGACAAAAGTACAGATGTAACTGTACCTTTTGACTTCCTGCACATTTCACCACCGGCAAAAGCGCCGGATGAAATCGGCAAATCCCCAATCGGCTCCGGTAAAGGTTGGGTTCCTGTTCATAAAGAGACTCTACAACATGTGAAGTATGAGAATATTTTTTCTCTTGGTGATATAGCAGCTGTTCCGCTTGGTAAGACTGGCGGTACTGCAAGAAAACAGTACAAGGTTTTATGTGATAATCTCGTTGCCCACCTTGAGGGCAAGGAGATGACAGCAAAATTTGATGGTTACACCGTGTGCCCAATTATTACTGATATCGGTAAGGTAATGCTTGCTGAGTTTGATTGGTCGCTCAAGCCTACACCATCATTTCCTCTTGATCCAACACAGGAAAGATATATCTGGTGGGTTTTGAAAACACAGATTTTGAAACCGATGACCCAGCATGGAATGTTGTCTGGTCTCGTATAATTTAATTATTAGGAGAAAATTATGAAAAGGACGCTGATTTTAACCGCAATGTTGGTTGCAACCCTGACCTTTACAGGTTGCAGTACAAAAGCAACCAACGAACAAGTATTAACCGCACCAAGTGCTAAAGTGCAGCAGCTCATTGATCAACATAAGCTTGAGATTGTTGACTATGAGTATGTGAAGATGGCTATTGGCAATGGTACAAGAAAAGGAGCCAAGGCAATTCTTGTTGATGCAAGGCCCAATTCAAAATATGTGAAAGGAACTATACCAAGTAGCTACAACGTTCCAGACACTAAGTTTGATGACTTTTATGGTCAACTTGCTGAGATGGATAAGAATAAGGAAACAATTGTTTTTTGTGGTGGCTGGAAGTGTGCAAAGAGCCCAAAAGTGGCTGCTATGCTGATGAAAAAAGGTTTTACCAACGTGAAAGTATATCAGGCTGGTGAGCCAGAGTGGAAAGACATGATGTATAGCGAAGTTGATACAGCTGTTGTGCAGTCTGCAATGGACAAGAACAGTGCAACCTTGATTGATGCACGCCCATACAAAAAGTTCCTGCAGGCATCTATTCCAGGTGCATTAGCTATTCCAGATACCGAAATGGATAAACTTGCAGGTAGGTTTCCTGCCAACAAAGAAGAAAAGATTATTACCTTCTGCGGTGGATATGGTTGTGCTAAATCCCATAAGGTTGCGGATAAACTGATGAGCCTCGGCTATAAAAACGTTTTTGTTTATGCTGGTGGTGTGCCAAAGTGGAAAAAAGACGGAATGGCTACAACCGGTGGTGGAGCTAAAAAAGTTGCAACTGATGAAGCTCCAACCAAGGCGGTAGTAAAGAATGGCATTACCCTGGGTGCTGATGAAGGTACTGTTGATGGTGAGTGGTTTAAGGGCCTCATTGTTGCGGGTAAGGTTCCTGCAAATGTTCAGATTGTAGATGTTGTTCCAACGGAAGATTTTGCAAATGGTCATCTGCCAGGTGCGATCAATATCCAGGCAGAGTCTTTTGATGCTAAGGCACTCGCTGCAAAGCTGCCTAAAGATAAAGTTGTGGTATTTAACTGTACAAGTGGTGCACGAGCTCTTGAAGCATGGGCTAAACTGAGTGAAGCAAAATACGACAAGACTGATTTTTACTACTTTGATGCCAATATCAACTGCGTTAAAGATGCAAAATGTGAAATTGAAGTAAATGAACCACTTGGTTAATGGAGGCTCTGAAAAATTATGAAGAAATTAATAATTGCAGCAACGATTGTAACAATGGCTCTGTTTGCTGGCACAGCTGTGCAGGCGGATGAGAAAAAAGGTCAGAAGATAATCATTAAAAAGCTTAAGAAGGATTGTGGCTTTAACGGTGGTGAACTGGCAAAAAAACATACTCAGGCGGAGTGGCAAACCATTAATGATGGTGGCAACCTTCCAGCTGAAATCCAGACTATTTGCCCAGACTCGAAACCATTGAAAGATGCCTACTATCCACACGTGTATGATTTTCTGTATAACTTTGCTCTCGATAGCGGTAATGTTCCTTCGTGTTAATTAATTGTGAGAATGTGTCGACAGACAGGGCTTGCATAATCAAGCCTTGTCTGTGTAATATGAGTTTAATCTAATTTGTACTGTTACTTGCTTTTAATTAATCTGGAGTTAAAAAATGAGAAATTTTCTTTATGTGTTACTTGCTTTATTTATAACTACTGGCGTTGCACATGGTGCATCAATGCAGTTGGGTAAACCTGTAACTCTAACAGAGATTACTAAGGTTTCAGAAATCAACAAAGATCCGGAACAATTTGTAGGTAAAGAGGTTGTTATCGAAGGAATGATCATCGATGTCTGTTCTAAACGTGGGTGTTGGATGGATGTTGCAAGTGATGTCCCTTTTGAGAAAATACAGGTTAAAGTTGTTGATGGTGTGATCGTTTTCCCAATGGAGGCAAAGGGCAAGACTGCTAAGGTTCAAGGTGTGGTTGAAGCCTTAAGGCTTTCTAAGAAGCAAGCTATTGAGCTTGGTGAGCATAAAGCTGAAGAGAGTGGTAAGGCCTTTGATCCATCCACTGTTAAAGGTCCTGTTAATATTTATCGCATCCGTGGTCTAGGAGCCGTGATTAATTAGTTATGCGCTGGCGAAAGTGGAACTATTATATACACCGTGACTTGGGTTTTCTCTGTATTGGTTTAACTATTATTTATGCAGTGAGTGGGATTTTGGTTAACCATACATCCCACGATTTTAATCCAAACTACACAATTGAAAAAATTTCGTCGGAGGTTCGTCCACTTGGTGAAGACGTAAAGCCTGATATGGAATATGTAAAACAGGTATTGTCTGAGCTTGGTGAAGCTGGAGCATACAGAAATGTTGCCATGCTCAGTACAAACGAGATACGTATTTTTGTGGATGGCAACACAATCGATGTAAATTTATATACAGGCAAAGTGATGCAGGAGAAAATATCACGTAAACCTGTTATGTTTGAGATTAATTACCTTCATCTGAATAAAGAGAAACGTTCGTGGACCTGGATTGCTGATATCTATGCAGTGGCTCTCACTCTTCTAGCTTTAACAGGCTTGTTGATGATTCGTGGAAAAAATAAGGTAAGAGGAGTATTACTTACTGTAATCGGATTTGCTATTCCTGCTATTTGTCTAGTTCTATATTTGTAGCCTTCCTGTTAAGAGGTGTAGTATGAAAATGAATCGGAGAACCTTTCTTGCTGGAACTGTTGCTGCGGGTGCCTCACTGATTCCTGCCGTAAAGGTTAAAGCGGCAATAAGTGATGATTCCTATGCCACTCTAATTGATCTGGCAAAGTGTGATGGCTGTGAAGGTCTTGACATGCCGGCTTGTGTTGGTGCGTGTAGGGTTGGGAATGCTGATCGCTTTCCAAATCCTGACCCAGAGCAGATAAGAGATTATTGGCCTCAGAAAAAGCATGAAGATTGGTCAGATAAGAAAGATGTAACTAACAAATTTACACCGTATAACTGGATTTTTGTTCAACAAATTGAGGTAAATGGTCGGAAAATATCTGTGCCACGACGCTGTATGCATTGCGATAATCCACCCTGCGCAAAGATATGTCCTTTTGGTATAAAACATAAAACGAAAGAAGGTCCAGTTTATATAGATCAGAGTCTATGCTTTGGTGGAGCTAAGTGCCGGACTGTGTGTCCTTGGAGTGTTCCACAGAGACAGGCAGGAGTAGGTATTTATACATACTTTCAGAAGTATATCCCAGCTGGTGGCGGAGTGATGTTTAAATGTGACCTGTGTCGCTCTCGGTTGCAAAAAGATAAACAACCATTTTGTATTGATGCCTGCCCTAAAGATGCAATGCAGATTGGTAAGAGAAAAGATATCTACACCAAGGCACTGGCATTAAAATCACAATATAAAGGCGACCTTTACGGTATGGATGAACATGGTGGTACATCAACAGTTTATGTGTCTCCTGTACCGTTTAAAGATATAGATGATGCTTTAGTTGAACAGGCTGGTATGCCGAGTGGTAAAGTTGGTCAGGTTGGAAAGAAACAAAAAGTAGTTCGTATGCATAAACCGAAAAATATGCTTGAAAAACAGTCGTTGTTAGCCAAAACAACAGTTGCAGCTCCTCTTCTAGGAGCTTTGGGAGCATTTGTTCTGGCTACAAAAAATCGCACCAAAAAGGGGGATGGCAATGAAAACAGTTAAAAGGCATTCATTGCTGGTACGCCTTACCCATTGGACTGTGGCTATAAGTGGTATTTTGTTGATTTTCTCAGGCTTTGGTCAAATGCCAATGTATAAAAGATATTTCATTACCGCAATTCCTGGTTTGCACTGGTCTGGAAATTTTGAAATTACCCTTGCTATGCATTATTTAACAGCAATTGTCTTTACTGCTGCAATTACCTATCATCTTGTTTACCACATAATGATGAGTGAGTTGAGTATCATGCCTAGAAAAGGCGATATCAAAGAGAGTGTGCAGGGGTTAAAAGCTATGTTGGGTTTGGCAAAAGAGCCTACACATGAAAAATTTCAAGCAAAACAACGTGTCATCTATGCGGTGATTGGTATTGATTCACTTTTACTCATTATAACAGGATTGTTTAAGAGTTATAAAAATATAGGTCCCATTGTTCTCGATCCAATGTTTTTGCAATGGATGGCAATGCTTCATGTTGTAACAGCTGTAATCTTTACAATGTTATTTGTAGCACACGTGGCGGCTTTAATGCTGAAGAGTCATCGCCCACTTATTCCATCAATGATAACAGGTAGGATATGTAAAGATTATGCTGATAATCACCACTCAGCATGGAAGGCAGATTTGTAATCTCAAGTAATTAAATGTTCAGTCTTCAAGCCCCTGTAGAGAAAAACTACAGGGGCTTTTTTTGTTATTTATGGCAATTCATTAATGAGAAAATATAGAGGAATCCTTGAAATCATTAAGGAAATAAAAAAAATCTAAATTAGAATTGACTGAACAATGCTGGTTCGGCTATTATATAAAAAACACTAAGTGCTTGAAATATCGATCTTTTTGGGTGCCACAGGGTGGCACCAAAAAAGGGGTTATAATTTGTAGTAATCATGTGTTGGGGAAAGTTGTTTAAGGCTCATTCATTTAAAGAGAGGGGATGGTATGGGTAAGCAAAACATTTTTTTATCGTTGGCAGTAATTGGGATATTGCTAACAGGTTCTATTGCATTTTCTGCTATTGAAGAACACGCAGAAATAACAGGACCATTTGAGACACCGATGGAAGTCACTATGACCTGTCTCGAGTGCCACGAAGATGCGTCCATGGAAGTGATGAAAACAACTCACTGGACATGGGAGAGTGAACAAGTAATTGAGGGGAAAAAGGTTAAGCGGGGCAAGAAAAATGTTATCAACAACTTTTGTGTTGCGGTAACAAGTAATGAGCCTCGTTGTACCAGTTGTCATGCTGGCTATGGTTGGAAAGATTCTAACTTTGATTTTAGCGATGAAACACGAGTTGATTGTTTAGTTTGTCATGATAACTCTGGAATGTATGTGAAACCTAAAGATGCTCCAGCTGGAGCAGGCATGCCTGCGGGTTTTACCGGTAAAGAAAAGTTTGATAAAAAGCCTTATGACCTTGAGAAAATTGCTCAAAGTGCAGGTATGCCAACTAGGAAAAATTGTCTAGTTTGTCATGCAAATGGTGGCGGTGGCAATGCAATCAAACATGGTGATATTGACACTTCTCTCATGATGCCGGGATATGAGCTTGATATTCACATGGATGTTGCTGGTAATAATTTTAGCTGCCAAGAATGTCATACCACTGAAGAACATCAGGTAAAAGGTAATGCACTTGTTGTTTCACCAGGTGTTGATAATGCAGTTGCATGTGTTGATTGTCATGATGCTGAGCCACACGAGAAGAAATCTTTGAATAAACACGTGGCAGCAGTTGCCTGTCAGACCTGTCATATTCCGACTTTTGCAAAAGAGTATCCAACCAAGATGTTCTGGGATTGGTCAAAGGCACAAAATCCAAAGAATCTACCTAAAGAAGAGCAGGTTGTTAAAAAGGATGGACACCCTGTATACATTGCAAAGAAAGGTGCATTTGAATACGGAAAAGATGTAGTACCTGAATACCACTGGTATAACGGCAGTGGTGGTGCTTATGCTCTTGGTGATAAAATTGACCCAACCAAGGAAACCAAATTGAATTATCCACTTGGTTCAAAAGGTGATGAGAAATCCAAAATCATGCCATTTAAAGCGCATCGTGGAATTCAGCCATATGACAAGAAGAACTCCTACTTTGTCGTTCCAAAGCTTTTTGGCTCACCAAAAGATCCAGCAGCATACTGGGCTCAGTATGATTGGGCAAAAGCTGCCGCAGAGGGTATGAAGCAGGTTGGTCTTGAGTTTAGTGGCGAAATAGATTTTGCACCATCTGTAACCTATTGGCCAATCAACCACATGGTTGCACCTGCCAAAAAAGCACTCAAGTGTAATGCATGTCATGGTAAAAAGACTCGTCTTGACTGGCAGGCACTTGGTTATGATGGCGATCCAAGAAAAAGTAAGAAAAAGTAGTTCTTGATGAATATGGCCGGACTGTTCTAGTTCGGCCATAACATCTCGTTGGTGTTGTTTGTCTTTTGCGGGAGAGGTGTGTCTAAGTATTGATTATCTATCTATTCTCAGGTATTTAGTTATAAAGAATGTTTTTTGATCCAAAATAGTTGTCAGAGAGGGTCGTGAAAATGAGTGGCTACATTGCCGGATTTATCCCAAGGTCAGGTGAGCTGAGTGTTAGTAAGTCAGCTTTGTACAATGTTTCTCTGGTTGTTCTAGCGCTACTTACCCTGTTGGGAATTGGTGCAGGCGTACATTCTTTATATGTTGGCCATGAACATACCTTTGGCGTGAGTAGAGAGGTGCCATGGGGAATATTAATTGGTGTCTATGTATTCTTCGTTGTTACCTCAACAGGTTTATGTATTGTTTCTTCGCTTGCCCATGTTTTTGGCTTTACGGATTTTTTGCCAATCGTAAAGCGAGCTGTTTATCTCTCTATAGTTACTATCCTTGCAGGCTTTCTTGTTATTACCTTTGAAATTGAAAACACCTGGCGAATGCCTGTTGGTAACATTGTAGGTGCTAACATTTCCTCAAATATCTGGTGGATGGGTACACTCTACGGTGCTTACCTTCTTTTTATGTGCCTAGAATTTGTTGCATTACAGCGGGGAGTACATAAGTATTCGATAGTATTGGGGCTCTGTGGGTTGCTAACAGGTATTGCTGCACATTCAAATCTTGGTGCAGTCTTTGGCCTCCTAAACGGGCGTGAATATTGGCATGGTCCATATATGCCAATTTATTTTATTGTGTCTGCTGCACTTTCTGGATGTATGGCAATTATTTTCTTCACCTGCCTTGCATACAAGATGAACGGGTGGAAAATGAATCTTGTAACAAAGCATTCGGTACACACCGTTTCGCGAGTCGCAATACTGTTTCTCGCTTCTATTATGTTTTTCACCATATGGAAAGTTTTGGCTGCAATTACAGGCAGTCCTCCAGGTAAGATGGAGGCTATGCAACTTTTATTGAGTGGTAGTTATTCACTTAATTTTTGGGCTGGTGAGGTGGCTTGCGGTTTGGTTTTACCTTTCTTAATAATTATCTTTATGCGGGGCAAAAGTATCAATGCTCTCTTTCTGGCCTCTACACTTGCCATGGTTGGTATTTTTATAATGCGCTACGATCTAGTTATAGTTGGCCAGCTAATTCCTCATTTTCACGGCATGGGTCTGATTGGTTACCCTGATCATTTTACCTATAGCCCATCATTACATGAAAATCTTGTTGTGATGGGTGGTTTAGCATTTTGTGGCTTCATGTTTTTGCTGGGGGAAAAAATCTTTCATGGTCATGTATCTGAAAAGCATTTCACCTAGTGGATATTTAAATACAGGCATAATTTGAGAGCAGGATCAAGTGGAGCAGAATATGAAGATTGCAAACATAAGTAAGATGAAAAATGAGGGTGTTGAATCGATTAAATCGAAAGAAAGACGCACCTTTTTAAAGATGGGTTTTGCTATCACCGGTGTTTATGCGAGCGGTTCAGTGTTGTCTCTTGTCTCAGCCCTTGATGCCCATGCCTCAAGAAAACACGGAATAACTGAAGGCTGTGAATTCCCATACAGCCCGCACTATTCCATGGTAATACGTGAGAAGTTTTGTGTGGATTGTGAGAGGTGTAAGGAAGCATGTGTTGAAATAAACGATGTTCCAAGCTATGGCTCACGTACAGAGATTCTTGAGATTGGCCCAGATAGAAAACATGGGCTTCATGACTCCACCTTCATGCCGATTCTCTGCAATCACTGTAATCGGCCACCCTGCGTTCGAGTTTGTCCTACAACTGCAACATGGAAGGATGAAGTCACTGGTATAGTAAAGATGGATAACGATCGTTGCATTGGTTGTAAAACATGTATGACTGCCTGCCCATATAATGCCAGGTATTTTAAGGAAGAGATTAGATCAGTTGATAAATGTGATTTTTGTTGGGAAAAGAAGCTTTCAAAGGGCGAGAAAACCACAGCATGTGTTGAGGCATGTCCTGCTGATGTACGGGTTTTTGGAGATATTTCCGACCAGTCAGGCAGAGTGTTTAAACTATTGCATACACCTGATAGTGTTGTGTGGGTGCTAAGACCTGAGACTGGGGCGGCTCCTAATGTCTTTTACGTTAATATCTAGACTTGGCTTAATTTCCTTGATGGAGCAAAGGTAAAATGAAAAGAAAACTACTGTTACTTCTTATCGTTCTTGGTTTTGTGGCTTATACATTCTGGAGTGTTGCTGCCAGTAACCAAAGTGTAAACGATGAATATGATGAAGATGAGTATGGCCCTAAAGAACCAATTGTTTGGACTAGTCCTGTCAAGGGCGTAATCTTTGAACATAAAACCCATACCTTGGAAACTGGGCTTGATTGTGATTCGTGTCATGATGATAACTTTGAGATGCTTGCCGGAATGGCTGAAGATGAAGATGATTTTACCATGAAGTCAATGGAAGAGGGGAGATACTGCGGTAATTGTCATTATGAAGGTGGTTTCGCATTTTCAGTGAAAACACGATGTACAAGTTGTCACATTGGGGTGAGAGGAGTCAAGCGACTTGAGCTAGAAATAGACGGTGAAGGTCGTAAGTAAATATTTGAAAAAACAGTAGTAAATCTTATTCATTACTTGTGTGAGTTGTTCCAAGATAGGTTTGTTGGTAAATTGTTATTGCTCTAATACTGTTTTTGAGTATTATTTTGTCTCTACCAAAAGTAACAATTACTTCGGTTAAAAACAAAATCACATTACTTGGTGAATGTGATGTTTGGTTATGATCTGTATAAATAGTATTTGAGGGATTTATGAAGATTGAAGATATGCAAAAAAACGCTAAAGTGGCTGCTGAAATTCTCAAAACGATGGCTCACCCAGATCGTCTTCTGGTGCTTTGCCAACTCACTGAGGGCGAGGTTGGTGCAGGTGCATTACAGGAAATGTCAACTCTGAGTCAATCAGCTTTTTCTCAGCACCTTTCTGTTTTAAGAAAACATGGACTCGTTAAAACTAGAAAAGATGCCCAGCAGGTTTTTTATTCGCTGGACGATCCACGTATACAGACACTTCTTGAAGCAATGCACGCGACTTTTTGCAAGCAATAGGCTTAATAAGGCAGGGCTGTTTTTTTAACTAAAAAAATTACAGCCCGATTAGTCCTGATTGCAAAGAGGTTTACTTGAGATACTTTTCTCTGAGTAGTTTCTTGTTTATTTTTCCAACACTTGTCTTATCTATAATATCTACAAACTGAACGCTTAGGAATAGAGCTAGTTTGCTGATGAGCCCTTTCTCTATGTATGCTTTTACATGCTGGACAAGTTCTTTTTCTTTTGGCTGTTCAATATCATCTTTTAAAATAACAAAGGCCAGTGGCTTCTCACCCCATTTATCATCTGGTGCACCAATTACAGCAACTTCATTTACTGCAGGATGAAGGTTGATAATATCCTCAAGCTCAAGAGAAGAAACCCACTCACCACCAACTTTGATTACATCTTTGAGTCTGTCGGTAATGCTGATGTATCGATCTTCGGTATGTGATGCTACATCGCCTGTATGCAGCCAACCACCTTGCCACAAGGTTTCTGAGTTACGATTGTCTTTTAAATACCCTTGAGTGAGCCAAGGTGTTCGAACAACAATTTCTCCAACGGATGAACCGTCTGCAGGCACATCGTTCATCTCTTCATCAACAATCCTCATTTGAACAAGAGGAATTGGTCTTCCAGCTTTGCAGCGAACCTCTGTGTCTGCTTCATCCTCTAGTTGCTCATTGAGTACGTGAGAAATGGTGAGAACTGGGCAGGTCTCAGACATGCCGTAGCCAGCAAAGATATCAATACCTTTTGATTTTGCTAACTTACATAGATTTTTGGGTAATGCAGCTCCACCGATAACTACCTTCCAGTTTGAGAGATCCGTTTTTGCGCAATCTGTGCTGGAAAGAAGCATATGAAGAATAGTTGGTACGCAGTGTGAAAAAGTGACCTTTTCTGTGTGCAGCAAATTGAGCAGTACATTAGGGATATATTTTCCGGGATAGACCTGTTTCACACCAACAGTGGTGGCAATATACGGAAAACCCCATGCATGTACGTGAAACATTGGGGTGATTGGCATATAAACATCACCCTGTCCGAAGCGTCCATGTTTTTCTGCTGTAGCAAGTGAGGTCAATGTGCTGAGAGTGTGTAGAACCAGCTGGCGATGACTAAAATAAACGCCTTTGGGCATTCCTGTAGTACCAGTTGTATAAAAGGTGGTAGCTCTGGTGTTCTCATCAAAATCCTGAAAGTCAAAATGATCAGCAGTGTTTGAGAGGAGTTCCTCATATTCTCCTTGTAGCTCAAGAGAACAGTTTTCTGGGGGAGCATCATCTACTAGTACGACATAACCCTTAACTGTATTAATTCTACCTTTGATCTGCTCTATAAGTGGTATGAAATCACCATTGATGAGGATATAATCATCCTCTGCATGATCTATTGTGTAAATGATTTGCTCCGGTGAGAGCTTGATGTTTACTGTGTGTAGTACAGCACCAATCATCGGGATTGCATAAAAACATTCAAGGTAACGGTGGCTGTCATAATCCATGACTGCAACAGTGTCACCTGGCTTCACACCCATCTCAGTTAAAGCGTTTGCAAGTTTATGTACTCGCTGGCGGAACTCTTTGTATGTGTGACGCTGGGTGCCACGATAGACTATTTCCTGGTCTGGGTTATCGACAGCTGGTGCAAGGAAAAGATTTTTAATAATAAGCGGATAGGCGTATGCTGATTGTGTTCTGCTAATAATATTATCTGACATATTTTGTTCTAGTGTAAAATTGATAAATAAAAATTATGTTCTAAACTGCTCTGCAAGTTTCCCTGAATCAGTTGCTAGTTTATTAAGGTTTTGTGAGGTGGCTGAAATTGTTTCCACTGCCTCATCTACTTCGAGGATGGCTTCAGAGACACTATTTGCCATGTTTGCTATATCATCGGCATAGTTCGAGGCTTGGGAAACTTTTTCGTTTGAATAATCAAGCTTTTCAGAGGACTCACTCAATGATTGCGAAATTTCGTTAACGGTTGCTGCTTGCTGTTCAACGGCGCTTGCGATGGTGGTTACAACATCAGTATTTTCAGAGACAGCTTTCGCGGCTTCTTCAATTTGGGTAATAGTTGAGAGGGTGACTTTCTCTACTTGAGCGGATTTTTCCTGAATTTCAAGAGCTGCACTGGATGTTTGGTTGGCAAGCTCTTTAATTTCATTTGCCACAACAGCAAAACCTTTACCTGCCTCACCAGCACGAGCTGCCTCAATTGTGGCATTTAATGCAAGTAAGTTAACCTGTTCGGAAATTTCTGAAATGGATTCAGTAACCTTACTAATCTCAGAGCCTGCTTTGCCAAGGTCATTGACCTCTTGTTCAAGTCCATCCATGATTGTTTTTGCATGATCTGTGTTGTGTTGAGCCTGTGTTGATGTTTTAGAAATTTCAATGACTGTTTCATTAAGCTCAGATACTGCAAGGGTGACATTTTGAACGTTTGAAGAGGATTCTGCGAGCACTTGGGCGACCTCATTCATATCCTTACTCATATAACCGGCAGAGCGGAAAACTGTTTGGGCCTGCGATTTTGAACTCTCTGTACGCTCGCCAATAGTTTCTATTAGAGATGAGATGGTATTGCTAGCTAGGCTAAGGGCATTGGAGTTTTTCTGAATGTTTTTAATGATTACGTGAATTTTATCAATAAACAGATTGAAATACTTAGATACTTTACCAGTTTCATCTTCTGAAGAGGCTTCAAGTCGTTTCGTTAGATCTGCATCACCGAAACTAAGATTCTCAAAGCCGTCGGAAACATCTTTTATCGGTTTACCGATAAAGTGGGCAATGACTAGTGCGCCAATACTAGCAAAGACTATTACTATAGAGACGATTGTTACGAGTATAACTGTAATGTTGTTTATCTTCTCGTTATTCTTATCTTTTATTTGAGTGATTAGACGATCAGTGTTGATTGCATTATCACCGTTTTTAGCAGCAGTTTCGATTTGCTGAATGGTCTGGTGATAGCTTGCCACTGAAGCATCATTGAGATTATGAAGATAAAAAATTGCCAAACAGGTCATAAGAATACCAAAGGCAATGGTGGAGGGAACAATGAATCCGAAAATTTTAACTTTGATAGGTAAATCTTTGAGGTTCTGTAGCATAACAAGAGTTTCCGTTAAGGTTATAGGTTTATCCTTACTTCTCTAACCACGCTGAGCCTGACTTAGTGTAGACCACTTAGAGCGAAGACGCCTTGTGTTAACGAAAGTAGTGTTGTGTCAACAATAAGGTGCTAATATTTCTTCAGAACTTATAGTAGTTTGGCTACAAAAAGATTTGATATGATTTATACCACAAAAACAGTATAGAACCTTCTTTAAAACGACAAAAGCCCTTAAGAATTATATTCTTAAGGGCTTGGAATGTTGTTGTATAATAAATTATTAAGGCTCAAGTGGTTGGAGGTCGGAGAAAGCACCACCGTTTGTAACATTGCTGTAACCGTTTTTCTCCAGAATAAATTTTGCAATTCCTGACCTTCTTCCACTTCTACAATACACCATTATTGGAGCATCCTTGTCCTGAACATGAGAAGATATCTCTTTGGAAATAATGCCATAAGGTATATTAAGAGCTTTTTTTAAGTGACCGTCTTCGAACTCACCGGCTGTGCGTACATCAATTATCGTTGTATCGCTAGAGTACCACTGTGCAGAGACTGTTTGAGGGGCAAAGGATATTAATAGGACTGTGATGAGTAATAAAAAATAATTTTTCATGAGATATCACCGAGTGTTTCTTTATAAGAAAAAGCTTATAAACGTGCTTTTTATAATAAGCACTGTAATTTAATCGGCAATAGTTGTTGGGGAATTGAAACAATTAGACCAGCTTTAGTTTCATCGTCTTTCTTATAATAAGCCAGCCCAGTAATGTGATAGAGGCTGACAGTATTCCGAAAATACTGAGTACAAGTAACTTATCATGCCAGTCTTGGGAGATTATCCACATAGAGATGGAGCCGCCCAGGAAAAAAGTAAAGACCATGAAGGAGGAGGCCGCACCAACATCTTTGTCTACTTGTTCGAGGATTAAGTTGTTGCCCGGAGGTCGCCCAAAAGCAAAACTGAACGTAAGAGCCCACATTGGTATGGTGAGGCCGTAATGACCAGGTAGTAAACCGGAAAACATTAAAAGTGATGATATAAGAACCCCAGAGTAACTAATCGGCAGTAGAACGGTTAATGGTAGTTTTTTAGAAATTAACCCAAAGAGCAAGGGTGCGATCATAAAGGCAGAAGCATTGAGTGCGAAAAATATACCATATTGTTGCTCTGAGAAACCGAATGTCGAAATGTAAAGGTCAGATGAACTAGCAATAAAAGCAAAAAATGGACAACCTAGCACACTTGAAATAACAACCAGGTAAAGATACTGTTTGTTTTGAGTGAGACGCAGGTAACTCGATACAGCTGCAGATAATTTATCTGTGTTGACTTCCTGAAGAGACTCTTTCATGGCCAAAACACCTGCAAGCGAAATTGTACCCATAATTGCTTTCAAGATAAAAACCCATCGCCATGAATAGTGTTCAATTATCCAACCTCCAATAATTGGTGCAATCATGGGTGCCGCTGCAACAATTACCCCAAGCTGCAGGAATATTCGTTGGCGCAGACGTCCTTCAAACATATCTTTACAAATGGCAAAGGCAATGGCAGAGGCAGCGGCCGCACCTGCTCCCTGAATTGTTCGAGCAATAATCATCAGTTCAACACTGTTTGCTGCTGAACAGAGTATCGACGCAACTATATAAAGAGAAAGGCCATAGATGAGCGGTGGTTTTCTACCATATCTGTCTGACAAGGGTCCGTAAAAAAGGAGGAAAAAACAATAACTAACAAAAAAGCAGACCAATGTGAGATTGAGTGTGGCAAGTGGTTGCTGCCATTTTTCCATCAAAAGTGGAATTGCAGCAAGATACATATCTGTGGAAAGAGGCGGGAATGCGGCAAGCAGTGCTATCAGAGCGATTAGTTTTTTCATGTATTATACGGCAGCACTGTTTTGTGACAGATAGATCAGATATGAGTAATATATAATTATTATTTCCGGCTACAATTGCGTCCTGCAGCCTTTGCTTTATAAAGGTTTTTGTCGGCCTCTGCGATAAGGTCTACTGCTTTTTGTGATTGGCTTGGCACAATCGTCGCCACTCCTATGCTAACGGTAATGTTGATCTTTTGTGCATCAATTGGGTTTGAAATTGCTAAACCTTCTATTTCAATACGCATTCTTTCCGCTATTTTCATAGCACCATCAGAATCAGTTTCGGGAAGAATTGCTATGAACTCTTCACCACCATACCTTGCTATTGTGTCGATTTGTTTGCGTGCAGTATTTTTTAATTTGTTTGCAACAGTTTTTAAGGTGGCATCTCCGCATAGATGGCCGAACCGATCATTGTAATTTTTAAAATGGTCGATGTCGACGAGTAATATGGACAATGGTTGGTTATTTCTTGTTCCGCGCTTCCATTCTGCAAGAAATATTTCGTCAAAGCGTCTTCGGTTATAGAGCCCGGTTAAGCCATCTGTTGTTGATAATAACGTTAGCTGTTGGTTGGTCTCTTCTAACTGCTGTTGCAGGTCTTGAAGCTCGCCGAGTCGTCTGTTGAGCTCTGCTGACTTTTCTTCAAGTGCTTCTCTTTGGTAGAAGAGTTCAAGGAAAATTTTTATTTTCCCAAGTAAGACTGCTGGCTCGAGAGGTTTAAATAGATAATCGACAGCGCCTGAATCGTACCCCTTGAAGATATGAGCTTTTTCTTTGTGTTCGGCAGTAACGAAGATAATCGGAATGTTTCTGGTGAGTTTGTTGCCACGCATAAGTTCTGCTACTTCGTAGCCATCCATCTCAGGCATGTTTACATCAAGCAAAACAAGAGCTAGTTCATGGTCTAAGGTGTATCCTAGTGCATCCATTCCTGAAGTTGCCTTGAGTAACTCGATTTTTGGATCATCAATTAAAGACTCCAAAACTAAAAGATTCTCTGGCCGATCATCAACAATTAATATTTTTGCTTTTTTCATTAAACTTAACCAAGTGTTGCTAAAAAGTGACCGATTCTGTTTACAGCTATAATGTGATCAACATCTGTGCTTGCTATGGCAGCTTTAGGCATAACGTCAACTTCTGCTGTTTCTGGCGATTGTACAATAGTCAGGCCTCCCATTTGTTTTATTGCGAGAAGGCCATTGGCTCCATCGGAGTTAGCACCAGTGAGGATAACACCAATCAATCTATCAAAATACACTTCTGCAGCAGACTTGAAGAGTACATCAATTGCTGGTCTGCAAAAGTTTACTTTATCATCCACAGAAAGAGTAAACGTTTTATCAGGTTCTAACAATAAATGATAGTCTGGTGGTGCAAAATATATTGTACCATCTTTGATCTCTTCCTTATCTTTTCCTTCTGTTACAGGTAGTTTTGATTTTTCTGTAAAGTGATTAACAAGGTAGTTGGGGTAATCTTTTGAAATATGTTGCACAATCATGACTGGTAAACAAAAGTCAGCAGGTAGGGCTGTAATAATTTGTTCAAGCGCTGAAAGTCCTCCTGCCGAAACCCCAATGACTACTGCCTGATAATATTGATTGCTCATTTTATTTCGTAGACCATTATCTTTTCTTTCGATAGATCTTTTCTTTTTTACAAATCTCTTCGAAATTATCTGCGACGTCTGAAAAGCCAAGGGTTTCTTTAGAACCAAGGCATAAGAAACCTCCAGGAGCTAGGCTGTCGTAAAATAATTGTAGAACTCGGTCTTGAAGGTCCTTGTTAAAATAAATCAGCACATTTCTGCAGAGAATAAGGTTCATCTCTCCGAAAACAGAGTCGGTTGCTAGATTATGATGAGTAAAAAGAACCTTCTCTTTCAATGATTGTCTTATAATTACATTCTCATTATCTGCTGTGTAATAATCGGAAAATTCTCCTGTACCACCTGCTTTTAAGTAATTGGCTGTGTATTCACGCACAACATCCAGAGGGTATATACCATCTTGTGCCTTAGAAAGAATGAGTTCATTAAAATCGGTAGCATAGGTTTGAGTACGTGTATGTATATTTTCTTCCTGCAACAAAATGCGCATGGAATAAACTTCTTGCCCGGCAGAGCAGCCAGCATGCCATATCTTTATAAATGGATATGTTTTGAGATGTGGAATCACATCTTCTCTAACGGCTTTGTAGAACCAGGGGTCACGGAACATCTCAGTTACATTGATAGATAAATCAAGCAATAAACTATTAAAAAAGGTTTCGTCATATATTATCCGGTGTTGCATTTCTGAGATACTGGGAAGACCTGAGATGTTGAGACTATGTTCGATACGCCTTTTTATATGTGTTGTGGCATATTTTCTGAAATCATAACCGTACTTCTGGAAAATAGCTTCCAGAAGCAGGGTTATTTCAAGGCGTTCATTTTCTATTTTTGTTTGCTGATCAATCATTAGTACCTTCTTCGGAAACGTTTGTTACACACAATAAAGCGCTGTACTCGCTTATTGATAGAGCCATACGCGGAGCATGGATAAAAGTTTGTCTGTATTGACTGGCTTGGCTAAATAATCACTGGCACCAGCTTCGATACATTTTGCTCTATCACCTTTCATTGCTTTTGCCGTGAGAGCAATAATAGGGAGTTTGCGGTGCTGTGGGTTCTTTCTGATCTCGGTAATAGCTTCATAGCCATCCATGCGAGGCATCATAATATCCATTAACACTGCATCTATGTCATCATGTTCCTCAAGCTTTTCAAGGGACTCAATCCCGTCTCGTGCGATGACAATATCGATTTCACGTTCTTCTAAAACACTTGAGAGAGCAAATACATTGCGCATATCATCATCGACTAGCAAAAGTCGTTTGCCGTTCAAGACGGCTTCTTTGTCATGCACCATTTTGAGCATTTTACGTTTCTCTTCTGGCATATCAGCTTCTACTCGGTGAAGGAAAAGAGCTGACTCATCAAGGAGACGTTCTGGTGATTTAGCTCCCTTAATAATGATAGATTCAGCGTAGTTGTTCAGCTTAGCCTCTTCTTCACTGGTAAGATCTTTTCCCGTATAGATGATTACTGGTACACGGTAAAGATCTTCATTGCCTTTGATTTTTTCAAGCAGATCAAAGCCGGACATGTCTCCAAGACCAAGATCAAGAATCATACAATCGTATGTTTCCTTCTGTAATTCCTGATATGCATCTTGTCCTGTTGCAACAGCAGTTGTAATAACATCACCGTTGCCTATGAGCTCTTTGATAGACTCTCTTTGCAGGTTGTCATCTTCTACCAGAAGGAGTTTGCTCACTGGCTTGTTTATCATGTTTTCGAGTTTGCTGAGAGTTTCTTCGACTCTTTCAATTGAAACCGGCTTTGTCAGGTAGCCAATGGCGCCCATTCTCATGGCATCCATTGATGAATCAGATGCTGACATAAAATGAACTGGAATGTGACGCAGAGTAGAGTTCTCTTTTAAGCGTTCCATTACAGTCCAACCATCAATGCCTGGTAAGCCAATATCAAGAATGATTGCACTCGGTTTATAATAATCGGCAAAGTGAAGTCCTGTTTCTCCATCTTCAGCAATAATACATTTAAACCCACGTTCTCTTGCAAAGTCTCGAAGAACCTTTGAGAATTTGTCATCGTCTTCGATAACTAAGATTGATTTACAATCGGCTGTGGTATCACGTCGATCATCTTCAACTTCTGAAACAGTCTCCGGAGGTGGAGTGGTTTGTGCTTTCTCCTTTGCAGGTTCTGTCTGAATAGCTTCTACTGGCTTTTGCTCTTGTTTGGGCTCACTAAAGCTAAACGAAGCGTCTTCTTCCTGGCTATTGTCTTGTGAAGGAAAATTCAACGGTAAGAATATTGTAAAGGTGGAACCTTCACCATCAACAGATTCGAGAGCCATAAAGCCGCCAAGGAGTTTAGTTAATTCCTTAGATATCGATAAGCCAAGACCTGTACCACCATATTGTCTGCTGGTTGAACCGTCTGCCTGTTGGAAAGCTTCAAAAATCGTAGTCTGTTTATCTTGGGGTATTCCAATACCATCATCTTTAACGGCAAAGGCAATGGCTGGTTCGCCTTCTAGCGGTGAATCTTTTAAATTTTCTTCAGAGGCGTTAGAAATGTTAAGCGCGACAGTTCCTTCAGATGTGAATTTAAATGCATTGGTGATGAGATTGCGTAACACCTGTTGTAAGCGTTGAGAGTCTGTCTCTAAGGTTTTTGGTAGGTCTGCAGTTTGTTCAATTTTAAACTCAAGACCTTTATCTGTTGCAACTTCCTTGTAGATTCTTGTCAAGTCTGTCTCTATGCGATCAATTGGAACATCTTCTACAAGCAACTCGACCTTGCCTGCTTCAACTTTTGAGAGATCTAAAATCTCATTTATGAGGTTGAGTAGCTCAGCTCCTGAGGAGTGAATTGCGCCAGCTGACTCAACTTGCTTATCTGATAAATTGCCATCTTTATTGTTGGCAATGAGTTGTGAAAGGATAAGAATTGAATTAAGTGGTGTTCTGAGTTCATGGGACATATTTGCCAGAAATTCAGATTTGTATTTTGAGCTGACTTCAAGCTCATCCATTTTTCGTTTAACAATCTCTTGTGCCTCTTGAAGATCTCTATTCTGGTCACCAATTTTCTTTTTCTGTTCTTCAAGGGCGCCGGTTCTCTCTTGTAGTTCTTCGTTCGTTACTCGTAACTCTTCTTGCTGTGCTTGGAGCTCTGCTTCAGATTCCCTCAGGGCCTTAGTTTGTTCTTCTAGCTCTTCGTTGGTTACTCGTAATTCTTCCTGCTGTGCTTGAAGCTCGGACTCCGATGCTTTAAGAGCGTCTGTTTGCTCTTCCAGACCTTTGTTGCTTTCTTCTAACTCTTTTCTCTGCTTTTTGGCTTGGGTTAAAAGTGCGGCAATACGTTTTCTAGATCTTGAGGCGTTAAAGAGCACAGCAGTGTTTTCTAAGGTTTCCTCAAGGAACTCTTTTTGCTCTGGAGTAAAAGGAGTTAATGATCCGATCAACATTACTGCGACAACATCACCCTCCGATGCTATGGGGGCTGCAACAAAGTATTCTGGGATGTCTTCACCTGCACCATAGTTCATGGCAGGAGCGTCTTCTTGTATTTTACTGAAAAAGAGAGTTGTCGCTTCAAGTGCTGCTTGGCCAACGAGTCCTTCACCTATGTCAAAGGTGTTGAAGTTACCAGCACGATCACTGAATGAATAGGTTGCTTTTAGTTTTAATACTCCACCTTGATGAAGGTATAGTCCACCGAGCACTCCGCCTAAATGTTGTACATAAAATTTGATGCATCGGTTGGCAAGTGCACTTGAGGTAAGTTCGCCACGAAGTAAATTGTCTAGCTGTTCCTTCCCAGATTTAAGCCAATCAATTGTTTTTAGATTTGTTGCCATATTGTTAAGGGCAGTGGCCAAATCACCTAATTCATCTTTTCGGGGGAGTTCTAGTTGCCCATCAAAATCACCAGTGGAAATTGCATCAGCAAATTCTTTTTCTGCAATAATTGGTCTTGTGAAATTTTTTGATAAAAACCAGGCACAAACTGCAATAACGATGATCAATAAAACAAGTAGATAAAGTAGTTTGGTCTGTAAGTTACGGATTGGTTCTGCTACTTCAAAATCATCAATTTTAGATATAAGAAACCATTGCAGACCTTCAATGTTAAGTTTGTCGAATACGACAAGAACTTTGTTGTCATAGCTGTCATAGTAAGTGTTGTGGCCTCCTTTTCTATCTGCCTTTAAAGCGTCTTTCCAGTATTCTAGGATGGTGTGGTGGGTGTAACCTACAACATATTTACCATCACCCATTGTTTGGACATTACTCTTTAGCTGAAAGTTTTCCTTCTTCGGATCATAACCAACAAAGTAAGATTCACCAGATTTACCCATCCCTTCACGAGATTTCACAAGATTACTTGTGAAATTTGAGTCAAATCTTAAGATTACTACGCCTAATCTATCACCTGTCTGGGCAAAAACGGATTGAGCAATAAAAGCCATTTGCTTTTGGTCTGCTGCTTCGTAGGGTGCAAAATCAGAAATGACGGTTTCATTTGTATTGAGGGCTTTTTTCCAGACTTGATTTATATGACTGTTTGTATATTTTTCAGAACTCAGTTCTGTACCTAAAAGATCGCTACCAATATGTTCATACATGACATTGCCATCTTCTGAGTCAACAAAATATATATCTTCATAATTATACGATGCGATATAGTTGCTCAGTAATTTGACCCTCTGCGTTGCAAACATATTGAGTTGTTCACCCTGTAGGCGGTCTCCCTGCGCATGGAGTTGTTTAAATAAATATTGAATATCCTCAGAAGTAGTAAGTGTTTTTATATCAGTAACTCGGTGTTCGAAATATTCTTCAATCTGCCCTTTTCTAATATTTTGTATTGTGTTGAGTTTGGAAAAAGCCTGTTCCAAAAGAGAGCTTTCTACCCAGGTAGTAAGAAAAAAACCAATGAATGTTAAAGGCACAATAGATGTGACAAGAAAGAGTGTGAGCAGCTTGGGTTTAATTTTTACATTATCCAGAAAAATCATTATTCCACCATTATTCCACAAAAGTGTTAAGACAAAGGTTGTAGATTAAGTTTGTTTTTCGATTTATTAGTAAAATTGCATATTGCCACTATACTGCCACATTCAAGAGTCTTTCTCAATTTGTTTACTCTTATAAGGTGGATTATTTTCATTTTTATAGAGTTTTTCCAGATAAGAATTTTTCAACTTATTATTGACTTGCAAATACCCTTTGTGTTTGTTGGGAGTAAATAAAAAACAAGGGACAGGATTTGTATGACAGACAATAAAAAAACATCGATGTTTCAATATCTGACAGTGCTAACCATAAGTGCCACTGTTGGCCTTTATGTGTGGCGGACACTTTTTGATAATTTTGCGGTAAATGTTGCAGGTCTTGATGGTAATCATGTGGGTTTTCTACAGTCTGTTCGTGAAGTCCCTGGTTTTCTGGCACTTCTTGTGGTGTATGTCCTGTTTGTCATTAAAGAGCATCGACTTTCTGCATTAGCTATTCTGGTTCTAGGTGTTGGTGTGGCTTTAACAGGGATCTTTCCTACCTTTTATGGTCTCATTTTTACAACTCTGGTAATGAGTTTTGGTTTTCATTATTTTGAAACTACCAATCAGTCTTTGACCCTGCAGAACTTTGATAAAGATACAGCTCCTCTAGTTTTCGGGCGTTTAAGAAGTTTTGCTGCAGCAAGTAATATTGTTGCAAGTTGTGTTATCTTTGTTCTGGCCTTGTACCTTGATTATGTCTATCTCTATTTACTGTTTGGTGCGGCTGTTATTTTTGCTGCAATATGGGCGTTTAAGAATCCACCGCAATTGAACATCACTACACCCCAGAAAAAGGAGATGGTATTCAAAAGGAAATACTGGCTCTTTTACCTGCTCACATTTATGTCGGGTGCAAGGCGGCAGATATTTATAGCTTTTGCTGTGTTTTTGCTGGTGAAAAAGTTTGAATTTACTGTCTCTGAAATAGCTGTTCTTTTTCTAGTTAATAATATCGTAAATTACTTCCTCAGTCCTTTTATTGGCAAATGTATCGTCCGCTTTGGCGAGCGAAAGGTGTTATCTCTTGAGTACTTGAGTCTTATCTTTATTTTTGTAGCCTATGCCTTGGTCGATTCTAAATTACTGGTTATGGCGCTTTATATTGCGGATCATATCTTTTTCAACTTTGCCATCGCTATTAAGACATTTTTTCAGAAAATAGCTGACCCTGCGGACATTGCACCAAGGTTCGTGTTCAAGAATATGTTCACGGCCCATACGCAGTGATGAATAGCAAGAACCACATTGAACCAGTAAGTCTCTCTTTTTTTCTTCGGCAATGGAAAGGTTCCAAGCGCTGGTTGCAAGCCATGAGTCGATATCGGTGGATGGAAAAGAACCAAAGGCAGGACAGCAGACATAATTGTCAGCATCTACCATGTCAACCCCCAAACTTTCCATTGAACAGCGGATTGCACGTTCAACATCTGGGCGAACAGCTGGGGTATTACATCCGAGAAATAGACAGAATTCCATATCTCAATCCTTCAAAAAGTAGTTTAAAAGGCTACTATCAGCCTCCGAACATATAATCATTTGCACTAACTACAGGGGTCTTCATCAGCATTTCCTGAAACATCTTTAATTGTTCAGGATTATTGGTGATGGTCTTTAACTCCGGTAGTCCAAGATAATCTCTGAGCTTTGTGTTAACACCTACAGCCTGTGTGTAACCCCTCTTATATATTTCAACAATTGACGGAGGAACACGGGTCTCGTCGTTGGTGGATTGCCACTGGCGAACTGCAAGTATGAGCTCAAAAGGTTTCACATCCATTGGACACATCTCTTCGCAGCGCGAACATGAAACACAGGCCCATGGGGTATCCTCTTCAAAGAGGTGCTCTTCAAGGCCAAGCATAACCTTGCGGGCAAGGTTGCGCACTAAAAGAGGCGGGTCTCCTTGGGAGGCTGGGCAACCAGCAAGGCAGGTTGAGCAATTAAAACAGTGTTGCAAGTCTCCGGTGTTATATATGTCTTTCCAGAGATCTTTGATTGATTCTTCCTGAATATTCATTCTCTTTCACCTTTTTATGCTGTCAGAAAATTGAGGTCATCCATTAACTTCTGATCAACCATGGCCATAATCTGTTTGTCACTCCAGCCAGGTACTTGAGCTGCGTTGTTACGACAGCCAACAGTACACATACCGCATGCTTGACAGGCGGCTGAATCAACTTTGATTCGATGCTCAACTTCATCATATTCTCTAGCATCATACGGGCAAACTCGAACACATATTTTACAGCGAACGCAAAGTGCATCTCTGACTGTCGAGACATTCCTTGCTGTTTGTAATTCTTTACCTTGGAGAAATGAGTAGGTTTTTTGAGCTGCAGCACGTGCCTGCATCAGGCAATCTTTTAGCGGTAGTGGCGAGTGAGCTGTGCCGGCCACAAAAATCCCAAGTTTACGGAACTCAATTGGTCTCCATTTCGAGTCAATTTCCTGAAAGAATCCATCTTCAGTTAGCGGAACATCAAAGATGTTGGAGAGTGACTGGTTAGATGGCTCAGCAGCTACACCCGTTGATAACACAAGATAATCAGCATCAAGGGTTACTGGCTCATTTAAAATAGTTTCTACGAAGCTTACCTGAGGTTTGCCATTTTCAGAAATAGATACTTCAGGTCTCTTGTTGAGGTTGAAGTTAACAAAAATTACGCCAAGTTTTCTCGCTTCAGTGTAATACAGCTCGTTGAAACCGTAGGTCATAAGATCCCTGTAAAGTACGATGACTCTGGTGTCAGGGTTTTTCTTCTTTATGGAGATAGCATTGCTGACAGCCCACATACAACAAATACGACTACAATAATTAAGTTTGCCCTTTTCCCTTGAACCAGCACACTGCACCATTATGACGTTTTCTGCGTCGGTCAGATTTAGGCTGCCAGAATGTAAGCGTGAGCGCACTTCTGTTTGAGTTAGTATTTTGTCAGAATCGTTGAAACAGTATTCATCAGTGTTGCCTTCGTGAGCCCCTGTTGCAAAGATGGTTGCACCATGATGCAGCCATTTTTTTTCTTCCGTATCTTTGTTGACTATCCTTGATTGGAATGCACCAAGTGAACCCTTTGAATCTGTTACTTCAGAGTTGAGATGAAGGGTGATGTTTGGGCTCTCGTATACCTTCAGTCGTAAATCAGTAGCACAGGAAACAGGAGTTAACCCATCCAGAGTCGCATGGACTGATCTTCCAACTAGTCCGCCTAGTTCTTTATCTTTTTCGATAAGGTGAACAGGAACATTTTTTTCTGCAAGTGAAATTGCCGCTTGCATACCAGTCATGCCACCGCCAATGACAAGGGCAGTTTGATTGATTGGCATAATCCGCATTGGAAGTGCAGGTTTGAGTTTTAATGCCTCTATCTCAGAGCCCAGTTCTGTGGCAACCTTTTTTGTCCAGATTCTTCTGTCAGGCTCTTGCGCACCACGACGGACGAGACTTTGAAGGTCGTAAAGCTTTGTGAGCGATGAGTGAAACCCTGCTTTCTTGCAAAGGTTTTTTACAGTACGTCTGTAAAGATATGGTTGACAGACACCAATGAGCAGACGGTTACAGTCGTGATCCTGCATTGCTTCCATAACCTGCTGCTCACCATCGCTAGTGCAGATAGACATGGTTAAATTAACTACATGAACACCACTATATTCCTTTAATGAGTCTGCTAGGAGATCGAGATCAAGGCCTTCAGCACCTTGAGAGTCTTTACATTTGCAGATTACTACCGCAACCCTTGGTAGCTCATTAAGCTCGCTGATGGGTTCTGCAACTATTTCTTCTTTACCACGGACAACGTCAATTGATTTTAAAAAGCTTGTTGTCTCACCTGCGGCAGCAATACCGCTGGACATCGCCTCACTAATATCAGTAAGGCCCATTAACGAGCCGCACATAAAAACGCCCGGCGTATGGGCAAGTCTTACATTAGAATTTGGTTCAGTTGCAAGCATGCCACGGTCATTGAGAGGGGCGCCTGTGACTTGTGACCATTTCTGATGGTCAGCAAATGGTTCTTGACCTGTAGACATAACAACCAGATCATATTCTTTGGTGAAAAAAGAATTGGTTTCCGGGTCGAAGTAGCGGATTTGCAGTTGCCCATCTGGAAGTTTTACAACTTCCTGGACACGACATCGAATAAGTTCTACTCCATCTTCTTCTACCGCTTTAGTGCGGTAACGATGAAAGCCTTTACCAAAGGTTCGCATGTCCATGTAGAAAATTGTTGTCTCTACATCGGAACCACCTTTTTCCTTGGCGAGTACAGCTTCCTTTAATGCAAACATGCAGCAAATAGAGGAACAGTATTCTCTTTTTTGACGCCTGTTCCGTGATCCCATACACTGTATCCAGGCAATTTTCTTTGCTGGTTTTCCGTCTGACGGTCTGAGAATGGTATCTTTTTGATAGCTACCTGTGGAGCTAAGCATTCTTTCAAAAGCTAGAGCACTCACCACATCTCTTGACACAACGTAAGATTTTGCATCTTCTGCTTCATGGATGTTGTAAAGTTTTGCACCTGTTGCGAGAACAATCGAATTCACTTCATGGGTCTCTATTTTGTCTTTCGCTCCAAAGTCGATTGCTCCGGGATAGCAAACATCAATACAGGCTCCGCACTCTGTGCATGAGTCCATATCAATCATCAGCATATGAGGCGCGTTATGGGGTACTGGTTGATAAATAGCTTTACGTTTAGTTAGGCCATAGTTAAACTCGTCTGCCACCTCAACAGGACAAGCATCAATACATTTTCCAACACCGTTACACTCTTCAGTGCGCACATAGCGAGCCTTGCGAACAAGTTCAACCGTAAACTCCCCAGCCTTGCCTTCAACAGATTGTACATCTGTGAAAGGAAGTATCTCGATATTCTCGTGGTGAAGACTTTTGCGCATACAGTATTCAGAAGAATACTCTCTGCCAACCATAGGTAGCATGCGGCACATACCACAGTGATCGGATGGGAATTGGTAATCAAGCTTTGAAAGAATACCACCGGTTTGGCTGGAAGCATCTGTTAATAGAACTTTGTAACCACTTTCTGCGAGTTCGATTGCAGCTTTGATGCCTGAAATTCCGGCACCAGCGACAAGAACTGTTCCTGTCTTTTGTTCGGTCATGTTACAGCTCCTATTTTTCCTGGCCTGTCACTTCAACCATTTCATCAAATTCAAAAACTGCAAGTGGCTGTGGCTCGTCAACTGATCGTCCTGCCTGATAGTCAAAACGGGTCTGAGCTTTTTCAGCAGCTGTTCTAAATATTGGCATAAGAGCAATGTCATTAGGGCATGCAGAAGTACATTGACCGCATCCTGTGCACATTGTTGAGATGTGACTCATACGTACAAGATGATAGAACAAGGTGTCTGTTGGAAGCTTAAGGCTGCCGCCTTTGTCGGCCCAACCAACTAGCTGTTCACTCTTATGTCTGAAGGTGTCTGTTACAAAAACACACTCTTTGCAGTAGCACACAGGGCAGGCAACTCGACAATTGTAACAGTTAACACAATCTGCGAGCATATTCTCAAGGGACTCAAAACTATCATTTGTCTCATGATATGCTGCAAAGGCTTCATCTCTTTTAGCTAGTCTCGCATCGGCCAACTTCTTTATCGCGGTTTCTCTTGCAGCAGGTGTTTCAGTTAGTGCAAGACCTGCATCAGAGAGAACTTGCTGGCCTTTGTCACTATATGCTTCAACAATGATCTTGTCGCTTGTAGCACCAAGCAATCCTAAGCGCAGGTCAGCTAAATCTGCTGCTGGAAATTCACAGATTGAACATGCGCCGCAAACCTGAACATCACCAGCAAAAGTCTCACCTGCCTTAGCTGTTTCAATAAAACTTGTAGTAGTGCCGCCAGCTGCGATGAATTTTTTAAAATCACCATTTTCGAGTCGGCCAAAACAGTCAATGCCAATGATGATGGCTTCATCAAAGCTTGCTTGATTGAGTTTTGTTAACTCAACAAACGCTCTGATTTCACAAGAACGCATGACAAGGCCAACTTTTTTACCAGTAGGCGTTGCAGTGAGGGTTGAAGCAAGTTTTGCGCTGTTTACAGGAATAACAGGCGCAAATGGATCAGCGCCTTCTAGCAAATTGGCCTTGGTTACAAGCGTCTGCATTGCTAAACCTTCGCCCTGTTTTATAGGTACCATGATTCCGTCAACAACTTTTTGATCAAGGAGTTCTGAGAAGAACTGAGTAAGTTGGCTATTGAAATCAACTTGTGCAAAAGAAAGTTCGATACACTTTGTCATCTTCAGTTCTCCTTATCCGACTACTTTAGCGACAGATTTGTTCATTGGACTAGGGCCAATTTCTTTTAGTTTGGCGGTCATTTCCTGAGCAACCTCCTGGAGCATTGTTCCCTCACTAGCTGCAATCCATCTCAACCATAACCTTTCCTCATCGATACCATATTGTTTGAGAAGTTCGGTGAGCAGAGCAACTCTTCTTCGTGCTTTGAGGTTGCCGTTTATATAGTGGCAGTCTCCAGGCCAGCAGCCACCAATAAGTACGCCATCAGCGCCGCCTAAAAAAGATTTGATAACATATTTTGGATCTACCATGCCGCTGCACATGACTCGAATAATTTTCATGTTTGGCGGGTAGGAAAGTCTTGATGTACCGGCAAGGTCTGCGGCGGTAAATGTGCACCAGTTGCAAAAGAAAGCGACTATTTTAGGTTCGTAATTACTCATCTGCTACTCCCTCACTAGTTTGTTAAAAGTCCATCTATTTCCGCAAAGACCTGTCGGTCTGTAAAATGCCTTACCTTGGCAGCCCCACTTGGGCAACCACCAGCACAGCTTCCGCAACCTTTGCAGAGAGCTGAGTTTACTTCACTGATTCTCGAGAACTGGTTGAACTCTATTGCGCCATATGGACAGAGACCAACACAAAGTTTACAGCCAACACAGACATCCTCATCGATTGCTGAGATCATTGGTGGTATCTCAACCTGGCCTGCGCCACTTAAAGAAAGACATTCGGCAGCAGCACCTTTTGCTTGAGCTACCGTGTCTGGAATGTCTTTTGGCCCTTGGCAGGTACCAGCCAGAAAGACACCACTGGAAGGTGTTGAAACTGGTGCCAATTTAGGATGTTCCTCCTGGAAAAAACCGTCAGAACCAATTCCAATACCAAACTTACGCATGATTTCTTCGGAGTTTGATCTTGGTTCCATTGCTGTACAGAGAATTGCCATCTCAACTTCAACTTTCACAAGAGATCCAGACAGGGAATCCTCTGCAGTCACCGTGAGCATTCCGTCTTTGTCTTCAGTGATGGATCCCGCTTTACCACGGATCATCCGTACACCTTCCATCTGGACCTTCTTGTAAAATTCTTCATAGCCTTTGCCAAAACAGCGCATGTCAATGTAGAAATTATAAATTTCTGTGTCATGACCGCACTTATCTTTAAGCAAATGGGCATACTTTAGAGCGTACATACAGCAGGTGCGTGAACAGTACTCATGATGGTTTATATCACGGCTACCAATGCAGTGAAGAATTGCAACACTCTTTGGTGGCTCTGTAAACTTCATCTTATTTTTCTGGCTGCGCTTTAGAAGCTTTCCAGCTGTCGGGCCAGTTGCATTGGAGAGGCGTTCAAACTCAAGGTTAGTAAATACATTTTTGAACTTACCATAACCATATTGTGTCATTGGTGTTGGATCCATTGGGTCAAAGCCTGTGGCAACAATAATTGTGCCGACTTCAACATCGAAATGCTCATCCACCATATCGTGATCAATAGCGCCTGCCTTGCATTCCTTCTCGCATTTTCCACAATCAATACAGCCGCCTTTTCCTTCACGTTTGTCAATCACATATTGAACCGGTACTGCTTGTGGAAAAGGAATATAAATGGCTTTTCGCCTCTGGGTACCAACATCCCACTCATTAGCAGTTATTACTGGACAGACGTTGGCGCAGTCTCCACATCCTGTGCAGTTATTTTTTACGTAACGTGCACGTTTTTTTATCTTTGCTCTGAAGTTACCAACAAAACCGCTGACCTCTTCGACTTCACTATATGTCAGAAGCTCTATGTTGCGATGTTGCCCAACTGCGACCATCTTTGGGGTACCAATACATGCGGCACAATCAAGAGTCGGGAAGGTCTTGTCATACTGCAGCATATGGCCGCCCACAGTCGCCTGTTTTTCTACGAGATAGACCTTGTTACCAGCGTTAGCAATGTCGAGAGCTGCTTGCATGCCTGCAATTCCGCCACCTACAATAAGTGTGCTTGAGTTTACAGGAACAGTGCTAGGCATAAGCTTTTCTTGATTTGAGACTCGCTCAAGGCCTGCCCCGACAATGGTAATCGCTTTGGCAGTTGCTTCATCTTCACTTTCTGTAACCCATGAACTATGTTCACGAACACAAACCATATGAAAAGCGTGATATGGGTTGAGTCCTGCACGTTCACAGGCAGTACGAAAGGTTTTCTCGTGCATGCGTGGAGAGCAGGCCGCTACCACAATTCTGGTGAGTTCGTTGTCTCGAATTTCCTGTTCTATCAAATCCTGCCCAGGGTCTGAGCACATGAACAAGTAATCTTTTGAAACAACTACGTCTGAAAAAGTTGCTGCGTATTCAGCAACTTCCTTAACGCGTACTTTGTGGGCAATATTCACACCACAATGGCAGATGAAAAAGCCGATTCTTTCACCCATCTGTTTTCTCCAAGTGTTGAAGGGGATCAACTTGCGATAAAGTGTTTTTTGAATCACTGAGTGACTCAAAGAGTAGTGTAGCTATGTCTTTAACCTGTATTTTTTGTTCAAGGTTCATTGTGCAGATACATTCTTCGAACATCTGGATGCAATAAGGACAGGTGGTTACAAGAGTATCTGCACCAGTGTCGATGGCTTCCTGAATTCTGATACCACTGTTTTCAAGGGTGGTTTCTGTTTGGAAAACACCGCCACCGCCACCACCACAGCAAAGACTATTCTGCTTATTACGCTGCATCTCTTTAAATTTAAGTGATGGGATAGAATTTAAAATTTTGCGTGGAGCATCATAGATCTCATTTTTTCTGCCGAGATAACATGGGTCATGATATGTGACTGTATAATCGAGTTCTATTGTTGGAATGATTTGCTGCTGATCAATAAGTTGGGCGAGTAACTCAGTACTGTGATTTACAGAGTTATCGATAGTTGTACTGTTATTAATGTTGGTCAAACAATGAGGAGAGTTGGTGATAACCTTTTGACCGGAAAAGTTGTTTTCTAACTCCCCTTGCTGTTGCTTAAACAGATCACTTTGACCACTGACTCGGGCAAGATCACCACAGCAGGTTTCATTTTTCCCTAAAGAGCCAAAGTTAATCTCTGCTTTTTTCAAAATCTTAGTAAGAGAGTCGAGGCCTTTGGTGTTAGGGTGCTCCTCACCTGATTTTAGTGAAGCACAACAGGAATACAGGCAGTAGTGATCTGTCTCTTCAATATTTTTTATGCCGATATTCTGCAGGTTTTTTTGACGGTCTCTTTGTTGGCCTGGCCAAGGGTTTTTTTCGTCTTTTAAGGATTTAAGTGCGTCTGTGACCTGTGGTGGAGTAAGTCCTGCACCTTGGCCTTTTTCTCGGACAATGTTCATAACATCCGCAATAGGGATACCACGTGGGCAGGCGGCAACGCAGCTATCACAGGTAGCGCATTGCCAGGCAGCTGACTCAACATTAACATCGGTTGCACGGTTCAAACTGATATTACGTAGGATCTGACGTGGGCTGAAATTACTTACAACAGGTTTAGGGCAGGATGCTGTACAGGTTCCACATTGCATGCAACTGTCGAATTTATCACCGATTATATCTCTTGCCTGTGCTGCATCAATGGCAGCAGCTTTTTGCACATCTGCTTTTAGTGTTGTAAGGAAAATAGCAGTAGGTCGATAGAGAAGATGTGATAGCTTGCCAAAAGGTAGCATGATCATCAACATCGCAACGCAAATTGCCACGTGGAAAACGTAGATTGCGTAGGTGGTAAGTGGCAAGCCGCCAAGACGTGCAAAGTGTACAAGAATACCCGTGAGGGCAATTACAAATATAAGAATCAGAAAAAATTGATCAGTGAAGTCTGAATAGCGATGTAGATTTTCTTTCTTCTTATACCAGCGGGAATAAAGCATCGATCCTGAACCAACTAACAGAGCCACTGTTGCATAATAACCAACAATCCGTGTCGGATGCCAGAATGGGTGTATGATGTCTGTTTGAAAGGAGGTTAAGAAGATCATAACCAAGACTTCCATGGCTACCCAGCCGGAAAAAAGGAAAAGATGGCGCCACCATGCACTACCGGGGCCAGTTCCACATTTACGCCACTTCTTTTGAGTGAAGTAGTTAATAATGAAGACGGGCGCTTTTTGCAGATAGAGGCTTAAGGGAATTTTGGTTCCCGCCATGATTTTTCGATACATATTGAAGCCGTTTGAGAACAACAGGGCCATGACAATCACAATCATGATCTCATCACCAATATGTACCCAGTGTGCAGGTGCAAATGTATTCAGCTCCACTCTCTCTGTAACGATAGGGCCGTGAAAGACTGCAAAGAGACTGACAACGAAAAGAAAGATAGCAAGGAATGCACCGACTTCCCATTTAGGGTCAGCGTAGAACTTGGTAGCAAGGCCAGTCCAGTCATATTGAGTGGTCAGCCACCTTCTTGCAGCCATCATTGTTTCAGCTGGCTCAGCACCACGTGGACAATCTGTGTTGCAGTCTCCGCAATAATAGCAGAGCCAAGGTTCAGGAGCTGAGAGCAGTTCTTTTTTCTGCCCAAGTTGGAGATAGCGATAAATTTTACGAGGGAAAGTGTTTTCACCCTGAGAAAGTGGACATGCAGAAGCACAGTTACCGCATTGCATGCATGTGTCCATATCTTTTGCACCAAGTGCTGCAACTTGTTTGGGCAAATTTGTATCTAAGTTATAGCCTTGCAAATGCTTGCCTCCGTTTCGCTTGTGTTGTTAGGAAACGTTTCTTTATAAAGAGCTTTGTCTCATTATTTTGCAATAGCGTCAACTCAATATACAGGTGCCACAAAATGACACACCACATTGTGACACCTTGATTTTATTGGGAAAACGATTGAATTGGACTATACCCAAATAATAAAAATAGTATAGAAGAATCGTACTGAAAAAGGCTCAATTATATTGATGGAAAAATTGAGTTTTATTGTTAATGGAGTGTAAAATTGAGTCGTTATTGGTAAGGTGTTAGGCAGGGATGGATATATTCTCCAGACGTAATTAAAAGCAATTATGTCTGGAGAATATAGTTTTTTCTATGTGTTAAACTTTTTCACCATATCATTAAGCTGTTTGGTTTCATTATCCTGTCCTTTGGCTGGATAGATAATGAGCTCTTGTGCAGAACTTAACAATGGTGTCACAATGATCGAGATTGCTGTAAGTAGTGTTAAAAAGAAATGTCTGTTTTTCATGATGTTCAGCCTTTAGTTAAACCTGTGGTAGTGTTGATTTTCCAGTAATTTGATAAAACGAAATTACTTTGAACAAGATTCTGTAATTATAGGACTTGTGTTTAAATGTACAAGAATTAACTGTTAGTTGGAGGTGCTATTCGATTTCCTTTACAACATATTCCAAGTCTTTTTTCTTGGGACCTTTAGGCGATTTCTTGGGGTAACCAACAGGGATTACGGCCATAAATTCCCCCTGTTCTTCATCTAAGAATCCAAGAACATCATCTTTAATCAGGTATAGAATTCCAAGCCATACGCTGCCAAGTCCAAGAGAGGTTGCAGCAAGGAGCAGGTTTTCTACAGCTGCAGCTGAGCTCTGAATTTCCATGGTACGAAAAAAATCAAAAGAATGATCTTCGTCTATTTTAAACAGCTCTTTTCCGTGGTTAATAAGGTCACCAGTGTTTTTAACACTGATAACAACAGGTGCACTGGCGATTGTTCTAGCTGCCATTCGGAGAATTGCCGATGACGGTTTAGGGAATGCTCCAGCTTTTTGGGTAACAAGTTGTGCCAACTGCTGCTTTTTTTCACCCTTGGTGACTATAAACTGCCATGATTGTTGGTTGTGGGCTGAAGGAGCCTGATTTGCTGCCTCTAAAAGGGTAGTGATGATTTCTGGAGCAATCAGTTTATCTTGGAACTGCCTTACTGAATGACGCTGGTATATCGTTTCTAATGTGTCGTTTTCGTGTGTTTGCATAGGGGAAAAACTTTTAGTTAAATAAGAAATTACTTTTCATAGTCTACCCTCTAGTACCTTAAAGAAACAGTAAATATTCATTGGCTTACCTTGATGTTTCTTGATTGGTTGACTAAACAGTTTCTAAAGCATGATCATGAAAAACAACCATTAGGTATGATATGGACGTATTTGTTGCCCGACAACCAATTTTTAATATACATAAAAAAATATATGCTTACGAATTGCTTTTTCGTAGCGGAGAAACCAGTGGCTTTCCAGATATAGACGGTGAGACGGCTACAACTAGTTTGTTATCTTCATCTTTTTTTACCGTTGGAATTGATAAAGTCGGAGCAGGAAAGCTTGTATTTATAAATTTTACCGAAGATCTTCTGTTAAAAGGCAGTCCATCGTTGTTTCCTCCTGAGAAAATGATGGTTGAAGTGTTGGAGGATGTACAGCCTACTCCAGAGGTTGCAGCAGCCTGTAAGGATTTAAAAGAAAAGGGTTACAAGCTCGCCCTTGATGACTTTGTCTATTCTAAACAGTTTGATGAACTACTTGGTCTTGCCGATATTGTTAAGGTTGATTTTCTTTTGACACCAATTGATGAAGTCGAAGAGATGGTAGAAGCTCTTAAACCATATGGTTGCAAGCTTTTAGCAGAAAAGGTAGAGACCTACGAGGAGCTTCAGAAGGCAGTAGAATTAGGGTTTGAGTATTTTCAAGGCTACTTCTTTTCAAAGCCAGAAGTCTTAAAAAATAAAGATTTATCTTCATCGCACTTAAGTCTTATGCGCCTTATTTCTGAGGTGAATACAGCAAAAGAATTCGATGTGGATGCTTTGGAAAAGCTGGTGGCTGTTGATGTTTCAATTACTTATAAATTGCTCAACTACATTAATTCTCCGCATTTTGGACGAGTGCAGCCAATCTCATCAATTAGACAGGCTATTAGCTTTCTCGGTGCCAAAGAGTTCAATCGTTTTGTAACTCTTATTGCAACAAGTGGCTTGGCAACAGATAAACCGAATGAATTAATGAGATTATCAATTACCAGAGCACGCTTTCTTGAGCTTGTCGGTGGAGAGTTGGGGCTTGATGGTAGTGAATTATTCTTGTTGGGGCTTTTTTCCTCAATCGATGCAATGCTTGACCAGAGTATACAAAATTTAATTAAAAAGATGTCTTTATCTAAAAAGATCAAAATGTTTACATCAACACTGGCACCCGGTAGGTCAGCAAGAAAGGTGGCCATTGCTTTGAGGTTTTTATCATCACTGTTCACTCCACCTACAAAGGGTAAGCGAACTTGTATGTGTGCTTGTTTTTCTGAGAGTAGTCGTAGGTTGGAAAGAATCCGCTCATTAGGAATCCCTGTCCATTTACGGTGTGTCTCTGAGTCCATATGTTTAAGGTCATACAAAAATAAATCTGTATATTTGGCAACTTCAAGGAGTTGTTCTTCGGAAGTGAAGCCGGTCGTGTCTACAACCCTATGTATCCCGTGAGCTTTACACTCCTTCAAGAGTGCCAATAAAAAGTCTCCCTGCAGCATCGGTTCTCCACCAGAAAAGGTAACACCTCCTCCTGATTGATCCATGAACAGTTGATCTTTAAGCACTGTCTCCATCACTTCACTGACCAACATTTTTTTGCCAGATATTTCGGTTGCTTTTGTTGGACAAACTTCTGCGCATTCTCCGGAAAGATTACATAGGTTAGCATCACAGACTATGCCTTCAGAGCTTAGCTGAAGACCATTTTGTGGGCATGCTTCAATACACGCCTTGCAACCGATGCACTTTTCCTTTGTATATAGTCTTTCAATTTTTGGGGAAATGCTTTCTGGATTGTGACACCATGCACATCTTAAGGGGCAACCTTTAAAAAAAACTGTTACTCTGATCCCTGGGCCGTCATTTACGGCAAATCGCTTTATATCGAAAACGAGTCCTGATTCCATCTTGTATAACTCCATTTACATAGCTATAGCTCTGTCGCTATATGGTTTATAGTCTCATTTGCCATACCACTCCCTCTGGCTGAAGGAGTGGCATATAAGAAAAATAACGACAGTTTAGAATCCTTCGATTTCGGTACGTTCAATAACTTCCTGTTGCAGGTCTGCATTCATGTCATTGAAGTAATCACTGTAGCCAGCCATACGAACAAGAAGATCCTTGTAGTCATCGGGGCACACTTGAGCTGCAAGGAGTGTAGCCGTATCGACAATATTAAACTGGATATGATGGCCACCCATAGCAAAGTAACTGCGTACAAGTTGACCAAGCTTGGTTATGTCTTGATCTCTTTTAAGTAAGCGAGGCATGAAGCGTAGGTTGAGTAAGGTTCCCCCTGATTTTTCCTGATCCAACTTGCTGAGTGATTTAATGACTGCTGATGGGCCAAATACATCGGCTCCGTGGGATGGGGAAGTGCCGTCAGAGATTGATTTGCCAGCCATACGTCCGTTTGGTGTTGCGCCCATTACTTTACCAAAATAGACATGACAGGTTGTGGAAAGCATATTGAGGTGATACTTGCCTCCTGGCTTGATGTTTGGCTTGCCATCGATGGCTGCTACCAGATCGTCATATATCTGTACGGCAATATCGTCGGCATAGTCGTTGTCGTTGCCAAAGAACGGAGTTTTGTTCATCAGTGTCTGGCGAAGTGCTTCGTCTCCCTTAAAATCGTTAGCTACAGCTTGTAGCACCTGGTCCATGGTGAAGTTTTTATCTTCTAAAACATGTTTTTTAAGAGCAGCAAGGCTATCTGTGACTGTGGCAAGGCCACAACACTGGATGTAGCTGGTGTTGTATCTAGGGCCACCATCATAGTAATCTTTTCCCTTAGTTATACAATCGTCGATAACCACAGAGAGAAAAGGCGCAGGGGCATATTTTGCAAACATTCTGTCGATGTAATTTGATACCCGGATCTTTTGATCGACTACGTAATGTACTTGTTCAAGAAATGCTGCATACAGCTCTTCAAAGTTGGTAAAATTTCTCGGATCACCTGTTTGTGGGCCTACGGTTTTCCCCGTTACAGGGTCGATTCCATTGTTTAGAGTTACCTCCAGCACCTTTGGAACATTTAAGTAACCTGTAAGCAGGTAGGCTTCTTTGCCAAAAGCTCCCACCTCAATGCAACCAGAACATCCACCCTCTCTTGCATCTTTGAGAGTTTTGCCTTGGCGAACCATCTCCATAATGTAGGTTTCAGGATTGAAAATTGAAGGGTAGCCATGTCCTTGACGGATAACTTTTGCTGCTGCATGGAGAAAACGATCAGGAGTTTTTGGGCTGATGTGAACAGAGTTGCCCGGCTGCAGTATGTGCAGTTCCTCAATGACCTCCAGCATGATATATGATACCTCCGAGGTGCCATCTGCTCCATCAGGTGTTACGCCGCCAACATTTATGTTGGTGAAGTCGTTGTAGGTGCCACTTTCGCGAGCTGTTACACCAACCTTTGGGGGAGCTGTATGGTTGTTCACCTTGATCCAAAAACAGCAGAGAAGCTCTTTTGCCTCATCTCTGGTTAGTGTGCCATCTGCGATCTCTTTCTCGTAGAATGGAGCTAGATGTTGATCAAAATGCCCGGGATTCATGGCATCCCAGCCGTTGAGTTCTGTAATTGTTCCAAGGTGGGCAAACCAGTACATCTGAATCGCTTCCCAGAAATTTCTAGGAGCATGAGCTGGAACGTGACGACATACTTCTGCTATCTTTTTCAGTTCAGCAATTCGTTTTGGATCTTGCTCTTCTTTGGCGAGTTCTTCTGCATAATCTGCATGTCTGTTGGCAAAGACTATTACTGCATCGCAGGAAATAGCCATAGCCTTCCACTGTTCAGCCTTGTCTGTTGCTTCAGGGTCATTGAGATAATCAAGAGAGTCAATGTTTGCTTCGATCTCTTGTTTTAGGTCGAGCATGCCTCTTTTGTAAATCTTGCCGTCAAGAGCTGTGTGGCCTGGTGCTCGTTGTTCCATGAATTCTGTGAATAGTCCTGCCTCATATGCTGCCTTCCACTCTTTTGGAACGTGATTAAATATGCGCTCTCTCTGAGTCTTCCCTTTCCAGTAAGGAATGACCTCCTTTTCGTAGATGTCAATATCCTCCTGGGGGGTGAAGTATGGCTGCATCTCTCTTGTGTTGAGAACATGAAAGTCTTCGACGCTGTGGCAAGTGAGCTCGGGAAATGTAGGGACAGCCTTAGGGGTAGGGCCTCGCTCTGCAACGATGAGTTCATCTTCGCCTAGGTAAAGAGTCTTTTTCTGACAGTGATCAAGAAAAGTCATTGCTCTTAGAACAGGGATAGAAACACTGCCGTAATTTTCTTTGTAAAAGCGAGTTTCGTGCAAGGCACGCTCAATGGAAATAGTTGGTTGCGTCTCTACACTGAGTTTCCGTAGTCTCTGGATCCTCGGGTTCATTCCCGGGCCTATTTTGCTTTCAAGTGGGGTGTAGAAGTTGCCTTCTGCAGCAGCTGGTCTTTCAGGTGTATGGCTTGTGGTATTTATTTGTTCAAACATCTATCACTCTCTTAATCGTATTTTTCACTGATACTTATAGTGGCTAGCTGAAGTTATTATAAAATCAGAGTGCCAGAATAAGGAGACTTGTAGTAAGGCCCTGATATTTCCCTAGAAACTATCTGTGGTGAACAATGTAAAGCACGTGAAAAAAACAATCGCTTGCAACAGACAGAAGTAGAGCTTCACACAGGACGCGCCTGAGCTAGTCTGTGAATTAGTGATAGAGCATTCGGCAATTATAAAGGCACCGATAACTCTTACGAATAGTCGTAATGATAAGATTTGTAGACATAGTAATCATTCTCCAATTAATAAGAAAATTGTAAGAGTATGATTATAAAAAGTCAAGACTTATCTATCGCACTAATTTTCTGTGCTTATCAGTTGGTGGCACATCAAGGAGTGTCCGAAGTTTCCCTTCTTTAGGTTAACTTGTCTGAACCCAAGAACTTGTTGCTCCACTTTCAAAGATAGCATCAATCACCTTCATGTTTGCAACAGCGTCTGTAAGCTGCTTCAAGCGCTTTTATCGTCCATTCTACATGAAGATGATTAGGGAGCGGGTTGTAAACAGCATCTATTTTAGGATCATTTAATAACTCTTCATAACTACCATACACATTTTGAATGTTGAGTTTGTCAGCTGTTTCCTGGGCCTTGTTAAGATTTCTGGAACAGATTCCTGTTACTGTACAGTTCTTAGCCTGCTGCATGGCCGGAATGACTTTTGCTGTGCCAATTTTTGCCGTACTGAGAATTCCCCATCGAAGTGTTTTCATTGTTTTCTAGTCTGGTTGAAGAATGAGAATAAATTGAAATATTTTATGATATTGGTGCAACTCCTGAAATTATATGTTTTTTTTATAACTAATACAATTGTGTTGAGTAGTGTTTTGATACTATTTGAGCAACTAGGCCAAAGTGAAGAGTGAGAGGGGTACACATTGGAGTTACTGACTCAACAGGAAATAATCTTACCATTGATTGTAGCTTTTCTTCTGGGCGGCTTTGTCAAAGGAATAATCGGCACTGGCCTACCCACAATAGCTCTTGCACTACTGACTGCAACAATCGGCTTACGTGAGGGAATGGCAATTATTCTGTTGCCGTCTATCCTTACAAATATCCGTCAGGGGTTATTTGGTAGTCATCTAAAAGTGATCCTTAAACGTAGTTGGTCATTTTACCTTGCAACCTTTTGTGCAATTTGGATTGGTGCATACTTATTAAAACGCGTTGATGTAACCTGGTTGTCTGGGCTACTAGGTATGATTTTACTTTCTTATTCTGGTGTTGGTCTAATTGGCAGACGTTTAATGATTAAACCAGGAAAGACAGCTGAATTATGGCTAAACCCTATCATTGGAGGAGTTAACGGTGTCTTAACTGGGCTTACCGGATCATCGGTAATACCAGGTGTATTGTTTTTGCAATCACTGGAGCTGGGTAGAGATAAGCTTATCCAAACCATGGGTCTGCTGTTTTTAATATCTACGACAACTCTTGCCATAGCAATGCAAAAAAATGCACTACTTGGCATTGGGGTAAAACCAGTTTCATCTTTTGGACCTAAAAAAGATATGGCCGAGAAACTATCAAAAGAATGTGACTGTCAAGTTGTAATCGTTTCAGTTGTTTAAGTGCACAATACACATTGTTATTTTGTCTTCTTGCTTCATTAAAAATATTTGCTAATCGTGAGCAAAAACGACTAAGATGATGTAACGAGATTTTCAGCTTTAGCTCGTTGAAAAGGGGATGAAGATATATCCGATACTTTGTTTAAATTGTTATAACAATTGATGAAAATCAAATGGATAATTATGTAAGACAAGCTCTTTTTACCTGGGAATATGGTTTATATCGTCCTGCTATGCGGGTTCTGGGGATTAGCGTGATTGCTGGTCACCTCAGTTTATTTTGTATTCTCTCTTTTGTGGTAGGCTATAACGAGAGTTTTTTATGGCGACTCGCTGCAATTACGCTTGCGGTTCCACTACTTTTCTTTCCACGTAATAAACCTCTTAATAGATTACAAAAGTCAATATTTGAAACCGCTATGGCGGTTGGTTTTCCAGGACTTTTTACTTATCATTTGTTGCTCAATGAAGTGAACTTATTCTGGGCCGCAGCTCTTATATTTTCTTTGATGATCTATGGTGTTTTGACAAAATTTCGTATATCAGTCATTGCATATCCGATTGCCGTTATTTTGGCGATGGTGCTTTATTTTAATGTTTACGAATACTCTGTTGGCCTTTTACGTAATGCACTGCAAATTCAACTTATTGGTTTGTTCACATATATTATTTCGCAGGTCTCAAAAGTTGCTTTAGAGGCTTCTCATATCAAGTTTATTAACCTCAATAACCTTTTTAAAGAAATCAATGTCAAACATAATTACCGATAGACCAAGCTGGTATCGTTGGGCTTCTGCAACCCTCTGGCTTAATATGTCAATCATGGCTGAGTGATTAAATAATCCAGTCAAGCCATCTCTTCGAACGAGTTCTTTCAGATTGGCATTACGCTGATTGAGTTGATTGTTTGCGTCTTTAAGTTCTAGAGTTCTTTGTGCTACCAGTTCTTCTAGTGATCTATTGAATTGTTCAAGCTCTCTTTCGTTGCGGATATGTTCGGTGATTGCCTTTTCGAGTTGAAGATTGTGTTCGAAAAGATTGTGGAGACTGCCAGCTGTATCAATGGCGTGCTCCACATGCTCCATGAGAACACTAATGGTTTTTTGAGCAGCAGCAAGCTGAGTTTTTAGATCTCTTCCGTCGTCACTCACGATTAATCACCAAGCATTATTGCTGTTAAGGTCTGGTTAATATGGACCCCGTTGTACTGTTCACCGTAGGTCGAAAATCCTAAGACTTGGAACTCGGTAAAAAGGCTCGACATTTCATGGTGTAGTTTATGGCTCTCTGCTTCAAGGCGGCGTAAAATACAGTCGCAACCAATGGTAAGTGCAAGATTGTCAAAATCGTTTGCAGCTATTTGTAAAGCTTTTCTCGTTTCATCAAAAATATCCTTGCCTTTGCCAATTGTCATGACCAGGCCTGTGTCTATTGCACAATAAAAAGTGAGACTATCGTCATCGTTGACGCGTTGGATGGACCGAACATGATATTCACCATTAACTTTTAACATGACCGGGTGAAGAGAGAATGTTTCCTCCGCTAATTTCTCTTTTGTTGTACCAATAAGCCTTGCATACTCTTCAGCCGCAGGATAGCCATTAATCTCTGTTACCAAACGTTTTTGTGGTTCTGCTTCAGTGACGACTAGTTTTATGTTGGTTGCTTGAAAATGCTGTGTTTGAAAGAGTTTAAATTTGTGCTGAGTTTCAATGAGGATAAGTGTTGCAGCATTGGTGTGGAATTCTCCATCATGATAGACGAATGTTTTTTGAAATCGTAAATTGTCGCCGGCCGAGCCGCCTATTATTGGGAGTTGGTTGAGGCTGGCTGCAAGAGAACCAATTACCTGTTCCTCACTAAAAGACATTCCATCAATGAGAAGAAGTCCAAAAAGATTTTGTGGGTTGTTTTTTAGTGTCGGGAAATCAGAGCTAATTTCTTCCTGTAACTTTTTACTCGTAGGGAGAGAAAAGTGGTTGATGTCAGGTATTAGGTATGACTTTGCTGAAATATTATCAGATTCAAAAGCTGCAACAACAATTGAATCTCCACTATAGCCAGGAGCCATAAAGGATACTTCTCCTGCCGTAGTGCAGCCAGAAATGGTACAGGGGAAAACCTCATCTAGCGCTTCCCCAAGTGTTGCTAAATTATATGAACTCGAGCAGAAAAATAGTATAAGTGATGGATTTATATCGTTAAGTTGTTCTAGTATGTCTTGGACACATTCATCCGTGTTGAGGTTTCGAGTGTAAGCAAAATGCACCTTTAAGGGAGAGTCTGGCATTAATCAACTCACAAAATTCAGTTTGAGTTACCGCTGTAATAATCGAGAAAGAGTACAACTAACCAAAAATAACAACACCTACTGTAATATAACTGATTCAAAATAAATTGAACAGAAAATCCCCAGTTTTTTAGTGAATATAATTTGTATTTGAAGGGTAAATATATAACAAAAAATACTATTGTTGTTCATTACTTTAATAAATTTCTGTTATTTCTCAAAAGGTTACAATGTGGCATGTGTTGTTCAGATATTGTCGTAATTTGTTATTAATTCTAGACAAACAACCAATTCTACAATAAATTCGACTCAATTATCAGGTGGCTGAATCTTATAAAGATTGCAGCTCAAATAAATTTATTTTTATCATCGGCAGGAGAGCAATGGTTTGCGAAAAGCATGGTGATGAGTCCCATCCCATTATTGACCGAGAAGAGTGTAAAGGCTGTGGCAGGTGTATTGATGCTTGTCCTAAAGAGTGTCTTGTCTTTTCAGAAAAGATGAATTCCAAAGGTTATGTACCTGCAGAATATATTGGCAAGAACTGTATTGGTTGTGGAATATGTTTTTATAACTGTCCAGAACCTTATGCTGTTGAAGTGTACAAGAAAAAGAAGGAGTAGGCTTCATGAGAAAGTTCATTAAAGGAAATGAGGCTGTAACTGTCGGTGCCCTCTATGCCGGTTGTGAAATTTACTTTGGTTATCCGATTACTCCAGCAAGTGAGATCGCACATTCCGCTGCAAAATACTTTCCACAGCGAGGAAAGGTGTTTCTGCAGGCCGAATGTGAGACTGGAGCAATTAATATGATTTATGGCTCTGCGAGTGCTGGTAAGATGTCTATGACAGCATCAGCTGGCCCTGGCATGAGTCTCATGTGTGAAGGCTTATCTTATCTTGCAGGTGCGCAGCTCCCGGCTGTCATCGTTGATGTTCAGCGAGCAGGGCCAGGTCTTGGCAATATTGGCCCTGAGCAGGGCGATTATAATCAGTCTGTTAAGGGTGGTGGGCACGGTAATTATAAATGTATTGTTGTGGCACCAGCCTCAGTACAGGAGATGTGTGATCTTACCATTAAGGCATTTGAGCTATCCTATAAGTATCGAAACCCGGCAATTGTCTTAACAGATGCTGTGCTTGGTCAGATGATGGAGTCACTTGAGCTGCCAGAGGAGCAATTGTCTCCTCCAGATGTGAGTGACTGGGCGGTGCAGGCAAATGCTAAAACCCGTGAAAATTTAGTGGCATCTATTTATTTGCAAAATGACTTGCAGGAAAAGCATAATTACCTGCTTGATGAAAAATATAAATCCATGAGTGTTGATGCTGAGAGTGAGAGTTATCTGACTGATGATGCGGAGATTCTCATAACAGGGTACGGCTCATGTGCACGTATTGGCAGGTCTGCTGTTGATATGCTTCGCGCAGAAGGCATTAAAGCTGGGCTTTTTAGGCCAATTACTCTTTTTCCTTTTCCTGTTGAAGAACTCAATGTGGCAGCAAAGGATAAGAAGGTCATTGTTGTGGAGCTGAGCAACGGGCAGTATCGTGATGATGTGCTTCTGCAGTTAGATCGAAGTCATCAAGATGACGTTGAGCTAGTTAATCGTATGGGTGGAAATCTGGTGACAATTGAAGACGTTGTGGCAAAAACCAGACAGTTGATGGAGGTGGCGTAATGAACAAAAAAGCAGAAGGTTTTTACGATTACTTCTTGAGAAAGGATGGCAGTAAGACAAAATCAACTCATTATTGTGGTGGTTGTGGTCATGGTATTATTCACAAGTTGATTGCAGAAGCACTTGCCGACTTTGATCTTCAGGATGAAACTGTATTTGTCTCTCCTGTGGGTTGCGGAGCATTTTGTTACTACTATTTTGATTGTGGTAATGTTGCTGCTCCTCATGGACGAGCATCGGCTGTTGCTACTGGTCTTACCAGAGCTCTTCCTGGAAAGGTGGTTGTGGCCTATCAAGGTGATGGCGATCTTGGTGCTATTGGTTTTAATAATGCCTTTCAGGCAGCCAATCGTGGTGAGAAGTTTGTCTGTTTCTTTGTAAACAATGCAATCTATGGCATGACTGGTGGTCAAATGGCACCAACAACATTGCCAAATCAAAAGACAGCTACCTCTCCAGCGGGTAGAGATGTTGCAACTGATGGTTACCCTCTTAAAGTGTGCGAGGTGTTTAATCAGCTTGAGGCGCCAGTCTTTATTGAACGTGTTTCAGTTGCTGACACGAAGCGGATCATGAAGGCTAGAAAGGCAATTCGTAAGGCAATTGAGATTCAAAAGGAAGGTAAGGGTTACGCCTTTGTTGAGATCTTGTCACCATGCCCAACTAATATGAAGATCAACGCTGTTGATGCGGCAAAATTCACCATTGATGCAATGGAGCAGGTGTTCCCACTTGGTAATTTTAGAGATAAAAGTGAAGAAGATGCCTTGGTGCCAAGGGATTACCCACTAAAAGAAATTTCAGATCTTGTTGGTGCGGTAGATGGTGAAGTGGTTGCTGGTGCAGAAGATTTTAATAAAGGGTTTAAGTTTGCTGGTTTTGGTGGACAAGGAATCCTGAGTCTTGGTTTGGTTGTAGCTGGTGCTGGTTCAAGTGCTGGAAAAAATGTGTCTTGGTTCCCTAGTTATGGTCCTGAACAGCGTGGTGGAACTGCATCATGTTCAGTTGTCTTGAGTGGTAAGGAGATTGGTTCACCAGCTGTTGATAGCCCAGATGTACTTGTGGCGATGAATCAACCGTCTCTTGAAAAATTCGCGCCAACTGTAAAAAGTGGTGGAGTTATTATCTATGATTCGGCAGTTCCGGTAGAAATTGAGTTTGCCTCAGATGTAAAAGTGTATGGTTTTCCTGCAGCAAAGTTGGCAGCTGATGGAGGAGTTCCAAAAGCCGCAAATACAGCTTTGTTGGGCGCTTTGTTTCAGCTTGGCCTGTTTGGCTTGCCAGAAGAAACTGTAGTTGAGGCGCTGAAAGAGAGTTTTGGGCCAAAGCCAAAACTGATTCCGCCCAATGTTGCTATTTTTGAAGCAGCTAAAAAGTGGGTGCTAGAGAATTTATAGAATTTGTTTTAGGAAGAAAGGTAAAGCCTGTTATTGGAGCAGGGCAAAAAGAGAGGAAGAGTATGAGTGATTCTGTAAAAGTAGGCAAAAGGATTCAGACTTATAGAGAGAAGCTTGGGTTGGAAGTGGATGACCTTGCAGGCAAGGTTGGTCTTCCAGCGCAGCTTATTAGCAACTTTGAAGACGGTCAAGTTGCGCCGTCAATTGGCGTAATGGTTAAACTTGCCCGTGCTCTAGGTCAAAGAGTCGGTACTTTTACAGATGATCAAGCGGCTGCTGATCCAATTGTCACTCGACTTGCAGAACGTGAAGAGTCGATTGCCTCTCATAAAGAAAACACCGAAGGACATTATCGCTATTTTGCTATGGGGGCGGGGAAGACTGATCGTCATATGGAGCCGTTTTATATCAAAATATCTCCTAAAGCCGAAGTGAACGAAAAAGATGTTTCTACACATGAAGGTGAGGAGTTTATTGTTGTTGTCTCCGGCACTGTTGAGCTTACTTATGGTAAGGATGTTCATGTGCTAAAAGAAGGCGACACAATGTATTACAATTCTCTGGTGCCTCATTTCCTCCGAGCAGTTGATGGAGAAGCTGAAATCTATGCTACTATCTTTACATTATAATAGGTGATGAGTATGCCAAGAGAAGAGATTGTAAGAGAAATTACCCTTGGTCAGATTCTCGCTGAAACTGTTGAGAAGTATCCTGATGAAAAGGCTGTCTCGTGGCCGGATCGCGGATATAGTCAGACGTGGAGAGAGTTTTCAGATACCGTGGATACCATGGCCAAGGGTCTTATGGCGATGGGAGTAAAGAAGGGTGAGAAAGTCGCTGTTTGGGCGACCAATGTACCTCATTGGGTGGCGCTTCAGTTTGCAACGGCTCGTATCGGTGCAATTCTGTTGACCATTAACACAAACTATCGTTCGGCCGAAATTGACTATGTTCTGAAGCAGTCTGATTGTGAAAATATCATCATTATTAATGGCTTGAGAGATGCTAATTATCTAGAGATTCTTTATGAGCTGGTTCCTGAGATGAAGACCCAGCCCCGTGGAGAACTTAACTCAGAAAATTATCCATCACTCAAACGAGTGTTTTTCCTTGGGCCTGAAAAGCACCGTGGAGTTTATTCTATCCACGAGGTTATGTCGCTTGCTGTTGCAACTGCTGATGATGAATACCAGAAGCGTCAGGATTCACTTGATCCCCATGATGTGGTTAATATGCAGTACACATCCGGTACTACCGGGTTTCCAAAAGGTGTAATGCTCACCCATGTGAATATTGGTACCAATGGTTATTGGATTGGTTCAGGGCAAAATCTGACCCATAATGACAGTATTTGTATTCCGGTGCCACTCTTTCATTGTTTTGGTTGTGTGCTTGGGGTGCTCGCCTGTGTTAATCATGGCTCTACCATGGTCTTTGTGGAGACCTTTACTCCTGTAGATACAATGGCAGCCATTGAGCTTGAAAAGTGTACAGGTGTTTATGGTGTACCGACTATGTTTATAGCTATTATGGATCATCCTCTTTTTCATAAGTTCGATTTTTCATCACTGCGTACAGGTATCATGGCTGGTTCACCTTGCCCTGTCAAGAGTATGAATGATTGTATTGAAAAGATGAACATGACAGAGGTAACCATCTGTTTTGGTTTAACAGAAGCCTCACCTGTTATGACGCAGACGAAGTATGATGAACCTTCCATTGAGAAGAAGTGTACAACTGTTGGTAAGGCCATGCCGGGAATTGAGGTGAAGATCATTGATCCAGAAACTGGTAAAGATCTGCCTCCTGGTCAGCATGGTGAAGTGGTCTGTCGTGGCTATAATGTTATGAAAGGCTACTATAAAATGGATGAGGCCACTGAGGCGGCAATTGATAAGGATGGCTTTCTGCATTCTGGTGATATTGGCATCATGGATGAGGATGGGTATTACGCAATCACCGGCCGTATTAAGGACATGATTATCCGTGGTGGTGAGAATATTTATCCAAAAGAGCTGGAAGATTTTCTACATCGCATGGATGGCATACAGGATGTCCAGGTCGTTGGTGTTCCTAGTGAAAAGTATGGTGAGCAGCCTGGTGCTTTTGTTATCCCGTATCCTGACGCTGATATTACAGAGCAAGATGTTGTTGATTTTTGTAGAGGAAAAATTGCCTGGTATAAAACTCCTAAGTATGTGCATTTTCTCGAATCCTTTCCGCTTACAGCTAGCGGAAAAATTATGAAAATAAAACTCAGAGAACAGTCGTCTGACCTATGGCCAGATGCTTAATTGAAGGCGCTGATATGTAAATAAAAAAGCGGTTTGCTCTTGTTGAGCAAACCGCTTTTTTGTTGGGAGAGAATTTTGTGTTGTGTGTTGTATGTCGTTAACTGTTGCTGCGAAATCGTTTTTCCCAGTCATATTCACGGGCTGTGACTTCGTCTTCCATTCTGTGGATTCTGCGCTCAAGTTCTTGGAACTTTCTTTTCAGTCTAGTAGCAGCGCTTTTTGGTGAGTTGACATATTGATCGTAAAATTCTCTTTCTTCCTCACTCTCAACTGGTTTTACGGGCTTTGGTTTCATGAAAAAGGCCGCTACAAGGTACACGCCAATCACTGGCCAAAAGCCGCTGAAAATTAGAGTTATGATGATGGCCATTCGTACCCAGAAGATTGAGAAATCAAAGTATTCTGCAATTCCTTTACAAACTCCGAAGACAACGCCATCACGTGAGCGATAGATTCCTCCCTGTCTGTTCTGGTATTTACTCATTGCTGTTTTTCCTTTTTTTGTTGTCGGTTAATATGGTTTCAAGTGCCTCAATGCGTTCTTCCATCCTTTCCAGACCTTGATAGATTTCCTGGACGATTTGTGCTTCATCGCTGTCGGCACCTCGGTTGCCCTGTTTTGCTCGAGTTCTATTGATGATAATGACCGTGCCACAGATGAGTGCAGCGAGGGCCACAATGGAACCGAAAACTATTGATACGATGATTGCTTCTATCATAGTTACTTATCTCCGGATGATGAAAAAGTGTTGGCGTTTACTCAGCGTCTTTTTTGTCGTTGTGCTGAGCGGCTTTAATTTTGGCAAGTTCATTCTCAATGTCATCATCAGTTGCCAGATTGTCAAACTCGTCATCGATACTTTCTTTCTTGTATTTGTTGACCAGCTCCGCCTCAGCTTCCATTTCCTCAATGCGGCTTTCGAGTTTGTCAAAGCGTGCCATGGTATCAGCACCTACACTTTTCCTGATATCTTCCTGGGCGCGTTTTTTGTTCGATGCTCTTTTGTGACGCTGAACAAGGACACGTTTTTTCTCTTTAGCGCTCTCAAGTTTTGTCTCAAGCTCGGTGATGTCTTGTTGATACTGTTGAACAAGTGCTTGATATCCTTTGAGCTCCTGCTTTACTGTGTCCGATGCTTCTGTGAATCGGCGTTTCTCTTGTAATGCCTCTCTGGCAAGATCATCTCTGCCTTTGTTGACGGCAAGCTCCGCTCTTTCTGTCCAAAGTTCTGTTTTTTCGTCTAGGTCGGCTAGTTTGCGATCAAGTTTCTTTTGTCCGGCTATGACACCTGCGCAAGATGATTTTAATTCGATGAGGGTGTCTTCCATCTCATGAATCATTAGTTTGATCATTTTTTCAGGATCTTCAGCCTTATCAAGCATTGAGTTGATGTTTGAACTAACTATATCTCTAAATCGTGTGAAAATTCCCATGTTGTCCTCCTGTTGATGATTTGGGTTTGTTTAAAACCTATTGAAGTAGATGTGCGTATTGTTGGTGCAGCTAATGTTAATTTGGCTGCTATGGCCAAGAAAGGAAACTTCAAAAGAGATTTACTCGATCGCCTCTCCTTTGAAGTTTTGTTTTTGCCTCCTCTCAGATATCGGAGTGAAGATATATTGCTGCTGGCAAATCATTTTGCAACACGTATGTTTTTTGAATTAGACAAGGATGACTGTTCATTTACAAGTGAGGCCATTTCTGCTCTTGAAAACTATAATTGGCCGGGAAATGTACGTGAATTGAAAAATGTTGTTGAGCGTGCTGTCTATCAGGCTAGAGGGGCTCATATCTCAAATATAGTCTTCGATCCTTTTTGCTCCCCTTATGATGGGCTACCAGAGAGTGTATTGGAAGAAAAAGAAGACAAGAAAGATATTGATACACAAGCAAAAGCTGAGTTTAGCACGGAAGATTTTAAACCTGTAAATTTCAAAACAGCAATTCAAAGCTATGAGATTGAGTTGATTGAAGGTGCAATGTCTGCAGCCAAATATAATCAAAAACGAGCAGCTGAGCTACTTGATCTAAGTTATGACCAGTTTCGTGGTAAAATTAAAAAATATGCTGATAGATATTAGATTATAGCTGGGTAGTAGAACGTATTTATTCTACAGTTTCACTTTGGTTAAACCATTACCTTGTTAAAGCAAGTCATGGACAAGCTCTTAGCTTTGATTGCAGTATGATGTTAAATTAGTGATGTGTCTTTTAATAATAGTAATACTCTTGTTTACCTTTTTCTATGGTGATAGGAACATTTCTAACCAACACCAGTCGTAACTTATCCTTCATACTGAAAGAGTAAGTATAAGTTGTTCACCTTAGCAGTTGCAGGAGAATCAATTTGGGGTTGGTCTGGAGGCTATTATAGCAGTGATGGACATTTCACTTTTATTCTGAAAAAGATAAGATCCTAAATAGATATTATTTATTCTTTACTTATTTGGCTTGGGGTATAGTTGAAGTAAATAGTTTTAATCGAAATCATCACAATTGCGGTTGTCCAACCAAACATAATTATACCATTTGCAGCTTCAAAAGAGGCAAGCAGTCTCCACTGTTCTAGCAGAGTCACATCGCCATAGCCTAATGTTGTATAGGTGACCATTGAAAAATATATTGTTTTTTCAATACCTTCAATAGCATCGACCCATAAGTAAGGGACAGACCATGCTATAGCTTCTACAAGGGACACAATAAACATTAGGATGACTACACAGCTCACATGATATACCCTTTTGATACTGTATTGTTTATCACATTTAACTTTGTTCACTGTGTAAATATTTCTCATTACGAGCATCATCCCAGTGGCATGAACAGCGGTGGTTATAAAAATCATCAGTACTGTTATTGCGATTGTTATAAGCATTTTACACTCCTATAAAGAGCAATTTCCGTAACGTTTAAAGAGATTTCAGCTGCATCTTGAAGCTAACCACTGAATAAAAGCCTTACTAAACAGTTGGGCTTTACTTGAGCAAACCATTCCATATATTTGTTCGTTCTGACATTTCTTCTTTCGTTTTAGCTGGTAATAAATCAACAGGATCTCTGCCCTGCCGAACTTCCCAACCGCCACCAAGTGCCTTGTATACGTTTATCAGATTTGTAAAAACGTTGCCTTGTACCTCTGCCAATTTATCTTGCTGCTGTAAGTTTGAGCTGAGAGTACTAATCAAGGTGTTGAAGTCAACCGATCCCTCCTGATACTGAATTGAGGCAACATCAACAGATTTTTGCGAGGCTATAGCTGCTGACCTATACGAAATCATCTGCTCATGGGTTTTCAAAAAAGCGATTATTGCATTTTCTACATCGTTCTGTGCTTCAAGAACACTGTTTCTGTAATCGACAAGAAGTTGCTGGAAAAGAGCATCTTGTAATCGAACATTACTCTCCAGGCGACCGTAGTTAAAGATATTCCACTCAAACATTCCAAAAATTGACCAGTTTTTTGCATCATTGGTGAACAAGTCACTGCTGCTTACTGCACTGGTGCCTACAGAGCCACCAATAGTAAGATGAGGGTATAGGTCGGTCATAGCATATCCAATCTGAGCACTCTGTGATGCCAGTTTTCTCTCGGCAAGACGAACGTCTGCTCTACGACGTAGTAAGTCTTGAGGCATTCCAACAGCAATTTCAGGAGAGGGTGGTATAAGAAGAGTCTCATTTTTAAGTAAATCTGTATACTCACCAGGTGGTTTACCAAGTAGCACAGCCATGCTGTTTCTCAATTGAAGAATCGTTATTTCGAGTTGAGGTACTGAGGCCATTGTGTTGTAAAGTAGGCTTTCTGCTTGATCAACATCGAGTTCACTCACGTCTCCAGCCTGAAGTTTTGCTTTAGCGATACGAAGGCTTTCTTTTTGGTATCCTATATTGGTGCGCGCAACCTCAAGTCGACGTTGAAACGTTCTGATCAGCATATAATTATTAGCAACCTGGGCAGCGAGAGAAACAAGCGCACTATCATAACTGGCAACACTTGCATCTAAATCAGCGGTAGCTGATTCAACTTGACGACCAAAGCGTCCCCACAAATCAATTTCCCACCCCACGTTAAAGCCAAGACTATACTCGTTAAAAGTGTTTGAATTTGCTTTTTGTCGTGAAGTAGAACTGCTTACCTGTTGCTCTTGTGGGAATTGGTTGCCAATAGCAATGGCCAGTTGCTGCTGAGCCTGTAAGACACGAAGAGCAGCAGACCTTAAGGTAAGGTTTTGGTTAATAGCGCTCTGTACTAACTTGTCCAGTTCAGGGTCATTAAACGCTGAGTTCCACCATTTGGGATCAACAGGGGGTGCAACTGAAACATTTTCATTTTCTGCCGCTACCCAATTACTTTCAAGTGGCACCTCAGGGGGGGCGTAGTTCGGGCCAATTTGAGTACAGCCACTCAGAATGACAAGTGTAGAAAGGAGAAGGGCTATTGTAAAAGAGATATAGCGCATTACTGATCACCTGTTCTTGATTTACTCATAACCTGTACAGAGGCAGTTGTACCGACTCGTAATGCAATATTATTTGGAATCTCAACCAAATACACCTTTACGGGTACTCGCTGGGCAAGGCGTATCCAATCAAAAGTTGCACTGACAGTTGGTAAAAGCTCAAAGCCAGTGCTTCCATCCTGTTGGGAAATACCCCAACCGAGACTGTCAACAACACCCTCAATTGGCTGATCGGGATAGGACATTAGTGTAACAACAGCTTTGTCGCCTTGTTGGACATTGCCAACCAGTGTTTCCTTAAAGAAACCATCCACCCAGAAGCTACTTATGTCAACCAATGCAAGTGCTGGTTGGTTGGCAACAGCATGACTGCCATAACGTAAGTTTAAATTGGTCACATACCCTGTAACAGGTGCAGTCACTACCGAAAAGTCCATGTTCAGCTCTGCCTGTTCTAAAGCTGCCTTTGCTTGACGAAGGCTTGCATTAGCATCACCATGTTCACCAACACTAGCTTTAATTTCAGCTAAGTCGGCCTCTTTTTGCATTTGAGCTGCAACAGTCTGAGCAAGACCAGCAATAGCACCCTTACGCCTTTCAACGGCTACCTCATAATTGGCTCTTGATCGTTCTACTGATTTTTTAGAGGTAGCTTTTTTCGGAAGCATTTCTTGTTGGCGTTGATATTCAGCCTTGTTTTTTACTATTGTCGATTCAATTTCTAAAATGGTACTTCGAGCCTGTTTTACACTGGCTGTTGCTGCATCGAGCTGAGCTTTTGCCGCATCTATTTTCTTCAACCCAGCTGAATAGTTATCTTTAGCCATGTCATATTGAGCTTTAGCTTGGTCAAGAGCAGCTTTGAAAGTACGTGGATCAATCTCAAAAAGAATGTCTCCCTGATTTACCTTCTGGTTGTCTTTTATTTTTAGGGTAACAATAGGTCCTGACACCCGTGGGGTTATCTGAATAACTTCAGCTCGTACCTGCCCATTGCGAGTCCATGGGTTAACTAAAAAATCCCAATATTTGGCAAGTCCAACACCTATAGCAACCAATACAATTAAGCCAGTAAACACATGTTTTGAGGAGAGTTTCATATCAAACCACTATATCTTTATTATTAAGGTTCCAACAATGACGGTATAAATTACCATGAGTGCCAAAGAGACTAGAGGCGGGTAGAAAAAATATTTTGATAATCTACTTTTATTCAGCTGCTTCGTTGTGAGCATCGTCGCTACTATGCCAATAGAAGCTGCAATGAGCAGTGGCGGCATATAGACACCACCAATTGCGATTTCATGTGGAAAAGGATTCATAGTATGTCCTCTATTACCTTAAAACTGTTCTTCATCTATCGCTGGCCAGCTAATCTTTTCTGTAACTGCTGAATAATCAATGAGTGCAGCTGATAAACTATTATACACACCAAGCAGCCGATAAAAATTAACTCCATCTTTTTCACTAATCAATTTTCCATCACCCTTATCTAAAATAAATTCTATTCTCTTTTCGACCTGATCAGTGAGTTGTGAAAAAAGTTCATTGAGCCTATTAGGAGTAGGTAACGAAGGTTGGAAAGCAAGTGATTGTACTGTGTTCTTAATCTGTTGATGCCACTGCCTGAACTCTGTTTGAAGTTCACGTTTTAAAATTGCAGATTGTGGAACATCCTGCTCTGCTAACAATTCTTGAATACGGTTACTGATGACTAACAAACTTTCTTGAAGATTTTTGACTTGTGCTGGGGAACATTCTGGCCGTATAGAAGGAACCCATCCGGCAATTTTAGCAGGCAGAGTAAGTATCTCGTGTCTGTGATAATTGTATAAGTATCGTTGAACCCATTTATGTTGAGTTCTATTGGGATTATGCATCTGCTCTATTAAAAAGTCACTGCTTTTAAAAAAGCGAAGAAGCAATCGTTTGAAGACTTTTTCAGGTTGAGGTGAGAAAGGAATATAGGCAGTAATCGCTAAAATGAGAAAAACTATAGGAAACATGAGAGCAGTCGTCGCCACCACCATAAAACTATAGGTTTGTTCATTGGAGATGGAGGCAATATTGACAAACATTGCAAGTCCGAATGCTCGCCCCAGCATTTGTTTAGGCTCGTAGAAATAGTAGCATAGTCCAGCTGTGACAATAAAAATAAGTAACCCTAACTGCCAAAACTGAGACAGCATAGGCATAATGAAAATATAGACAATACTGCCAAGTGCTATAGCAAAAGCTAATGGCTTATATAAAAGAGTAATGGGTAGGGTTGGCATACTTGCCACGACCATACCCATTGCCCCGGCTATAGTTACAAGACTTCCGCCGCCAGGCACACTTTCTATGTAGATTACGGAAAGATATGCTATCCACATTGAGACTATAACCCTCAATGCTGCAAGTAATCGTTCTTGATCAATTACCGGAGTAAATGTTTTAGCATTGGTCTTTAGAACCTTAGTGGTGCTAGCAAATCCATTAATGTCACGGGCAAGGCTGTGCATTTGTTGAGAGAGTCTGTCAAGCTCCTGTAAGCGTGTGCAAATCAAACTGAGAATCGCCTTTTGTGTATGTGTTAATTCACCAGTTTCTGTAAAGAAATTAATCAGGTCAACATTGTGTTTTGTTAGGGGCGGTGACTGCCCCTCAAACATCGCTATTATCTGTTCATACCGAATTTCTATTTTGTTAATGAACGGGCTAAAACTCGTTTTAATATCTGGTATATTCATCCCTTGAGCAGTCACTATATCTAAAGTGATATACTCAATGGTGCTTGTAACTTTTTGCGATATGTTCTGGTATTCGAGATATTATTTTTCTAGACTCCGCACACCTGAATCATCACGGATAGCAGCACCAAGAAGCGCTGAAAATTGAGTGTGGATGCTGGCTATTTTTGTTTTAACAGAAGCATACTCTTCCATCTCACCTTCAGTTACCATCAGTAGGGAATGAATGAGTTGCTGTTGGGAGAGGTGAAGGTTCTTTCGTGTAGCCCTGAATTTAAATAAAGAATGGGTTGGCCAGAGAAGTAGTGCGACTATACTGTATACTAGTATACCAAGACCAGTTTCCTGAACCCGTAACACCGTTAACTGGAATGCCTCTATAGAACTTGGCCCAGCACCCATACAGATTATGACACAGACAAAACCACATACATTCCAAAAATATTGATTCTTTGAGCCACCCATCATATATGAGCAAAAGCCAACATACCCGGAAAGTACAGCCATGAACATCCAGCGATCCTGAATAAACAGAGAAAAGATTACAAGAGCAACTATTCCGGCAACAACACTGCCAAACAAGCGCATAGCAGCCTTGTTAAAAGATTGACCAATAGTAGCTAAACTGACAAAGGCGACAGCAAAACCAGCCCAAACAGGTTTCTCCCAATTCAACGACAAAGCTATGCCATAAGTAATGGTCATAGCAAGCCCGGTTTTAATTGCCTCTTTAGCTTTTCGAGATAATGTCATAGATGTAATTAAACCTTCTCTACTTAACCTTTTGTTGTAACCTGGTTCTAAGCATCTTAATAAATGGCTTAGCAGATATACCGTGACCAATTACACTGAGTAAAATTGTACAAACTGCGGTTAATGCAATAGTCTCTCCACCGGGTAAGTGTTCGTTCAGTACAATTACAGCAAAAACGATACTGGCAAGACCTCGTGGCCCAAACCAGCCAATAAATAGTTTTTCATCTGCCCTAAGATTAACTCCAGATAAAGCCAGAAACACAGGAAGCATTCGTACAATTGTCAGGCTACAGATAGCATAGACAATGACCTGCCAACTAAAGTTATCTAATGTTTGACCAACTACAGCAGCACCAAAGATTACCCAGGTGATCAAAGCCATTGTGTCCCCTGTGCCTTCAGCTGCTAGAAGGAGGCTATGCTTATGTCTTTTTGTGAGGTATCCAAAGAGAAGGCCACCTGCAAAAGAAGCGATAAACCCACTTCCACCAAGACTTTGGGCAAGAGAAAAACAGGTAACCGCAAGTGTGATAACAGGAAGTTGGCGCCATGTTTCAGTGATTAAACCACGATCTGCAAATGTATTGAGTAGTTTACTTCCGATAAAGGCAAGAAGACAACCAACTCCAACCCCTATACCAATATTTTCGGCAACTAATCTAGCAGCCAGCAATGAAGTGCTTTCTCCAGCCGATTTCTCAGCGGCAATGGCTAAAAAGACAAAGAGTATTGGCACACAGATGCCATCGTTCAAACCACTCTCAACATTTAGCCCCTCACGAATGCTTGAAGGAACAGATTCATCTGTAACTACAGCTTTACCAAGTGCTGCGTCTGTTGGTGCTAGCATAGTTGCAAGTATTGCTATTTCCCAAATCGACAGAGTATCAAACAACAAGGTACCTGTTGCAAATCCTGCTACGATTGTAATGGGTAGCCCTATCAGGAGGAGTCTTTGAGGAATAGTAAAACTTTTCTTCAATACCTCTATGTTTGCATTGGCGGCATCTGTAAAAAGTACTAAGGCAAGAGTCAGTTCTGCTAGTGTTTTTAAGAGCTCTGCATCGACGTCTATATCAAGAAGTCCAAAGCAAAGCGGTCCAACCAATAAACCAAACAGGGTAAACACTACTGCCCCATTAAATGAGGTCCTCTCGAACCAGCCACTAGAAATGCTGTAAAGAAAAATAAACCCGGCGAGCAGTACGATATTTTCATACATAGCAATTTTGACCTGTAGTTATTGTTTTGAGATATCAGTTACAATTTAAACCACGTTTTTTACTATATAACGTAACGTTACTGTCTAGCAAGTTTTTGAATTGAAAAGGCATGTGCTCTATTGTTTTGCACACAAAAGACTATTTAAATATCAACGGCAAACTCAATGCTAAGTTTCAAAAACAAGGGGTGAAGCTTATCAAAGGTAAACTTGATGTCGATTTCAAAGTATATCGATTCAATCAGAAATTTTATTTCTTTGCTAAGAAGTAGATCAGAAGGCATTCTGATAACTCAATTATTGTATACAGAATAGCAATTACGACCATCTTTTTTAGCTTTATATAGTGCTTCATCTGCATTAGAAAAAAGAGTGTTTTGTTCTGTTTGTTGTGTTGGTGTAATAGCTGCTACTCCGACACTTATAGTTAAAAAGTCTTCAATCAACGAAGAGCTATGCTCTAACTCTAGTGCTCGAACTTTTTCAATAATTTTTGTTGCAACAGAGGCTCCCATTGCTGTGTCGCTATCAGGCAAGAGTACTACGAATTCTTCACCCCCATAACGGGCAACTACATCACTTGATCGAGTTACCTGTGAATCTATAGCCTTTGCAATGGCATTAAGAGCTAAGTCACCTTTTTGGTGACCATAGGTGTCGTTGTATAGTTTAAAAAAATCTATATCTATCATGAGGAGTGTTAGTGTGCCATTTCTTCTTATGCAGCGTTGCCATTCTTTAACAAAGATCTCATCGAAGTATCTTCGATTTGCTATCTCTGTTAGTGCATCCTTCATAGCTATTTCAAGCAATTTTTCATTAGCCTGTTGTAGTTCTTTTTCTATTTGTAGTCGCTGGGTGATGTCAGTTGAAACAACTTGTTTGCCAAGAAATTCTCCATTGGAAATGATTGGATATTCGGTAACATAAGCGTAATGAATTTTCCCTGTGGGAGTAAGAAACTGTGCATCATATCTACAAGCATCGGAAGGCACTTGGTTGGTTGTGGGTTTTAGTTTATGGTGATCTTCCTGGTGAATAAATTCTTCAATATTAACCCCTATAATAGAGTCTATCGGTTTTCCTACAAGATTTGAAAAACCTCTATTGGCGTCTATAACCCTACCTGTTGAATCAAGAGTGTAGATGGCATCTGAGGAGTAAGTGAAAATTCCTTCATATAGAATTGCGGTTCTTTCCATCTCTTGATGTAGTTCTTTGTTGCTTATATATTCTAATATTAAATAAATAAAAACTGTGATAACAGCTGTTGAAATCAGGTATGAAGTCATTAATTCTCCACCCAGATATGGGTGTAAGGTGATAAATAGACATGTTGGTAGGAGCAGGTACAAAAAAAACATTGTCTTACGGTGGGGAGCAATGTTGATGAGAGCCATGAGATAGAAAATTGAAAACACAGCCACGTTAAGTGGTTGGCTTGAAAACCAAAAGATGGAGTAGGCGATAAAATATTTTGAAGACCACAACAACGACCTGCGAATTGTGACAGGCAGCAGATCATCGAGTATAATGAAAGCACATAACACTGAATAAAGAACTACAAATTGTATGTTAAAAGATTCAGGTGTGTTGAGCAGAATTATTCCAAAACTAATAAAGCAAAGAATGAAAGATACTCTGTTTATGCTTGTATAAATCAGGTAATCATTAATTTTTTCTCCTTGCCGCTTATTTATTTTATAGCGAGCGAGGAGAAACAGACCAACCGTGAAAAACAATCCCTGTATGGCAAGCAAGAGTTTTTTTTGAGTAAACCAAACAAACTGTAGATCTTTTATTATAAGGCTTATATTGATCCCTGGCTCTAATCCAAATTCTAAACGGTTAATTCCCTTAGAATGTAAAATACCATCAGTCGGTGCTCCTTTTGGTTGCCATGAATTTCGCTTGAAAGATGCTAGTGGGACGGTTTCTTGCTTCCACTTCTCACCTGGTACTTCAATGTAATAATTAAAGTGCTCGCCAATTCCACTGATTTTTGTTTCTGGAGATGCATCAGATAAATGTATTTGTAAGTCAGGTGACTTGCCAACCGATTTCCAGCTAAAGGTTAGGTTGCTGCTAATGGGAATATCAAAATTTCCTTTAATACCAAATCCATTATAAACATTAAGTTCTTCGTCGTGACTATCAAACTTTAGGATGACGCTTTGTTGGTCAGCCTCAATAAACAGATTGCTTTTGTCTGGATCAAAAGCGTAAAAAGGTGCAGCCCAATTCCAGTCCCATTGGCCGGTTGGCGTTTTTGTTATATCAAGAACTGAAACATGTCCACTGAGTGGGATTGTCATATGAACAAAGCCAACACTTGCTAAAATGATACAAAGAGTAATGAAAAGGGGTAATCGTAGAAATTTAATTGTAGAGATTTGATTTACCGCTAAGTGCATGATGCTCTCCTTGTTTCATAACAAGATCCAAATGTTATATCTGGTTGAGATACTAGCACAATTGAACAGATTTATCTAATGAAGCACTGAATTCATATATCAATAATAATGTTGTTTGTTGTGGAGAAGAGATTTTGGATATGGGGCTAATGTGATATTGACTTGTTCAATTATAGGCAAAGAGAGCTTGTGGTTCTAAAAAAAATGTATATCTGGGTGATGTACAAGGATAGATAGACTATAAAGCACCAGTGAGAAATTGCTTCTCACTGGTGGGTGCAACTATTCTTTGATGATGCATTCCGCCGGGCATGTTGCAATTGCTTCCTCAACACACTCAACTTCAAAATCTGCTGCTTCAAGTACTACAGCCTTACCCTCATCTTCATCGAACTCAAAAACTTCTGGGCAGGTTTCAACACATACTTCGCAACCAATACACTCATCAACATCAATTGTAACTGTGGCCATTCTAAACCTCCTAATAGGGTCATAAGACCGTAAGATGATTAAATTGGCGGCGCTATGGTAACCAAAATTCTCATTTTAGTTGTTGAGCGCACACCGTGGGGTTCCCGTATTTCGGAAAAAAGAATATCACCTTTTTTTGCGGGAATTTCTGCGTTATTTTCACCAAGAAAAAAACCTTCACCTTCTAAAACCTGAATTGATAGTTCTCCATCCAGATCATGAGAATGAACTGGAAACGTTACACCCTCGTCAAGATTGAAATTAATAACCTTAAAGTGAGGAGAATCTTCCACAAGAAAGAATCGTTTCATCACCCCTGGTGAAAATTCATTAGTATTATTGAGGCTGAGTACTTTCATAGCACCTCCTTTAAAATGGGTTTTAGTTAACTTACAGATTTATTGTGTCTTAGCTTGGTATAAATCTGTTGAGTGTTTCATTTTTTCTGCCAGTGTAGTTCAGTGCTGTTTTCAGCTTTTCTTTATATTTAGCAGATTGTTAACCCATATTCCTTGATCTATATCAACTTTTAGTCGAATTTAACAGTCTTTGCTATATCTTATCTCGATACTCGTGTTTGTTGTTATCAGGTATCCCAGTTTTTACAGCTATGGGGAGTAATGTAAGAATGACTCTTAATTTGTATAGGTTTTAGAGTTGTTTTTATCTTAAATAAGGAAGATTTATGAAGTTACGTATACCTTTGTTGATGATGTTTTTTGGTTTGATGGCATCGAGTGCTATTGCTACTTAATATAATTCATACTTGAAAAGGGTATATCTGGCTGGTCTTATGCTGAGTTGCCCCAAGCAAGTAAGTTATAATAGTTGTGCTTTAATAGTTTGATCAGCCTCTGTGCAATGCAGAGGCTGTTTATTTAGAAATCATCGCAGATATCGCAGAAAATCCAAGTAATCCCCAGCCTATTATCAGAATAAACCCACCAACAGGTGTCAGAAAACCAAAAGGTTGAATTGATATACAGCTTTTGATTAACACTGTTACTTGAAACAGGAGAGAGCCTGCAATAAAGCAATATCCAGCACGTTCATATTTAGCTTCTGGGAAAAGATGACAAAGGATTGCTGTGGCAAGAAGTGCTAAACCATGGAATATGAGATAATCAGCTCCAATGTTAAAATTTTCCAACTTTCCACGTTCCATTAAAAATTGTTGAATCGGGTGAGAACTGAGTGATCTGGCAGTAACACCGATTAACGAAAAAAATGAACCTATCAGGATAAATAATTGAGTCATAATTAATTTGAAATATGATGTTGCTTTTAGGTGATTTTTTTAATTTGATAAATTGTCATTCATTTTGTACAATGTTTCGTTTTTGTAAATAACTATTAAATAGGTAATTCATCAGAAGGCTGGTGACAATCAATTATTTTATAAAACCTATTTTAATTATACAGATGTATGGTGTCGTATTTATGGGAGTAGAGACTGGTCAGATAAATAGTATTTTATCTACCTCAGGTGCGCAAAATAAAGTGCTTGCTGCAATTACACGAGGCTCTGAAATCCTTGTTTCTGGAGGAAAGTGGGCCGAGGGAGTTGAAACGCTTGTTGCGGATTTAGGGAGTGCGACCGGTGTGAGCCGTGTATGGGTTTGCAGAAATATCGATGTTGTTGATAACTCAGTTGTTCAGGACGCTATTTTTAGTTGGGATTCTAAACGTGACTTTGCTCTAAAAGGAATATCTTTCTTTTCACGTTACAAAGTTGATCCCGCTGGTTCGGATGGACAATTTAAGGTCGTTCAGAGTCGGCGTGAGGGTGAATTTCAAAAAGTTACAACAAGAAATCTAGACTCTTCAAATTTTAAAGATCAGCTTGAACTGCAGCAGGTTGTTTCTATGTTGAGCTTGCCTATTTTTGTTCAGGGTGAGTGGTGGGGAACAATCGGTTTTGATAGTTGTGAGCATGAGATCGATTGGGATGCAGAACATATTGCTCTATTACAGATAGCCGCTCATCTTATAGCAAATGTAATAGTACAAGATAGGTTAGCGGCACAAGACAAACAGTTTGATATTCTACAACGAATGACAGGTTGTAGTACCTGGCGTTTTAGTTTTTCCAGCAAAAAAATATGGTGCACTTCAGAAATTTTCACAGCTCTGCCTAGTAAAACTTTTAATCGTTATCTTTCTATTAGAGAGTTTCTTCGTTTGCTTCATCCGAATTGTCGCAACAATATCATTCCCGCATTGAAGAAACTTTTTGTAGAAGAAAGTGAAGAGATGAGTGTTGATATTCGCGTACGCACTGATAGCGGAAGTTATCGCTGGATTGAACTACGTGGAACAGTTGATAAAGGAAAAGATGGTATTCCGAAACAATTTGCTGGTATTGCGCTGGATATAACCGGTAGAAAGGAAGAAGAAAATCGTCTACGTCATGAAGCTGGTACTGACCCATTAACGGGAGTCTATAATCGTCGCAGGGTAACTGATGTAATTCAACAGCAGCTCGGTAAGCAAAATGACTCTGAACCTTTTTCGCTCTTAGTTATTGATCTTGATCATTTTAAAAAGGTAAATGATGAATATGGGCACGAGGTTGGTGATCAAGTGCTCAGGCATTTTGTGCAGATATGTAAAGGGTGTTTGCGGTTTAATGATCAACTAGGGCGTATTGGTGGTGAAGAATTTATCATCATCTTACCTGCGGCAGACGCAACTGCTTCCAGTGAGATAGCTCATCGAATCAGAGATAAATTTGAAAGATCACCATACATAGCAGGTGATAACCAAATTTCAAACACTGTGAGTATTGGCGCCGTTACCTGTGAAAATTTTGCTGCTACTCAAAAACAGCTATATAAACTCGCCGATGATGCGCTTTATGCAGCAAAAAGGGCAGGGCGAAATAATGTAGTTCATCAAGGTGTAGTTGCCGTTGACTCAATTTAGTTCATAGAAATTTAAACTTTCTTCCCCTTGTCTTTGATAAATTGTGTGAGATAAATTCCCTCAGCTAGTTGTGTTGTTGTGTGAAAGGAAAACCCGAATGCGGTTATCTCTTCTTTTAGCACTTCCGGGCAGACAGATGCTGTCGATCCTTTATCGTCATTACAGTATTCGATTACTGCAAGTTTACCCTTCTTACGTAGGATTCTGCGGCATTCTGTTAGTAATGATTTAATAGTCTTATTTGTAGTAAGGGTTTCAAAATAATTGGTGATCAAGCAGAGGTCACACTTCTTGTTTTCGACGGGAATACTTCGAGTAATATCAGAGCGAAATGTATTGATGTTGCAAGAGTCAGCGGGCATTGTTGATAATTTACGCTCTAATAAGTAAAGGCCGTTTTGCCACAAGTCGATACTGAAAATATTGCCTTTTTCCCCAATAGATTGTGCAAGAGCTAACGTGTACTTGCCTGTTCGACATGTAAGATCAGCTACGGAGCTTCCTTTTTGCAATTCTAGACTTTCAATAAAGAGGTTCTCCTCTATAAGATCAAAGGAGTCTTCCTTGTCTTCGAGAGTGGCAATTTCTTCCCATTGTCGTTCAAGTATTTTGCAAAAGGCGTCGACTGCTTCGCTATGCCAGACGGTCTCTTTGCCTTTGCGGAGTATTTCAGTTGCTTCAACAACCGAAGCGCCTTTTTGGTAAGGTCTATCTGTGGTAATTGCATCAAAGGCGTCAGCTACAGCTATTATCTGTGCACCTAAAGGGATTTCGTCCCCTTTCAATTTGCGCGGGTAACCTTTCCCATCAGGGCGCTCATGATGGCAGTGCACGTATTCAAGGGCTGGGCCTAAAAAATCGAGGTGATGGAGGATGTCCGCTCCGGTTTCAGGGTGTTTAACAATTTTCCGTATAATCTCGGGTGGGTTTTTCTTGTTGTGAGGTGAAAAGAGTTCATCTGGGAAACCGATTTTACCGACATCGTGTAATAGACCACCTAGGTAGATATACTCAATTTCGTCTTCGCTGAGACCCATTATTTGTGCAATCTGTTTTGAATAGTTTGCTACACGGTCAGCATGGCCTTCGGTATAAGTGTCTCTGGCTGCCAAAGCATTTGCCATTGTAGAAACGGTCGCAATGGTGTTCTCTTTGATCTGTTGATTGAGTTTTTGTAGTTCTTCGATCATTAACTCAAGTTGATATTCACGTGCCTCTACCTTGACCATCATCATGCCCATTGCCTCAGCGATGGTTCGGATTGGCTCAGGCGTTTCAGGGCTTGTCAGAGACATTATTTCATCAGAGTAGTTGCCTTTGGCTATTTCCTGAATGATATTAAGAAGCTTTGTTTTTGGCATTTGTGATCCACCTGCATAGGGTTGGTCGGTAAAGGTTACTCAATCATGTTCAGAGCATACAATGTTGCTTGTTTGGTTGCAATAACTAGAGGCTTGGATAGATTGTAAATGTTGATTGTGCAAATAGTTAATATAGGAGCAAGAAATGAAGATAGAATATACCCCAATAGGTTTTTTTGAAACACCGTTTGAAAAACTTGATAATATGCCGATTCAACCCTCAGGAGGTGCTGATATTACGGGGACAATTGTAATTGATAAGATGTTTACAGAGGGTTTGGATGATCTCGCTGGATTTTCTCACATTATTGTTCTCTCGCATTTACATGGAACTTGTGGTTATAAGCTGAAAGTGAAACCATTTCTTGATGATCAATTACGTGGTGTGTTTGCCACCCGTGCTCCCAAACGACCTAATTCAATAGGCTTGTCCGTTATGAAGCTTGTAGATGTCTCTGACAACATTATTACCGTTCAAGGAGTAGATATGCTTAATGGCACGCCGGTGCTTGATATTAAACCATACGTAGGAGATTTTGATCATTGTGAAGATGAACGATTTGGCTGGCTAGAAGGGAAGTCCAATAAAGCAGAAAGACAACGCAGTGATAAAAGATTTACTCAGGAATAAAACAGCAGCCGAGCTGTTATGCTCGACCACTGCGCTGGGGGATTGAGAAGGGCAATTAATTCGGTACGCGAATATCCTCAATGAGGTGTTGAATCTTTTCTGGTGGTTCAGCTGTAACACTTGAAATCGACATGGCCACTGCAAAGTTGATAACTGCACCGACAGCACCGAATGCCTCGGGAGAAATACCAAGCAACCAATGTTCAGGAGTGTTTGGAGCCATTGCGGTACCTGCCATAAAGAACCAACCCTTGAACCAGAATATATAAATAAGGGTGGTGGAGAGACCAGCAAGCATTCCCCATACTGCTCCTATATTATTAACCTTCTTTGAGAAGATACCCATCATTAGAGCTGGGAAGATGGAAGAGGCAGCCAAGCCAAAGGCAAGTGCCACAACCTGTGCTGCAAAGCCTGGAGGATTAAGACCAAAGTAGCCAGCAACAACAATTGCTCCTGCCATGCTTATTCGTCCTGCGAGTATCTCAGTCTTATCAGAAATTCCTGGTGCAATAACACCTTTTAATAGATCGTGAGAAATTGCAGAGGAAATTGCCAAGAGCAGTCCGGCTGCGGTGGAAAGTGCGGCTGCAATACCACCCGCTGCAATAAGTGCAATAACCCAGTCCGGTAGTTTGGCTATTTCAGGGTTGGCAAGTACCATGATATCACGGTCAACTTTTACCATCTCGTTTTTCTCACCATTAACATAGGTGATTTTGCCGTCGCCGTCCTTATCTTCAAATTTTAATAGACCTGTCTTTTCCCAATTCTTGAACCATTGTGGGCGTTCGTCGTAAACGAGTTTTTCACCAGGTGTCGGTTCAATCGTCTTTGTAAAATTATAGAATGCCATTGCACCAACTGCAGGTGCTGTTGTGTAAAGAAGAGCGATAAAAAGCAATGCCCAACCAGCAGATGAACGTGCATCCTTTACTCTTGGTACAGTAAAAAACCTGGTAATAACATGTGGCAGACCAGCAGTACCGATCATAAGAGACATGGTGTAGAGAAAGATGTTTAACGTACTTCCTTTACGCTCTGTATATTCATTAAAGCCAAGATCAACTAAAGTATGATCAAGTTTGTCGAGTAAAAAACCGCTACCGTCAACAAGTGTAGAACCGAGACCCAACTGTGGTAACGGGTTGCCTGTCAGCTGTAGAGATATAAATACAGCAGGTACGGTGTAGGCAAAGATCAATACACAGTACTGAGCAATTTGAGTATAGGTAATACCTTTCATTCCGCCTGTAACGGCATAGAAGAAAACGATTGTCATACCAACCAACAAACCAACCTCAAAAGGTAGTTCTAGAAAGCGAGAAAAAGCAACACCAATACCCTTCATCTGTCCAATTACGTAGGTCAGAGAAGCAACTATGAGACAGATTACTGCAACAATTCTTGCTGTTTGAGAGTAATATCTGTCACCAATAAATTCGGGAACAGTAAATTTTCCGTACTTACGTAAATATGGAGCGAGAAGCATAGCAAGCAGACAATAGCCACCAGTCCAACCCATTAAAAATACGGAGGCATCGTATCCGTTAAAAGCGATAAGACCAGCCATAGAAATAAATGAAGCTGCAGACATCCAGTCTGCACCGGTAGCCATACCGTTTAAAACTGGGTGAATGCCTTTTCCTGCAACATAAAATTCACCAGTGGTGGTTGCACGGGCTCGTATGGCTATTATTATATAAAGCAGAAATGTTGCACCAACAACCAGGTAGGTTAACATTTGTAAACTCATGGGATTCTCCTTAATCCTTTGAAACTCTCTCTTGTTTTCCAAGAATTTAGTGAAGGTAGTACTCCAGCTTGACTGGATTCGACCTTACCGATTTATTCTTCTTGAACATTAAACTTGCGGTCAATTGCATTCATTCTTGCTGCATAAAAGAAAATGAGTATGACGAATGAATAGATGGAACCTTGTTGAGCAAACCAAAATCCTAGTTTGTAACCGCCGACCTGAATTTGATTAAGTACATCTACGAAGAGAATTCCACAGCCGTAAGAGACGATGAACCAGACGATCAAGCAACCGATAACGAGTCGAATATTTGCCTGCCAGTAGGCAACCTTGTTACTGCTCATTTGTTCCTCCTGTTTTGATTTGATAGGGTAAAACCGAAAAACGCCGGTTCTTCCAGTATATACGGTCTTATAAGAACTGTTTGTGATAAAGTATCATAAATATTGATACATAACAACAGGAAAATTTATTTTGGCAAAGTGTCAAGTTTTGCTCTGAGGGTGGGGTTGTTTGAAAAATTTGAAATATCAGTTGGTTATAGCCTTTGTTTTTGTGTGAAGACATCGCGGATTGCTTCTGCCATAACATTACGGAGAACCGGTTTCATCAAGTAACAATCTATTTTCAGGCTGTTTTGTTGATGTTGTTCGATGTTGTCACTAAAGCCTGTACAAACAATTATTGGGATATCGTCATTGAGCTGTTTAATGTTCTTGATTAACTGAGCTCCATCCATGTTCGGCATATTCATATCGGTAATAATTAAATTATAGTTCTCAGGGGACTCTTTAAAGGCTTTAAGTGCTTTCAGGCTATCGGTAAAGGTTGTTATGCGGTAACCCAGCCTCTCTAGCATTCTGGTTTCCATTTCAGCAACCGCAGGTTCATCATCAACGAGGAGAATATGTTCAGTGCCAGTTGGAGCAGATTCTTGTTCATTCATTTTTTCATTTTGAGCGGTTTTTGCTATAGATGGTAGGTGAACTGTTATTTGTGTTCCTTCGCCAACTACGCTTTGTAGCTCAATTGACCCGCTATAACCTTCAACAATTCCTTGAACAACAGACAAACCGAGTCCCGTTCCTCTTTTGGGATCTTTGGTAGTAAAATATGGATCAAAAATTTTCTGTTGTATTTCGTCACTGATACCAACTCCAGTATCTTCTATAGAGAGCCTTAGGTACTCACCTGGTTCAAGGTTAAACGGTGTATTATCGCTTTTTTCATATTGAACCGGCTTGAGTTGGACTGTTAGAGTTCCACCTGTCTGTTCCATTGCATGGTAAGCATTGGTTGCAAGGTTCATTACGATCTGATGTATTTTAGTTGGATCTGCATTGACGACACAATGCTTGGCATCGAGTTGGTTTTTAATTTCAATTGTAGATGGAATTGAAGCATGCATCAACTTCAAGGCTTCTGAAACAATGGGTTGGATCTCCACGAGTTTTTTCTCCTCGTTGCTCTGGCGGCTAAAGGCAAGAATCTGTTGTACTAGATCTCGGGAACGTAAAGCTGCTTTGAGTATTTGGTTTGTATAGTTAAGTAGGTGGCTATCAGCTGGTAAGTCTTCTCTTATGATTTCGGTATAGCCAATAAGTGGAGAAAGTATGTTGTTAAAGTCGTGTGCGATGCCTCCAGCAAGTGTTCCGATAGCTTCCATTTTCTGAGCTTGTTGAATACGTATTTCATACTCTTTCTGTTGTTCCTCCATTTCTCTAATTTGAGTAATGTCTGTGGCAACCTGTATTCGCACTAAACGATCATCTGGCCACTGTATTGCTCTTTCTTTGTATATATTGTGTCTTCCTGTGAGTGGGTGTTGCCCTTCCCAAAAGTAGCCATCGGTTGCTTTGTTATTTTCATCTATCAAAAATCTATTTGTGCAATTCTCACATGGTGTCTCGCTCTTTTTTAAGACCCTGTGGCATTTGTCACCTGTCAAGTCAACGCCAAACAGTTCTTTCATATACTTATTCATAAAAAGGATTTTATGAGTTTGCATGTCTGCTACATAGATTGTTGAGTCAATACCATCGAGGATCTTAAGAAAGCGCTGGTGGTTCATGTTGAGTCTATCTTCTGCTAGCTTACGTTCTGAGATATCTGCAAAACTGATCAGGCTGGCAAAGGTTTTCCCTTTTCTGTTAACAACAGGACACCCAATAACCTCGAGATAACTTTTGCTACCATTTGGCTTGATAATCATTGCATCATTGATATAGGAATACTCACCCTGTAAACCACGAATAATTGGTAGCTCTTCCATAGGGTAAGGGGTGTTTGTGTCTGCTTTATATATTTGATAATTTTGAACAAACGATTCTCGGCTGTGGAGAAGGTTAATTGGTTTGCCAACTAATTCTTCTGCTTTGTTGTTTGATAGCAGAAGTTTGCCAGTTTTCATCTCTACCATTATCACACCAACCTGGAGGTTGTTGAGCAGAGTGGTAAGTAATTGGTTTTGAGAATCTTTGTCTTTTTCTGCGTGTTGGATTCTGAGATTTGCCTTTAGTGCATCATTGAGCTTTTCCTCTAGCTCTGAATTCAGATTAAGAATGACTTCTTCACGTTCTTTAATTTTCTGAGTCATTCTGTACATGTCAACTTTGACATTTTGTAATTCGATATAGCCTTCCGTTGGAAAATCTTGTTCATATTTGCCGTTTGCAACATCGTGTATTCTGTCTATCAATCGTTGAAAATAGTCGAAGAATCTGTTTGCAACTTTGGCAAAGAGAATTTTTGCAATGACTATGTAGCAGAGGAAAAACAAACCAAGAATAGCAAAGAGTGGTTTTGTCTTGTCCCAGAAAATTGTTTTAGGTTGCTGCAAGATTACTAGCCAGTCTGTTGTTTTGATGAGAGCACCGGTGAGAAAGTCATTATCAATAGCAATAGTCTTTGCTTCAAGGTGTTGTGCAGAAAGTTGATTTCTTAACTCTCTGGTATGAGAACGTGTATCAGCAGCAGCTGAAGATAATTGCTGCGATTCCGAAATAAGGCTACCACTGCTGTTGTAGATAAAGACAGTTACTGGTGAATTAGTTGAAAAATTAATTGTTTGTCTAAGCAGTGGGGAGAAATCAACTGTTGCGACTATTACTCCTCTTTTGAGAGGAAGTGCTAAAAGTACTTGTGATGCAGTATATTGCTCTGGTGTAACAGTTGATAACCAGGTGGTTTTATTTTTGTTAAGGGCATTGTTAAGTATGTCTGGCGTGAGTATTGTCGTTCCTAAATGTTGTTTTTCTTCTAAAGTTGTAAGGATGATCTTGCCAGTATCATCCACTATTTTTAAGTCAGTTATATGATGGTTATTTGCAATAAAAACACTGAGGTCTTGTGAGTGTGCTCCTGAGGTGTTGCTACTGTCGTTAATCGTTTTGGTCAGGGTTTCAAGCCTGTCGAGAACAAGGCCCACTTCTCTATTCAAAAGAGAGGCTATGAGTAGTGTTTTCTCCTCACTGTTGATCTTGGCTTGGTTTTGATTGGAGGAGTAGAAAAAAATTGTAACGCACGCAGCAAGGAGGAGTAAAGGAACGGTGACGAGAAATGTGAGTCGTCGAGTTGCTTTTTTTTCCAGGCTGCGTGGTCTCATTCTTCTTTCTCTCTGTTTGGTTGCTCATCATTTAATGGTAAACCATATGAGGTCTGGCCTAACAGGTGGATTGCATTGTCACCAAATAAGTCAAGAAAACTGTCATCAGCCATGTTGCACTTGAAACCTTGGCAGGCTTGAGGTCGATAGTGGTATATTTTGCAGTAATATTTATTGTTGCGCTTCTCTAGGAACATACAGCCAGTATTGTCAGGGTGAATCATAAAAATCTTCCCCTGAGCTTCAGCATCCTTTTGTGCCTGTTGAAGGCCTTTTTCTTGAATTTCTTTGAAGCTGATATCAACACCAATATGTGCGCCAAGATTTTTTATCCTTTCAACTTCATTTTTTTGCAGAGTAATTTTGCGGTACTGTTTACAGCATGTACCGCATTGGTTGCATTCATGAAAAATGGTGTTGAGGTGGCTTTGATCAAAATTGATATTTTTAGTCATTATATATGTCCTATAGTACCCAGTAGTCATTAAGGGGATGTTCACGGAGTATACTTACAGCTCGTTCAGAATGGAGTATGCCAACTCTGCCAACATCAGGTGTGATAAGGCTGTCTATGGTTTCCATTACAGAGTCTTGTAATGAAACCGGATTGTATCCTCCTTCCAGGATAAACAGTAGACGATCATCACAAACATCTCGTGCTACCTGCTTAAAGAGTGTTGCTGCGGTATTAAACCATTTGGTCGATAAAGTCGTTGAGCTGATACTGTCATCGGCATGGCCATCATATCCTGCTGAAACAATAATGAACTGAGGCATAAATTGCTCTGCTATCGCATGGAGTGTTTTACCGAGCAGGTAGGTGTATTCCTCGTCACCAAAATAGCTGAAAACAGGCATGTTGATGTTATATCCTAGCCCTTTTTCGGCGCCCACCTCATCAATTGTTCCACTAAATGGGAAGAGATTGGCTTGGTGTATGGAGAAGAACATAACATTATCTGTTTCATAAAAAGCTTCTTGGGTTCCATTGCCGTGGTGGACGTCGAAATCAACAATCAAAATTCTGTTAATTTTGTATGTTTGCTGTAAATACTTTGCAGTAATTGCGGCATGATTGAGGATGCAAAAGCCCATGCCTCGACCAGGCTCAGCATGATGTCCAGGAGGGCGAATAAGAGCAAAGCCTCTTTTGAACTCGTCGGCCATTATATTGTCCGCCAACTCAAGGCAGCCGCCGCAACCAAGTCTGGCTGTGGCTAAAGATTCATCCATTAAATAGGTGTCTTTATCATATGAGAAGGGATTGCTGTTTAAGGCATGTTCCCTGATTTGGTTTATATAAAAATTTGAATGCACTTGTTGGATATATTTATCCGGAACTTCGATAGGGTTAACGACTTGTAGCCTGCTGCCGAATGTGTCTTTTACAGCAGGGTAGAGGCTGCGCAGACGCCCAGGGTTTTCCGGCGTAGGGCCTTCAATCTGGTGATTAAAATATCTGTCGTCTAGTACTATTCCTAATCTATTCATAGTGGTATTGGTAAATGGGACATTGTTGATATTGTATGGAGTCTATTCTGTACAAATGACCCAATCTGGTTACCTGATGATCGTCGTAAGTGAGTGACTCGATTAGATCGAAGCCAAGCTTACCAAGACATCGTTGTTGAGGTTTATTGTTAATATCAGTATACATTTCTACTTCATATAGTTTTAAACGGTCAAAGAGGTGAATAATGAGATACTTTTGTGCTTCTGTTCCATATCCAACCCCACGCGTTGCTGGGTTCGATATTTTAACCATCACAACTGCACAGTTCGTGCGCTCTGCTCGAATCCAGTAGTGAATGATTCCAAGTGGAGTCTTGTCCTCTTTTGTTTCTATGAAAAAAGTTTTGTCATGTCCAGACCAGTAGCAGTCGTTCTCTAATTTGTTTCGACAACTAGTCTCTGTTAGATACTCTGGAGTAAGATATTCTCCATTTGCAGCATCACTGTTACTCCACTCCACTAGAATAGGAATATCCTCTTCTGTGATTTTTCTCAAACACAGTCTGGGCGTGAAGATAGCGTTGCCAAATATCGTCATAGTTGCAAAAGAAAGACCCGGGGAACAAGTCCCCGGGTAAAAGTTAAATTACAGATTATTCACAGCTTCTTGAAGTTCTTTGCTGGACGATGTTAACTGGGTCAGTGCTGCTACAGTCTCAGATAACGAATCGTTTACAGCAATTGTTGACTGTTGATTTTTCTTTGAAGAGTCGGTCACAATTTCAATCTTCTCAAGTAGTTCACTACCGTTTTTGTTCAGATCTTCAGCGGTGTTACTTACCTTGTCAACTGAGTCAGATATTGTAACAATGCCTTTTGAGATTGTTTCCATCGACTCTAGAGCTGTGTTAATAACAGTACCACCTTCTTCAAGCATGCTCATTCCTTCCTGCATTGCACTAATTGTTTGATGGGACTCTTTTTCAACATTTTTGACAATGTTTGAAATATCGATGGCTGACTTTGAGCTGTTTTCTGCAAGTTTTCTGACTTCATCTGCTACAACAGCAAATCCTCGACCCGCATCACCAGCTCTTGCAGCCTCAATTGCAGCATTGAATGCCAGAAGGTTAGTTTGTGAGGCGATGTCTTTGATAATATCAACAAAGCTTGAAATTTTTTCAAGTTGGCTGACGAGCCCATTTACCATTTCATTGTTTTTTTCCATGCTGTTGTTGATGTCAGCAAGCTTTTGTCCTGCATCACGTCCGGCCATTTTGCCAGTCTCAGCCTCTGATGCGAGGTTGGTTGCAATTTCATTTGATTCGGTTGAGAGTGTTAACATCTCACTTGAGCTTTCCTGCATTGTGCGAACTGTCATCATGGATTCGTCTAATTGCTGTACTGCCTGATCGATGATTTTATTCATATCATCAACTTGGCCGTTTGCATTGTCCATTTGATCCTTAGAGGAAAGAACCAGAGTATCTACGTCGGATACTGCGCTGGCGATCAGTCGTTCGACTTCTTTTTCAGCTGTAACGTCAGTTATATACTCAAGAGCACCTTTGATATTTCCTTTTGCATCTTTAATTGGTGCACCAGTGTACTTAATTGGCATTTCTCTACCATTTGGCGAAGCGACAGTTTGACCATGAGAAACAGAATCGGTTTTCATCGCTTGGAGACATGCACAGTTTTCTGTTTTACAATGCTCAGTCTTAAAAAGGTCATAACACTTCTTGCCAATTACTTCATCAGGGGTTGAACCGACAACCGCCGCACCTGCAGGATTCATGAAGGTGATGTTGTAGTCAGTGTCTATTGATAGAATAGGTGTTGGGATAGTGTTGAGATTTTCAATTTTCTCATCAGCCGCCTGCTTCTGTTTAGCTTCTTCCGTCATATCAAGTACATACTCTAATGCACCTTTGATGTTTCCTTTCGCATCCTTAATTGGTGCGCCAGTGTATTTGATCGGAATAATGACCCCATCTTGAGGGCGAGCTATGGTCTGTTCTGTAATAACAGAATCGGTCTTCATTGCTCTTGAGCAGGCACATCTATCTGTTTGACAGTGAGGAGTTTTGAATAGCTCATAACACTTTTTACCAACTGCCTCATCTGGTGTTAATCCCACGACACCAGCACCTGCTGGGTTCATGAAAGTGATGTTGTAATCTGTGTCAATCGACATGATCGGTGTTGGAATGGTGTTGAGGTTCTCAATCTTTTCGTTTGCCGCTTGCTTTTGTTTGCTCTCCTCTGTTTGATCAAGAACAAACTCAAGTGCACCGGTGATGTTTCCTTTTGCATCTTTGATAGGTGCCCCAGTATATCTGATTGGAATGACAACACCTTCAGCAGGTCTTGCAATGGTCTCTTCTGTTACCACAGAACCTGTCTTCATTGCCTGGGTACATGCACACTTTTCAGTATGGCAATGAGGGGTTTTGAAAAGATCGTAACATTTTTGACCTATTAATTGATCAGGTGTTGAACCGAGCGCTCCAGCACCAGCAGGGTTCATGAAGGTGATGTTGAAGTCTGTATCAATTGCAAGTATTGGAGTTGGAATGGTGTTAAGGTGCTCAATCTTTTCTTCTGCCTCATGTTTTTGCTTTCTTTCCTCTGTAACATCGAGAACGTACTCAAGAGCACCTTTAATGTTTCCTTTTGCATCTTTAATTGGTGCGCCTGTGTATTTAATTGGAATGATGACACCTTCGGCAGGTCTTGCAATGGTTTCCTCAGTTATTACCGCATCTTCTTTCATGGCTCTTGTACAGGCACATTTCTCAGTTTTACAATGCGGAGTCTTGAAAAGGTCATAACATTTTTTGCCGACAGCTTCATCAGGGGTTAATCCGATTACACCAGCACCCGCAGGGTTCATGAAGGTAATAGTGTGTTCAGTGTCAATCGACATGATTGGTGTTGGAATGGTGTTGAGGTTTTCTATTTTCTCATTCGCTGCTTGTTTCTGCTGGTTTTCCTCTGTCATGTCGAGAACATATTCAAGAACACCCTTGATGTTTCCTTTCGCATCTTTGATAGGTGCGCCTGTATACTTAATTGGAATGATGACACCTTCAGCAGGTCTTGCAATAGTTTCCTCTGTTATAACCTTGTCTTCCTTCATCGCTCTTGCGCATGCACACTTTTCAGTTTTGCAGTGTGGTGTTTTGAAAAGGTCATAGCATTTCTTACCAATTGCTTCATCCGGTGTAAGGCCAACAACACCTGCAGCAGCTGGGTTCATAAAAGTGATGTTAAACTCAGTATCCATCGACACTATTGGAGTTGGGATGGTATTGAGGTTATCAATTTTCTCATTAGCTGCTTGCTTTTGTTTATTTTCCTCAGTCTGGTCGAGTACATACTCCAGTGCACCTTTGATATTACCTTTCGCATCTTTAATCGGTGCGCCAGTATATTTGATAGGGATAATGACACCTTCAGCGGGTCTTGCGATAGTCTCTTCGGTTACCACCGCATCTTCTTTCATTGCTCTCAAACAAGCACACTTGTCAGTCTTGCAATGTGGTGTTTTAAAGAGGTCGTAACATTTTTTGCCAATTACTTGATCTGGGGTGGAGCCTACAACGTTTGCTGCTGCAGGGTTCATGAAAGTAATGCTGAAATCCGTGTCAATCGACATGATTGGGGTTGGGATAGTGTTGAGATTCTCTATCTTTTCATTTGCGGCTTGTTTTTGTTTGTTTTCTTCAGTCATGTCGAGGACATATTCAAGAGCACCTGTGATGTTTCCTTTTGCATCCTTAATAGGTGAGGCGGTGTATTGGATAGGGATGATAACGCCATCCTTGGGTCTAGCAATAGTGTTCTCAGTTACGGTTGAATCTGTCTGCATTGCCCGAGCACATGCACACTTATCAGTTTTACAGTGTGGAGTCTTAAAGAGGTTGTAACATTTTTCTCCAATGACTTCGTCAGGAGTCTTGTCAACAACGCCTGCACCAGCAGGGTTCATGAAGGTGACATTAAAATTTTTGTCAATTTCCATGATTGGTGTAGGGATGACATTAAGGTCAGTTCTCATCTGATTAAGTTCTGCCTTGGTTTGCTTAAGCTCTGTAATATCTGTGAGTGAAACGAAGGTTCCGCTACCTGCACCATTAACTGGTGTTGCTTGAGCGTTAAAATAACTAATTGTCTCGTCTGAATTTTTGAAAATAGTTTCTGCTGATGCTGCCTTTTTTATTCTTGTGGATTTAGCAACTGGACAATCCTTAGTTCCACATAGCTGCGTAGGGCATGCTTCTTCGCAAGTCATTTTATTTATGACATCATCTTCTTTGAGATCAAAAGTTTGCATAAAAGCAGTGTTTGCCCAAGTGATTGTGTGACTATCATCTACGATGAAGCTAGGATTCATCATGAGGTTCAGGCAGGAGTTTTCCATATTTCCATTTGTGTTTTGTGTGTTTGCGGCCATGTCTTTCCCCTCAGTTTAATTGGTTGTAATGTGAGTATTTTCGTTATTAGTTTGTTGGCTATAATCGTTAGTCGATTCCGCATTGTCCCATTCCATATGGTTCTGGATTATGGATCTGGCATTTACGACCAGTACATGTTCTTTGATTCCGCTTGTGTTTACATATTCAATTAAACGATTCAATGTGTCCTTTTTATCGCTTAACTGTTGCCCAAGAGATGGGGTGTCGTGGAATTTTTCTTGCTTATAAATGTTTACAATTTCATCAACTTCCAGCGCTATAGTGTTGTTTGCCCCGCGGCAGATAATAAGCTTGGTGGAATTGCGTTCCTGGTATGTCGGGTATCCATAAAAGGTGCGTAAATCAACAATCGGTACAACTTCTCCACGTAGATTGATGACACCTCTCGCATGTCCATTTGCCTTAGGAACCTTCATCATGTTGTGATTTTCTATGATTTCATGGACATCTTTAATTTCGATGGCAAAGTTTTTACCAATAGAAAAAATCAGATAACAATTTTCAGTGATTAGATGATGTGATGTTGCATCTTGTATTTCTTGAGCTTCATCTTTTTTCTCATCAAACCGTGACATTGATTTGATGTCTTCTATCTCTTCACAGATCAAGTTCTTAATGTTGAGTAGAATTGTGTTTTCATCGTCAGTGCGTGGGTAGACACCAAGCACATTGTCGTTATTTCCGGAAGTAAATGGGAGAATCTGCTTGTCTGGGATAGAGAGGATTTCTTTTATCTCATCAACAATGAGACCAATTACACAATCATCACAGGTGAGAATAAGAATTCTAGTGTCTTCTTTAATCTCATATTCAGCAGAGGCATCACCTGTGAGCAGTGCGTTGGTGTTGAGTATTGGGATTGTTGTTCCGCGTAACTCGAGAGCACCTGCTGTGATACCGGTTTGAAACATTTCATCTATCTCAGTGCAGAAAGTGATTTCCCGTGAGAGGTTTACCGGAACACCATATTCTTGACCTGCAGCCTCAAAGGCAATGAATCTTGAGTAAGTTACTGGCTCGCTCTGATCAGCGTTGTCGCTTGATCCGTTTAAAACCGACTCCTGAAAGTCACCTTCGAATAGGTACTCAAGGTCAAGCAACTCAACAGATTGATGTCCCGGTTTAACGTTGATGAGTGCAGAGATGATCTGATCATTTGTCTGTAATACTTTGTTTACCGGATTGATCATCTTCTGGTCTGCTCGAAAAACTTCTTTAATATCCTCGAAAAGCAGTCCAAATCTATTGTTAAATAACGAAACAACTGCAACCATGGCGTTGTCTTTGTATTCAGCACTTTCAAGACCGAGTCTCTTTTTTAGATTTACAACCGGGATAACATCTTCTCGCAGATGCATGACCCCTTCCAGAAAAGGAATGGAGCCGGGAAGTTTTTTAATCTTTCCCTGTACCGGTGTTGCTTCAGTCACTTGCTCTGCTTTAAGAGCTATCTCAAGTTCCTGTTGCTGATCTAAAATGAAGGAGGCAAATAACTGTTCCTGATCCATTTTATCACCTTGATGAGGTTTGTGGTAATAAGCTTGGGGATGACTTGGAGTAGTGGCCCCAACCGCTCATTAAATCTATAAGTTTGTAGACAACGTTTCTTAAATCTTTCGGGTTCTGATCCGAGGTTGTGATAAAGCGAGGGTTGAGCTGATGATAATTTTTCGAGTTTTTATAGATTTCTTTGTTGAGGATGAGGATAAGTCTACAGTGGGTGAACATCTTTTTGTTCTCAACCAGTGTCTCAAGGTTGGTCTGATTATTTATATGAAGGATTATCAGATCATCACTTTGTAGAGGGTTAGTTATGTTAGGGGTAAGTAGAGCGTCATTGTTGATATATTGTATTGCGGCTTTAGGAGAATGTTGAAGGGTGTATATGAATCTCTCCGAACAATTCTTGTATGAGCAGCCGTTGTTACAATCACTTTTCTTTGCAGTATAAAAATAAATGTTCATAACCTAGTCGTGTGTATAAGATTTGTAGGCTTATCCAATTTTAAGAACAATGTAGTAATAGCATTTATTATGCCAAACGATAAAAGGTGCGACGATTGTCTCTTGTTACCAGTGATAACTGTTAGTTGCAGGATGAGATGCTAGAATCCGTGTTCAAAAAGTTAGCAATAAACTGTTCACAAAAGTGGACAGGTTCACAAAAGTGAACAGATATTTGTGTTCACTTTTGTGAACAATGTGGTTGATGCATTGAATTGCTACCAAAAGATGATTGTTCGTTTTGATGAATGTATGACTATGTAATTATTGTAAAATATTGAGATGCTTTGTGCTGAACTATAGAGGAATGAAAAGGTATAGAGGGTTACTACACGTTCTATCAAGCGATACAGTGTGTAATTGTTTGATAAAAGATTTTTTTAAGAAAAAGGTAATTCGTATTTGTTTATAAGTTGATAGAGTCTGGTACGTGATAAGCCAGATATTTTACAGGCGTTTTTAATTTTACTCTCAGATGCATCTCTTAATTTTATAAGATATGTCTTTTCACAATCGTCTTTATATGCTTTCCAGGTTTGAGTGCGAATTTGTTCGGGTTGGGTGGTCGGACGATTTTCTTTTAAACCAGCCTTGAGCTGCTGGATACGTATTTTCTGAGGTAAGTGGATTGAAAAACAGGTGGGGCCAATATTAGTTGAGGTGAAGACCTGCTCAATAGTCTGATACAGTTCTCTAATATTGCCTGGCCAGTCATAAGAGGCAAGGGTGTCAATAAAATCAGTGCCTACACCTTTTGACTCAATGCCATATCTTTCACATATTTTAAAAATAAAGTAGGTCACCAGTTCTTTTATATCTTCTTTTCTCTCCGTTAGAGGTGGAAGATGGATTGAAAAGGCTCTTAACCTAAAGAGTAGGTCAGCTCTGAATGTACCTTCTTTTACCATCTGATCAAGGTCACGATTTGTTGCAGCAACTAACCTAAAATCACTGAAAAGATGTTGCGATGAACCTACCGGTCGATATTCATGTTCCTGTAGCAACCTGAGAAAGGTTTTTTGAATTGCAAGTGGCAATTCACCTACTTCATCAAGAAAAAGTGTTCCTTTGTCTGCGTGTTTTACGAGTCCATCTTGATTTTTATCAGCTCCAGTGAATGCACCTCGTACATGACCGAAAAGAGTGCTTTCTATGAGTGTTTCAGGAAGGGCAGCACAATCAACTATCACAAAACTCTCATCTACTCTTTTGCTGTTTTCGTGTATAGCTTCAGCAAAAAGCTCTTTTCCTGTACCTGTAGAGCCTGTAATGAGCACACTGACATCAGAAGAAGATGCACGAGCCAGTTGATCTAGACAGTTTGATAGTACTTGGCTGCTACCAATTATTTGATCCCTTTTTAATGCGACAGGAATATGAGTGACCTTGTTTTTTTGCTTACGATATTCAAGGGCTCTTTTCAGATGAAGATCAATTTCTCGTATAACATGAGGTTTTTCAATATAACTCCAAGCCCCACTGAGAACAGCCTGCTCAGCTCCATCGGGCTCACCTTGTCCGGTTATTATAATTACGTCTGGTGCTGAGGGTGCATTGCGAAAAGCTGGTATGTTGTCGATACCATTGCCATCAGGTAGTTGTACATCCAGAAGAATAATATCAAAACTATCCTGAGCAACAGCTGCCAGACCTTCTGCAAGATTAAAGGTCTTTGTTGCTTGGTGTCCAGCTCTCTCCATTTGCTCAGAGAGCATGGAGCAGAGAATCTTGTCATCATCTAATATTAGTATTTTAGCCATTGTCTAAAATAGTTCTTATTGCATGAGCAAGTACGTCACGCTTGAGTGGTTTTGCCAGAAATTCGCGGATGCCAAGACGTAAGGCTTTTTCACGATCAAAGTTTTCGCTGTAGCCTGTAGCAAGAATTATAGGTAGTTCTGGGCGGATAGATAATACTTCTCGAGAAAGCTCAGAGCCCGTCATGTTTGGCATTGTCATATCTGTGATAATAAGATCGACCCCATCACTGTTTTCTCGAAAGTATTGTACAGCGAGTAAGCTGTCGGTAAATGCTGTAATGGAGTATCCAAGTCGCTTTAAAACCACAGTAAGAAATTCTGTGATTTGTGGTTCGTCATCAACAAGAAGAATGTGTTCTGTTCCTCCAACAATCTTTTTAGGTTCTTTTTTCTCAGTTTCCTGTGTCTTGATAATCGGGAAGTAAAGAGAAATGATTGTTCCCCTACCAGGGTGACTAGTAATGTCTATACTGCCTTTATGCTTTTTAATGATGCCGTGGGCAACTGATAAACCAAGTCCCGTTCCTTCTTCTTTGGGTTTGGTTGTAAAGAATGGGTCAAAAACTCGCTTAATAGTTTCCGCATCCATGCCGCAGCCGTTATCAGAAATTATGAGATAGGCGTATTTCCCCGGTGTAAGCTCTGGTAAATTTGATGGGATAGAATGTTCTGTGATTTCCTTTTCTGACAGATGAACTGTGATTTCACCATGTTTATCCTTGATTGCCTGTCTTGCGTTACTGCAAAGGTTAACAATAACCTGATGAATCTGACTGGCATCAGCAAGGATGGGACCACATTCAGAGCTTACCTGTTGATCGAGTTTGATGGTTGATGGCAGGGAAGATCTGATGAGCTTGAGTACACCTTTTAAGATAAACTGTATTTTAAGAGGTTTGAAAGGTTCAGATGATTCACCCTTTCTGCTGAAAGTCATAATTTGTTTAATGAGGTCAGCTGCTCTATCACCAGAGGATAAAATATGATCAACAGCGTAGAGTGCTGGTGGGTCATCTTTAACATGAGCTCTTACTACCTGAGCATAACCTATCATAGCGGACAGGATATTGTTGAAGTCATGGGCAATACCACTGGCAAGGGTGCCTATTGCCTCAAGCTTCATGCCCTCCTGTAGTTTTTTTTGAACAGATATTTCTTTGCTAACATCACGTTGGACTGCTACGAACGCTGTAATGTTATTGTTGTCATCAAGTACAGGAGAAATAGATGATTGTGCAGAATATAGTGTTCCATCTTTTTTCTTATTGATAAAAGTGCCAAACCAAGATTTTTTTCCAAATAATGTTCTCTTAATAGTTCTATAGAAACTCGCATCGTGTTTGTTTGATACGAGGATGCGGATGTTTTCACCAATGACGTCTTTACCCAGGTAGCCGGTCGCTTTGGAAAAAGCTGGGTTACTGTATTGAATGACTCCTTTGTTGTCAGTTAAAACCACAGCATCCGATGTTTGTTCTATTGCCATAGACAGCTGTCTTGTTTCACTGTCTTTGCTTATGATGTCATTGTTTACACCGGCAGTTTGGCTAGGTGTAGTTTTATCAAAGATTAGTACTAAGGAATTTTGATCCGCTTTAAAGGCTGTACCAGCTATGGATACTTGTTGTTCGTCTTCAGAAGTGATGTGAAATGTTGTTGTTCCACTGCCTTGGAGTACTACTTGATGAATGTTTGCGATCTCGGCGAGCATGGAAGGCGATACCACTTTTTCCAGAGCTGTGTTAGGTGAGATCGGAGCTGTTTGTAAAAGGTTCTGAGCTGCTATGTTGCAATCGACAATAGAGTAAACACCTGATTTAGGAGAGAAGGTGACTGTGAGAAAACCAGCATTACTCAGGTCATTTTGAAGTCTTGTTTTTTGACTCATTCTATTATTCCGTTAACAAATTCTTGATGAGTTACGGTAAATTGCTCAAATAAATAACATGATATGAAAAGTATCATATCATCGTGTGCGGAAAACTCAAGGAAGCCTTAGTGATTTCTTCTGCGGGAATAACAGAATTACGGTGTCGTTATTATGTGCTGTGTCCTGCTTTATAGAGACTTTTTAAGGTAGAGAGTCCTTTTGATCCACCAAGTTTTTTTATAAGCCATAAAAAAAGACAGGCTGTTTGCATGGCGTCTTCGAAGGCGTTATGTGCGGTGAAGATCGGAAGATTGTATTGCTTTGCAAGATCTTCCAGCCGGTAGCTGGCACGAGAGCTTGAAGGATCTTTGAAGTATCCTTCTTGAGTTTGATTGTATCTCCTAGACATGCGCATTGTATCCATGCCGGGGTTCGATAGAGTCCCACCTAAGTGTTGCCAAGTTACTCTGTTTATAAAAGACATATCAAGTTCGAGGTGGTGGCCTACAAGCATTGAATTACCAACAAAATCTACAAAATCAACTAAGATGTTTTCTAAGGGCTGGGCGTTTTTCATCTGTGTGGGAGTTATCTGATGAACTAGAGTAGATCGATTAGATTCAATGTTTTTGGGTTGAACAATTTTGTAGAAGGTCTGGTTCAGATTAATCTGTAGATTTTCTATTTTTACTGCACCAACAGAAACAATTTCATCCTTTTTACGATTGAGACCAGTGAGTTCAGTGTCAAGGACGACAAAAGAGTATTCAGAGAGTTTTTTTGACTGATTAAATTCAGAAAAAAAATCTTGGTTTTGAACAATCAGAGGATGAGGTTTTCTGAACCAGAATTTTGGATTTAGCCAATACATAAGATATTTAAGCTGTTGGGTAGCGAAGATCGAGTATAGATTGAAGTCGTTCAATAACTCTGAACCCGTCTTTGAGCATTCTTCTTTCCAGGTCACTCAGTTCTTCCGGGTTGATGTGGTTGTCTGGTAAGGTGCCGACTTCAATCTGTTGTAGTTGATGGATCAGTCGCAGTTGCATCATCAACTCATAACTTTCTACCGTTGAGCTATATACGTCATCATCAATGTGGCCTTCACGATTGAGGACTTCAAAGCGTGACAATGTGTTGGTTTCCTTTAAACCATGTTTTAAGGCAAGAATTCTGGCAAAGTCTGTAAAAAGAACAATACCTTTAGTTTTAATATCGAGTTTTTGTTTATGCTCGCCATCTTTTTCGACAATAAAGTTTCTAAAAAAGGAGAGTGGTGCACGGTTGGTAAGACTGTGACGGGCAAGTTGGTAGAGAAAAATATTTTCAGTGGCTGATTTGTTAATTAAATGATTGCGGAGTTTGTCCGCTAGAAAGCTATCACCAAAACCGGATTTAAAATCAAAAAATATAGTTGCATTAAGAAGTTCCTGTGGATCAGGTGCCGCAATCCATGAGTCGAAATATCCTTGCCAGACAGAATAGGGTTGTCGCCACTTAGGGTTGCTTGCCATTATTTCACCGGGGCAAGGTGGATAACCACAGTTGATCAGATGATCTATTGCTTTCTCGGCAAACTCTTTAAAATATTTTTCAGCATTTTGAGCCTGTTTGTCTGTTTCTGGGTCGGCGTAGATAATAGCATTATCTTGGTCAGTCTTAAATGTTTGCTCACGCCTTCCTTCGCTACCCATCAAGAGCCAGCAATATGGCAATGGTGGTGGGCCTAGCTCTTCTTCTAAGAGGGTGAGTAATCGATCTCGAATGTGATCATTGATAATGGCAATCATCCTGGTGATGTGACTCGTTTTGCCCCCCTCCTCCAAAAGGTTACGAATAAACATCGGTACTTTTTGTGAAAGATCATATAGTCCACGAATTTTCTTTTGAGCCATAATCTCTTTGAAAATGGTATACGGAGAACTACCTTGAACTGCCATTATATCAGTTGAAGTGATAACACCGACGATTTTATTTCCTCTTTCAACTGCCAGATGGTGAATTTTTTCTGCAAGCATTTTTAAAAGAACATCAAAACAAACTGCCTGTGATAGCACTGTTTTAACAGGCCCGGACATAATCTCGCTAACAGGGAGGTTATAATCAAGTCCTGCGGCTACAACTTTAAATCTTAAATCACGGTCGGTGATGATACCAACAATGTTATTTTGATCATCTGGTGCATGGATCAGGAGTGAGCCAATGCCATGTTCTGTCATAAGTTGGGCTGCTTGCCTGATTGTAGCTGTGGTCGCCACTGTTTCAGGTTTTCTGCTGATTACATTGTCCACCGTATTGGAAAAGAGAAAAAGATCCTCGCTTGCCCGTGGTTTTAACTTGAGTGAACGAAATTGACTATAGGCACTGTTTACGAGCTGGTTAGAAAAGGATTTTAAATAATAATGGGCGAAGGATTGATGTTGCTCTATTAACTCTTGGAAATATTGTTTTGGCAGCAATAAACAGAAGGTGTCCTCTGCTGTTTCAACATCGAGATTTGCTCTGGTGTTTTGGATAATACCAAGAGCGCCGAAGAACTCTCCTTCACCTCGCACATCTTTAAGACGCGTCTCTCCGTCTTCATCTATGATAGATGCATTTACGGCACCACGTTGGATTAAGTAGAGGAAGTCAATTTCCGATTTACCTGCACTGAGAATACGGGTGCCTTCTGGGAAAAAATCTAAACGACATTGACGTATCAGGTGTTGAAGGGTGTCACTGTCCAACTGATTAAAGGGCATGATTCCCTGAAAAAATCGAGTCGCTATTTCGGGTGAAACTTTATAGGCATCGCTCATGTTCTTCTCTTATCGCAAGTTTATTTGACTTGTTACTAAACACTTACCTGATCGCCACCTTTGACTTTACTTCTGTACATAGCCTGATCTGCTCTGAGGATTAAAGAATCTAAGGTATCACTTTCATAGAATTGACTGATACCACAGCTAATAGAAACCTTGCTTGCAGGGGAAGTGCTTTGTTGATTCTGTTTTTCTGTGTATTTGTTAACTCCTTTTTTCAACCGTTCAGCAACAATTACGCCATCGCTGAGATTGTTGGGGCTGAGGATGACAAATTCATCACCACCCCATCTGGCTAGAGCATCTGTTGGTCGGAGTACATTTTTAAACACATCAGTGATATCCTTGAGAAACGCATCACCCGCCACATGGCCAAGAGAATCGTTTACTGCCTTGAACTTATCTAGATCGACCATTATTGCGCAAAAGGGTTCACCTGTTCGTGAAAAGTTATAACTGAATTTGCCAAACTCACTGTCCAGAGCACGTCGATTTAATGTACCAGTAAGTTCATCTGTGGTGGCTGAATGTTGCAGCTTGTTCTGGTAGCTGTTGATTGTGATGAGGGTAAGACCAATGATAATAATGGTCGAGACAAAGCCTATTACCATGGTTCTTGTAATATTTTTTCTCGCTGTTAAGAGGGCTTCTGTTCTGCTCTGTTCAACATAGAGCATCCAGTCAAGTGAAGGGATGTATTGTACGTTGAGTAAGATATGTTCACCATCTCGATTAAAACTATAGTTTTCAGTAGTGGTGGCCTGGTTTATGATTTGTTCAGTAATATCTTTAATGCCACTGAGCTCTTCGATCTTTTTCCTTTTGATCAGAGATGTATCCGGGTGTAGCTGCACCAAACCCTGCGTGTCTGTGAGGTAGACGGTGCGGTGATATTTCTGCTGGTATTCAGCAATATGGTTAGCCACTGTTTCAATCTTTAGACCAACGCCAACAACTCCAAGTAGCTCCCCTTTGTGGACCACACGATGGTTGAGAAAGATTGTAAAAGTGTGGTTTGTTGCCTGATCTGTGTCGACATTATATTCATATTCTTTTTTTGACTTCACGAAGTTAAAATACCAGCTGTCGTGATTACTTCTTTCTGAGATAACTTTGTGAAGTTTGTTGTAGCGATAGTATTTGGTTGATGAATTTGAAACGAAAAAAGCTGTGAAAAAACCATATTTTTCTTTGATTTCACTAAGGTAGTTGATGATTTTTTCTTGGTCACGTTCACCCGAGAGTACCCATTCTTTTAGAAACGTATCTGATGCCATCGATGAAGAAACCAGCAGTGGTTTGTCCATTTGTGAGGTGATTTCTGAATAAATATTACTCATTGTTAGCGGTAGATCTGTTTTGATTATTTCATCTTGAACAGATGATTTAGTGATGGTGTAGTTCAGATAACTACTGCCAGCAAAGGCACAGAAGAGAATCAGGCCGAGAGTGAATAATAATCTATTTCGATGTGTGATAATATATTTCATAACTACTGTTTTATTGATGTGGGTAATGTTCGTATGTTTCAGCAAAGGATATCATTGTCAGCATGACATTGTTAAGTTTTTTTATTTATAACCTTAATAATTTAAACAATTATGACGATGAAGCCGTAACCTGTTTATTCTTAATTGCAGGTAAAAGTCACTAATTGATGAAAAGTATTTTGTATTGAGCAAAACTGCTGATACCCTTGAATAAGGGAAAACAAATTAAAATTATTTTGAGCTATAGGTGTATTTGTGAGAGGTATGTATCTTTGTCCATTCAGGGATGAAACTTGTATAAGAAAACGCTGCCACATGTGGGTAAATGATGGCTGTGTTTTCTTGAGTCTACATACTCGTCTTGTTGAAACCAATGAAAGGCTCGATAGGTTTGATGAAATTTTAAAGAATGTTTTGGATCAGGATAAAAAACGTTAAGTTAGCAAGGTTAACTAGATTGTTGTTTTAGTACGTTTGGCATATAGATTCTTCCCAAAAATAATTTCTCTCGATCATAAATAGTTCCTCATCTCTGCTTTTATTACTTCACATTTAACTGCCTTGAGGCGCACACCTTGTTGCCTCGGGGAAGCTGTTTTATTTCTTCGAAAGAAAATCAATGAGTATTATAAATTGACATCAACAGTTGTTTGCTTTAATTGATGATATTATCATAATAAAAGCCCACTAGCGGTATCATGGTCACTATAGGCAGAAAGGCTATACTGCCCTGCATGGTGGAGTAAAATTGAAGTCAATATGTTAAAGAGGTGGCGCTATCAAAATTATTAAAACAGTAGAAGAAATGCAGCAGCACTCAGATAGTTTGCGTGTTTCAGGCAAGCGTATCGGGTTTGTACCGACGATGGGCTTTTTGCATGAAGGTCATTTGTCGCTTCTTCGTATTGCAAAAGAAAAATGTGATGAGCTGTTTCTTTCGATTTTTGTTAATCCCACACAGTTTGGGCCAAATGAAGACCTTGATTCTTACCCAAGAAACCTTGAGCGAGATTTGGAGCTTGTTGAAAAAGAGGGTGTAACTGCTGTTTTTGTACCAACAGATAAAACACTCTATCAGGACAATTATCAGACCTTTGTAGAGCTTGAAAAGCTTCCAGCGCATCTCTGTGGTTTATCTCGTCCTGTCTTTTTTAGAGGTGTTGCCACAGTTGTTAGCCAACTTTTTAATATAGTTAAACCTCATGTCGCGGTTTTCGGTGAAAAAGATTTTCAACAACTTGCAATTATAAGACAGCTGGTGCGTGATCTTAAGTTTGATGTGGAGATTTTGGGTGGGCCTATTGTACGTGAGCCAGATGGTTTAGCTATGAGCTCCAGAAACGCGTACCTAAAAGAAAATCAACGGGAAGCCGCGTTAACTTTGTCGAAAGTTCTTGTCGAGGCACAAAGGATGGTTGCAACAGGTAAGGTTGATAGCGTTACTATTGAAAAAATCGCAAGAGAAACCTTTGCCGCATATCCATCAATTGATGTCGATTATATCTCTATATGCGACCCCGAAACACTTGATGAAATAGATGTAGTTAAGACCCAAGCTCTTATGGCACTTGCGGTTAATCTAGAAGGGACAAGGTTGATTGACAACAGCGTCCTAAAAGTATGTTAACAAATGTATTGATTAAGATATGACACCTGACATTCTTTACGAAGATAATCATATCATAGCAGTAAAGAAGACTGCCGGGCTTCTCACACAGGGTGATGCTACGGGTGCATCAAATTTATTGGATGAAGTAAAATCTTTTATCAAGGAGCGAGACAATAAGCCGGGAAATGTTTTTCTTGGAATGGTACAGCGACTTGATAAACCTGTTTCTGGCGTGATACTCTTTGCAAAAACCTCTAAAGCAGCTTCCCGAATCTCAGAGCAGATTAGAAAAAAGAAAGTTGAAAAACTCTACCTTGTAGTAACAGAGCTGCCAACTAAAAAGATAGAACTCGATCAATGGGTCAAGCATGATGATTATCTGTTACGAGTAAAAGACAGAACAGAGATTGGGCGATCCACTGATCAAAAAGCACAAGAAGCCATCCTTGAGCGGAAAACACTTTATACAAATAAACAGTTTGGTGTTCATTTGATTCGTCTTATAACTGGTCGTAAGCATCAGATACGAGCGCAGCTGTCGAATGTTGGTTTGCCTATTCTTGGTGATAAAAAATATGGTTCTAAAGTTAAAAATCTACCAAACGTCTGCATAACCCTTCATGCCATTAAGTGCACTTTTATCCACCCCACGAAAAAAGAGACTGTTCCTGTTGTTGCAGATTTGCCCAGTTATTTTTTATCATGTTTTCAGTTTGATGAGATATCCTCAATTGAAAAAAAGCTACAAGTTGAATTGAAGCAATCTCATTGAAAAACCGAGCTGCACCTTCTGCTTTTCTCATTGTTTTGGTATAAGAAATCATCACCGGAAAAGATTTTTTAATATTGCCTATGGAGTAGGGATGAAAGCAACCAATTTAAATCTTCTTGATGAGCTGGAAAAAGAAGAGTTAAGCGACTTTAAAAACATCTTCCACGAACGGCCTTTCAGTAAAGGCCAGCTTATATTCACTCCATTCCAAGATTCTAATCAGGCTTTTATAATTGCTAAAGGTCGAGTCCGTGTCTATCTGGCATACGCTGATAAGGAATTCTCTCTATCAATTTTAGGGGTTGGGGAACTTTATTCAACTCACACAGAATGTTATGTAGAGGCTCTAGATGATTGTCGGTTACTGGTGGCTGATGTAAAAGATATTGCTCGGTTTATGACTGATGTCCCATCTCTTACTCGCTCAATGGTGAGAGTGCTTGGGCGTATTCTTAAAAATTCTTTTTCTATTATTGCAGGCCTTGCCTTTAAAGATATTAACAAACGTCTGATTGACTACATTCTCTATATAGCTGAACAAGCTTATCCTGATGAAAAAACACCAGAAATAGAGCTGGGACTCACTGTTGAACAGTTATCTGGTCTCATGGGGGCTAGTCGGCAGACTGTTTCTACTCTACTAAACTCTCTTGAGCGTGATGGCTTAATTAAAAAAACAGGACGTGGATGCTATCTCGTTCTAAACATTGAACTCTTGAGAGAAATAGCTTCTTAAAAGAGAAATTAAAATACGAAATGTCGCATAGCTGACAGACTTTTGCTCTCACTATAGTACCGTTCTCCTATGAGAACCAATTTGGCAAGATTTCCTTTATGAGATGAAGGAAATCTGAATTTCAATCGTAAACAGTACAAGTGGAGGATGTTATGAGTAAAGAAGTAATACCTGCGTCGGATTTGACTATCTGGGACGATGCTCAGGCAATGATTGAAAAAGCGAGGTCTGAAGGTATTGAGACAGCGCATGATCGTCTGCAACAACAAACCCCCCACTGTAAATTCTGTGAGATGGGCACAACATGTACAAACTGTACCATGGGGCCATGCCGAATAAGCAAAAAAGCACCACGTGGAGTGTGCGGTGCTGACGCTGATGTGATTGTTGCTAGAAATTTTGGTCGTTTTGTTGCAGGAGGTTCTGCCGGGCACTCTGATCATGGTCGTGACCTCATAGAGGTGCTGGAGGCGATATTAGAAGGTGAAACCCAAGACTATAAGATTGTAGATGAAGCGAAGCTCATTAGGCTTGCAGGAGAAGTTGGAATTGAAACAGAAGGACGTCCAGTAAAAGATATTGGTCACGATCTTATGGACTGTTTTTTTGCTGACTTTGGAAGCCGTAAAAAGGAGGTTTCGTTTTTATCACGTGTACCTCAAAAGCGTAAGGATATCTGGGCAAAACTTGGTATGACCCCACGTGGTATTGATCGTGAGATTGCAGAGATGATGCATCGCACTCATATGGGTTGTGACAATGATGCTGTAAACACAATGGTTCATGCGGCAAGAACATCTCTATCTGATGGTTGGGGTGGTTCGATGATTGGTACAGAGCTTTCCGATGTAATTTTCGGTACTCCAAAGCCAAGCATGTCTACAGCCAATCTTGGTGTGATTAAGAAAGAAAAGGTCAATATTCTGGTGCATGGGCACAACCCTGTTGTCTCAGAAATGATCCTTGCTGCAGCTCGTGATCCAGAGCTTGTTGCAAAAGCTAAAGCTTTAGGGGCGGAAGATATAAATGTAGCAGGTCTTTGTTGTACAGGTAATGAGCTACTCATGCGTCAAGGAATTCCAATGGCTGGAAATCATCTGATGACCGAGCTTGCCATCATAACTGGAGCAGTTGAGGCGGTGGTTGTTGACTATCAGTGTATTATGCCAAGTCTTGTGCAGGTGAGTGGTTGTTATCACACTAAATTTATTGATACGGCTAATAAGGCTCGTTTTACCGGAGCTATTCACTTTGATATTCAACCAGCTGATGCACTTGAGCAAGCTAAGAAAATTGTAGAGATTGCAATTGACGCTTATGCAGAACGTGATGCTTCCCGAGTTGATATTCCCTGTGAGCCTGTTGATATTATGACCGGGTTTTCCAATGAGGCAGTGATTGAAGCCCTCGGCGGCAGCCTTGACCCTCTGGTTGAAGCTATAGCCAGTGGTGCTATTCGTGGAGCTGTGGCTATTGTTGGTTGTAATAACCCTAAGGTAAAGCAGGACTCGCTTAATGTAGGTCTTGCCAAGGAACTTATCAAAAGAGATATCCTCGTCATAGCAACAGGTTGTGTGACAACTGCAGCCGGTAAAGCTGGACTTCTGGTTCCAGGTGGTATCGAAATGGCAGGGCCTGGTATTCAGAAGGTTTGTGGCTCTTTAGGAATCCCACCTGTTCTTCATTATGGGTCATGTGTTGATAACTCTCGAGTATTACAACTGGTAGCAGCACTTGCCAATACTCTTGGCGTTGATATTTCTGACCTTCCTGTTGGTGCATCATCACCTGAATGGTATTCAGAAAAGGCTGCCGCAATTGGTCTTTATGCTGTTGCTTCTGGCGTTTATACACACCTTGGTCATCCACCGCATATTCTTGGTTCAGAGGTAGTTACAAATCTTGCGGTAGATGGTTTGGAGGATCTGGTTGGTGCAACATTTTTTATCGAACCAGATCCAGTTAAAACTGCTGAGATGTTCGATGTACGTATCAGAGCGAAAAGAAAAGGGCTAGGTTTACCTGAATAGAGGAGAAGCCTATGAAAATTGCATTTGCAGGAAAGGGTGGTGTTGGAAAAACATCGCTTGCTTCCTGGATGGGAGATTATCTTGCCAGAAACGGTAAGAATGTCTGGATGATAGATGCTGATACAGCTCTTTCATTAGGTGAGGCGTGTGGAATTGATGCTTCAATGTTGCCTGAACCTCTTATTCTGAGAGAAGATCTGGTCAAAGAAAGAATTCATGCAAATGGATTTTTAGATCTCAATCCAGATGTAGATGATCTACCCGAGCAAATAGCTGTTGATCTGCCATTTTCAGGTAGTGATCTTGAAGGTGCTGGTAGTAAAAAACTTCTTGTCATGGGGGCGGTTACAAATGCAGGTGGAGGTTGTGCATGTGCTGCGAACGCACTTCTAAAGGCTGTTCTTGCACATCTGGTGATAGAACGTAACGACTGGGTACTTGTTGATCTGGAAGCTGGTGTTGAACATCTTGGACGTGGAACTGTTGCCCATGTTGACGGTTTGGTTGTGGTCAGTGAGCCGTCAAAAAGAAGTTTAAACACTGCCAGTGAAGTGAGTGAGCTGGCAAGAGCTTTAGGCTTAAATAAACAGGCCTTAATTATAAATCGGTTTGTTAATGATGCCCCAACCATAGAGGGCTTTGAGATGACCGCAAGTTTACCACCCCTGGATGGTCTTCTTTATCGTCAGCTATCAGATGGCAGTGTGCTTGATTTACCAGAGCAAGAAAGGGTGGATGAACTTATTGCCAAAGTACTTGGCTCGTTTGAATCGTAAAAAAACAAACAAGTATAAAATTTATGAGTAATTAACGGTGTGGCTTATTTTTAATATGCCACACCATTTTTTTTGGGTTTGTAAGAAAATATAAATGTAATGATGGTATATTGTATGCTCCTCTCTGCCTGAATAGAACTTTGTTATCTTTGAGTAGTAACAAAAATAGCAAGGTTCTTGGTGATTTTCCTAAGTTTAATGATAAGTCGTAGTGGTGTGTGAGACCACATTGTCGTATAAAATCGTATATAGGGGTTGAATATATGAGTTGAATGAAATGATAATATTCATTAGTATCTCAGTTTGATATGCACACAATTCCTGCAAAAAGCTAAACTATTTGAAACAATATTCAGAAAATTATGAGTAATAACGTCGCCCCATCTATTGAAGTTGCCAATCTGCGTAAGAGTTTTGGTGACAATGAAGTTTTAAAAAATATCTCACTCAAAGCCTATAAAGGTGATGTTATTTCGGTTCTTGGCTCCAGTGGTTCAGGTAAATCAACTCTTTTACGCTGTATCAATCTGCTTGAAACGCCAGATAGTGGGATATTACGGGTTTCTGGTGAAGAAGTTGAGATGAAGCATAATAAGCAAGGGCGGTATATGCCTTCTAACACTAGACAGGTTGAGCGTATTCGCACAAAGCTTTCAATGGTTTTTCAGTCTTTTAATCTCTGGTCACACATGACTATTCTGGAAAATGTTATTGAGGCACCTATTCATGTTCTCAAAGTACCAAAGGCAGAAGCAATAGATAGAGCTAAGAAGTATTTGGAACAGGTTGGGATTGGAGATAAGTTTGATGCATATCCTGCGCACCTCTCCGGTGGTCAACAGCAGCGAGCAGCTATTGCACGAGCTCTAGCTATGGAGCCAGAAGCAATTCTTTTTGACGAACCAACTTCAGCCCTTGATCCGGAACTGGTTGGTGAGGTTCTTACCGTAATGCGCAATCTTGCTCTTGAAGGAAGAACCATGATCGTTGTAACCCATGAGATGGGTTTTGCAAAAGAAGTATCATCCCGAGTTATTTTTCTTGATGAAGGAAAGATTCTTGAAGATGGTCCTCCAGCACAGGTTTTTTATAACCCGGAAACTGACAGATTCCGGAATTTTGTTCAGGCGATGGTCTAGTAAAGGCCGTCATAACTGTATTCGCAGAAGGAGAAATTTATGAAGAAGCTGACACTTTTTGTTGCTCTGCTGGCAATGGTTTTAACCAGCACAACAGCAATGGCTAAAGATTGGAAAAAAGTTCGTATTGGTGTTGAGGGTGCTTATCCTCCATTCAGCTGGGTTGAACCAGATGGAACTCTTGCAGGTTTCGATATTGATATCGCTAAAGCACTCGGGGAAGCAATGGGCGCTGAGGTTGTACTCGTAGCTCAAGATTGGGATGGAATTATTCCTGCACTTCTTGCAAAGAAATACGACTGTATCATCGCTTCCATGTCCATTACTGAAGAGCGCATGAAAAAGGTAGCTTTTTCTAATAAGTACTATCAGACACCTGCAAAGTTTGTAACCAAAAAAGGTGCAATGCAAGAAGTTAACAAGGAAACCATGAAGGGTAAGCGTATTGGTGTTCAGCGTGCTACTATTCATGACAACTATTTAACTGATAACTTTGGTGAGACTGTAGAAATTCTTCGTTACGGAACTCAGGACGAAGCATTTCTTGACCTTACCGCTGGTCGTGTTGATATGCTGATTGCTGATTCAATTGCAATTTCTGATGGTTTTCTCAAGAAGCCTGAAGGTGCAAAATATGAATTTGTTGGGCCAGATATGAGCGATCCTAAGTGGTTTGGTGATGGTGCTGGTATTGCAATTCGCAAAGGCGATAAAGATCTCGTTGAAAAATTCAACATGGCTATTGATACCATTCGTGCCAACGGAACTTACAAAAAAATTCAGGATAAGTACTTTGATTTTAACGTATATGGTGAGTAATCTCTCCTAGTCATATTTCAAAGTATTCCTTGTTTTCAACCTGTCCGATTTTTTAATAAACCGGGCAGGTTTTCTTTTATTGTGGAATTTATCTAGCTTATGTTGAACCTTCATGGATATGGCCCAGCAATTTGGGACGGAACAGTTTTGACCCTTCAGGTCTCAATTGTTTCGCTATTTATTGCAATGTGTTTGGGGATAATGGGAGCACTTGCCAAACTCTCCGGTCTCAAGGTATTAAAATTTGTGGCACAGGTGTATACAACTATTATTAGAGGTATTCCTGACCTTGTTCTCATGCTGCTGATTTTTTTCGGCGGTCAGGTTTTTATAAATCAGGTCGGACCTTATTTTGGTTATGATGATTATATTGACATCAACCCATTTATTGCAGGGGTGTCCACCATTGGGTTTATCTTTGGCGCCTATATGACTGAAACATTTCGTGGCGCAATATTAGCAGTGAACAAAGGTCAACTTGAGGCAGGAAGCGCATACGGGATGAGTAAATTCATGGTCTTCCGTCGTATTACTTTTCCACAGATGGTTCGTCATGCCTTACCTGGTTTTGGTAATAATTGGCTGGTACTCATTAAAACTACTGCCCTTGTCTCCATCATTGGTTTAAATGATATGGTGAGAACTGCAGCCCTCGCTGCTGGTGCTACTCGCAAGCCTTTTACTTATTATGCTGTTGTTGCTGTTAATTATCTGATTATCACAACCATCTCTATTTATATCCTAAAATATCTGGAAGAGCGCTACAGCTCTGGCGTAAGGAGGATATAGAATGGATTTTTCAATTATTTTTGATAATCTACCTACCTATGCAGAGGGATTAAAAAATACAGTTATTCTTGTTTCGCTTTCTCTTATTATAGGTCTTTTTCTTGCTATTCCTTTGGCTGTTATAAGAACATCCAAGAACTATTTAGCTCAACTGCCTGTTCGTGCTTTTGTTTATTTCTTTAGAGGCACCCCTCTTTTGATACAGATGTTCATTATCTATTACGGTTTTGGGCAATTTGAGTTTTTTCAAAATAGTATTTTCTGGCCTCTGCTAAAAGAGGCATATTTTTGTGCACTTTTTGCATTTACACTCAATACTTGTGCTTATACTACGGAGATTATCCGAGGTGCAATCGTTGCAACCCCCCATGGAGAAGTGGAGGCTGCGATGGCTGCAGGGATGTCCCGTTTGATGATGTATAAACGTATCATATTACCGAGTGCTTTTAGACGTGCACTACCTGCATACTCAAATGAAATTATCTTTATGCTACATGGCTCAGCCCTTGCTAGTGTAATTACTATAGTTGATATAACAGGAGCAGCACGTATTGTTAACTCAAGGTATTACAGTCCTTATGAGGCTTTTGTAACAGCAGGGCTTATTTATCTTTGCTTAACTTTTGTTCTTGTCTTTTTTCTTAAGAAACTTGAGAATCGGTGGCATGCACATTTACAGCCACAAACTGTTGAACCTCCTGTAATTGAGGCACCACCATGATGTTAAAGGAAACAATCATACTACCTCAGGTAAGTCCTGGGATGAGTCGCACTCTGTCAGTTTTTCGTTATGGAAAAAAGGGAACAAGCAAGAAAGTTTATATTCAGGCGGGCCTGCATGCTGACGAAGCACCTGGTTTTATGGTGGCTCACTATCTTAAAGAGTTGCTTGATAAGGCTGAGGTGTTAGGTGAAATTATTCTAGTTCCTGCAGCCAATCCAATTGGTCTTAGTCAGTGGCGTGATGATCAGTTGCAAGGTCGTTTTAATTTTACAAACTCGATTAATTTTAATAGAGATCATCTTGATTTGACGTCAGAAGTTTATGAGAAGGTAAAAGATCTTTTGACAGATAACCAAGAAGAGAATGTAAAAACGATCCGTAGTGCCATGACTGAGGTTTTGGATGAGGTAAAGCCCGGCGATGAAGCTGAGTTTTTAAAGAAACAACTTCTCACTTTAGCCCATGATGCAGATATTGTTCTCGATCTTCATTGTGATTATGATGCACTTTTTCATATTTATATGGGTACACCCCTCTGGGAAGATGCAAAGGATTTATCCGCGCAATTGGGCTCACCTGTCACTCTGCTTGCTAGCAACTCAGGTGGTGAACCTTTTGATGAAGCATGTAGCAAAATCTGGTGGGAACTTGCTGAAAAGATACCAAGTAAACCGATTCCACCAGCCTGTCTATCTGTTACAGTTGAGTTACGTGGTATAGCTGACACAGACACAGAGCTGACAAAAAACGATGCACAGAATATCTTCTATTTTCTCCAACGTCGTGGGGTTATTGCAGGTGATGCACCAGAACTACCAAAGCTCATCAATGATGCAACTCCACTGACTGGTGTCGACTATATTAAAGCGGATGCACCAGGCATTGTGAGTTACTTGCAAAAACCAGGAGCGTGGGTGCAAAAAGGTGATGTGATTGCAGAAATCATCAACCCATTACCTGTAGATGGTGGCGAAACCGTAACACAGGTAAAAACAGTGACAGATGGTCTCCTCTTCACCTGTAACGTCGATAAATATGCAAGGCCGGGAAGAATTCTTGCTAAGGTCGCTGGTGCTAAGTCTCTTGGCGATGAGACAGGGAATCTGCTGACTAGCTAAAGAGCTGTAGACTTTGTTTCACTCTGATCATCGTAGTTGGTTTTCAGAGTGAAATAGAGAGTTACAAATATAAATCCTATTGCTATACCAAAGAGTATTTTATAGGAATTTGCACCCATCGGACTCAGTAAGTCTAATGTTTTTCCAAACATGAGTGGTAAACCAAAACTGATTGGCAGTGTTATGAGCGGGGCCAATGCAAAATATGGGGTAGCATCAGTTTTTCCCGAGAATTTCTTTATTGATGGCGTATAAACTACATTTCTAATTGCTCTTACCATCCCCAGAATAAAACTGATCAGAAAAAAACACCATTGAGCAGGTGACAGTATTAATAAGGTTAGTGCTGTAATAGATAGAAATTTCGAAAGGATAAATTTCTGTTTTATTTGCAGTAGATTAAGTGTTCCAAGCAAGATGTTTATTGTGACCGAACCAGCATAAATACAGCCAACAAAAATCCCTGCAGCAATAGCTTGCTCCACATTGTAAAACTCCACAGCATAATTGGCGTAAAATGAAAGTACGGCTACCATGATATAAAAATCGAGATCAGCAATGAGGTATGTAACAAGTCTTTTATTCTGAATGATTTCTTTAAATACAGAGATGATATGATCACGGAACCCAGTGTCATCAGGGGCTGGATCATTTTCATCTGCCAGTTCTTTTGTAAATATAAAGCAGAAGGCACCTATTGCGAAAACTGCGCCTGTGAGCATAAAAACCACAGCACAGGACGTTTGAGAAAAAGCATATTTTTCAACTACCTTCAGAATAAAAAATGAGGAAATGATTTTTCCAATATTCTGAGCAAGCATCATATAGCCAAGGCCAGGAACAGTTTTCCCCTCAGAGAATATCCTGGCTAAGTAATTGAGCCAGATGGGGATTCCAAGTCCTAGGGCGATAGAAAATATTGCATAAAAAACAAAGAAAAGGACAAGAGTGTGTCTTTGGTCAACCACCTGCATTAGGCAGCCAAGAAAAAAAATTGCAATGGCTGGAATAAGGTGAACAATAAGAACAATGTTCTTTTTAAAACGGATGTTACGTGTTAGGTAACTTGCAAAAATCGGAAAACAGGAAATACCGAAAATAAACAGTGCAGGAACAATACCAATCAAGAAACTGGATGCACCGAGATTTTTTAGAAAAAGTTGTAGAAAGGTGGATTCGAGTACAATCGGGAAACCAAGACCCCATAAAAATTCAACAGAAGCAACACCGAGAACATTTCTACGAAAGTACAGGTCTTTCAGCTTTTCCATTATCAAAAAACCTACTGTTTGCCTTGCTGATCGGTATATTGCATTATTTCATTCATGAGAATGTGACAAATAGCTTCCTCTGGCATGATAATGTCTTCTCTTGCAGTGATTGTAATTTCTGTAATATCAGTGGAAAGAGGTTCTAGTTCAATTTCTATCTCGACTTGCTCATCAGGAAGAGGGTCATTGTTATGGCCAGTATAGCCAATAATACCATCAGATAGCAGGTACTTTGACTCAAGTACAAATTTGAATTTATTAAAAGAGTGAACAACAGCTTTTTCTATTGTGTTGGGATCTGTATAGAGAATGTTACTTGTTTCACCTGTATCATAATATTCAAGGCCACGGGTGCCAGCAAGACCAAGAGTTGAACCGACAACAGCAGCACCGATACCGGTACAGCCAGAACTGTAGGTTAATAATAAAATTGCAAAAAGCAGATTTGTAAGAAATTTTGTCTTGCTCACTTAATTTGATTGTGTTGAGTTTAATATGGAGTATTTATAAAACCTTAATTCTTTTATGTGAGAGGCATATTAACAGTCTTGCCATGAAACTCAAGCAGATGCTGAGCTATTCCCATCATAAATTGAACAAATCAAAAATCTAACTCAGTGTAGCTAGCACATACGTATTCGATCTATAAGATAGTCTTTAAAATGTTCAGCGGTGTCTTTTCCTTTGATGGTTTCAGCTATAGTAAACTGCTCACCAGTTTTAGAGAGAAGTTTGATTTTAAAATATTCTGCTTTTTGTGTTCCTTGGCCACTTGAGCCAGACTGTTTCAGGGTAAGTTTGCCAACTTGGTATTTATCAATTTTTTTATAATAGATCGGGATAATAAATAGAGTTCGTAAAGCGGTAACATGACCTTCTTTTATAGAAACATGTAGTCTGTTGAATAATAGGTATATAGCTGAAATCGAACCTATTAAACCAATAGCAGCAAAGGGTAAGGAGAAAAGCACATAACCGATTGTCCAGAGTGAAGAAAAAGAAAAGTCTGAATTGATCGCAATTGTAGCTCCACTAAAACTTACACCAAATATCAGGGCAAAAATAGAAAGCAACTTGTTTCTAAACATGGGGAAGACCATTCGGAGCTCTCTTCCATCCGATTTTATAGAGACAGTTTTTGATAAACCTGCACTTTTAAAATCCTGTCTGGCTATTGCTGCATCAACCTTTGCACTCTCAACTTTGTTTTGTTCTACTACCTGTTCGCTGATGTCATGACGTACATGAAAGGATGTTTTCCCTGTTTTGAAAACAGGAATGTTATAAGAACGATTGAGGTCAATGCCTGGTAAGTCAGCAGTCACGTTGAGGCGCCAGAAATGATATCTACCAGTCTGTTGTATGTCAGCTTCTGGTAGATTGTTGGGGATAGTAAATCGAAATTCGAGTTCTAATCCTTTGACAACGATTGAAGGGCGTGCATTGCCTTTTTCTGCCCAGACAATATTTTCTTTTCTGGATCTATTCTTACCGCTGCCTGAAACATAGGTGTAGACACACTGAGCTTCAACTTCAAATTTCGAATCAAGGTGTTCATTTGAAAGGTTGTCGAGCTTTATTGTACCCCCGAGATGGCCACCAATAGCGCCAGGATATGGATCCATACATAGCTCAACAACGCCGAATCTTTTATATTCAAGTGTGCCTGATATCGCTTTATACAAAAGAAACATGCCAGCTAACGGAAAGATGAAAACAAGAAGTAGTGCATAATCACCTTTCATGATTTCATTATAGGCTGGTATAAGGACCGGGAAACAAATACCATTCCATAAAAGAGCAAATATCCAGAAAAAGCCTAGTGATTTTTTGGCCTCGGAGCGAATATGTTTGGTAGCCCAGCCTTTTCTGCTTTGATAATCTGATGTTTTATCAAGGGAACTACTTATTTTTGGTTCTTTTTTTGGCGCGGATTTTTTAGTCAAACAGATCAAAACAACAAAAAGGCCAACCAAAATAAAGACTAAACAGAACGCCGATATAAGTGAAAACAGGCCCCAGCGCATAGAGTTGTCAAGAATCGATTGCCTTGGGTCATCCGTTGAAACCCAGATAGTAATGGGTGTATTGTTTTGTTTGTGGTGGTTGAGTCGTTGTCGAAGATCGCTATGGTAGCTGCCAATATTATCATTAAAGGTGGCATGATAAATGTTGCTACCCTCAAAGATACCTCCATTGCTTTGGTACCTGTAGGTTGCGGTCGTTGATGAATCAGTACCACCGACTGAAGTGAGTTCAGCTTTGACAGGCAGCCAGTCTCTAGTCTCATACCATGAAGAAAAGGTAGGGACAGCAGTCTCTAGTGCAATAAAGATTCCAGCAGCTAAAAAAATGAGGCCAAAAATAAGGGGGATGATGATTGCTATAAATTTTCGCATTATTCCTCTCTTACTGTGTAATTTTAGCTAGAATAGTTTTGTTTTTGGATAAGTGCAAGAAATTGTTAGTGGAAACAGTTAGGAGCTTGCATCTATTGGAAAATTTAGTCATATTGATAGGGAAATAATTGTTATTGGCTTGTCATCTCTTATGGGTCATCTTTGTGTCATTCTACGAGATAAACAAATTTCAGCTTTACGAGGAGGCTGGTTGTGGGAGGAGGTAATAGCGGTGATCTATCACCGGTGGAGTTGAATAGTGTTCAAACCGTACTATCGACACTACAGACTGCCATTAAGAGTTATCCACTGTATCCTCAGGATCATATAATTTCTCAAAAACAGGTTGCATCTACCTTTAGCACATTCACTTCGCACATAGATCGTTTTGGTGACTTACAATTAGAGGTTGATAAAAAAGGTTTAAAGTATAAAGGGGAGCTTGTTTCTGCTGGCCTACTTACAACAGACCTTCTCTGGCCGCAGCTCTGTAGAGATGGCATTGAGTGGATCGCCTTCACAAAGGGGGTAAGTTCAAAAGAATTAAATACTCTGATAGAAACCCTGAGTCGATATAGAGACCTAGCAGAAGAACCTGAAGCAGATCTGGTAACGTGTTTTTGGAAGGCAGATTTTCAACATTTTAAATATCATGCTGAAGAAATTCTATTAGAAACTGTACCTCCTTTTAGTTTTGATCAATTTAAAATTAATTCGACGGGTGGGTCGGAGCAAGCGACCTCGGTTGATGGAGGAAATGTTACAGGTCATAGTGATTCAGGCACCAATGGTTCTCATTTGGTAGAAGAACAACCTCTGCCAGAGGGTAATGCCATAAAATCTTCGACTGAACTGATAGGGAATCTCAGTTTGAGTGATGATGAGAAGTATAGTCTCAGGTCAATGGTTATAAGTGAAGAGTCAGTTGATAACACCTGTGATGTGATTGATGTTTTAATGATTGTTTTACAAGATTTAGAGGATGAGCAAGATTTTGATGCGTTAATGAAAACGCTTTATTCAGAGTTCAAAAAGACGCTTATAGCTGGTAACTTCAGGCATGCAGGCCGACTCTTAAAAATTCTGAGAATTGATAAGCCAGAGTTAAAGAATCAGGATGGTTATCGGATTATAGACAATTTCTTTAAAGATGTTGTCAATCATGAAATAGCTTCATCTATTGTACTTGGAATTAACAATATTCAGGATTCTGACCGAGAAACCACTTTTTATCTTCGAGAAATTATATCTGTTTTCCCTTCTACAATCATAGACGTATTGTTACCACTAACATCACAAATACCTTCAGGAACTTATCGTGAGAGTGTTTTGGAAGCACTTGGTTATCACGCAAACAGCGACTTTATGCTATTTGAGAAAGTGCTGACTAGTTGTAGTGATGAGGTAATTGCTGCAGCTATTCCCATTTTCAGATTAATTAAACATGAACGAGTTGTATCTTTGCTGTTCCGCCTAGCTACTACACAACCTATTGCTGTACAAAGAAAGATCCTGAAAATACTTTCAGAAAGAGATCAGAGTCTGTTGTTAAAATTCTTTGTTCTACTAGACGCTACTAATGCAGAGACCCGTCAAGCCTATCTGTTTTACTTAAGTAAGAGACGTAATGGTGATATAGAGAAAAAACTATTGCAGTATTTACTGGAGAAAGAGTTCACAATTAATGAGAGTGAGCATATTCTCGCCTGTTATGCTGCTCTTGGACATTGTGGATCAGAGAAAATTCTCCCAGCCTTGAAACAAAATTTGTTTGGCCAGCCAATAAAAGATTTATTGAAACCGAAAGGATCACGACATCGTCGTGGTGCCGCAATAGCATTAAACCTGATGAAAGACCCTGAAGCGGATATGTTACTCGCCAGAGCATCCAAGAGCATTTTCCCCCATGTACGTTTTGCTGTGCAATTTGCAGAGATGTATGGTCGAGCAAGGGTGACAAAATGATGTTTTCTGAAGAGCAGGAAGTACGTGTTAATTTTTTTCTTACATTGTTTAGATTGATACAGTCTACCAAATTACATCAGGCTAATAATGAACTGATTATAAAACTTGGTAATGATTTTATTAAATACGCTAATAAATTTTCGGGTGATGATTCTGCCATCGCACTTCAGCTCACAGCTGGAAAGTTTTACCTACAAAAAGAAAAGCTGAGCTATAAAAGAGACATGGCGGCTGTTGTTGCACGGGCTATGGGTTTTTTTGAAGAAATTGAGCTACATGGAATAGAAATATATATTCCTTTAGCGGCAGATGAACGTGATAATCTTTTTAAAATAACAAGGCTATTTAATCGTGCACCAGACTATCCTGACCCTGCTCTCTGGCTTCAGGAGCAATTAGAAATACATAAGATTGACTGGTTAAAAATTCTCCCAAAACCTCTGGCTCACGAACTGATAGCAGGTGGTACAGATGTTAATTCCGCTGATAACAGTGAAGAGGAAAATCATAAGAAGCGATGTAAGGCGGCCAAGCAGTCATATGCTTACGTGATGAGCTCGCTTAAAAATGTTGCTGGAAAAGTTATATCAGATAAACCTGTTGGCGTACGTCAGAGTGTTCGTGTTGTACAGGGAATGATTGATCAGATCTCGGATGACAAAAATATCCTTCTCGGCTTGTCAACTTTACGAGATTTTGATGACTACACATATACACACTCCATAAACGTGTCTATTCTTGCAATGTCTCTTGGGGTTGAAATTGGTCTGTCTCGTGAATCACTTGAGCAGCTTGGTATCTGTGGTCTTTTTCATGATCTTGGTAAAATAGTCATCCCTCATGAGATTCTTAATAAACCAGGGAAATTGACAGATCAAGAGTTTGAGGTGATTCGTAAACATACTATCTACAGTGTGTGTCAAATACTCAAGCTGAAGGTCTCTGAGGATATTCGAGGAAAGATAATGCTTCCACCTTTTGAGCATCACATGGGCTATGATCTTACCGGTTATCCACAGGTTGAGAATAAAAAACCACTGTCACTTTTGAGTAAAATTCTGACGATAGCCGATGTCTATGATGCTATTACTTCTGCTCGGGTTTATCGTCCTCGGGCAATGAGCCCTGATCGTGCTCTTGTCTGGATGTCTCAGAGAGCGGGACAGGATTTCGATCCAGTCCTGATTAAAGTTTTTATCAAAATGATGGGTGTTTTTCCGGTTGGTACACTTGTGAAACTAGATAGTGATGAACTTGCAGTAGTAAAATCAAACCAAGGACGCAGGCAGGCTGATCGACCAGAAGTTGTTCTGCTTTTGTTAGGAGACGATGGTTGTTACAATAGTTCCGATACACTAGACTTAAATATTCGTGGTGCAACTGGAGAATATGTACGTTCGATTGCACAGGGCGTATCGCCAGTAGAATATGGCATTCAGCCAGCAAAATTTCTTATGTAACTTGTTTCTGCAAAATAGATTTTATTGCACTCCCTATCTGCGATATAGAGTACGGTTTTCTAATAAAGATGCTTGCCCCAAGTTTCTGTAACTGTTCAACTTCCTCACTGACAGAAAAACCACTTGCGATTAAGGCTTTTAATTGTGGTTGGATCTTTATGGCAAAGTTATAGGTTTCCGGGCCGCTTAACCCAGGTTCCATAATCATGTCTAGAACAATAAGGTCTATTTTATTTTCTTTTAGAAAATTCAACGCTTCTTCGCCAGAGTTGGCTGTGTACACAGTATAATTGAGAGCTATAAGTATCTGTTTTGCGATTTCTATTTGTTGCTCGTTATCATCAACTACTAGAATCGTCTCCTTTTCTCCTTTGAGAGTGTTGATGTCTAGGTTTTCTTCTGTTGTCAGTAGGTTATCTTTAGTAGTTGGAAAATAAAGTGTGAAACAAGTTCCATTATTGTTGCTTGTTACATCAACGGTACCTTGATGGTCTTGCATGGTATTCCATGCAATCGCGAGTCCTAAACCTGTTCCACTTCTTCCCTTTATTTTTCTTGAATAGAAAGGTTCGAAAATACGTGCAAGATCTCCAGATGAAATGCCCGTGCCGGTATCTTTAATTTCAATAGAAACATATTTACCAGCTTTGAGATCTACGTTGTGGTTGTAGATGACTTCTGTTCTAGTTGTAATCGTTATAATACCTTTAGTGCTTTTACCAATAGCCTCTATCGCGTTTGTCAGCAGATTCATTATCGTTTTATTAATATGAATTGGTGAGCCTGCAACATTAGGAAGGTCTTTTTGTAATTTTGGTTCAATGGTGATTTTCGTGTACTGGCTGAGAAGAGCCCTCAGCTCCGCTGATTTTAAATAATTATCGATAAGTTTGTTTAGGTTAACAGGCGTCATACTTAGCGCAATACCTTTTGCAACCGTGAGTAAGTCTTCGACAACTTCAGCGGCTTTCTTTCCACTCTGTTGTATATCTTCAATTGGTTTTCTAAGAGGGTCGTTTGTATCTAATTGAAGAAGCAAAAGCTCAGGGTAGGTGACAACACCGGAAAGAATATTGTTGAGGTCATGAGCAACACTACCAGCGAGTAGACCAATTGATTCCATTCGCTCTGATCGCTGTAATTTATCTTCTAGGATTTGTCGTTCTGCTTCTGTTTGTTTTTGTTCGGTTAAATCTTTAATAGCAACAGCTCTAAGATTCTGGTTGTCAAGGTTGATGACTTTACCATGTACCAAGAGAGGAAACGTTGAGTTGTCTTGTCTTAACCCTATCGTTTCATAGAAACCTTCATAACTGCTACCAATGATTTTTGTTATTCGTTGGCGTTCTTCTGGAATAACAAGGTGGCTGGTTGGCTGTTTGTACATATCATCCATACTGTAACCGAATATCTTTTGTGTATGAGAATTCATTGCAATGCAATAGCCATCCTCAACAAGCATAAGTGCTTCTGTTGCTGCCTCTGAAAGAGCATTAAGTTGAGCTGTCACAATTGAAATTTCTTCATTTTTTTGAGCGAGAAGTTGCTTGTTCTTAAGAAGTTGTTTCTCTTTTTTGAGTCGATAAATTAGAGAAAAAACAATTGTAGTCAGTGCAATTAAGCCAAAAGAGATGCTAACAATCAGTGCGGCAAAGTTAGATATTTTAATTCCTTGGTTATATATATCCCGTGGAAGTAGAGCCTTGATTAGTAATGCAGGTTTATTATAAATATCAGTCATGATTTTTTCGGCTATGAGATGTGTGTCGTTATTACGCAGATTAGGTGTGAGGTCAGTCAATTGAGCGTTACTGAAATTGGGTGTTGAGATAGTGAATGAAAGTTGAGTTTGATCTTTGAGATTGTCCAGAATCAAGTCATCAAAAAAGCGTCCCATGACAAGAAATCCATTCGGTGTTCCCAAGCCGTTTGAAGGAAGTATTGGAAAAGCAGAAATAAACATTATACCTTTTGATGTTCGTTGGATACCTGAAATTGATTCTTCTTTATTCTTGAGGAGGTCGGTGAAAATATCACTTTCTAAAACTGTTTTTGCAGAAAAAGATGGTAGGGTAATTTCAGCTTTTCTTTCTTTGTCATATATTTTATCAATAATAATTTCATGTTTGTCTGATAAAATAAAAATGAGATCGATTCCTGTTTCTGTAAGTGTTTCCATTTGTAGGTTTGAGGTGAAAAAATCACTGTTGTGATCGTAAACAAATTCATACATTTCATCCCAGAAAGCCCAATCACCAGTGAGTATATGAAGGTGATATACTTCGCGGCCAATTGCTTCCGCACAACGGATAATATCTTTGCGCGCAAATTCTTTTTCCAGCTTGATGTAGTTAGGTAAGATAAGTTGTGTGCGGATGATTTGGCCAAGAAAAACAGAGAACCCTATAACCAATAAACATAAACATGTGATCTTTATAATCAGTGATCGTTTCATAGTGTAGATTTACAGCAAAAATTAATAGCTTATGAAGTATCAGGTTAGGGCTGATTAAGTCTACGTTAAATAGAAAGTGCTTGTCAAATGAGAAGCCTGATATTGTGGGCAAAGTGTAAGAGTGAAATCTAAGGTTTGTTTTTCAGGGCATACTCCAACCATTTCACTGTGAGTGCCAGTAGCATTGTCATAACTAGGTATAAAAATGCCACAACGTTGTAGGTCTCGAAGAAGAGAAACGTAGAGGATGAATAAACCTTACCGAGTTGAGTAATATCCTGTACTCCTAAGGCGCTGACAAGTGCCGAGTCTTTAATCATCGCCACAAAATCATTACCAAGTGGTGGAAGAATTGTTCGAAATGCCTGTGGCCAAATTATAAATCTGAAAGTCTGCCACCGACTGAGGCCAAGAGCTCGTGCTGCTTCAGTTTGTCCTTCATTGACTGCTTCAATTCCAGCTCTGAATATTTCAGCTATAAATGCACTGTAGCCAATCATAAGTGCAAAGATAGCTCGCCAGGTGAAGTCAAAGTCACGTACCGTGAAATCACTCATCCAACCAAGTTCAATTGGTAGAGTAAATACCCAGTTGCCAATACTGACTAAGGCAGGGGCGCTAACGAAAGCGATGTAAAACAGTAGGACAAGCATGGGGATGCCACGGACTACTTCAATATAAAAGGTGGCAACCTCTCGTAATAATCTGAGTTTATGGATGCGAAGCAGTACAATGAACATGCCAAGTATTGCAGCTAGGGCAAAGGCTAGAAGGGAAACCCAGAGGGTAACCCAAATCCCCTTAGTCAGTGCTAAAAAGATAACTCTATATTCTTCGGTGGAAGTCAGATGCCATAGAAACAAGACACCAAGGATGCTAGCTGTTAGCAGCCACCATGGGGTGCGCTCAAAAATGGAGGAACGTTTTTTGGAAGTCATGGATAAAAGGGCTACATGATGGGTAGCCCTTAGTTTGGCAGAATTTACTTATTGTAATCGAAAAACCATTTTTGGTTAAGTTTCTCAACAGTTCCATCTTTTTGCATTGCTTTGAGAGCAGCATTGACAGGTTCCACTAAGTCAGAGCCTGGGGTGAAAATAAAGCCAAATTCTTCTGTTCCAAGAGCCTCGGTCATAGATTTAAAGGCACCAGGGTTAGCGCCGATGTAGCCTCGAACTGATGTAGCATCCATCAAAACTGTATCAACATCGCCAGATTTTAATGCCTGAACAGAAGCACCGAAAGTTTCAAAAAGTTTGATGCGTGGGTTTGACTCATCGCCATCCAAGACATTATAAACGGCTACATAAAAATTGGTGGTTCCTGGTTGGGCACCAATTAAAAGACCATTGTCGACTCCAAACTCTTTTGCGTTCTTGAATCTGCTTTCATCACTACGAACCAGCATAAACTGTTGTGAAACCATGTATGGCATAGAAAAATCAACTTGAGTTTTTCGCTCATCATTAATGGTAATACCGTCCATGCCAACATCATATTGTCCGGAGCGTACAGCTTGAATCATTGTGTCCCAGCTACTGAGATTCCAAACGACTTTCATATTCAAACGTTTGCCTATCTCATTAAAAGCATCATATTCCCAACCAATGCCTTTTCCTGTTTTGGGGTCGGCAAAGTTGAGTGGGGTATAAGCATTTTCTGTGACTGCATGAACTTCTCTGCCTTTCAGGTCTGGAAGTGTAGCTGAGACAGAGTTGCCTGTAATGCTGAAAAAAATAAAAAGAGACAAAAGTAATCTTGTCATAATGATACCTCTTGCTTGTGGTTAATAATGATGTTTAGCCAGCATTTTTATATTACCAATGCAGTAATAGCAAGTTGTAGATAGTAATTATTACATTATGTATGAGAAAAAGTTCTTTTTTATTGAAGAGATAGTACCGATTGAGCATTCATTGTTGTTTGAGCAGCAATTTCTTCTACTGTTTCAGAGCGTAATCCTGCAAGTGCGGTGAGTACTTCAGGAAGATATTCAGGGCTATTTATTGAATCTTGCCTTGTGGCAAGTGGGATGTCGGGGGCATCTGTTTCAAGTACTATTGAACTGAGAGGTAGACTTGTAGCAAGGCTACGAATGCGATTTGCTCTGGAGTAGGTAAGTGTGCCTCCATAACCCAGTTTAAAGCCAAGCTTTATATAGTTTTCCGCCTGTTGCTTGCTCCCATTAAAGGCGTGAATAATACCACCACCCTCAAACTTTTTTTTGCGGATAATGGAGGCAACTTGGTCATGTGCCTTGCGTACATGAATAAGAATTGGCAGAGAGAATTTTTTGGCTAAACAGATCTGAGCTTCAAAAAGCTTTCTCTGTTCAGGTTCATTGTTTTTATCCCTCAGTAAATCAAGGCCTATCTCACCAATTGCAACAACTTTTTTCTCGTGGCAAATTGCCTCTAAACGTTCAAGGTCATCTTTGTGGTGATGATGGAGATAGATAGGGTGAAGGCCTGGTGCTGCGTGTAAAAAATGATATTCACTACAGAGTTTTAGAAGGTTATTCCAACCAGAGGCGATATAGCCTGGTAACACAAAATCGCTTACACCGAGTGATCTAGAGTTATCTATGATCTTTTGCAAGTGGTCTGAGAAGACAGCAATATCCAAATGACAATGGGTATCAATTATTTGTGGTGGAGTTTTCATTGATTGAAAAGTAGTAACTTACAAAGCGATTAATATATCGCTTTGTAAGTGAGATTATACAGAGTTACAATTTAATTTTTTCAACCATACAGCTGAACTGTGTTGAGAGTTTTTCAAGATCAATGCCGTTATTTCGAACATCTTCAGCTTTATCGCTGGTAGCTTGACTATGGGTAGAAACTTCATTCATATCTGTTGCTACTTCATCTGAAGTTGTAGATAGCTGAGCAACATTTTCTGTCACTTCCTGTATTCCTACAGATGCTTGGGAGATATTGTCAGCTATTTCAGTAGTGGTGCTAGATTGCTCTTCAACTGCAGTTGTAATTGACAGAACAATGTTGTTCACTTGATGAATAATCTTTGATATTTGCTGAATTTGGGTAACGGTACCTTCGGTTGATTGTTGAATTCCATCAATTCTCTGTTTGATTTCATAAGTAGCAGATGCTGTCTGGTTTGCAAGGTCTTTGATCTCGTTTGCGACAACCGCAAAACCTTTGCCTGCCTCACCTGCCCTTGCGGCTTCAATGGTAGCGTTTAAGGCTAGGAGGTTGGTTTGTTCAGATATTTCTGTAATCGTTTCTGTCACATTACCAATTTCAGAGGCTGCTTTACCTAGTTCATCGACCTTTTCAGAGGCTGAATTTGCTTCTGTAACAGCTTCTCCGGAAATTTCTTGAGCTTCCCCTGTGCTTCTCACTATTTCTGAGATCGTTGAGGTCATTTCTTCTGTGGCAGATGCAACAACACTTATATTTGTTGATGCTTCCTCAATTGCCGCCGCAACGTTATGCATATTTGAACTCATTTCATTGGCTGACTTGGCAACATTTGTAGAGATGTTGGATGTAGAACCTGCTCTGTCGGACATCTCGACTGCTATGTCACCGAGAGCCTGAGAAAGTTGGTTGAGAGATTTTGAATTCACAGAAACTTCGCTGAACATCTCGTGGAGGTTATCACTCATTACGTCTAGGCTTTTACCAATTTGCCCAATTTCATCTTGACCGGTCACGCCTGATTTCGCTCGTAAGTCACCATTACCTATAATACCGGCAAACTCTGTGATTTTGTCTAGTCTTATAGTAAGTCGCCTAATGACTATGATGCTCACTAATAACAAGATTACAGCTGTTGTAAATCCGCAAAACTGGAGAACAAGAAGCAGAGTAACTGAGGACTCAGCATCTTTTTGCATTTGCCCAACAGCCCTGTTCATAGTTGTTAGTAGTTTGTTACTGTTTTCTCTGATCCATTTTAGGTCCGCTTCTGAAGACGAATTACCAGAGATGATATTATCCATCTTAGAGCTAAATTGGCGCCATACAGGGGCAACTTGTTGGAGAAGTTTAAGCGTGTCGCCGGTTGCGGCTTGACTTTGGTAGGTGGTACGATCATTTGGGTTAACAGAAAGGGGTATATTACCACCTCTTGTAAGACCACTTAATGTAATATCAAAAACTCTCATGGAGTTTTTTGCAGCGGTAAAAGCTCTTTGTTTTTCACTCTTAGTCTCAGCCGTAGCGCCTTCTAGGATCTCTTTTGTCATTTTTTGGCTTAACATTCGCTGACGTCCAGCGAGATTGATCCCAGCCCCGTCATCCTTTTGTGCTCCTGTAATCCACCATGTTATGGCAAACATCGAAACAATGATGAATGATAAGCTACCTGTAATAAGAATGATTTTAGAACTGACTTTCATCCACAAACCTCCACGTGTTTATCAACTGTATAGTTGATAAACACGTTGTATAAATATTAAAAAAAGACCTTAAATATATTTTTTGGCCATAGTGAGCGCATAGATACATTGCCTCACTACTATAGACATAATTCTTACTATTACCAATAGCTAGTTAAGTATAGCGTGACATAACTACAAATAGGAGTTGTGTGTGTGGGGTGCTAAAAAGGTAGTACAAAAACTCTTGTAATTGTTGCCAGATTCTCTTGATTATAAACAGATAGCACATCTATTTGTTTGAGTATCTTTATCTTTTCACAAAAAAACTTATAAAATTGGTTTGTTTGGCATATCATTGTGAATAAATCAATTTTATTGCTGGATAAATAATTAAAAGAGGATTTGATTCATGAGGAAGGCTGTACCTTATATTTCAGTTGGGTGTGTTGTTGTTGCATGCCTGTTATTCTTCATTTATTTACAATCCTCCAAAACAGATAAACTTCCTGTTCGAGAAGCAGAAGACAACAGGGTGCAACAGGTTGATGAGCAGATCAAAAAAGTTCTCTATGTTGATTCGTATCATGAAGGTTATCCATGGAGTGATGGTATTACTCAGGGGGTAGAAACCATTCTCAATGCAGATGATACAGTTACACTACGTATTGAGAGAATGGATACCAAGCGAAATTCATCAGAAGCATTTAAAGTAGAAGCTGCACTACGAATAAAAAAAATAATTGATGATTGGCAGCCAGATGTCGTCATTGCTTCTGATGATAATGCCTCAAAGTACCTTGTTGCTCCTTTCTTCAGGGACGACGACCTTCCAGTTGTTTTCTGCGGTATCAATGGTGATGCTTCTATTTATGGTTTTCCTGCTTCTAATATAACTGGGATGCTTGAAGTGCCAATGATGCCTCAGTTAATTGAGACTTTAAAAAAATATGCTGCTGGTACACGTCTTGGCTATCTCGCTCCAGAAACGTATACAGACCGAAGAGCGTTCGAGAGTAATGCGGAAATCTTTAAGCTCAATTTTACGGATTCGACTTTCGTTGCTACCTTTGATGATTGGAAGAAAGAATTTATCAGACTCCAGTCTGAGGTGGATATTCTTCTTATGCCCAATTATAGCGGTATTGAAAATTTTGATATGGAAAGTGCACGTAGTTTTGTTCAAAAGCATACAACTATTCCAACAGGTACAATAATGCAACTTATGGCGCCTCTTACCCTTGTCACTTATGGGAAAGTTGCAGAAGAACAAGGGGAGTGGGCTGCAGCAAGGACGCTACAAATATTGAATGGTATGAGTCCGGCAGATATTGACGTTGCCTATAATCAGGGCGCTCGAATTCATTTGAATTACAATTTAGCACGTAAATTGGGTGTAGATTTCGATTCTACTCTTATAGAGATGTCTGCTTCAAAAACGGATGATGCAAATTATTCAACAAGTGCTATGAAGCAAAAAGATTATTCCGGAAAAAGCCTTAACATTCTCACCCACGAAATCCCTGTAATGGGTGAACCGACCCTGCTTCATGCAGGTCAATTTGAACAGTTAACTGGAGTAAAAGTAAATATTCATTTTGTACCCTTTAATAAACTATATCAGGAAACTGTTCAGGGGTTAAAGACTGGGAAGTATGATGTTGTCTTTTTTGGTTCATTGTGGCTGGCGGACCTTTATGAGCATCTCGAGCCTGTACCAGAAGAATTACTCAATACTGAGCAGTTTGTTGACATTCTTCCTCATTATAAAGCTTTGGCTAAATGGTCTGATACTACCTATCAGGTTACTATTGATGGTGATCGTCATTACTTTCAGTACCGAAAAGATTTGCTAGAAAACCCTGCCTACAAAAAAGAGTATAAAAGAAAATATGAAAAGCCTCTTGCTGTTCCGGAAACATGGAAGGAGGTAGCTGAGGTGGCTGAATTTTTCCATGGTAAAAAACTAGAAAATGGCCAGATAATTTATGGTATGGCTGAGATTGTAAAAAAAGATGACCTTCTTTTTTCGCAATTTATAAAACGGGCTGCTTCATATGCAAAACATCCTGATATTAAGGATGGATTTTATTTTGATCTGGAAACAATGACACCGCAAATAAATAACCCGGGATTTGTTCATGCGTTGGAAGACTTTGTAAGAATGCAGGAATTTTACCCACCAGGTGGTGAAAACTTTGGGCTAGCTGATGTTATTAACTCTTTTGGTGATGGTAAGGTGGTTTTTTCTGATTGCTGGGATGATGCTTTTATCCATGCTATGGAAAAGGATTCTGGTATTGCCGATAAAGTTGCTACAACAGTATCTCCTGGATCAAAAAAAGTGTGGAATAGAAAAACAGAAGAATGGGATATGTTTGATGAGGTGAACCATGTGCCATATTTCTCCTGGGGGTGGACCAGTGGTGTGTCAAAAAAATCTGAGAACAAAGAAGCTGCTTTTGATTTCCTGGGCTTTTTCGGCAACAACAAAAACCATTTTTCTGATTTGTTGATTGGCCAATTTGGTGTGAATCCATATAGAGAGTCGGACTTAAACCCTGCTTTCTGGATCGAAAGAGCAGGTTGGTCTCAGGTTATTGCTGAGTCATATGTTGCCACACTAAAAACAATGGGAGAATCCGACAATTGGCTTATGGATCTAAGAATTTACAAAAGCAGACAGTATATGTATGCCTTATCCGTAGGTATTTATAGAGCACTAACAGGGAGAGATAGGCCACAAAATGCACTTGATGAGGTTGCACGAAGGTGGGAGCAGATAACAGAGAGCGTAGGGCGTAGTAAGCAACGTGAAGCCTATGCTCATGCAGTCGCCTTTGAAAACCGAAAAGTTAATATGGAGTCTGCTCAGTGAAATATCGTACAAAAATCATACTGATAGTTATTTCTCTGTCTTTGTTGATCAATGTGCTGACTCTCTTCTTTTTCATTGATAATAATAAGAGAACATCCATAGATCTTTTGCATAAGAAGATTGCCGCCAACAATCAATTGTTGAACCAGATAAACTCAGGTCCACTTTATGACGGTGATATTTTAAAACTCAGTACTAACCTAAAATCGTTTGTCGCAGATCCTGAAATTGTCTCAATTAACTTGCAAGAGCATTATGGCTCGATTGAATTAAATTTTGATAAGTCAGGTAAGGATGGCGACAATATTATAACCAGCAATTCGATTATTAAATACAATGATGAAAAGGTGGGAACGGTAACTACCCTTTACACTACAAAACTGATCGATGATCGTTTTGCCACGTCTATACGTTTTGTAATCGTTACAGACCTGTTTGTTGGTTTTCTTCTCTACATTATGCTCTATTTTTTACTACGAAGAATTACCAGACCAATTCGAGACCTGACTGAACTGTCAACTGAAATTGCCAATGGTAATCTGGAAAAAGATATCAGTATTCATGGTAAGGATGAAATTGGCATTCTTGCCCAAAGTTTAGTGACGATGCGTAACTCAATCAGAGACACCATTAAATCTCTGGAGGTGGAGAATCAAGAACGTAAATTAGCTGAACAGAGATTGCAGCAGGCAAAGAACTATATTGATAATATTATTAATTCAATGCCTTCTCTTCTTGTTGGGATTGACCATGAACATAAGGTTATCCAGTGGAATAAACAGGCAGAAAATCTGACCGGAATTCCCTTTGAAAAAGCTGAAGGGATGACAATAGAAGAGTTGCTGCCACAATTTGCAGAGCAACAAACTAGTATCAGTGAAGCCATTCACAGTGGTCAGGTGCAGCAGGAAGGTGGCATTGAGATTTTAGAACAAGGCCAAACTCGTTATAAGGATATCACTATATTTCCACTGGTTGACGATAATACCCGGGGAGCGGTGCTGCAGATAGATGATGTAACAGAGCAGCATGAAATTAGGCAGGAGCTTGCGCATAGTCGTAAACTTGATGCGATAGGCCAGCTTGCCGGAGGTGTAGCCCACGATTTCAATAATATGTTGGCAGGTATCTTAGGTGCCGCCGAACTTTTATATATGCAGCTTGATGATAATGAAAAAGCCAAAAACTATTTAAAGCTTATTATCCAATCTGGTAAACGAGCAGGCGATTTAACAGGTAAGCTGCTGAGCTTTGCACGAAAAGGTAAGGTAGAGTCTACAGCTGTCTCTGTTGAGGATGCTTTAAATAGTGCGGTATCAATACTTGAACATAGTCTTGATAAAAAAGTTGCTATTACAACAACTATTGAGGCGGAGAATAGCTTTGTTGTGGGCGATTTAAGTCAGATACAGAACGCGCTGATTAACCTTGGGGTAAACAGTGGCCTTGCAATGCCAGAGGGTGGTGAACTCTCTTTTACCATCACTCAGACTGAGCTTGATGGGGCGTATTGCCTGGCAAGTCCGTTTGATATCGAACCGGGATTATATATTGAGGTTATCGTACGCGATACAGGTATAGGTATTCCTTTTGATAATATTCATCGTATTTTTGAACCTTTTTACACAACCAGACCTCAGGGAGGTGGTAGTGGACTAGGGTTGTCAGCTGTTTATGGCACAGTTCAGCAGCACAATGGCGCAATTACAGTATCCAGTGAGGAAGAAACAGGAACAATATTCCAGCTATTCCTGCCCCTTGCAGAGAACCAGTGTCTCTTAAAAGACGCGCCGCTTATTGGGAAAGAGAAAGAAGCATTAAGGGGTAGTGGCATTATTCTTGTCATTGATGATGAGGATGTAATTCGTACCACAGCTGGATCGATTCTTGAGTCTCTTGGCTATCGTGTGCTTATGGCTGAAAATGGTCGGCAGGGGTTGGAGCTATTCCAGAGTGAACATCAATCCATCGATCTTGTTCTAGTGGATATGGTTATGCCTGAAATGAATGGACAGGAATGTTTCTTCCATATGAAAGAAATTGATCCCGATGTAAGAGTTATCCTAGCTTCTGGCTTCTCCAGAGATGCTGATCTCGATGAATTAAAAAAGGCGGGATTGAAAGGGTTTTTGAGAAAACCTTAAACTCGGTTATTCGGTTTTTGCAGCAGATCTTTTTGGCGCTGGCGTGCGTCCCACCGAGGTAAAAGATAAAAAACAGCACACTGGTGAGTTGTATACCGACCGGGAAAAGATGCGCAGTTTACTCTACGGTGCTTTGGCTGAGGCCAAAAAGCAGGGTGCAAATATAGATGAGGCTGTGGCCGTTGGTTACTGTTTTGGTGGTGCGGCGGTACTTGAGTTTGCTCGGTCAGGTGCTGATTTAAAAGGTTTTGTTACATTTCACGGAGGCCTTGCTACCCCGGATGGGCAAGATTACTCAAAGGCAAAAGGTGACTATCTCATTCTTCATGGGACTGCTGATACAGCGATTACTCTTGATCAGTTTGCTGCTCTAGGAGTTGAGCTGAATGAAAGTAAATTACCCCATGAAATGATCACCTATGGTGGTGCACCACATGCTTTCACTGTGTTTGGCTCAAAGAGATACCATGAAGATGCAGACAAAAAATCGTGGGCTCGCTTTACCGATTTTTTGAGCACCGCTCTAAAGTAATCTCTTCTTTGTAGTGTCAGATGGATTATTAAATAGCCAGCTTTGCATAATTTTTATAATATCGAAGATGACAGTTTGTTCATCTTCGATATTATAAAAATGGTTAAATAAGTGTTTTATCATGTTGACCAGAAAATGATATTTTAGGGTAAACCGTAATCGAATAAGAGGAGGTATTTATGGATAGACGAAAGTTCATCAAAACCGGAGTGGTGGTAACTGCTGCGACCTCATTTGATTTAGGTTTACCTCTTTGGGTTAAAGGTTCCTTTGCTGATAAAAAGACTGATCTGGTCGCAGTTTTGGGTGGAAAATCACCTGTTGAGATGCTACAGCAGACTATGGTGGAACTGGGCGGCATCGAAAAATTTGTTAGCAGAGGTGACCGGGTTGTAATTAAACCTAACATCGGTTGGGCAAAGACACCTGAGCTTGGTGCGAACACCACTCCTGAGCTCATCGGAGAGCTTGTAAAACTCTCTGTTGATGCAGGAGCAGGAAGGGTTGAGGTCTTTGATCATACCTGTCAGGGTTGGGAGAAATGTTACAGCCTGAGTGGTATTAAAGAGGTGGTTGAACTGAACGGCGGTAAAATGGTTCCTGGGAATAATAAGAGATACTATACCACTGTGAAACTTCCTAAAGGTAAGGTGTTACAAAAGGCTCAAATTCATAGATCATTAGTAGAAAGTGACGTCTGGTTCAATGTCCCCACTCTCAAGCATCATGGTGGTGCGGGCATGTCCATTGCTATGAAAAACAATATGGGTATAGTCTGGGATCGAAGAAAGTTCCACATGTCTGGTTTACAGCAATGTATAGCTGATCTTTGTACCTGGGAAAAGCAGCCAACTCTTAATATTATTGATGCGTTTCGTACCATGGTGCGTAATGGTCCAGCTGGTGTGAGTGTTGAAGATGTTGTTCAGACCAATGCGATGTTCACCTCATCTGATCCTGTTGCAGTTGATATGGCAGCAATGAAGTTCTTTTCACAGTTAGTGCCAACGACTTTGAAGGATGTTTCTCATATCAAAAAGGGTGAAGAAAGTGGTCTGGGTACGACTGATTTAGCGTCCCTCAACATAAAACGCCTGAAGTTATAATATCTGTTCTATGGGACGCTGGTTGCAAAATTTCCGAAGAGTTTTTGCTGGATGCTTTTTCCTGCTGCTGGTTTTATATACATGCGGCATGACCTCGACACTATTCGGTTATGACCTTTCAATATTAACCAAAGTTCAACTGGTGCCAGCACTGCTTGCCGGTTCATTTATAGTTGTTTGTTCCGTATTTGTTTTTACCTTTTTGTTTGGCCGCTGGTACTGTTCTTTTCTCTGTCCTCTTGGAATATTCCAGGATATTTTAGGCCGTTTGAAAAAAGGAACGTCTTTAAAAGACAGCAGATCAAGAACTATAACAAGGTATTGTGTCCTGCTGTTATGCGTTACTTCTCTGTTTTTTGGCGCAACGTTTATACTGTTACTTGTAGACCCGTGGTCGATTTTTAGTCGAGTAGCAACAACCTTCATGCTGCCGCCACTCACCTTTTTTAATAATCTTATTTTTGAACTACTCCACCATTTTGGACTATATGGTGTTGCGGCAAAAGAATATAACTTTGCAGGGATTTCAGTTCTTTTCACAGCAATATTATCCCTGTTGCTTCTCTTCTATCTTCTGTTTTTTAAAGGAGGAAGGTCCTGGTGTAACACCATATGTCCGGTGGGTACAATCTTTAGTCTGGTTGGAATTAAACCAGTTGTGAGAATTAGAATTAGCCGTGCAAGATGTGTGCATTGTGGACGTTGTGAAACAGAGTGTAAAGCCGGAGTAATTGATATGAAAAGTGGATTAATACACTCTGGCGACTGTGTAGCTTGCTTTAACTGCCTACCGGTCTGTAAAGATAATGCGATTTCCTATGGTTTCTCAAAAGAGGAGATGCTGAGATGAGTAGGAAATTTCAGGAAGGGAGAAGAAAGTTCATCAAACTGATGCAGACTGGTTTAGTTGCCAGCTGTGTGTTGCCACTTACGAAGTTGTCGACGGCATCAGAGCTTGAGCCAAAAAACTCAGAGCCAATTCCTCCGGGTGCGGGCTCTCTACAGGCATTTCGTAAAACATGCACTGCATGTCAGCTATGTGTAAACCATTGCCCTTTAGAGGTTTTACAACCCGCCTTCTTGGAAAATGGTTTGACCGGGTTTATGCAACCGCTCCTTAAGTACGATCTACATAGATTCTGTGATTATGAGTGTCGAAAATGTATAGAAGTGTGTCCAACTCAAGCTCTCGGATCACTGACTCTTAAGGAGAAAAAGCGAATTCGTATAGGAAGAGTGAAGCTAATACTTGATGAGTGTATTGTTATAAAAAAGAATGAATCCTGTGGAGCCTGTGCTGAACATTGCCCGACAGGAGCACTGAGAATGGTGCCTTATAAACCGGGGCTTACAAAGCCGGAAGTGGTTGATCAAAAAGCATGTATTGGTTGCGGGGGATGTGAATCTATTTGTCCGGTGCGTAAACTTGCGATATATATTGAACGAGTTGATGTTCATGAAGTTGCTGCAAAACCAAAGGTGGTCAAGCAACAGAAAATGGAAGTCAAAGGTTTTGGGTTTTAGCTATGTAAATTACCAATATTCATAAAAGAGATTACTATCTTTCGATAGCAACATTATCAGAAGTACTGAACTCACTCTCTTCGGGAAAAGGCCTTCTCTGGCCAAAAGCAGAATGCATCTCAATGATTTTGAATAAAGCTTTACAACCCAGTTCAAAGAGGAGAAATATCTATTGTTTGTTATTTTAAAAATATTAACCACTACAGGTAATCGGATAGAAAACCTGTTCAATGTATTGTTTTTTATTCTGTATGTTTACGCGGTTTTTCGGGTGAACTACTTGGCGCCCCCATAAACAATTATTTTTCCTATGATACCTCAATAGGTAGTGAAATTATAAAGGTGGTACCAATATTCTTTTCGGATTTAACCTCAAGTTTACCCTGATGCTTTTTGGTGATAACATCATGACAAATGGCAAGACCTTGTCCTGTTCCTTTTCCTACTGACTTGGTTGTGAAAAACGGATCAAAAACTTTTTTGATCGTGTCTTCATCAATTCCAACGCCGTTATCCGAAATACTGACTTGAACATGTTCTCCCGCAAGGCATGTTGATACGGTAATCTTACCCTTTAGTTCTCCTTCCTGTTCTTCCCCAAACTTATCCTGCATTGCATGGGAGGCATTAATTATCATGTTGATAATAACCTGCCCCATTTCATCAACAAGCATTGGTATCTCAGGTATAGTTTCATCATAATCTATTTTGAGTTCAGCAGCATATCTCCATTCATTTCTTGATACTGTCAGAGCCGTATCAATGATTTCATGAATATCGGTGTTAGTTTTTTCTTTTGACCCAGGATGTGAAAATCGCTTCATTGCAGAGACAAGAGTGATCACACGATCAATACCATCTTTTGACTGAGTAAGTGCATCAGGAATCTCATCACTTAAGTATTCCCAATCCAGCTCTTCAATGACTTCGTCTAACAGTTTCTTTGCACTGTCCGGCCATTTTTCTGAATCCTCTTCTAAGGATGTCATGAAGTCTGATATTTCATCAAAGGATTCTGTTAAAAACTCGATGTTTGTGCTTATAAACTGGGTTGGTGTATTAATCTCATGGCTCAAGCCAGCAGCTAGTTGACCTACTGATTCAAGTTTTTGTTTTTGTAACAACTCTGTCTGAATCCTTTCATTTTCTTTTTGTTGTGCAATTCTCTCACTTATATCACGCACAATTGCAACAAATCGAGGGCTATTTCTGGGTGGACAAGCATATTTTAGTAGGATTTCTACTGGGATGTCTTTTCCAGTTTTTGTACGATGAATAGTTTGAAAATGATGCGACTCAATATCTTTTTTGATGAGTGGCTTTAACAGCTCTCGAAAAGCACCTTCTTCAAATTCAGGCTTAATCGTTAAAGGCGTTAGTTGAAAAAGCTCTTCTCTGGTATACTGAAGATGCTCTGTTGCTCCCTGATTTACATAAATAAATCGAAGTGTCTGAGGGTCGAAAATAAATACACAGTCTAAGACTTGATCTAAGGTTTGATTAAACGAATCAATTGTTGCCTGCTGCAGATCTGCAAGTTCATCTGCCATTTTATTCAGAGCAGCACTCATCTCGCCAAGTTCATCCGTACCTTCTGGAAGCCTCTCTGTTATATCTCCTTTTGATAGTCTGTCGGCAAAGTCTAAAACCTTTGAAATTGGTTGAGATATTGACTTTATCATCACATAGCCAAGAAATGCAGCCAGTAAAACACTTGCCACAGCTATAAACACACTGAGATTTGTTGTCTTTTTTAATGACGCTTGAAGGGATGAATCAATAACACCTTGTGATTCATCAATGGCTGATTCAAAGGCTCCTAGAGCGTTTTTGGTGTTTTGTTCTATTCTCTTACCTACTATTACCTGCGCTGCTTCGGTATCTTTTTTTGCTTCGTTGATTTGTGAAAAAATGATGCTGTTGGTTTCTCTACCCTTTGCTTGTAGGATTGATGGCAGCTCGGTTCTCAGTCCATCAATGGTTGTTGCCACTTGTTCAGCAGCCGTTGAGGCTCTTTTGTTGATTTCAGCCTGAGTGTCCAGAAGATGTTCTAAGACTTGCTTGGTTTGCTCTCGTTGGGATTGAGCGCTTATTTTTTCTTGGTTATTTATGGCCCATTTTACATTTCGTGCAACAATTGTTGCTTCCTGTGTCAGGATGCTTTTCTGTCTATCCAACTCACTAAATAGTTGCTGAATATAGGCGGAGTTCTCATCAGCGATTGATTTTTTGAGGTTCTCAAAGGTCTGTGCTAACTGATCGTTTTGTTCATCAGTAAGGTGTGTGGCATTGGTTGAGACAAGAATATCAACAAGAATGGAGTCTATTGCTCTATTGATTCTCTGCTGGTTCTCCAACTGTTTCTTGCTGAACTTTTCCTTAAGATGCTTAAAGCGCTCAAGCCCTGCTCCATTTGCCGATTGTAAATAATCCACATTGGAAAGAGCTGCATTTGATAAAACGGCAAAAGAGTCGTTGTCATGCTTGATTATCTGGCTGACTGCATCTGTTGCATCACCTAAAAAATGTTCTAAACCTTCACTTACTGCCGCCTGTTGCAAAGACAATGTCTCTGATACTTTTTTGCTTGCCTTGCCAATTTCATTATTAACAATAGTATTGTAATTCTTCTGGTTTTCAAGAGTGATATCTGTCACCTTGTCGATGGTGACAAGGCCACTGGCGTCTACTATACCTTCATCTGCAACCTTCTTAACATTCTCGAGCTCAGATACTGATAATTGCTGAAGTTCAAGCAGTTTTTCTGAGACACCAGTGTGGAGTTGCTCTCTGCTTTTGTAGTTCATTTTTATGGTAGTAAAAATGATGGCACTACTCATGAGGATCAAAAGTATAACAAATTGGAATATTTTATATTTAATCTTCATACACTATTTCCTCTTACAAGTGCTTCATCTGTTCAACACCATTTCACCTCTGTCAATTACCCAAGATCATGCTTAACTCCAGCATAGCATCCTGAGTCTTTATAAAACTCTGTTCCGGGACATCGGTGAATTTAAACTCGAGTTTGTTTTTATAACCAGAAAGGATAGAGGTAAATAACTGTTCATCTATGCCAAAATATGACTTCTGTAATAGTGCTATCTGTAGTCCATTGGATTTTTTCAGGTTTTCATCAAGATAATCACAGGCATGCTTTATCTGTTTGGTAATCTCGTTTTTAGCATCATTATATTTAGGACTGTTGATGGTAAAATTATATGCAAGTGTAGAATAGCTCAAATCACTAGATGATAACCTTTGTAACTTAAACTCAGATTTATTATCTGCTGTCAGGTATATCATTTCAGCTATTGGGCCAGGGTACAAAAGTTGATCCACATCTCCTGTTCTAAATGCTATCCCACTATTTCCAAAAGCTACTGTTGCAACTTTATAATCCATACCATATCGGGCATTTCTCTGTTTCAAGCTGTCGTAGAGTAAAAGGTGCTCTGAACTAATTATGCTTGGGATTCCGATGGTAGTTAGGTCTTCAGTTCTTTTTGTCGCATTTTCTAACAGTATATACCCTCCTTTATGGAGGCTCTTGCCAAACTCAAATTGGTGTCCTTGAGATTGTAAGGATATGACTATTGGAACGGGAATATAGGCAATATCAATGGCGCCAACTTTAAAGGCGGCTTCCAGTGCTGTGTAAGATTCGTATCTCTCCAGTTCAATTTCGATTGTTTGAAAAGATAAACGACCTCTTTCATATGCGATAATCAAAGGTAAGTTCGATAACAGTGGTAAATAGCCAACCCTTAATTTTCTTTGGTGCTCGTGGCCATAAACCATTCCACTCCATATCAGTATGGTCGTGAAGAATACTATGGAGATTGTAGATAGCGATTTTTTCAAGTTTAACTCCAGTAGTGTTGTCTTACTCAATACACGATTTTAATCTAATGGCTCAAGTTTAACAGGGTTTTCTTTTCTTGTTCGAGCAACTTTCTCTCCATCATGTTCACTTATAATTTCAAAAAGATCCCACTGATTTTTGCTTTGCTCTGGTGTTTTGCCAACACCAATGTATGTGGGATGTATCCCTTGATGATCCCATGCCCGCCAATACTCTTGTTTACCCAGGAGGGTGAATTTATGTCCTTCAAGTGCTTGGATGACATCGGGTGCGGAAAAGCTTTTAGCTGTTTTTACAGCCTCAGCATATTGATGGATATTTACCCAAGCGGCTGCAGCAGCATTTCCGGGCTTCTTGTTATATCGTTGTTCAAATTTCTCAACAAACTCTTTTGAACCTGGATACTTTTCTGATAAACCATGATACCAGCACATTGAGGTGATTACATTCTGTATGATCTCTGGTCCCAAGGGTTGAGCCATGTGTAACTCCATAAGAGGTACTACAATTGCCATGTTGTCCCGCATTTTCAGCTGGGTTGTTTGCATTAAGGAAGTTACCATATCCTGACCAAAGTGGATGATAATGAAAACATCCGGTTTAGCTCTTCTTACCTTCAGCAGGGTCGAAATAAAACTGCTCTCACCTAGATCAGTTGCAAGGCTGAGGAGAATTTTTCCACCATTTTGACGGATTACCTGTTCCATGGAGTCTTTGACAGTCTGGCCCCAGGTATAATCTGCATAAATGATGGCAAATTTAGCATCTGCTCCAAACTTATCAACAAGGGTTGTCGCCATGGCCTTAGCCGTCTGATGGCCATTGTTGTACCATCTGAAGCTGTAACGGTGGGCTTTGGTTCCAGTGGTTGCATTTGAATGGGAAAGCCCAGCCATAAAAAGTGTTTTTCTTTTTTGACATACCTCGGCCTGTGCAATTGCTACAGCAGAACTTGAACCACCTGTTATAAGGCTTGCGCCCAAGTCAATTAACTCGTTGGCATTTCTTGCTGCAACCTCTGGATTTGTCTGAGTATCTCTCACTGCATAAACAATCTTTTGTCCTTTAATTCCACCTTGATTGTTAATTTTATCAATAGCTAGAAGATACGCTTTGAGTTGGTCATGCCCCTGCTTCGAATAGGCTCCAGAAAGTGGTACATTGAGTCCAATCAAGATTGATTCGCTGGCACCATATATAGTAAAAGGGAAAAGTAAAAAGGAGAAAAACACTAAAAGTAGAGTTTTTTTATGATTGAACAGAGTCGACAACATTTTACCTCCACAGCCTTTCAGGTTAAGTGAGTTCTCTCGTCATGCTAGAAAAATGTACGTCTATTTAGTTGGTTAAATTCTATTATCTATTTTTATCCATCATTAATCAAATTTTATTGCAAACCGATACTGGGTGCGGAAAGATCAAAAAGTAATTTTTAGGAATAATTCAGGAGCTGGAAAACTTTAAAATAATGGTACTCTAGTGACGTATAGCGCTTGTGAGGAGTTAAGCTGAGAGAGTTGCAATAAAATCATCGATGACCGCGAGTTACTCACTATAAAATAGTCGCGGTCACCACAATTGTGTGATTCTTAGTTTTGTTTAAGGATTTTCAATTAATTTATTGAAACAACTTAGCAAATTCTCCATAACCTTTTTCTGTCAGTTTTTCCACAGGGATAAAATCAAGTGCTGCTGAGTTAATACAGTATCGTAGTCCGGTTGGTGCTGGGCCATCGGTAAATACATGACCAAGATGTGAATTGGCATTTTTGCTACGCACTTCTGTACGGGTCATGAAAAACTTTCGATCTTCATGTTCGACAATATGTTCTTTAACAAGTGGCTGGGTGAAGCTTGGCCACCCTGTTCCAGAAACATATTTATCTGTTGAGCTGAACAGTGCTTCACCGGAGACGATATCCACATAGATGCCTGGCTTTTTATTGTCCCAATATTCATTTCTAAAAGCTGGTTCAGTGGCATCTTCTTGCGTTACACGGTACTGCAGTGGAGTTAGACGTTTTTTTAGATCATCTTCCATCACCATTTTCTGATTTTGACTATTTCCACTCAAGTTAACAGTAACATCTTTCCAGGTGCGATCTAAGAAAGTATCACGTCCGGAACGAGAGCGATAAAATGTGTAACGAACAGGATTCTTTTTATAGTAATCCTGATGGTATTCTTCTGCTGGCCAGAACTTTGGAGTTTTACGAATAGGTGTTACAACCGGTTTGTCTAAAATGTTGCTTGCAATCAGCTGTTTTTTTGAGGCTTCAGCCAGTTGTCGCTGCTCTGGTGTACTGACGTATATGGCAGATATATACTCATTTCCGCGATCAACAAACTGTCCACCAGCATCAGTCGGGTCAATCTGTCTCCAGAAAACATTCAATAATTCTCCATAAGATATTTTTGCTGGGTCATAACTTATCTGTACAACCTCAGTATGACCACCATATCCATAATTTTTATATGTTGGGTTTTCTGTTGTACCACCTGCGTAGCCAGAGATTACTGAAATTACACCATCAAGTGACTCAAACGGTTTTTCCATGCACCAAAAACAGCCTCCGGCAAAGAGTACCTTTGCGGTTTTCATTGTAGCTGTATTGTTTTTTAGCTCTGCCTTGCTGTCTTGTAGGACAAAACCGCCAGTTATAATAAATATGGAAACTGTCAGTATAGCTAGTAATGTATATTTATTTCTCATCAGCGCCTCCTGATCTGTTTACTGATTCTTGTTTATATTTTTATCAGGAACTGTACGAATAAAGGTGTCCACGTTCTTTAGTCGCTCCTCCATCTCTTGAGCCTTTGTCTGAGTTCATCTTCATATAGGATGATGTTTCCATGCTATCCATATCAGACTCCATGGTGTCCATAGACTTTGTACCAGCACATCCGCTTAGTATCAGGGCAAAAGAAGTAATTAAGGTAGCTGTTGTGAGAGTTTTCATATGTCACCTCGTATGTAAGAGTTTTTTTTGGTAGGGATAACTGTTGTTTGCCAGTTTTGTATCCCTCTTTGTTCACTACTGTAAGAGGTGGAGATAAAGGGAGAATAAAGGGAATGTAAAGATTGTGTAAAGATGCGAGAAAAGCGATTGGCAGTTTTATGAATGTGGCAGGTGAAAACTGATACAGGTTTGTTCTTCACTACTTTTTGCTGAGACTCGACCGCCATGGGCCTCAATAAGCTCACGAGTTATAGCAAGACCGATTCCGGCACCTCCCTGATCACGGGAACGGGATCGGTCAGTGCGAAAGAATCTTTCGAAAATATATGGAAGATCGGCTTCAGCTATTATTGGGCCATTATTACAGAAACTAATTTCAGTTATCTCAGCAGTTCGTTTGCTTGTAATGGTAACATGTCCATTTTGTTGAGTATATTTGAGACAGTTGTCCAGCAGGTTGCTGATAGCTTGAAGGAATTTATCACGATCCATGTTAATGACATTTGCATTACTTTGGATGTTAGTTGTCACATGGATTGCTTTATCCTGAAAGCGTGAATTGTAGAGATTGAGCATATAATCTATTTCTTCTGTTATATGAATCTCCTCAATCTCGAGATAATTCTTAGCAGCATCAGCTCTGGCGAGTTGTTGGAGGTTTTCCACGAGTTTGACAAGGCGCATCGTTTCGTTTTGTAATATTTTCAGCGTTTCAGGGGATGGTTCAATCACCTTATCGTTTAAGGCCTCCTGATAGCCACGTAGGTTGGTGAGTGGTGTGCGGAGCTCATGTGCTACATCAGCTACCATAGTTCTGCGTAATTGTTCGATACGCGAGAGGCTATCGGCCATATGGTTAAAGGAAAGACCAAGCCTGCCCACCTCATCTTTGGTTGTTATATCAACTCTTCTGCTGAAATCTCCTGCTGCTACTTGATCGGCGATAGACGTCATCTGTGATAGTGGCTTTAATACTCTGCGAAGAAGGAGAAAACTTAGGACAAAAGCTAGGACAAGTGCGACAATGCTGGCCCAAAAGAGTGAAAAGTGAACGGAAGAGAGAAACATCTGATGAATCTCTGTAGGAGAAATCTCATATTTTTTCATTAAGGCCATGAAGTAGCCAGCAGCCTGTTTGTCGATTGCCAACCAGATCACCGTAATAATGCTCGTAGCTGGTATAAGTGAAACAAGTAGTAGTTTGATCAGAAGACTTTCTGCTGGTTTTTTCATCAACTTGCCTCATCACTGAAACTGTAGCCAAAGCCACGTGCGGTTAATATATATTGAGGTTTTGCTGGTTCAGTTTCGAGTTTTTGTCTCAATTTGCCAACATGAACATCAATTACTCTGTCAATGACAATTTCTCCATGTTGATAGAGGCTATCAAGAAGCTCATCACGGGTAAAAACACGCCCTGGCGATTTCATAAGAATTTTTAGTAACTTGAATTCTGTTGTCGTCAGCTGGATTGCTTTACCGTCCTTTTTGAGGCGGTGTTTATCTAAATCCAGCTGAAGTGAGCCCTGACTGAGCAATTTTTGTTTGGGCTGTTCTATTGGTCTGACTCTTCGTAAGATTGCTTTTACACGCTCAACAAGTTCACGTGGGCTAAATGGTTTTATCACGTAATCATCAGCACCGATGGCTAGGCCTTTAATCCTGTCTATTTCTTCCTCTCGAGCAGATAACATCAGTACAGGGACATTGGAAAAGGTACGTAATTCACGACAGACTTCCCAACCATCGAGTCCTGGTAGCATAATGTCAAGAATGACAAAGATAGGTTCTGTCTCTTTTGATAACTGCAAACCCATTAAACCATCAGCTGCATGCAAGACCGAAAAACCTTCCTTTTCTAAATATGTACGTACCAGTGCAGCGGTGTTGATATCGTCCTCAACTATCAAAATGGGTCCGGTCTGGATTGTCATGAACAGCTCTCTTAATTATGAATCACAAGATGAATATCAGTAGAAGATCTATGTGTATCTTTAAACTAATGCGTAAAGCTGATTTTTACAAATACCAGAAAGGTAAATTTGTTGGTAAAATAGAGTAAATATTGAATTAAAAATAATGGGAAGGAGGTAACTCAATCTTACTCTGACCCAATTTGTTTTAAGTAGTGTAGGGGTGAAAAGAACTTATGGATTTATCAATTCTTAGATATTTATACGAAAGCCAAGTAGAAATTATAGAGCATTCAGCAATTAAGGAAGGTTGCTCGATAGACACTGTGCTAGGTGCTTGTCGAAATGCTATAGGGAGCAGTGGTTATACAGGGTTGGATGATAATCAAAAAGAGCACTTTGACAAGGTTGTTTTACATCTAATAGAGGATGTGAGATGTCCTGGTCTCGTTGGTCTAGATGGTAATCACAACAATTGTTTACATACTTTTACAGATGATGAATTGTACACCTACTACGAAAGTGAGACTCTTTGTAACAGGTGTGAAGAGCAGATTGATTATGAAAAACAGTTAGCTCAAAAGCAAACGTAATAAAAATACCTAGAGCCAGGGTATAATTAAATTTCTAAATTATTATTATTTTTCCACCATCATTTAAGTGGTATTTCAATTGAAAAAGGCTGTTAAAGCTTTAAGGAAAGGGAATAAGGCATAATGTGGTTATGACTTATGAAATAGGGATGCTTTTGGTGATCATGGGTTGATGGAAAAAGTCACAATCACCAAACTTGAAAATTATGGGTGTTTTAGGTGCTTACGACTTCACCGCCGCGATAACTGATATTTCAACCAGTAATTCTTCGCGAGCCATAGATGCCTCAACACATGCCCGTGCCGGGGCATGCCCCTCCGGGACCCAAGCGTCCCAGACCTCGTTCATCTCGCCAAAAAGGTTCATACTTTTCACATAGATTGTAGCTGATAGCATGTGTTCACGCGAACTTCCTGATTTTTCAAGTAATTCGTCAACTTTCTCCAGCATGGTTCTGGTCTGCTCTTTAATTCCTTGGCTAGCGTCTTTGCATACTTGTCCGCAAAGGTAAATGGTGTTGTTGTGTTTGACGATTCTGCTCATACGCGTTTTTGTTTCTATACGCTCAATGGCCATGATTATCTCCTTCTAGTGTTGGGGTGTGGCTTTGTATTGCCTGCGAAAGGGGGCTATTGCTGCGGGTTCATTGTCTGTAGATATACATTTTTTTATTGTAATTACTCTTGCGTGATAAATAAGTATCAGCAAGGTAAATATTTATCACGTCAATGGCAACCTCAAAGTGCTGTGTTGAGCATAAGCTAAGTATTATGAATTGTCCTTTTAACCTCTGGTAATGATCAGAGCTTTATGAATAGCTTGATATGGTGAGTTGTTTTGTACGGTCGAATAGTTTATGTTTTTCTGCTATTAAATAATTTTTATCGATATGAGTATGAAGAGATTCATCTCTCTAGGGCTCTTTGATAGCTTTTTAAGAAGCCTTCGGAATAACTTGTTTTTCATGAAATAGACTGTCAGGGGCTGAAGAACGATGACAACGAGGCAGATTTGCATCGCAGGTTATGACAAAGGATTGTTGGTAGAACTGAAAGAACAGATCAAATGCTATTTCGATAATCACATATCTTATTTGCTCTGGGACTACAACGAGCATCAGTCGATGCAGGTGGATGGGATCATTCTCGTTTTTTCAGTCACTGAGTATAACTATGCTTTGACTCAGGCCAAAGGAATCTATACTGTTATCCTCGGTAAACTTGCTTTAACAGTGGAAGCTCACAAAACCCTGTCGCACTTAGCTAAAGAAGGGACTATTTCCCTGCTACATCACCACAGGGAGCTTGCGACCGATTACCTTCAACATCTCTACGCCTATAATTTCCCTTGTGCCATCAAGGCTGCATCATGGAAGGATTTGCCTGCTGCTCCAGATGCACTCTGTGCACCAGCGACTATTGCTGCAAAGTATACATGTGACAGTAGAGTATCAATATTTGATGGGTTTCTTATTGATCGAACTACCATGATAGAGCTCGGTTTTGCTATGGATATGGATGATCTTATCTATCCTCAGGATCTGCTCAATCAGTATAGGCCGATTAAATCGCCAAATCCGGTTCTTTCTGAAATGATCACACGAAATCACCAGTTTGATGAAGAACTGAAACTGCTCGAACAGATTATGGATCAGGCCATGGTGGCTGTAAATAGCGAAGGAGTTGTGCAAATCTGTAATCAACTGGCTTGCGACCTGCTTAACTGTGACCGTAAACTGGTCACGGGGCAGAAGGCGCCACTCCCCTTCAGGATGCTTAATTTTTCCAAGGTGCTGAAAACACGTAAACCTATCAGAGACCAACTGCTTGAGGTTGCCGGGCAAGATCTGATTGTCTCAATTAAGCCGATTGAGCGCAATCGTCAGTGCGAAGGTGCTGTTGCTATGATTCGTGAGTTCCATGAAGAGGAAATTAAGCAGCACCAGATTAGAAAGCAATTAATTGCCAAAGGTCACCATATCAAATATCGTTTCAACGACTTGATTGGTGACAGTGAGGCTGTCGAACAACTTAAGGTAGTTGCTCTGCGCATGTCCAAGTCTGATGATGCCGTGCTGATTCATGGTGAGAGTGGAACGGGTAAAGAACTGGTGGCTCAAGCTATGCACTCAACCTCACCACGCAGTAAACACCAGTTTGTGGCTTTTAATTGTGGCGCACTACCGGAGAGCTTGCTTGAAAGTGAACTCTTTGGTTATGAGGAAGGAGCTTTTACTGGTGCACGTAAAGGGGGTAAAGCTGGATTGTTTGAACTAGCTCATAAAGGTACTCTGTTTCTTGATGAGATAGGTGAAATGCCAATGAGCACACAGCTACGTTTTTTACGTGTTTTGCAAGAGCGCGAGGTTATGCGTATTGGCAGTGACCGTTTGGTCAGTGTTGATGTCCGTATCATAGCGGCCTCCAATAAAAATCTGAAACAGTTGGTTGCCATCGGTGATTTCAGAGAAGATCTCTACTATCGCCTAAATGTTCTACCATTGAAGGTGCCTCCCCTTCGGCGTCGAGGAAATGATGTTATGTTGCTGATCCAACACTTTCAGGCAGCCAAAGATGTTGAGCTAAAGTTTTCAGCAGAGGCGATAGGTGAGCTTAAAAAGTATAACTGGCCTGGCAATATCAGAGAGCTTGGCAACTATGTTGCCTACTGGGCCAACTTGGATAAGGAACTCATTGAGCGTGCTGATCTTCCTTTCTTAGAGGATGAGGAATTCGGTAGCAGTGTTGACACTACTGTCGATATAAGTAAAGAGAACCAAATCTTTGCACCAGGTTCTAGCGATATTCCAGTATTGACTTTCATACTTGATTCCCTGCAGACTGCAAAAAATGAAGGTCAGATCATAGGCCGTAGAAATCTTTATCTGAGTGCGAGAGCGAGTGGCCATGTCATCAGTGAACATGGAGTGCGGCATCTTCTGCTACAGCTGGATGGTTGTGGCTATGTTAAGATTATGAAAGGCCGTGGAGGTACAGTCATTACTCCACAGGGAACACAATTTCTTGAGAAGTTCAGAAAAATTCAATAAGTAGCAATCAGCAAACTCTCAGTAGTAAATATCGCAAAGGGGACGTTTACTTGCTCTATCTGTTCTTGCTGTGCACTGCAAGAGCAGGTAGAGCTTTGCGAAGTACCACATCTCGAAGCCTCTAATCATATAACTGCTCGGTTCTAAAGGGTTTATAATGTTTTTTGTCTTGGCATGGCTGTTGCTAAAGCCACCTGTGAATCAACATTTTACTAAGATCCGTCATAAAGGAGGAGTAGACTATGAAACGCGTTATGCCAGAGCCCTACAAGATTAAATCAGTTGAAATGCTCAATATTTTGACTGAAGAGGAAAGAGAAGTAGCTATCAAAGAAGCCGGTTACAACACCTTTCTTTTAAACTCAGAAGATATCTATATTGATCTGTTGACTGATAGCGGTACCAGTGCCATGAGCGATGAGCAATGGGCAGGTATGATGCGTGGCGATGAAGCCTATGCCGGAAGTAAGAATTTTTTTAGACTGGATAAAACCGTACGTGAGTTATTCGGTTTCAAATATATGGTCCCGACCCACCAAGGTCGCGGTGCTGAGAACATTCTGTCCACTATTTGCATTAAAGAGGGAGATTATGTCCCTGGCAACATGTACTTTACAACGACCCGCTTTCATCAAGAAATTAATGGTGCTAACTTTGTTGACATTATTTGCGATGAAGCCCATCAGCCTAGCAGGGATGATGTTCCCTTTAAAGGGAATGTTGATCTCGATAAATTACAGGTTCTAATTGATGAGGTTGGTGCTGACAAGATTCCTTATATCTGCGTTGCCGTTACTGTTAATATGGCTGGTGGTCAACCGGTCAGCATGGCAAACTTGAGAGCTGTTTATGAATTGGCCCAGAAGTATGAAATCAAGGTTATGTTCGATGCGACTCGTTGCGTAGAAAACGCATGTTTTATTAAGGATCGTGAAGAAGGTTATAAGAACAAGACGATCAAAGAGATTGTCTTTGAAATGTTCTCCTACGGCGACGGTTGTACAATGAGTGGGAAAAAAGACTGTCTGACCAACGTTGGCGGCTTTCTCTGTCTGAACGATGAAGAACTTTTTTCCAAAGCTAAGGAACTCGTTGTTGTCTATGAAGGCATGCCTTCTTACGGTGGCATGTCCGGCCGTGATATGGAAGCCATGGCCATTGGTATGGAAGAGTCGGTACAATACCCTTATATCAAGCATCGTTTGACTCAGGTAGAATATCTCGGCCAGCGTCTGATCGATGCTGGTGTTCCAGTTGTAAAACCGATCGGTGGTCACGCAGTTTACCTTGATGCCAGAGCATTTCTTTCTAACATTGATCAGGAACAGTTTCCAGCACAGGCACTAGCTGCTGCTATCTACAAGGATTCAGGTGTAAGAACAATGGAGCGCGGTATTGTCTCGGCTGGTCGTGACAAGGTAACTGGTGAAAACCACAAACCTAAGCTCGAACTGGTACGCCTGACCATTCCCCGTCGTGTGTATACCTATGCACATCTCGATTATGTCGCTGATTCAATAATCGATTTGTATAATAAGCGCGAAACTATTAAGCCTCTTGAATTCGTTTACGAGCCAAAACAATTACGGTTTTTTACTTCAAAGTTTCAAGAAATCTCATAGTAACATTCTAAAAAGGGTCAGTTTCTGCTGACCTCTTTTTTTATATGCGAATGTTTATGAAGGTCGAAGGATATATGGCGTAATTATTTTTATGTATATGCAGTATGCATAAAAGTGTGTGAGTAGAATTGAAAAGGCAATAGTAAAAGAGCAGTATGGAGAGTATTCCATGCTGTTTTTTTTCTTTGATGTAGAAACCAAAAAAGGCACTTAGAAGAGATTCTTCTAAGTGCCTTTTGTACCTTGGTAGCGGGGGCCGGATTTGAACCAGCGACCTTCGGGTTATGAGCCCGACGAGCTACCAAACTGCTCCACCCCGCGTTGCGAAGGCCACTATACAGACATTGCCTTAGTGAGTCAAGCTAAAAAAGCTAATATTTTCTTTTTTGTTACTCTTTTATAAGTTTCTTTATCCCGCTAAGTATTTTTTCAGGTAATTTCGTGAGTTTACCGTCTCTTGTTATAGCGGCATGTACGGTATAACCTTTTGCCAATAGTTTTAGTTTGTTGCCACCGTCGTCTCTGCTGATCTTATATTTAAATTTGCACGTAAGGGTTTTGAGCTCGGCAACTTCTGTTTCTATAATGAGTAAGTCATCATAGAATGCGGGAGCTTTATATCTTGTATAGGATTCCGTTACCGGTAGTAGGATACCTTCATCTTCAATTTCCTTATACGAGCAGACATGGTCACGCATCATCTCTGAACGACCAATCTCATAATATTTGAGATGATTGGCATTATATACCACTCCACCTGCATCTGTGTCGGCATAGCGAACTCGATATTCAACTCTATGTGTCACCATTAGTTGGATTCCTCTTTTTCAAGGAGGCGGTTTATTAAAGTGTAACCACCTTCTACTGAAAGCTTGGCACTATCTACCCATTCATTACAACTCTTTTCACTAAAGGTTTGCTTACAGCCTTCATTGAGTTCTCTTGAGTCATAGAGAAGAGTGGGTACGGGTTCAGAAGTGTGGGTGCGAAGTGCAATAGGCGTGAAATGGTCCATTGTGATAACAACCCTAAAATCTTCACCACGTTTTCTTAGCTCTTCAACAATTGGAGCAACAATGCGACTATCAAAATCTTCGATTGCCTGAATTTTATCCTTGATTGAGCCTTGATGGCCAGCTTCATCCGGGCCTTCTAGGTGCACAAAAGAAAAGTCCTGGGTTTCTAAGCCGTCTAAAGCAGCCTGAGCCTTACCTTCGTAGTTTGTGTCGATATAGCCTGTTGCACCTTCGACCTTGGCAACACTAAGACCACCAACTACGCCTAAACCCATTAATAGATCAACGGCACTTATCATTGTACCAGTAATATCGAACCTCGCTGTTAAAGGTGGTGCACTAGGCATTTTACCTTCACCCCAGAGCCAAACCATGTTTGCAGGATTCTTACCTTGTTCGATTCTTGTTTTATTGACTGGGTGATCAACAAAAGTTTGTTCAATTAACGTGAGTAGTTCTGACCATTCAGCGTCTGTGACGTATTTGTTCCAGTGGGTGGTTACATCACGTTCAATGTAATCGTGGGGAGGTACTGTCTCAAAGTCAGGATGAACACCTTTGACAACCATCAGGTTTCTATAGCTGATTCCCGGTTTGAATGAGAATTTTTTTATGCCTTTTTCAGCCAGCTTTTCATTGAGGCTTGATATTAACTGATGACCTTCTTCCGATGTAATATGGCCTGCTGCAAAGTCTTGCAAAAAGACTGTGTCAGCATCTTTTTTTATTGTAACCAGATTACAACGAAATGCGGTTTCGTCATCCGCGAGCTCAATGCCCATAGATGCAGCTTCAAGAGGAGCACGGCCAGTGTAATAAAGTTTAGGATCATAGCCTAGTAGAGAGAGATTGGCGACATCACTGCCTGGTGGATATCCGTCTGGTACTGTTTGGTTAAGAAAAAGTTCCCCTTTTTTGCATAAAGCATCAATGTTGGGAATATTGGCTGCTTCGAGGACAGTTTTGTTGTCAAGTTCTGCGATGGGATGGTCTCCCATGCCGTCACCCACAAGTATCAGATATTTCATCTATAGTACCTATTTGTTGTATAAACGGAAAATTGGGGCAGGAAGGTGGCAAGTACCGGCGATAGAATAATCTACCGCCGGGGTTTTGGCTTCTTTACTCGTCGTCACCAAGTACACGAATTTTGATTGGTTCTGCAGTTGAACAATCAAGAGCTCCAATTTCAGTAAGTGCAGCTTCAACTGCACTTTCGCTGGCATCATGGGTGCGAATAACAAGGTACACAGGTTGACCTTCGCCACGATCCTTCTGAACAACAGACTGTACGGAAATACCGTGTGTGCCAAGGATACCAGAAATTGTAGAAAGTACTCCTGGTTTGTCTGTTACGGTGAAGCGAAAGTAATAAGAACAGCTTAGCTCACTCATTGGAGTGATTGTCGGTTCACCAATATGCTGTGGCTGATAAGAAAGAGCTGGAACTCTGTTCACAGAGCCGCTAATGATATTTCTTGCAATGTCAACAACATCTGCAGCAACAGCGGATCCTGTTGGCATCATTCCAGCACCTGGGCCGTAAAGCAGAACATCTGTTACGGTGTCACCGTTGAAGTGGATACCGTTGAATGCACCGTTAATGGTTGCCAGCATGTGATCATGGGGAACCATGGTTGGATGTACTCGTGCTTCTACATGTTCGCCGTGGTTATTGCTGATTGCCAGAAGCTTAATTGCGTAACCAAATTCTTTTGCTATATCAATATCGACGGGCTCAATCTTGGTGATACCTTCAACACTGATATGGTCAAGCTTGACATTTTGACCGTAGGCAATGGTCATTAAAATTGCCAGTTTATGGGCTGTATCAAATCCTTCAACATCATAGGTCGGGTCTGCCTCAGCATAACCGAGATCCTGTGCCTCTTTTAATACCTGGTCAAAGGGATAGCCATGTTCGGTCATTTCGCTGAGAATGTAGTTCGCGGTGCCGTTCATGATGCCTTTAATGGAATTAATTCGGTTAGCAACAAGTCCTTCTTTAAGAGCCTTGATTACAGGGATACCACCACCAACACTTGCCTCGTATCCAACCTCAACATTTTTCGCAACAGCGGCCTCAAATATTTCCTGTCCATGGATGGAGAGGAGAGCTTTGTTTGCTGTTACAACATGCTTGCCATTTTCAATAGCAGAGAGCATAAAAGTTTTTGCAGGCTCAATGCCACCGATAAGCTCTACTACGATATCGATGTCAGGATCGGTGAACAGCTCATTTGCATCCTTAGTTAAAGTGACTCCAGCAAATTCTTCAGGCAAGGTTTCAATGCCGATATCAGCAACGCTCTTGACACGAATAGTCGCTCCTACCTTTTTCTCAAGTCTTTCTTTCTGAATGCGCAGTGCCTCTGCAAGGCCGCTGCCAACAACTCCAAAGCCGATAATACCTACACAAATTTCTTTCATGATCACTACTCAATATAAATATTTTAAGATTTGAAGAAGCATTTACCGCTTCTTCCATTGTTTCGCTGACTGCGAAATCGCAAAATACAAGTTTTGGCAAATATCATTCTGCCAAATGACAAATGTACATCATTTTTGAGGATAGGCAAAAAAATAATCGTTAATTTAATAAGGTTGATGCTTAAATAGACATATTTTTATGGCTACCAACCATATAATAGGCTATAGTTGCCGATGTTTTTTTGCCAAACCATAACGGCTTGGCGGTTTTTTGTAATACTTGTATAACGATCTTAGTATCGTTTTTAATATTTTGTATTTTCTAATCTTGAATTTGGTGATTAAGGAGAAAAATTATGGGAAAGAATATTCTGTTTTTCGGACCAAACGGCAGTGGTAAGGGAACTCAAGGTGCTATCGTTCAGAAGAAGTACGATATTCCTCACATCGAGTCTGGCGCTATTTTTCGTGAGCACATCGGTGGCGGAACTGAGCTTGGCATGAAAGCAAAAGAGTATATTGAAAGAGGTGACTTGGTTCCAGATGATATCACCATTCCAATGATGGTTTCCCGTCTTCAGAAAGACGATTGTAAGGAAGGTTGGATTCTTGATGGTTTTCCACGTTCCAAGGATCAGGCTGTAACTCTTGCAGAGACTCTTGAGAAAGAAGGTCTTGCTCTTGATTATGTAATCGAGATCGTTCTTGATCGTCAGATTGCTAAGGAACGTATCATGGGTCGTCGTCTTTGTGCTAATGACAACAACCACCCAAATCACATCGCTTTCGATGCTATTAAGCCAGTAGAGAAAGATGGTAAGCTTGTATGTCGTGTATGTGGTGGCGAGCTTTCTGCACGTGCTGATGATCAAGACGAGGATGCAATTGATAAGCGTCACGGTATCTACTATGATGAGACTACTGGTACCATGGCTGCAGTTAACTACTTCAAAGGCGCGGACGGTGCTAAAGTAATTTCTGTTGATGGTGCTTCTTCTATCGGTGAAGTAACCGATACCATCATGAATGAGCTGTAAGAAGTAGCTTTATTCTTCTTTTGATGTAACAAAAAAGGGCTACTCTTATATAAGGAGTTGCCCTTTTTGCTGTTCTGAGCTGTTAAAGGTTGTAATAATTTACCTTTTGCGGCTTTTATTATTTTGAAGGTTTCAGAAAAGTGTTTATCTTTCTGCAAACAAACGAAAGCTTAAAGCTTTATATATTAATTTATTGCTCACTTTAGTGGGCCAGATGAGACTTAGGACTTGTTTGTTGTCTTTTACTCTTATCGAACAACATTATGGACGAACAGAAAAAAGTAGTAAGACCTGGCAAAGTGTATCTTGTTGGTGCAGGCCCAGGTGACCCGGGATTAATTACTGTGCGTGGAAAAGAACTTCTCGAGCGTGCAGAGGTTGTTGTGTATGACTATTTGGCAAGTATAAAGTTGCTAAAACATGTACCTGAATCTGCAGAAAGAATCTATGTGGGTAAAAAGGGCAATGTGCATCATGTTCATACACAGGAAGAGATTAATCAGATACTGGTAGATAATGCTAAAGCCGGAAAAACTGTTGTACGCCTCAAAGGTGGTGATCCATTTATTTTCGGTCGTGGCGGAGAGGAAATTCAGAAAATACAGGCAGACAATATTCCTTTTGAGGTTGTACCAGGTGTGACATCGGCTACTGCTGCAGCAACCTACGCTGGTATTCCGATTACCCATCGCGACTTCACCGCTTCTGTTGCTTTTATTACAGGACATGAAGACCCGACCAAGAAAAAGTCAAATGTTGACTGGAGCAAGCTTGCTACTGGAGCTGGAACTCTGGTTATTTATATGGGTATTAAGAATCTACCCATCATAGTTGAAAATCTCCTCAAGCATGGACGTGATCCTGAAACTCCTGTTGCCGTTGTACGTTGGGCTTCGACACCAGAACAACGTTCTGTAGTTGGGACACTTACCACAATAACAGATGTTGTTTCTGAGGCAGGTATTAAAGCCCCAGCACTGATTATCGTGGGTGAGGTTGTAAGTCTTCGTGATACCATTGATTGGTTTGAGAAGCGTCCGCTTTTCGGCAAAAAGATTGTTGTTACCAGAACCCGTGCCCAGGCCAGTGAGCTGATTAACAGTCTTGAGGAACTAGGGGCAGATTGTTTAGAATGTCCTACGATTGACATTAAGAAAATAGAAGAGCCAGTAGAGCTTGATAATTCACTCGATAGACTTAATGAATTTCACTGGATTCTTTTTACCTCACTCAATGGTGTAAAATATTTCTTCGAGCGCCTTTATGAGAAAGGCCTTGATGCACGTGACTTAAAAGGTCCTGAAGTTGCAGTGGTTGGAAAGGCAACGGCAGACCTCCTGCACAGTTATGGTGTTAATGCCGATCTTATCCCAAGTGTATTTACCGGAGAGGGACTTGCTCAATCCTTACTTGATCAGGGAATTGAAGGGCGTTCTATTTTAATTCCACGTGCCCAGCAGGCTCGTGAAATACTACCAGAGACTCTGCGTGGCGCTGGTGCTCAAGTTACAGTTGCCCCAGTGTATGTAAATACACCACCAGTTGATGGTAAGGCTGATATACGAGCTGAACTTGCTGAGGGTAATATTAATATGTTGACCTTCACTTCATCTTCCACTGTTACCAATTTTTTGACAATGCTAGATGCTGAAAATCAGGAGGAGTTATTGAAACTTCTGAATGGTGTTAAGATTGCAGCAATTGGTCCAATTACAGCAAAAACTGTAACAGACAGTGGCCTGCAGGTTGATGTGATGCCAGAGGAACATACAATCCCCGCGATGATTGACGCAGTTCTCGCCTCTTTTAAGGAGTAAATGAACTGTAGTTGTTGATCTTCCTTCATTCTGTTTTTCTTATTTGGCTGCTCTTTTCGTAGAGCAGCCATTTTTTTTATTTTTTCTGTTATTTAATTCTTGTTTTACATACACTTAAAGAAATGAAAAAATTGTAAAAGGAGTCCCAAGTTTTATGTGGTGAATGTAATTTTTATATAGGAGAGAGTAATGAAATTAACGTTGAAAACAAAAATTCTTTTTTCACTTCTTGGTTCATCTATTGTGCCAATTTTAATCATTTGTGTGGTTCTAGGTTTTAAAGTGAAAAACAATTCATTAGAATCATTTTTTGAAACAACTGGCAAAGAGTTGAGTCATGTTGAAAAAGCTATTTCCATTTTTATCAATGATATCAAAGCAAATGCTTCAATGTTTGCTCGTCACCCAGATGTGCAGGCCGCAGATGAAACCATTAATTCATTTATTAATCAAACCGAACCAAAAGCAACTTCTGACCTTCCTATTGGAGAAGTCGAAAAGAGAATTCTTTATTTAACAAGAGATTTGTTAAAGACCCATAAGAGTTTTGTTGATGTTTTTATGGGTACAAAACATGGTGGTTTTTCTATGGCTAGTAATGCGCCACTTCCTGCGGGTTATGACCCACGAGTGCGTCCATGGTATAAGCTTGCCCTTAACAATAGAGGAACTCCTCAGATTAGTAAAGCGTATGAATCAACTACTGGAGATGTGGTTATCTCTCCAGTTGAGTCTATTGAAAGTGGTGGGCAAACGGTGGGTGTTGTTGGTTTTGATGTAACCCTTGGAGAGTTAACAGACTTTATCCAAACAATTAAGCTTGGTGAAAGTGGATATGTTATGCTTGTTCAGGATGATGGTGTAGTTTTGGCTGATCCAAAATATTCAGAGAATAATTTCAAAAAATTGAATGAGCTCGGTGGTCCTTTTGCTGAGCTGGGTAGTATCGCTAATGGCGAAAAAATTCTTGAAATCGATGGCATAACTTATGCAGCAAAGGTTTTGACAACTAATACTTTAGACTGGAAACTGATAGGCTTAATTGAAAAAAGCGAGATTATGGCTGATGTCTATTCCATGGTCACTATTATTGTTGTAATCGGGTTGTCGATTGCTGCAGTTTTTGTTGTACTTGGGTTTTTTATAGCTAACTCACTTGCTAAACCGATTGTTACAGCTACTTCTATGATTAAGGATATCGCAGAAGGTGAGGGCGATTTAACCAAGCGTTTAGAGGTGGATAGTAAAGATGAGATTGGTGAGCTTGCTAAATGGTTTAATCATTTCTTAGATAATTTACAGAAAATTATCAGTGATATCGCACATCATGCGAGTGTTGTAGATTCTTCTTCAGGTAAGCTCCTAGGAATTGCGACGCAAGTTTCGTCTAATGCCAGCGAGACATCTGAAAAGGCAGAGAGAGTTGCTAATGCATCATCTGAAATGAATAACAATATGGTAACTATTGCAAGTCGAATGGAAGGCACCACTCATAATACTAGTATGGTTGCTGCTGCAGTCGAGGAGATGGCTTCAACAATCAATGAGATTGCCCAGAACTCCGAAACAGCAAGAGGGATTTCTGAAAATGCGGTAAGACAGGCTGAAGGTGCATCTCTTAAGGTTAATGATCTTGGTGAAGCTGCAAGTGCAATTAGTGCTGTTACCGAAACTATTACTGAAATTTCTGAACAGACAAACCTTCTTGCTCTTAACGCAACAATTGAGGCAGCACGTGCAGGAGAGGCTGGCAAGGGTTTTGCGGTTGTTGCAAATGAGATTAAGGAACTTGCTAAACAGACTGCTGAGGCAACATCTGAGATCAAAGATAAAATTGACGGTGTGCAAGGAACTACCAATGAAACAGTGGTTGAAATCGAGAGTATTGGTAAGGTAATCAACGATATTAATGATATTATATCAACGATTGCAGCAGCCATTGAAGAGCAGTCAGCAGCAACCAGTGAAATTTCAAGTAATGTTACCCAGGCCTCTCAGGGTATTGAAGATGTAAATATTAATATTTCTGAGGGAACCACAGTAATTGCTGAGATTTCTGAGGAAGTTGCATCAGTCAATGATTCGGCTACAGAAATATCTGATAACTCGAGTAGTATTGAAATAAATGCAAATGAGTTAAAGCAGTTGGCAGACGAACTGAATGTGATCATCAAACGCTTTAAGTTCTAATAAACGACCTGCTGTAAAATGAAAAACGGGATGACTTCATTATATGAAGCATCCCGTTTTTTTATGTGTACGACTTTAAATGTAAATTAATCAGATTTAATGAGATCGAGAAGGTCTTCAGATTTCATTTTAGCACTGATATCTGTACCTTCAAGTAGGCTACCGGCGAGATCACGTTTATCTTGATGTAGCTTAACTATTTTCTCTTCAATAGAGTTTTTAGAAACTAAACGATAAACAGTAACAGGGCGAGTTTGGCCTATACGATGGGCACGATCTGAAGCTTGATCTTCAATGGCTGGGTTCCACCAAGGATCCATATGAATAACATAATCAGCAGCAGTAAGGTTCAATCCTAAACCACCAGCTTTAAGGCTGATCAGGAATAAATCACCTTTTCCTGATTGAAAGTCATCAACACCCTTCTGGCGCATTTTGGAACTGGTGCTACCATCTAAGTATTGATATGAAATACCACGTTCATCAAGGTATTCTCGAATAATTTTGAGATGTCCGATAAACTGGCTAAACACAAGTGCTTTGTGTCTACCACCAAGTAATTCTTCTACAACTTCTCCAAAAACTTTCATCTTAGAGCTTTGAATGGATGAGTTGTTGTCGATCAGTCTTGGGTTACAGCAAGCCTGACGGAGTTTCATGATCTCAGTCAGGATTTGTAGATGACGACCCTTTCTTTCCTTATTCTCTTCTAGAATATCGAGGGCGTTTTGGCGTAGAGCTTCATAGAAAACTTTCTCGTCATCGTTCATTTCAACATCGAGAGTCACTTCTGTACGAGGTGGTAATTCATCAAGAACATCCGCCTTTATTCGACGCAAGATAAATGGACGAATAAGTTTTTTTAGTTTAATTCTGGCTTTGCGATCTTGGTGGCGCTCTATAGGTATGGCAAATTTATCATTAAAGTTTTTCAGTGTTCCGAGCAAACCAGGGTTAATGAAATGGAAAAGATTCCAAAGTTCGCCTAAGTGGTTTTCAATCGGTGTTCCTGTTGTGATAAGCTTGAATTTTGCTTTAAGCATCATGGCAGCTTGGGATCTCTTTGTGGCGGCATTTTTAATTGCCTGTGCTTCATCAAGGATGACGGTTTGCCAGTTTACCTGTGAAAGGAGCTCAGATTCTTGTTGAAGAAGAGTGTATGTTGTGATGAGGAGATCGAAACTCCCAAGTTCTTCAACTGTCTTCTTGCGGTCACCAGCTGTAAGTGTCTGTAGTTTCAGGGTTGGAGTAAATTTGTTAACTTCACTTTTCCAGTTGTTTGAAACAGAAGTGGGGGCAATAACAAGTGATGGTCCATCTGTGGCTTGGCTCAGTATAATTGCCAGTGATTGCAGTGTTTTACCAAGACCCATGTCATCAGCTAAACAACCGCCTACGCCCCAGTGAGCTAGACGGCCAAGCCAATTAAAACCTTCTTGCTGATAATCACGAAGTTCAGCCTGAAGAGTAGAGGGTATTTCAGGCTGATAGTCTTGAACATTGTGAATTGCTTTTAAATGTTGGCGCCAGCCCTGATCCACGGTTGTATTTGCTTTGAGAGCAAGTTTTTCAAGAGACATGGCGGCGAGTGGATGAATTTGTATTTCATCGTCTTCGCTGCCTATTTCATCACCAAAAAGACTCATCTCTTCCAGGCGTTTTTTGAACTCTTGAGTAAGAGCAATAAATTGACCATTACCAATTTCTACGAACCTGCTAGAGCTGTTTTTCATTTTAGTGAGAAGCTCTTTGAGTTCAATAACATGATCCTGATCAAGTACAATTTCGCCACTCATGGTAAACCAATTTTGTCGATTGGTTCGGATCTTCAAATTGAGATTAGATGGAGAAATTTGGTGAGTTATTGCAAGTTTTTCACCTTCAGGCCACTCAATGACAATTTGATCTTGAATTGCTTGAAGCTCTGTAAGTGCTTGCAGGCAGTCGTCAGGGTCTTGCAGGTGCCATTCTCGGTCATTTTCCTGTTCAAGGTCAATGGCAAGATCAAGGATTGGGCAAAGTTCTTCAATATCTCTTGCCTTAGATTCCTCAAGTGACAAATTACGTCGAGTCTGTAGTCGTTTGCCACGAACTTCAGCCATCACGTTTTCAACCCCTTGACCAGGTTTGAGATAGTGATCCCCTTCTTTAAAAGGTTTTACAAACATCTCAAGTCTAAAGCCGGTGCCATATGGAATTAAATGCATGTAAATGGTTGGGTCAGCTTCAACAATCGTTACATTTTGTTGTGGGTTTTGGCTGTCTGAGGCAATCGCCGAGTGAACAGTCATAAACGATGAAATATTGCCAATTGCAGTGAGTACCTGTTCGCTTGCAGAAATAGGAACAACCATGCCCTCTCGACCAGTAATCTGGGCAATCCGGCGATGATTATCGTTAATGGCAATTATTTTAACTCTTGTTGGCGTTTCGAAGTGGTAATTAACGTTGTCTGTCGTAATTGGCTGGGCAAACTTAATATGTAGGTTATCTCCCTTTTCTTCGACTAGTAATTCAGGTTCGCCTTCAACAAACTCAACTGGTGTGGAAGGTGAATCGGCAAGGAAAATGAATGGATGCCCAACAAGTGCCAGTAGTGCTTTATGTGTGTCGAGGACATAACTGGAATTCTGTGTTTTAGGATTATGAACCTTCTCAATAGCAGCACATATTTTGCGATCCTGTGGCGTCAGATAGGTGAGTTTATTATTTTGGTATAATCTATTGAGAGACATCGGACGGCCTTTACTCCAGCCACCAGTTGCAGTAAGCTTTTGCTCTCGTGGGGTCAGACTGATTTTCTTTTTGTCTGAGGTCGCCATCCATGCTAAGCGAATTTCACTTTCTTGTTCATGTTGAGTGGCGCTTGATGTTGCAAAAATAAGAGCTTGGAGGCTTCTCTTCCATGGCTCATCAGCTTCGAGTAGAGTTAATATTGCTGGAAGATTTGTGCTCTCCTCAGCTATACTGTCACTACCTGTAATCTTACTGATTAGTTCGTTTGCTACATGGTTAATAAAACCATAACCGTGCTCAGCGGATTTTTTCTCAATTTTCTCAAGAACTGTTTCAAGTTCAGGATTAACAGAGCTATTCAACCAGTATTGACAAAGTCCGGCAAAAATTACAATCATCGAGCCGCTACTGTCGTCATTGCTCAGGGCAATTTCATCATCCTGATTGTGCTTGTTGAGGTGCGAGTTGAGTACAGTGGCAAGAAAATTGTAAGCTTCAGCTTCGGGTGACTTGCCAAATAAGGTAAGCGCTACAGCCAGTTGACTAGCTGTTTCACTTAATCCCTCTTTGCCTTTAGCACTGATAAGTGTAAGGATATGGAAAAGACCACATGGGCCAAAAATAGCAGCATGATCTGTTCCACTTAATTTCTTGAGAAAATCGAGGTCCGTGTTAAATGCTTCCAAGGCTTTATCATGTTCTCCAGCTAAGAAGAGGGCGCTACCTAAGCCTCCAGTTCCCTGAAAAGAATCAGGGTGTGATTCTACTAATTGAATAGAATCACTGGCGTTACCTTGAAGCAGGAGCTCAACTAATAGTAAGCGTCGGAAAGGAATCTGTTCATCATCGGCCAAGTGATCCAGTTCTTCTGGGGTGTTAATAAAATCTCTGATCTCTGGATAGCTTTTAAGATTTTCCTGTGAATATTGAAGTACTGTTTTTAGTAGGTAAAACTGAAATGAGGTTGGAAGATTTTTAAACCAAATCGGATCGAAAGGATGTGCCGCAATTTTAATGGTTGGTGGTTCTGAAGATATGAGCTCTTTGCATTGTCCGGATAGAAATTCTGCCGCTTCGTCAATGAGATCAAAGTCTTGTGTGTATATTCCAATACGCATTTCACGCATGGCTCGCCAGCATCTCGTAGACCATTTGCCATAATAGTAGGAGACTGGAGCTTCTTCCCTAATTGTATCAGCGTAGAGAGTAAAAACATCTTCAGCCACACAAAGTTTGCTTAGTGATTCAACAATTTCAGGTGCACACTGCCTTTCTTCTGTGAGTAGGCCAACTCCCTCGAATTTTGAAAAATAGTGGTTGAGGTTTGCAGCCGTTGGTTTGCTTCCTCGAGAATTTTTTAAGTCGAGTGTACGAAGACAATTCACAATAAGTGTCGTGTGAGCTGGTTCATAAACTATTGATAAAAACTTTAGTAGAGATTGCTCGAACTCGGAAAGCTTCTCGAATTGGTCAAACAGTTCGGTGTGGGTGTGCATAGCGTTTTGGGCAACAGGGGTAAGTTGCCTCTCATTTAAATATTAGTAAGTAAAAAAGCAAAAAGGGAACATAGGAGTATATCACTGGAAGCGCCTGAATGAAACTGAAAACTAGTCCTTTTTGGAAAAGGATTGTTCGGTTTGTCGAGGGATACCTCTTATCTCTGCTTAAGGTGGTTGTTTTAAAGAGTATTTTTCAAGCAACAGAAATAAAAAAAGGGCTGATTAACTTTAATGGTTAACCAGCCCTTTGAGTAGTTCGTTGTGGTATCTATAGTTTTTCGTGTGTAGACACAACAGAATTGCTTTGTTGGTGGGCAAGCCAAGCAGCAAGAACCATTTGACGTTTGTTAAGAAGAATACCAGAATGATATTTTTCTTTTTCTATGTCATCAAAACCCTCTGGAGATTTACGATCTGAGAAAGAAAAAACATAATAGTTTGATTCGGCGTTAGCAATGTCGTCTGGTAAAGGATTGTCCGGAGATAGTAGGAAAATTTGTTCAACAAGACTTGCAGGGAAATCTGAGTCACTATTGTTTTGGCGAGTGAGATATTCAGTTGTTTTACTGGTAAGACCTTGTGCCTCGGCAATTGATAAAAAGTCTTTGTCCCCGTCTTTTTTAAGTGCTTGGAAAAACTCTTCCGCCTTTTTCTTGGCTTCCTCGGTGCTTAGGTCGTTTCTAAAAGCTATGGTAGCTTCTTCTTTCACAGCTTCAAGAGTCTGAGCTTCAGAAGCTTTTATATCTTCTGCATATATTATCGCATAGCCATTATTTGTTTGAATAAGAGAGCTGAGTTCGGCCTTATTGAGCTTGAATGCTGCGTTCAGGAATTCTTGATCCTGCTTAAGTTCTGTCGGAGCATCTTCTCTAGAGAAAAAATCGGTTGTAGTCACCGGAGAATCCAGATTGTTATCAACATAAGCCTTGAGGCTTCCAGCACCAATTATTCCCTCATAGGCGCTGGTGGCAAGTTGTGAGGCAAGTGATTGAGCCTGTTCTCTTTGAAGTGCTAAGACGATTTTATCCTTTGCCTCTTCAAGAGTGAGAATGTTCTCAGCCTGCACTTCTTCAAGCTTGATAATGTGGTAGCCAAAGTCTGTCTTTACAATGCCACTGATACCGCCGGGCTGGAGTTTGAAAACAGCCTCATCAAAAGACGGAACCATTGCACCTTTTTCAAAAAAGCCAAGGTCACCACCATTTGTTTTACTAGGGCCTTCTGAGTACTGCATTGCAAGGGAGACAAAGTCGTCACCAGCTATGGCAAGTTTTTGCACTTTTTCAGCAAGTGCTTTCTTCTCTGCATGGGTTGCAGGTGAATCGTCAGAGCTTGCTTTTAAAAGAATGTGGCGAGCGTGACGTTTTTCAGGCGTTGTGTACTGTGCGATGTTATTTTTGTAAAAGTTTGAAATGGATGCTTCGTCGATATCAATTTTAGCACCAACTGTGTCGTAGTTATAAGCCAAATAGCTTAATTTAATTTGAGGTGCAGTTTGGTATTCTGCTTTTGCTGTTTCAAACCATTTTTTTAATTCTTCGTCATTGATGTTAATTGTGTCTACGTATGACTCAGGAGTAAACTTTACATAATTTACTGCAACAGAATCATTTATCTGATTATAGATATCCCTTATCTCGAAGTCAGTTGCACTGTTACTGAAGCTACCTATCAAGCGAGCTGTCTTCTCTGTAATCATGTCATAACGCATGCTTGCTTCGAACTTCGTCGGGCTCAAACGATTTGAATTAAGAACATCTTTATATGTTTCTTTGTTAAATGCGCCATCTTTTTGAAATTGACTCATAGCTTGAATCGTTTGTTTGACTTCAAGGTCGCTCAGGCGGACACCCATTTCTTGTGCACCTTGTCTGAGCAGTTCAGCTTGTACAAGTTGGTTGATGACCTGTCCTTTGAGACCAAGTGCTTCGGCAATCCCTTTTGGAACGTTGCCACCAAACTGGTTTGCAAGATTTTGATAAGCCTGTTCATATGCTCTTTGGTATTGTTGGAAGCTTATTTCTTCATCATTAACAACAATTGCTGCATCAGTGCTGTTCATCATACTTCCGGCACCCATGAAAACAAAAACTAAGGCAATGATGACAACAATAATCTGGATGAAAACTGATTGAGATTTGTTTCGAAGTATCTGAAGCATAAAAGTATGATTAGGTGAAAAGGTTAACAGTAAATTGACGGTTTGTAGTCAACGAAAATCACGATTGTGTACTATAACATATATAAAGATACAAGCGATGGATTTACACATTCTTTTAATAAGGTGCAACTGAAAAAGTATAATATGTTGGACGGTTGCCTATAAAACACACCATTGTGGTAGTAGTTTCTTGTAAGTACCATTTTTAAAAGGAGGATGAAGGGAAAACTTTGCTTTTTTTCATCTTTTAAAGGATGATTAGCATTGAATTTAATAGTTTATTGAATATGTTTTGTCGTGTTAACTGCATGATATAAGGAATGTATTTGTTGTTGTTGTGACTATTGATCAACTTTCTTTATTAAAAGTATAAACACCATCAGAAAAGGGGCGCATTTTCTTGACAAAAAAATCGGCCTATAGTATTAAAGCATGGACAGTTTTAGCTGTGGATTTAAAACCGGCTGATGACAGCCATAAAGAATATTTATTAGGAGGTTTGAAATGCCAACACTCGAACACAACGGGTCATCTTTTCAGGTAGACGAAGACGGTTTCCTTCTCAAGGGAATGGAAGAATGGAACGGAGATTGGGTAGATTACGTAAAAAGCGTTGAAGGTATCGAAGAGCTTACCGACGAGCACCAGAAAGTGATCGACGCTCTCCAGGAATACTACAAGAAAAACGGAATCGCACCTATGGTTCGTATTCTTTCCAAGACTACTGGTTTCCCACTGAAGAGAATCTATGAGCTCTTCCCATCAGGACCAGGAAAGGGAGCTTGTAAGATGGCTGGACTTCCTAAGCCTACAGGTTGTGTATAATTACACAGACTGACTTAGAAGTAGTTTAGTTATAAAAAGGGTTTTTGCATTTATTGCAAAAACCCTTTTTTTGTATGATACGTGAAATAAAAATGGCGCAAATGGGTAATCCCATTTGCGCCATTTTTATTTTTACTCTCTTTAAAGGATTTAAAAAATCATTTTGCTAAATTGTTGATGGTGGTTGGTCATGTCTTCTTCACATTCATTGCAAAACAATTTTGGGGAGCCAAATGATTGTTCAACTCGTTCTTCAAGAGTAAAGCTTCCGTCAGTGTTTTGTTGGTAGTGAGTGGTTGTGATGACATCCTCGTTTATTTCAAAGAAGCACTGTTCATTGCCACATGCAGGGCAACGCAATTTGTTTGCAATTTTTGAGGCAACTCTTGACGTGTTTGGAGACGGCGAACTGGAGTTAACCATAATTTCAGCGTGGCCCTGTATTAGGGTTTCTTGTCAGTTTTATTAGCCGCTGTGGATTGGCTTTGTGTTGTGGCAGCCTTGATCTCACCTTCAATTCTTGCACCAGGCTCAACTGTAAGGCTTCCCGCTTCTAGTTTGCCATGTAAACCGCAACCTTTACGTGCAACCAAAATGTCGGTTTTAATGTTGCCTGTTAATTTGCCAAAACAATTAAAGGACTGCACACTGATGTCACCTTCAATAACGCCGGTCTGGCTGAGGATGAGATGGTCTCCCTGCACATTGCCTTTTATTGTTCCGTCTATGCGAGCTTTGCCTTTAAAGCTGACTTCACCTGTGATGGTCATAGACTTGTCAACGATAGAGGCTATTGCTTCGCTCTCAACCTTCTTCATTTTGTTTTCTGCGTTTTCAGATTTACCAAACATGGTTATTTATTCTTTTTTTGTGCTAACAGTCTTCGGGCCTTTGGGACCTGATTTGTTAGGAATTTATATGGATTGACTGTCTTTTTATTTAGATGGATTTCATAATGTAGATGTGGACCGGTGGAGCGTCCTGAATTTCCAACCAAACCGATTACTTGTCCTCTGTGTATCTGGTCACCTTTTTCAACCAAATATTTCTTCATATGTGCAAATGAAGTTTTGTAGCCATTACCATGGCTAATTTCTACATAATTACCATAACTACCATTATAACGTGCTTTGGTGACAACTCCGTCACCTGTTGCATATATTTTCTCTCCACGTTTGCCGCGAAAATCAATTCCAGTATGGAATGCTGTACCTTTTTTTAATGGATCCTGACGCTTGCCATATCTAGAAGTTATTGCACCTGTTACTGGTCTGCCTATTGGAAGGGAGCGTAACATAGTAAGATATTTATCGGCTCTTAAAAGTAAGTCGTCTTGGCTGGTTTCAGGAAGAGAGATGTAGGGGCCACCGCTGTTCTTGGTTCCCGGTGTAACCTTGCCAACGTCAATGCCAATTCCACCCATAACCGATTCTATAGCTTCACTTCTTTCCTGGAGCTCACTGATGGCAGAGGACATTAACTGTGCTTTTTCTTCTCTGAAGGCAGCAGCCTGCTCAACATTATCTTTTTCAAGGTTGGCAACCTGAAGACTGAGTGCTAGTTCTTGCTCTTTTCTTTTCCGCTCTGTCTCTAAGGCAAGCTTTTGTGCTTCTGTTAACTCAGTTTTGATGTTGGTGAGTTTGTTGTTGATATGGCGATTGGTGGTCCAAAGACCAAAGGAAGTTACTGCTGCGACGGTTAAAATAACTAAGCTAATACAGATAGTTGCAGAGGCAATTTTGAATTTCTTCTTCGAGAATGGTATGTTGTACGTCTTGCCGCTATCTTCTGTAATGATAAAATGAAGGTGGCCGCTCATATTTATTGGCTATTGAGTTGAATTTTATTATTTTGGCTATTAAGCAAAAGCAAGTGATGCCATAATAGCATTTTTCTGGTAATTCAAACTGATTAACAGCTATGAGATATACCCGTTGTTTTTGATAATTTCAAGTGCAAAGGTAGATTAACTCATTGAAGTAATAGTGAATAAGTGGCAGACACTGGTCAGGAAAATACATAATCAGAAAACTATAAAGGAAGTACATGTCTTTGTTGTTGAGTTGTAAAGAGTTAAGTAAGGCTTTTGGTGCAAGGAAACTATTTGAAAATATTGACTTTGTTGTGCACGAAGGTGATAGGATAGGCCTTGTTGGACCTAACGGGTCTGGTAAATCTACTCTGCTGAAAATACTTTGTGATCAAGAGGTCGCTGATGCAGGCCAGGTTGTTCGGAAAAAAAATATTCGTCTAAGTTACCTGTCTCAGGATGATAATTTTGATTTTGATGAAAGTGTTGAAGATAATCTTATGACAGCGCTGGCTGATGAATCTCTTACTGAGATTGAGAAGTATACTCGAGTACATTCGTTATTGAGTAGGGCAGAATTTTCAGACTCAACCGTTACTTTTGATCAATTATCAGGTGGCTGGCGAAAACGACTATCAATATGCAGAGCGTTGCTTGTTGATCCAGAAATTCTTGTTATGGATGAGCCGACAAATCATCTGGATATTGAAGGAATTCTTTGGCTTGAAAAGCTTCTTGCTGGTGGTGGCACCAAACTTTCTGCCTATATTCTTGTGAGTCATGATCGACGTTTTCTTGAAAATAGCAGTAATAGAATAATGGAGCTTTCTGCTGTTTACCCAGATGGCCTTTTACAGGTTAATGGCAATTATTCAAAATTTTTAGAAGAGCGAGTAACATTTCTTGAAGGGCAACAGATTGAGGAGGATCGTCTAGCCAACAAACTGAGAAGAGAGGTGGATTGGCTGAGAAGAAGTCCTAAAGCAAGGACGAGTAAATCCCGTTTCCGTATAGATGAAGCCCATAAGCTTATGGGCACTTTGTCAGAGGTAAAGACAAGAAATAGGGCAGAAAAGCAGGTTAATATTGATTTTGACTCTACTGGTAGAAAAACAAAAAAACTACTTGAAGCAAAAAAAATTACTAAGCAATACGACAGCCAGTCTCTTTTTAAAGATCTTAATATTATTCTTTCACCAGGAACAAAGCTTGGTTTACTTGGTAGAAATGGCTGTGGTAAGTCCACATTAATGAAAATCCTTGCCTCCTCAATGGACGAACAAGGGTTCTTGCCAGATAATGGTGGTATTACAACAGCAGATAAGGTTCGTATTGTCAGTTTTGATCAAAATCGAGCAGGGATTGACCCGGAAATTACTTTGAGACGAGCTTTAGCTCCGGATGGAGATGCTATTATTTTCCAAGGTAGGTCTTTACATGTGGTTTCATGGGCAAAACGATTTCTCTTTCGTACTGATCAGCTTGAAACTCCTGTAGGTCAACTTTCAGGTGGAGAACAGGCAAGGATACTGATTGCTGATTTAATGCGAAAACCGGCTGATATTCTACTGCTTGATGAGCCGACAAACGATCTTGATATTCCTTCTCTTACAGTGCTTGAGGAGAGTTTGATGGAGTTCGCAGGTGCGCTTGTGCTTGTTACCCATGATCGTTTTCTTCTTGATAAAGTATGCGATTGTGTGCTCGGCTTTGGTGGGCAACCAAGCCCTGTGTATTATGCCTCATATCAACAGTGGCTTGAGGATATCAATGCTGCTGAAAATGAAAAAGTTGAGAAGAAAAAGGAAAAAGAAAATCCACAGGAACAAAAGAAAAAAAGCATCGGTAAAGGCAGGCTCTCCTATATGGATCAACGTGAGTATGATAGTATAGAAGATGATATTGCTAACTCAGAGAATATGGTTGACGAACTGGAGGCAGAGATAGCCTTGCCGGAAGTCGTCTCCGATGCATTGCGCCTTGATGAATGTTGGCAAAAACTCGAGGCAGCACGGAAAGAAGTTGAGAGGCTTTATGAACGTTGGGATGAATTAGAAGAGAAGAAGATGAATGATTAACTCTTGCAAAGGTTTAAAAGGGTAAAAATTGAGAGTAGCCATTATTTCAGATATTCATGGGAATTTTGAGGCATTAAACGCTGTAATTGAAGATTTGCTGCCAAGAAAAGTGGATAGAATTATCAGTCTTGGCGATAACATCGGTTACGGGCCTGATAGTGAGAAGGTTACTCAGATGGTTTACCAGCTTGGAGTGAGCTCTGTGGTTGGTAATCATGAATTGGCTTTATTCGATGAGGATGCTTTTGATGGTCTGAATTTCCAAGCTCAGGAAAATAACCTTTCTATAAAAGAAGTTCTCTCAGACGAAAGTATAGAATATTGTAAGCAGCTACCTATATTTATTCAACTTGATAAAATGTACTTTGTTCATGGCTTTCCGCCTGATCAGGTTAATGGTTATTTATTTGAAGTAAGTGATAAAAAAATTGACCACTATTTTAGTGTAACCCAAAATCAAATTTGTTTTGTAGGGCATACCCATCTGCTGAGTTTGGTCAGTTGGGATGGAACAGAGGCTAGTCGACAGAAAATCTCCAAAGGCCATTATAAACTTGATAAAGAAAAAAAATATATTGTTAACGCAGGTAGTGTCGGACAGCCAAGAGATAAAAATCATAGTTCTAAATATGTGATATGGGATGACGAAAAGTATGATCTCGAAGTGGTGTATGTGTCTTATGACTCTACACCGACTAGAGAAAAAATCAGGGAGCTTGGCTTTCCTGAGGTTTATGCTAAACGTCTTAAATAACTTACACATTCTAATTTTACAGATACTAAATTCAATATGCAGGAAGAGCAGGTTGTAGTCGATTTTAAAACAAAAAAAAGAATAGGGTCATACGAAATAGTCGGTCGCCTTGGCAGAGGTGGTATGGCTACAGTGTATAAGGCAAGATCTGTTTTTACAGGGCGACTTGTAGCTTTAAAAATATTACAGCCTCGGGATGAAATATTCGTTGACCTCGTTGGCTGGAAAGAACTCTGTCGGGTGTTTCTTGAAGAAGCAAAGGTGATGGGTGCGCTTGAACATCCCAATGTTGCTCAGGTTATTGATTGTGGTGAGCATGAGAACTGCCCTTTTATCGTACTAGAATATTATTCTCATTCAGTGGGTGATGTTGTAGCCGAAGGATATAAGGTTGAGGCGCCATCACGTATTTTAAGCACTGAGAGAACAGCCCATTATGTATCTCAAACATTAAAGGGCTTACAGAGATTGCATGCTGCTGGTGTTGTACATCGGGACATCAAGCCTTTTAATTTAATGTTGACCAGTAATAACATAATTAAAATAATAGATTTTGGTCTTTCACGGGTTCGTGGTGAAGAGTTGTTGGATATTCCAGGTATGCAGGTTGGGACACCTTATTACACAGCGCCAGAGCAGCGAGCAAATCCTGAGTCTGTCGATGGTAGAGCCGATTTGTTTAGTCTTGGTGTGATGGCCTATCGCATGCTTACCGGTGTCTTGAGTTTTAGTGATGGTGGAAAATTTATAGCTCCATCTTTTCGAAATGAAGAGGTCGTTTCGAGCTGGGATGTTTTTTTGAAAACAGTTTTAGCTACAGATCCAGATGAACGGTTTGCCTCAGCAGAGGAGATGCTTGTTGCTCTTGAGAAGGTAAATGCTCCGAAGTCGACTGAGGTTATCAAGAATGACAAACCTGAGGTGGAAAGACAAAAAGAACAGCTTAGATCTGAGGCTTGTCGCTTGCGTTTAAAAGAAATTAGAGGGCATTTGCAGCTTGATGCTCTGTTGCGTCCAGAGGGCTATCACTGCCACGATCTTGTCGCAAAAAATGATTTTGTCGTTCACGATAATACGGCTGATCTTATCTGGCAAAGACGAGGCTCTGGTTATACAATGAACTGGCAGCAGGCGTTTGAGTATGTGGCACATCTTAATGAGATTGAATACCAAGGTAGATCAAATTGGCGATTGCCAACAATGGTTGAATTGGTTGTACTGCTTGACCCAGACCAGAGAAGTGGTGGTTGTTGGATCAATAGAATGTTTGAATCTTCCATTCACTGGCTCTGGTCTTGCGACCCAAGTACCAAGAAACAGTCTTGGATGGTCGACTTTGCTGAAGGCTATGTAGGGCGTCTTGATAAAGATGGTGCTGCTTCAGTGTGTGCTGTCTCTTCAATTGGCTAACCTCCAATGAGTTTTCTTCATCAGCATCCATACGAGATATTCATGCCGGATGGTTGTGAAAAATTGATTATTGGAACTTTGCCACCGCCACGTTTATCTACTAAGGAATTAAAACCTGATGATGTGGATTTTTGTTATGGAAGTTGCGACAATTTGCTGTGGCCTGTTCTTGATAAAATATTTCAACTCAACTTGTTGTATGACAATTCATTAAAAGCAGTGAGACAGCGTAAAGAGTTCTTGTGTCAAAAGAAAATTGGTGTTTGTGATATTGTGGAGTCTTGTGTTCGGCAGAAGGTGAATGCGGCTGATTTAGGTATGGAGCAAGTGGTTTTAAGGGATATATTGAATCAACTAGATAAAAATAAGACGATTCATACTCTGCTCTTTACTGGTGGCAATACTAAAAATGGCCCTGAATACTTTTTTCGCAGACAGGCGAAAGAGTATGGGATCACTTTTGTTCTGGATGATAATCAGAATCCTAAACGACATCACTTCGTTTTTCGAGATAGAAAGATACAAACGATATCCCTCATGTCTCCCTCAAATGCCGCTAATAGAGCAATTGGTAGTACAAAGCTGTATAAGAAAAGAAAACAGCAGAATCCAGACTATTCCACCTTTGATTACAGGGTGGAACAGTATGAAAAAATATTTTAATTTTCCGGCAGTGGCTTTTCCTTAAGCAACTCAATGAGTTCTGCGGCGCCATGCATAACAATCTTCTGGCATTCTAATAGTTGTTCTTCTCCAAATCGATCTCGTAATGTACCGCAGTTTGTAGAATTGTATTTATCTAAAAAGGATGTTCTGAACTTGGTAATAAGTTCTGCTGGATGGTTCCAGTCTTCTCCCTTTTGGTTACGTCCGTAGCCAAGGCCAATTACAATTGCAGCACCGCTGATTACACCACACACTTCACAAAAGGATTTTCCAAGTCCTCCACCAAGCGGCGTTGCACATTTGATGGCAAGGTTTATCTCTTCTTGTGAATATTGGTCGAGGGTTGGGGCAACAGCTGCAACAATAGATTCTGCACAGTGGTAGTCGTTTGGAAAGTATTCGCCCGCTCTAGTTGCTATGTCTTCAGTCGTAAAGTCTTTTTTCATGAATGCTCCAGAAGTAATTGTTTATTTTTACTTCTTGTTACCTGCTATTACGCTCCAAGTAAAATAGTTGATTCTAATAATAGCGTTCGAGAGGATCGATTTTGCTTATGAGTAAAAATCAGTGATCTGTTTCAGGGTGTAGTCGATATCACTTTCGGTGATGTCAAGATGGGTTACGAGTCGAACAACATCACCTGCGCTAATAAGAATATTTTTGCTTTTCAGAAAGTCGCATAGTTGCTGGCTTGTATCTTTTTTGAATGATGCAAAAACCATGTTTGTCTGCGGATTTTCAATTACTTGGCAATGAGACGAAAGGGTATTGAGTCCGATTGCTAGCTTCTCAGCATTTTTGTGGTCATCTGCTAGGCGGTCAATGTTGTTTTCTAAAGCGTAGAGACCAGCAGCTGCTAAAATGCCAGCTTGTCGCATTCCGCCCCCTGTCACTTTTCTCCAGCGTCGTGCTTTGTCTATAAATACAGCATTGCCGCAGAGGATAGAACCTACTGGTGCTCCAAGTCCTTTAGATAAACAAATGGAAACAGAATCAAAGAGTGTTGTGATATCTTTGGCCTTCATCTCAGATTTAACACTGGCGTTTAACAGTCTGGCGCCATCGAGGTGAAAAAGTAAGCCCTTTTTGTGACAGAACTTGCTCGCTTCTTTTATATAATCAAACGGTAAAACTTTGCCGTTATGACTGTTTTCCAGGCAGAGTAGGCGGGTGTTCGCAAAGTGAAAGTCATCTGGTTTGATTTTTTTAGTAATTTTATCAAAATCTAGGGTTCCGTCTGACTCAAACTCGATTGGTTGTGGCTGGATAGAACCTAATACCGCCGCACCACCGCCTTCATATTTATAGGTATGGGCATCTTGCCCGACAATATACTCATCACCGCGTTCACAGTGTGATAGTAGTGCAAGTAGGTTTGCTGATGTGCCACTCGGAGTAAATAAAGCAGCTTCGAAGCCAAATAATTCTGCGGCGTATGCTTCAAGCATGTTGACTGTTGGGTCGTCTCCGTAAACATCGTCGCCCACATCAGCCTCAGCCATTACTGCTCGCATTTTTTGTGTTGGTTTGGTAACAGTGTCACTTCTAAAATCTATTGTTTTCATATTTTTATATCCTTGAAGCTGATGAGGTTGTGTAGAAAGTGAGAATCACATAATAAAAAGTTATTATAATAAACAGAACTATGTCAGATAAAGCAATAAAACACACAAAGTTGGAAGATATAGTTGCAGTACTTACAGGAACTTGTTTTTTTGCTCTTGGTGTTTTGTTTTTGCAATCGTCAGGTCTATCTACAGGTGGAATTACAGGTATTTCTCTTTTGATAGAGTATTTGACTGATATCCCCTTTGGTGTCTTGTTTATTGTTTGTAATATTCCTTTTTACTTTCTTGCCTGGTTCAGGCTCGGTAAGGTTTTTACTCTTTCCAGTATTGTTGCAGCAAGCTCTGTCTCTTTCATTAATAAACTCTTTGGAATAGGAGTTCAGGTTGAACTTGTCTCTCCTTTTTTAGGTGCTGCAATAGCAGGGTTTCTTATGGGAGTTGGTATGCTAATGCTATTCAGGCACCATGCAAGCCTTGGTGGTTTTAATGTCTTGGCTGTTTATCTGCAGGAGAAAAAAATTATATCTGCAGGTAAAGCGCAACTGGCACTTGATAGTTGTATTATGGCAGCTTTAGCAGTCTTTGTTGGTGTAGAGTTATTGTTGCCATCTGCTCTTTCTGTTGTCGTGCTTAATTTGGTTCTGATTATGAACCATAAAGACGGGCGATATAAGGTGCAGTATTAAGATCTCTAAGTAAAAATAAATTCCTCTGGTTGTAATTCGAATTTTCGTCTATATTGTCGCTCAGATTTTATTGAAATGTTCAAGTGCCCGGAAGAGGCCTTTTTTTTATCCACTTCCGGTGACTTGTTAAATATTTTTTATTTTTGGAGGATGGAATGAGTTCAAGTAAAACACAATGTACTGGTGGCAACAAATGTTGCTGTGGAACTAAAAAGGTAACTCTTGTTGCTATGAGTTGCCTCTTTATGGTTGCAATGTCTTATGTTTATGGTGCCCTTCTCGCTTTACCTGCAGCAGGCATTGTTACCTTTTTTATGCCAGGTATTTTTGAATCCTTTGCTCAAGGTTTTTTTTGTATCACACTTTCTTTCACATTGATTTTGTTAACAATTACTATCCTTAGTAGATTGTGTCATATCTCTCTTGAAGGTGGATCTTACCTGCGTCAGACTTTCTATTATGATTTCATCGGTTAGTCTTTAAGTAATTATTAGATGAGAGGAGGAGCGTAGTTGCTCTTCTCATCTATTCTCACTCAGCAGTAATAACCCCGATTTCCATACTATGGCAAAAACAGTATTGACTGAAGGGCAGCGATCACTGCTTCCTTCTCTTTTGCAAACAGAAAGTTCAGCGGCTCTGTCGCTCACAGAAGAAGAAATAGTTGCTATTGCTAATGGCGGTGTATCTCCAGCTTTTCTCTCTGAAGAGAAACTTCTCTCTTTTCTCATTATTGCTAATGGTTTGTATCGTGCCGGGATTCCACTTGTTTCTGATCAAGAGTATGACTTCACATTTCTTGCCGCTTTAAAAAACAAAAATCCAAGTCATCCCTTTCTGAGCACTGTTGAGTCAGAACCTCTTGTTGGAACAAAAGCCGTAGAGTTACCGACTCGGATGCTTTCAACTGATAAAGCGTATGATTTTGCAGCAATAAAAAGATGGGCTAATCGGGTAAAGAAAGCAGCAGATAGTGAAGGGGTTGATTTTGGAGACCTTGTCTTTCGTGGTACACCAAAGCTAGACGGTTTTGCCGCCTATGACGATGGGAAGGTCTTGTATACGAGAGGTGATGGTCGGCGTGGTACAGATGTAACTCGCGCCTTTGATCGAGGTTTGCAAGTTGCACAGAACGGTAAACGTGGTCTAGGTGCTGGAGAAATTGTAGTTGATCGGAATTACTTTGCAGAGAATCTTTCCGAACACTTTGATAATTCAAGAAATATACAGGCAAGTTTGTTACGTGAGAAAGAACTTGATCCAGTAATTGCCAAAACTGTGGCTGATGGAGCAGCAGTGTTTTACCCGTTTGCACTACTGCCGGACTGGTTGGGACGCTGGGCTGATCTTGAAGCTAGTTTCGAAAGTGTAGTTGATAATCTTTGGGGCAAGGTGCCTTATGATATTGACGGGATTGTTTTTGAAATTGTTGATGAAAAGCTTCGATATGTCATGGGTGCTACCATGCATCATCACCGCTGGCAAATAGCCTTTAAGAGAAATACAGAGTCAGCCCAGGTACGTGTAATTCGTGTAGTTCCTCAGGCTAGTCGATCCGGGCGAATAAATCCTGTAGCAGAAGTGGAGCCGACAAGGCTGAGTGGGGCTGAGATTCGCAGGGTAACCGCTCATCATTATGGTATGGTTCGTGACAAAGGTATAGGTGCAGGTTGCTTGGTTGAAATGACTAGATCTGGTGAAGTTATTCCAAAGATTGAAAAGGTGATTGAACCAGTTGATGATGTGGAAGGTGAGTTACCTACAAAATGTCCGAGTTGTCATGGTGATCTGTATTGGGATGAAGACTATTTGAAATGCGGTAACGCTCTTAGCTGTCCTGCTCAAATTACAAACACAATAGAACACTTCTTCAAAATCTTGGGGAATATTGATGGTTTTGGCCCTTCGTCAATTCAGAAACTATATGATATTGGTGTATCAAGCCTACCTGAAATATATAGCATGACTAGTGAGCAGTTTGAGGAGGCTGGTTTTGGTCCTAAACAGTCTGAAAATATGGTGGCACAACTCAGACGCAGTAGAAATGAAATGATTGAAGACTCACGGTTTCTAGCCGCCTTTGGATTGCCACGACTTGGTAGGGGGAATAGCGACAAGCTTCTTCAGCATTGTCCTCTAGAGAAAATATTTGAGTTAAGTAGAGAAGAAATTGTAGAGAATATTAAAGGGTTTCAAGACAAAACGGCAGAGGCGATTTGCAATGGTCTTAGCTCAGTTAGAGAACTGTTTTTTGATTTATATGAATTAGGTTTTAATCTCGAAATAACTCCATTATTAAAAGAGCAAGTTGAACTTGAGAATCCAATTGTCGGTAAAACAATTGTGTTTACTGGTGCTATGTCTGGCGGTAGTCGTGCAGATATGGAAAAGCAGGCCAAAAACCTTGGCGCCAATGTAGGTAAGTCGATCACGGGCAAAACCGATATGCTGGTTACAGGAGCAAAAGTTGGTGCCAGTAAAATGGCAAAGGCTGAAAAACTTGGGGTGCAGATTCTGCCTGAATCAGATTATTTATTATTAATATCCGACTAAAGTGCTGCATAAGTTACAGCACTTTAGTAATAGTTTACTCTGGCGGGTCAAGTAATACTCCAGCCTTGGCGATGTTTTCTTTTTCTAGTTCGTCAATCATGATTAGAATAGCTTCAGGTGGTTTTCCAGCTTCTTTGCTGATAACTTCAGTTACACCTTTGCTTATATTGGCTTTTTGCTCTTTGCTGAGTTTTCCGGCGACGCGGATGTTTACGTAGGGCATGGTTCCTCCATTTATGCATATAATTTTTAAAGTGCGTTTTTGTAAAGCGTATCTTTAAACTCTAGTTAGTTTAATGTATCTTTTGTTGATTAGCTAATTTTTGTTACTATTATTAGAAACAAGCTGTAAGGATTGCTTGAGATCAATCATGTTTAAAGGAGTATAAAATGAATATTCTTGTTACCGGTGGTGCCGGGTATATCGGAAGCCATACCTGTCTTGAGCTCCTAGAAGCAGGATATGAGGTGACTGTGATCGATGATCTTTCCAACTCATCAAAGAAGGCACTTGCAAGAGTTGAAGAGCTAACTGGTAAGAAAATAAAATTTCATGAGATTAATCTCCTTGATAAGGAAAGTCTTGAAGCTGTATTCAAGGATAGTGAGCAGCCTTTTTCTGCTGTCATTCACTTTGCAGGCTTAAAAGCGGTTGGGGAATCAGTTGAAAAACCACTCCGATATTATCATAACAATATCACTGGTACATTGATTCTTTGTGAGCTGATGGCCAAATATAATGTAAAAAATATCATATTTAGCTCTTCTGCCACAGTTTACGGTGATCCTGCTACTGTACCAATTCTTGAAAATTTTCCACTCTCTTGTACCAATCCATATGGTCGTACTAAGTTAATGGTCGAAGAAATACTCACTGACCTGAATGTGGCTGATGATGAATGGAATGTTTGTTTACTGCGTTATTTTAATCCTGTTGGAGCACATAAATCTGGTCGAATTGGTGAAGATCCAAATGGCATTCCCAACAACTTGATGCCCTATATGTCTCAAGTGGCTATTGGCAAGCTCGAAAATTTATCTGTTTTTGGTGATGATTATAAAACCCACGACGGCACTGGAGTTAGAGATTATATTCATGTAGTTGACTTGGCTAAGGGACATGTGTGTGCTCTTGCCAAAGTACTTAATCCTGCTGGTGTTACCATTTATAACCTCGGTACAGGGCAAGGGTATAGCGTTTTAGAGATGGCTGCCGCTTTTGGAAAGGTTTGCGGAATGGACATTCCATATACAATAGCACCAAGAAGAGCGGGTGACATTGCTGCATGTTATGCAGATCCCCAAAAAGCATTAAACGAGCTTGGCTGGACCGCTAGGTTTGGCTTAGAGGAGATGTGTGAAGACACTTGGCGTTGGCAAAGTGAAAACCCAAATGGATACAAATAATATACTATAAAGTTTGTTGAATCTAACGCTGCCTAACGTAAAAAAGCACCTTTGTGTAATTAATAAAATGCCGAATGAAATCTACCTAAAAAAAGACCACAATGTGGTTTTTAAGCCTGGTTTGGCGGAGATATAATTTAGGCACGCTTTAACTATGTACGGAAATTACCTACAAAAAACCTGGACTTGTAGGTAAAACAACCTATAGGTGTGGCCTATTTCAGGTATCGGAATAATCTTGTTTTGTTCGTCCTACTATAGTGGTACTCTCTTAAAGGTTTTCAACACTATATATAAGGAATATTTATATGACATCAAAGAAGTGCTCTACGATGATTTTCGGTTGTGGCAATGTAATCATGGGTGATGATGGTTACGGCCCTTCTGTTGTTGATGAGCTTAACGCTCAAGGTAGTCTTCCTGATGATGTCCAGGCTGTTGATGTTGGTACTTGTATTCGTGAGTACCTTTTTGATTATCTTCTGATGGAAGATGAACGGCCGGATAGAATCATAGTTTTAGACGCCGTTGATTTCCCGGATCGCTCTCCCGGTGACGTGTTCTATATATCACCAGATAGTATTCCGGCTAAAAAAATCCATGATTTTTCTCTTCATCAGTTCCCCACTGTAAATTTGTTGTTGGAGTTGGAGCAGCATACAGGGATGGAAATAAAGATTCTCGCTGCTCAGATTGAGTATATTCCGGAAGAAATTTCTCCGGGTTTATCTGAGCCGATGTCTAAAGCCATACCTGTGGCATGTGAGATGATCTCACAAATTCTTTCAGAACAAAGCTAAATGAGGTGACCTTTTATGAAGTACGAATTTAAAGTCAGCGACATGGCGGAGGAATTTGGAGTTCACTCGAATACCGTTAGTAACTGGATTAAATCTGGTTCACTTCCTGCAAAGGAAGGGCCAGGTTCTAAGTATCTAATGGAGTTCAGTGATTACCAAAACTTTTGCGAAAGGTTTGGAGTTGAACCAAGTGTTCGACCTACAAACCAGGTGCACATGGATCCATGCGAGATTCAGCAACAGGCTGGCGTAGCAGTTCAGGAGCCTTTGGTTCTTGATGGCGCTAAAAGCGAGCTTGTTATGGATCCTTCTTGGGCCCAATCTTGTGTAACATGTGGAACCTGTGCAGCCGCTTGTCCCATAACCGGTGTTGACGGCCTCGATCCTCGTAAGATCGTGCGTATGGCTGTTATGGGTATGGACCAAGAACTCGTTGACTCAAACTGGCCATGGAAATGTACCATGTGCGCTAAATGTGAAGAATCCTGTCCTGCAGATATTCAAATCACAGCTCTCATGCGTAAAATCCGTGGAACCCGTCCACGCCCTGCAGTACCAGGACCTATCCATAAGGGTGTTGTGATGTGTCTTGAGCGTGGAAACAACCTTGGTATCCCTAAGGATGACTTTGTTTTCCTTTGTGAGGATCTCGGTGAGGAACTTGCTGAGGCAAGTTGCCCTGGTTTTAAAACCCCTCTTGATGTAGAAGGCGCTCGCGTGATGATGACCATCAACTCCAAAGAACCTTTTGGTGAGCCTGATGATATGAAGTGGTGGTGGAAGATTTTTTACGCAGCAGGTGAGTCCTGGACAATTCCTACCGAGCATTGGGAAGGTGTTAACTGGGGTCTTTTCTCCGGCGATGATGAATCACAGAAAATTGTTGTTGGCCGCCTGGTCGACAATATGAGGAGACTTAAGTGTGAAGTTCTTCTCTTACCCGAGTGAGGCCATGCATATTTCGCGACCCGGTCTGGGTTGCTAAAATGGTTCCCTGAAGCACTCGAAGAATTCAAGATCATGACTGTATTTGATCTCCTTCTTGAATATATCAAAGAAGGCAAGATCAGACTCGATACCGATGTTCACAAGAAAGTCGCTGCTTACCATGATCCATGTAACTATGGACGTAAGTCTCTTAAGGCATTTGGTAATGCATACTTTGAGGAAGGACGTGAAGTTGCAAGAGCGTGTGCAGAAGATCTCCGTGAATTAAATCCAAATCGCAATGGTGCTTACTGTTGTGGTGCTGGTGGTGGTGCATGGGCAATGCCTTATAATGATGAGCGTGTTTATTACGGTCGTACCAAGGCTCGCCAGATTCAGGAATCCGGTGCAGAACTGATTATTGCTCCTTGTCATAACTGTCGTGATCAAATAATGAAGTCTCTCAATCAAGAATATGATCTGGGTGTTGAAGTTAAATACCTTTGGGAGCTCGTTGCTGATTCACTGATTATGCCAGGTAAGGATAAAGCTGACCCTGTTGTCAGCCATCATATGTAATCAGAACATGTGAACTCATTTGGTTAAGTTGACTAAATGTTGATAAGAAACGATCTGCATGATGAATGCAGGCAGTTTATATTATTAAATATCAAGAGGAGACACCTGTCATGATAGACAAAAAAGTCGGGTCAGTGATGATCGTCGGCGGTGGTGTTACGGGCATGCAGTCAGCCCTGGACCTCGCTGATGCTGGTTACTTCGTTTACCTGATTGAAAAATCGGGTGCTATCGGCGGAGCAATGGCACAGCTGGATAAGACCTTCCCAACCAACGATTGCTCGATGTGAATTATCGCGCCTAAATTGGTTGAGTGCGGTCGGCACTTAAATATAAAGTTGATGACTCTCAGCGAAGTAACCAACATCGCAGGTGATGCGGGTAACTTTACTGTAACTGTAAAAGAAGAACCACGTTATGTGGACATGGACAAGTGTATTGCTTGTGGTGCTTGTACAGACAAATGCCCTAAGAAGGTAGACAGCGAGTATGATGCTGCGACCGGAAAGCGCAAAGCTGTATATGTAAAGTACTCCCAGGCGGTACCACTGAAGTATCAGATTGATGGTGATAACTGTCTTCGCCTGAAAACTATGCGTATGGGCAAAGAAAAGCTTGCCTGTGGTTTCTGTGAAGAAGCTTGTGACGCTGGTGCTATCAATTATAATGATACAGAGAAGATTCATGAGATTAATGTTGGTGCGGTTGTTCTTGCGCCAGGTTTTGAAGCTCATGATCCTACTGATTCTCAGGTTTGGGGCTACGGTGTATACCCGAACGTTATTACCGCAATGCAATTTGAGCGTTTTCTCTCTGCAACTGGTCCAACCGAAGGTCACATTGTTCGTCCTTCCGATGGTCAAGAAGCTAGAAAAATTGCTTTCTTACAATGTGTTGGTTCTCGTGATACTAAGCTTTGCGGAAATGGATACTGTTCATCCGTATGCTGTATGTACGCTATCAAAGAAGCTGTTATGGCAAAAGATCACGTTGATGGTCTTGAGACTGATGTCTTCTATATGGATATGCGAACCCACGGCAAAGAGTTCGATAAGTACCTGGAAAACGCCAAGAACAACGCTGGTGTTCGCTTTGTACGTTCCCGTGTAAACGGTATCGAGCCTCATATGGATACTGGTGATCTCCGTCTCAACTATGTTGATGATAAAGGACTACAGAAAGAAGAATACTACGACATGGTAGTTCTCTCTGTTGGTCTTGAGACTCCTAAGCATGTTCTTGAACTTGCTGAGACTGCAGGTATTGAAATTACAAAAGATAATTTCGCAAAAACTGCTGACTTTGCACCTGTTCAAACCTCACGTGAAGGTATTTTCACTTGTGGTGCATTTGCTGGTCCTAAGGATATTCCTCAGTCTGTTGTTGAAGGTTCTGCTGCAGCAGCTGCTGTTGGTGATCTTCTTGCTCCATCTCGCAACGAACTTGCTCAGGAACAGGTATGGCCAACAGAGCGTGACGTAAGTACAGAGGATCCGAATGTTGGTATCTTTGTATGTCACTGTGGTTCAAACATTGCTGGTATTGTAGATGTTGAAGCAGTTGAAAGTTATGCTGAGACTCTTCCGTTTGTCGGTCATGTTGAACGTAACTTGTTCTCCTGTTCTCAGGATGCTCAAGAGAAGATTACAGAGGTTATTAAGGAGAAGAAACTTAACCGTATCGTTATCGCGGCTTGTACTCCTAGAACCCACGAACCTCTTTTCCGTGAGACCCTGAAAGCAGCAGGTTTGAATGAGTATCTCGTAGAAATGGCAAACATCAGAAATCACAACTCTTGGGTTCACTCTGATACCCCGGATATGGCAACTGCAAAAGCGAAAGATCTTGTTCGTATGGCTGCTGCTAAAGTGAGTTTTGGTGCTGCTCTGAATCCTATCGTTGTACCAATTAACCAGAAAGCTCTCGTTATCGGTGGTGGTGTTGCAGGTATGACTTCTGCCCTGAACCTCGCTGAACAAGGGTTTACTGTTAGTCTCATTGAGAAGACCGATACCCTTGGTGGTGCTGCTTTAAAACTCAAGCACACCTGGTCTGGAGAGGAAGTTGTATCTCAAGTTCAGACTCTTGCTGATAAGGTTAACTGGAATGAGAATATCACCGTATTCAAATCATCTGAGATAACTGAGGCAGAAGGCTTTGTTGGTAACTTCAAGTCAACTGTTAAAGATGCTAATGGCGATTATACAAAGATTGAGCATGGTGTTGGTGTTGTTGCAACCGGTGCTGATGAGTATAAACCTGCTGGTGAGTATGGGTATGGAGAGATTTCCGGAGTTGTAACATCTTCTGAATTTGATCAAACTCCAGTTGCTGCTGACGCTAAGAACTTCGCATTTATTCAGTGTGTTGGCTCGCGCGAGGAAGGCGCAATGTACTGTTCTAAAGTATGTTGTACTCATTCTGTACAGTCTGCAATTGAACTGAAAGAAGAAGATCCTTCACGTAATGTATATATTCTTTATCGTGAGATGCGTACTTACGGTCAGCGTGAGGCTCTCTACCAGAAGGCTCGTAAGCTTGGTGTAATGTTCATCAACTATGAAGTTCATGGTAAGCCTGAAGTTACTGCTGGCAATGGCGCAATTGATGTCGCAGTTTGGGATCACGTACTTCATCGACCACTCAAAATAAGCGTTGATAATCTGATTCTGGCAACAGCAATCAGACCAAATGCTGATACTCAGGTTATCTCGAAACTCTACAAAGTACCTGTTGATGCAGACGGTTTCTTCCTTGAAGCCCATGCTAAGCTCCGTCCTGTTGATTTCTCTACAGACGGTATGTATGTGACAGGTATGGCACACTATCCTAAGCCTGTAGAAGAGTCTGTAGCTCAGTCTCTTGCTGCATCTGCTCGAGCAGCCACTGTTCTTTCTAAGACCGAGGTTTCTCTTGATGCTGTTAAGGCTACTGTTGATCCAGTATACTGTGACGGTTGTGCTCTTTGTGTTGATGTTTGTCCTTACGGTGCTATCACCCTTGGACCACGTGAAGACGATCAACCAGGTCGCATTATCAGTGTAAACAAAGCCAAGTGTAAAGGGTGTGGTTTGTGTCAGGGAACTTGTCCGAAGAGAGGCGTATTTGTTGCTGGTTTTACCATGGAACAGATAAGCAGCCAGGTTAAGGCAGCTCTTGAGGTCTAATCTCTAGATTACAGATCATTCAATGAACACTAGGAATTAATAAGGAGTAGATCAAATGAGTTTTGAGCCTAAAATCATTGCATTTTGTTGCAACTGGTGCTCATACGCCGCAGCTGATCTAGCGGGAGTGTCCAGAATGCAGTATCCGCATAATGTGCGGGTTATCCGCGTGATGTGCTCGGGTATGGTTCATCCTGAGTTTGTCATGGATGCTCTCGACCAGGGAGCAGATGGCGTCATGGTACTTGGCTGACACCTCGGTGAATGTCATTACCTGGATGGTAATTATAAAACAAAGACTCGCTCTGATATGATTGTTGCTATGTTAGAGGAGATGGGAATTGATCAGGATAGGTACACTGTAAGTTGGGTTTCATCTGCTGAGCCAGATAAGTTTGCAGCTTCGGTTACAAACTTTACCAATCAGATCAAGAAACTTGGACCTATTCAAACTGAACCCGCTGAAGAAGCGGCGTAAAGGAGGGCGATATGGGTGTTAAAACGGCATTGGAATGGTTGGGTTCATGTTCCGGATGCGAGATCGCAATCCTGAACATCGGTGAGGATCTTGTCCCAATCATTACAGAAGCACTGGAGATTGTTCACGCTCCAGTACTGATGGACCATAAATATTTTGGTCAGCTTGGTGAGGGCACAGTCCTTACCATTCCAGAAGCAACTGTTGGTATCGTTACAGGCGGTGTTGGTAACCACGAGCATATTGAAGTACTTGAGGAAATGAGAAAGAAGTGTGACGTTCTTATCGCACTTGGTTCTTGTGCAACTCATGGTGGTATCCCTGCACTTATGAACGGTCAAGATCAGAAAGCTAGTTGGAATGAAATTTTCTCAAGAGCCGATGAGGGTGGCGAGAATATTCCAACAATTGAAGTTCCTGAGCCTCTTGATCGAATTTACGCTTGTGATGAGAAAGTAAAAATTGATCTTCAGCTTCCAGGATGTCCGCCGAATCCTGCTTCTATTGCTGAGGTTATTATTTCTCTTCTTGAGAACAGAGCTCCGGTATTACCTACTAAGTCTGTATGTGATACTTGCCCGACTAAGCGTGAAGGCAAAGGTGAGGTTAATAAAATTAAGCGTTTCATCACTAATGCTGAGTTCACCCCTGGTGAGCCAATTGAAGAGATGCGTTGCCTACTCGAGCAAGGCTACTTGTGCTTGGGACCTGTAACAGCTGCCGGTTGTGCCAAAGCACATAGTGATGCTCCTAGCTGTATTAGCGCACGTGTACCATGTCGTGGTTGTTTCGGCCCAGTTCGTGGTGACGGTAACCAGATGTTTGATATGATGAATGCACTTGCTAGTAATGGAATTGATTATAATTCCGTAACTGATCGTCGCTCCATTCTCCGTTTTTCCGGAGCCCATGGACGTCTGAAGCCAGTTAAAAAGCCTGTTGCTGAGGAGAAATAGAATGGGAAAGGTATTAAATATTGCACCAGTTTCCCGTATTGAAGGACACGCAAAGATTGCCATTCATCTTGATGATGGTGGTAATGTTGAGGATGCATTCCTCCATATTCAGTCCTTACGCGGGTTTGAAAAATTCATTGAGGGACGTCCTGCAGAGGAAGTACCTCGTATTGTAAATCGTATCTGCGGTATCTGTCCTTGGATGCATCACACTGCATCTAATAAGGCAGTTGATGGTGCTTTCGGTGTAACTTGTACACCAACTGGTTTTGCTCTTCGTGAAATGATCCAGAATATGGCACATATCAACGATAAGATTCTGCACTTCTTCTTTCTTGCTGCTCCTGACTTTGTTCTTGGGCCAGATGCTGATTATTCTGTACGTAATGTAATCGGTGTTGTTAAGGCTGCTCCAGAACTTGCTACTCAGGTAGTTAAGATGCGTCAGCTTGGCCAGATGATGATGGACAAGTTTGCCGGTAAAGCAATTCATCCAATTGCTGCAGTAACTGGTGGCTTTTCTAAGCCAATGACAGAAGAAGAGCGTAAAGAGCTTCTTGAGGGAACTAGAACCCTCATGGATTTTGCTGAGTACTCGCTTGATTTCGCTATCAACAATGTATTCTCTAAGTACATGGACGCAATTGGTGTACTCGGTGTAATCAAAACTGGTTTCCTTGGTACTGTTAAGGATAACGGTGACTTCGATCTCTACGATGGTAAGCTTCGTCTTATGAAGGCGGATGGAACCTACGATGATTTCGCAACCGAAGATTACAAAGAGTATCTTGGCGAGCACGTAGAACCTTGGGGTTACTCCAAGATGCCTTATGCAAAGAATTGGAATGAAGGATTCGATATGAATCTTGATGCTCCTAAAGGTATCTATCGTTCTAATACTCTTGCTCGTATCAATGTTTGTGATCAGATGCCAACTCCAAAAGCACAGGCTGCTCTTGAAGCATTCCGTGAAGCATTTGGACGTCCTGCACAACAGACTCTTCTTTATCACTATGCTCGTCTCATCGAGCTTGTATACGCTTGTGAGCGTACTATCGAGCTTCTTGAGTGGGAAGGAATTACAGATCCTAACGTGCGTGCTGAAGTTGAGCCAAAAGCTGGTCGTGGTGTTGGTGTTGTTGAGGCTCCTCGTGGAAGTCTCATTCATGATTATGAAACAGATGATGAGGGCTGTATTACTAAGGCAAACCTCATCGTTGGTACAACTCATAATATTGCACCAATGAATATGAGTGTGAAGCAGGCAGCAACTACACTCATTAATGACGGAAAGTATGATGAAGGTATCCTTAATCAGGTGGAAATGGCTGTAAGAGCCTACGACCCCTGAATGTCTTGCGCTACCCACCGCCTGGATGGCGGCATCCCAGTTTCCGTTTCTATCATGAACAAAGAAGGCAAAGAGATTGATAGAATAGAAGACTAGCCCTGCAGGGCTGTGCAAGTGTCTCTATACAGATTTATTATAAATCTGTGAGGCACTAGTACCACAATGAGGTGCAACGTAATGTCAACAGTTTTATGATGCACTGAGTGATAAAGGGTGATGGATTTGATAAAAATTCATCACCCTTTTTTTTATACGACAGAAGAACTTGCCCGGATGTGATTTTTGGTGTAAATGTTTCCTTTAAATTTCTTTTCTCTATAGTGAGTTGAACCCATTCTCTTGAGGCACTGGAAAGGAGTCGTGTGACGTGACAATTCAGCAGTTGGATTCAAAGGCATTACTTCAAAAAATACATGAGATTGTAGACCGACCGATAAGGTTGATGGTTGTCTGTGGTACGCACAACCGTGCAATTCTCAGATTCGGTATACGTGAACTTCTCCCAGATTTTATAGATCTTGTAGCTGGCCCAGGATGTAGTGTCTGTGTTATGCCTGCTGGGCATGTTGATGCGTTTGTTAAGGTAGCGCGTCAACCAGGGGTTATAACAGCTACCTGTGAAGATCTGCTCCGATTACCCGGTAGTACAGATTCACTTGGTGATGTTCGTGCTGGTGGTAGAAGGGTTGAGATAATATCTTCACCTCGAGAGGCACTTGAAATTGCCTATAGAGAACAGGATTATACAGTTGTATATCCTGCTGTTGGTTTTGAAGCTACTGCACCTAGTATTGCAGAGACAATTCTTGAAGCAGCTAGTAACGGTGTAGAAAACTTCTGTGTAATTCCTTCCATTCGACTGTTGCCTCCAACGATTGATGCTTTGTTACTTGATAAAGAATTAAATATTCAAGGCTTGCTCTGTTCGGATCATCTTAATACCATTTCAGATACAGAAGCTTATACCAATCTAGCTAAAAAGCATGGACTGAGCTGTAGTATTGCAGGTTTTGAGAAAAGGGATATTTTGCTAGCCGTTCTGAGAATGGTGCAGCAAATTCAACGTGGCGAATCAGTTGCAGATGATAGTGGTGCTTTTGTTTACTCGTCTGAAGAAAATGCTAAAGCCAGAAAGATGGTCACTGAGGTGTTTTTCGCTACAGAAACCTCTTGGCGTGGGCTAGGTGATATTGCCGAGTCCGGTTTTGTTATCCGAGAAGAACTATCTTTGTATGATGCAACAAAACGTTTTAACGTTCGGTTCGGTGAAGGCCAGGAGCAGTGTCTCTGTCATTGCAACGACATTATTTCAGGACGTTCTTTGCCACCGGATTGTCCAGCCTTTGGTATGGCTTGTACTATTCATAATCCAGTCGGGCCGTGCATGATTTCTGATGAAGGCATCTGTGCAGCGTACTTCAAGTACAATCTTGAACACCCAAAGTTTTCAAGAATTGATGGTTAATGAGTAATACACAGTATTCAGACATTATTTTAAAACCGACTATATAAAATGCACGAATTCTCTCTAGCCCAAGGGCTTCACGATCAGATCATGGATTTAATCCGTGAAAATGAAGTTGAAAAAGTCACAACAATAGAAATTTGTATTGGTGATAATGCTGGTATAGTGAGTGAATCTTTTTTATTCGGCTTTAATGTTATTGCCAGCCAATATGATGCTACGAAAGAGGCAGAACTCATTGTTCAAACTGATGATGGTAAAGATCTCATGTTGATGAGATTAGAGTTGTGTTGATGTATTTTTTTTATTGATTAAGCTCTACTTAAAATCGTTCTGATTTTCTAATTCATTTCTCAAATAATTAATCTTTGTTTATCATCTGTTGCTATTCTGTATAGGCAGTGTTTCTGTTTTAACCTCTTTTATAATAAAACGGTGACTAGTTGCCTGAATATAGAAAAACAGAGTCATTATTTATGGTAACTTTTTTTAGTCCTCTTGAGAAAGATATTCATTTTTTAAATTCACATAGGTTGTAGCTGACTTTTTTAAAAATAAAAGCTCATCTCGGTGTAGTTCTCTTACTTGTTTGATTGGGCTTCCTTGATAGAGAAAACCTGATTGAAGATGTTTTCCTGGGGGAACTAAAGAACCTGCTGCAAGAAGCACATCATCTTCAATGAGAGCACCATCCATTACTATTGCACCCATTCCGATGAGTACACGATTGCCAATAGTGCAGCCATGGAGAAGTGCTTTGTGACCAACAGTAACATCATTACCAATATTAAGAGGATAGCCAGTAGGATTGTCAGTATTTTTGTGGGTTACATGAAGTACTGATGCATCTTGAATATTAGTTCGGTGACCTATGGATATACTGTTGACATCGCCACGAACTACAACTAGTGGCCAGATGGAACTATCGGCACCAATGCTTACATCACCTATGATTACTGCATCATCATTTATATAGCAATTAGGGCCAAGAACTGGGTAACTGTTTTTAAACTTATGTAACATGGTATTATCTCCATTGAGATGAAAGTATAACTTCATAAAAAATATTCTACTGATAGAATTTATATCAATAAAGTAAATATGTAAGAGTTGATCTATTTTTATTCCTTGTGTGCTAAGAGAAGTAAATGAAGACTAATAAACCAGTAAAAATATTTGGCGATAATATTGATAGCAAGGCCCTTTCTCAATTTTATTCTGCGATGAAAGAAGAGTATGCGGTTAAGGGTGCATTAATGCCTGATGCTCATGTTGGCTATGCTTTACCTATTGGTGCTGTAGTTGCAACAAAGAACGTTGTTGTGCCTGCGTGGGTTGGATATGATATTGGCTGTGGGATGTGCGCTATCCCAACATCCTTTGATGTTGCAGAAATTAAGGCCAATTCTAACTATATATATAGTAGCCTTTATGAAGCTATCCCTGTAGGCCAGCAGGTAAATACAAAGCCACAAAAGAATAATTTAGAGATAGATGGTCTTACTGCAAGAGGACAGAAGGTCTTTAATGTAAGAAAAGGTGCACGGGCGCTTGGGACACTAGGGAGTGTTTACCCATTTACAATAAATCTAATTATATGTTGTCAGTTTATTGTCGTTCTGGCATTGAAAGTCAAGTTCTTTTGTGAATTTCAAAGTATCAATGTCTAAAGCTATAAGAATTTTGGATAATGATTTGAGAGTTATATTTCTTACACCTCGTTCTACCCCAGAAATATATGTTCTATCTAACCCAGATTTGAGCGCAAGTTCTTCTTGGCTAAAATTCTTCTCAGTTCTAATTCGGCGAATAAGTAGTGGGATGAGATCTTCAATATTATTTGACATGAGCCAACATTAATGATAATGAGGCGCATGAGTCTACGGACTATGAGTCACATTTGATAAGAGGGCGATATAGTAGTGCCAACTGAATATTTAGAGTGAGAGTATAAATGCTTAAACAAAAAACATATTATACAGAAGAATTTCGTACCTTTGCGGTGAAAGTAGCAATAGAATCAAAAAAACCTATTAGAGAGACTGCAAGAGCATTAGACGTAAATGTGAATACTTTTTATACTTGGATTAATAAATATAAAAAGGAAGTATCTGAGACTAACTCTCTGAAGGTAAATGAAAATGCGAAAGATTTAGAGATTGTTAGACTTAGTAATGAATTAAAAAAATTGAAAGGTGAGCGAATTAAATTAAAACAATTGGCTCTTACTCTTGTTAAATACTGTCATTAAGCATTCAGATTATGATATTTTAAACTTTAAATACTAGAGATTCATTGTAATGAAAATTGTGTGTATGTCAGATACTCATAGCTTGCACGAGTTAATTCATGTACCTGATGGCGATGTTTTGATTCATGCTGGCGATATATTAAACAGAGGAAAACTTAAAGAATTAGAGCAATTTTGTGAGTGGTTCGTAGGCTTTCCCCATAAACATAAGATTGTTATTGCTGGAAATCATGATGCAGTATTACAGTTGCAGCCAAACTTGTGCAGCAACTATTTTCAAAAGTTAGGTGTTAACTATCTTTGCGACTCAGCAATTGTTATTGAAGAGATCAAGTTTTATGGATCTCCTTGGGTTCCAGCTTTTCAGAATTGGTTTTTCATGAAGGAAAGAGGAAAAGACATTGCGGCTAAATGGTCTTTGATACCTGACGATGTCGATGTTTTAGTTACTCATGGGCCACCTGCTGGGATTCTCGATGTCGCAAATCGAGCTCCAAGAGGTTGTGCTGATTTATACGCTAGAATTAAAGAAGTAAAGCCACAATATAATATCTTTGGTCACATTCATGAAAATTACAATCAAATAAAGAGTTATTCTCCGTATACTGGAATTGAAGGTATTGAACCAGATATGCAAGGTGTCACATTTGTAAATTGCTCTGTACTCAATGAAAGTTATGAGCCTGTTGGTAAACCTATTATTTTTGATATCTCCGTAAAATGAGACGATTTATAAGCATTTTTTACACACTCTGCCGTAAACATTGAATCTTTCTCTAAAAAAGGTGCTAATAAACACTTACAATTATAAAAAGTAGACCGATTAAAATTCAATACCGCTATCTGTTTTGGTCATACAACTAGACTTCCCCCCCCCCACACACTTTTGTCTCTTCTAACTCGTTCTTTACCTCAATTAACATTAGAGCAGAACTACTTTACATACAGTTGCTTTCATTCGATTATTCTCAAGACAAATATAGCTTGTTTAATATTTAATCTTAGGATATTTTTTTGTTGGGTAGACATAGCAGGGCTGCGAAAGCGGTATCTACCTGCCGCCTCTCGAGGTTCAAGCCATTACTGGAATAATGAAGAGGACCTGTGGGAACTAGCGGCCTATCACATTTCATTGTGATAGGTCGTTTTCATTTGATTTTCTCGAGTTTATTTGAACAGAAATTAGTTCAGCTCCAATTATTTTATATTGTTACTTAAATTTCAAATTTCTTATATATTCATTTTTACATGTAGCTGATTCAGGCAGACAAAAGGTGGAGATTTCGTTGCACCTAAAACTGTAACATGGAGTTAAGATGAAAGATGATTTTATTTTAAGCATAAAGATGTGGGGGGAGCCTGTTGGTACTGCTCTTTGGTGCCATGATAATGGGTATGCTTCATTTAAATATGAAGATTCATTTTTACAAAAAGGTCTAGATATCTCCCCTATACATATGAGTATTGAATCGGCTTTTGAAAAAAACTTCTTTAAGTTTCCCCATCTTGATAAATATACTTTTTGTGGTCTACCAGGTTTGTTGGCTAACTCCTTGCCTGATAATTTTGCTCATACACTGATTGACACTTGGATAGAATATGAAAACCGCGCAGCTCTGAATCCTCTCCAAATATTGTCTTTCATAAACTCAAAAGGTATGGGAGCGCTAGAGTTTGAATTACTCAACAGTTCACAGCATTCACAACAATCATCTGGCATAAGCATTCAAGAACTTCAAAGAAAAGTAAAAAAAACTCTCTGCCAAGAAACAAATTTAGGTGTTGATAGTGGAAGCTCAGGGCAAGCCACTAAAGAGGCTCTATGTGAAATGTTAAGAGTATGTACTTCTGCTGGTGGAGCAGTACCTAAAGCTATTGTGGCTATCAACGAAAATGGACATGTTCTTTCTGGTAACGTTGATGCTCCCGTTGGCTATACACACTACCTCATCAAGTTTGATGAAATGGAGGATTACGTTGCAGGCTTACAGGGTTATCTCTCAGGTAACACAAGAATTGAGTACGCCTATTCGCTAATGGCTATATCAGCAGGTATAAAAATGATGAACTGTTCCTTGCTTGAGGTCGATAATAAGGCACACTTTCTTACAGAGCGATATGACCGTATTAATAACGAAAAGATGCATGTGGTCAACTTTGGGTGTCTTTCCCATATAGGTTGGAATGAGAAAAGACTTATAGGTTATGAAGATTTATTTAAAACAATGAACGCTTTGCAACTAGGTGACCTTCAAAAAGAAGAGCAATTCAGGCGTATGGTTTTTAACATCTTTAGTCGAAATGTAGATGATCACGTTAAAAATCATTCGTTTACCATGAATAGACATGGAGAGTGGTCGTTGTCACCTGCCTATGATTTGACCTATACTTATGAAGCACAAGGCCTGTCAGAGGCTCAACATAAACTAGCAGTTGATGGCATGAGAGATAATATTTCTTATAGAAACATTTTACATGTTGCAGATAGGGCTGAAATTAACAATCCAGAAAATATAATGGAAGATGTCGCGAACGCTGTTGCTATGTGGCCTAGTTTTGCAAGCAAAGCTGGTGTTGCAAACAAACTAACTGCTGAAGTCGGAAAAGAACATCTACATGATCAAATTCTTTCCTCATAACACATTAAGAGCAACGGACTGAGAATTCGTGTGTCTCAGGTTCGATTCCTGGTCCCGGCACCATTCGAAACGTAAGCCCCGTAACGGTATAAACTGTTACGGGCTTACGTTGTTTTAGGTGCAGAAATACTTCTCTGGTCGCTCTCTGATCTTTGTGGAAATAACTTTAGACGCTCTGTGAAAGCGAGTTTGGTTGTTTCATTGGAGTAGTTTTACTTATGCTCTAAGCGTTCTGTAAAGGGCAATTAAGAAGTAACTGAGTTTAAGCTTATCATGGATAAGGTCCGGTTAAGTTTACCTCTATCTCTCAGCCAAACTCACTAGGGACGTAGGTCTATTTTCTTGAACGAAAATCTACAGCTGGAGCTGTCTGAAGCAGAGTAGTATCAATTAAATTCGATTACTTTAGCAACTCCAATTATCCTGCCAAAATCTCTTTCATTCTTTTATACTCTTCTTGAGTAATATCGCCTTTCGCAAATCTGTTTTTCAAAATAGCCAAAGAATCTTGTTTATCAGGATCAGCTTTTGAGTTAGAAAATAATGACATAGCTAGCTTTGCTATTAAATAAATAACGAAAACCAGTATGAACAAACCCAGCAGACCGCCAAATGGTCCAAACCCCATGAAAAAATTACCCAACCCAAAGGGTAGTCCAGCCCCCCAATTGCTACAGTTCCACATAGTTAACTCTCTAATTTGATGAATATGCAAAGAGGGGAGAAACCATCCCCCCTTTAAGAAGTTTGTGATTTACCACATACAGTTTCTATAGCCACCATTCATCATTCCAGAACCCATCATTCGGCCATTATGCATTCTTCCATTGCCCGACCCATAAGATTGAGATTTTTCCTGAAGAGTAATTTGGTTTGTTGCAATACTTTCAGATAATTCACGAACCCTTTTACTATCAGGATTTTGGCTAGCCATTAAAGCATCGAGTTCAGCGCTATCTGCTGCCATTTGTACCCTGATATCTTTTGTCTCTGTTAAAAATTTCTGTCTATCAGCATCACTCACGTTGTTACTGTGCATCATTCCTGATCCCATCATATGTTGGTTTCCATAACCTCCTCCCCATGCTGATGCGTTCATTGCTGAGAATCCTACGATGGCTGCTGTTGCGGCTACTGCTGCGAATATTTTTACTTTCATTTTAAGTATCTCCAGTTTGTTTTGAGAGGCATTATCGCCTGTGTTGTATCTTTATCTCTTACTTAGCAGCAACTGTGCCAAAAACAGAATACCCAAAATAGTCTAGTAATATCGGCGAAGTAGGGCATCCTCCTGATGTTTGCACTAAAACTACCCTTGATTCACACCAACAACAGTGATTAAATATTGAACAGCAGGACAATACAGTGATTAAAAATTAGACACTCTTCTTTAAAAACTTCAGGATGTGATATGCCATATTCCAATAAACGATATTTCAACAGTACTTCCACATGGCTTGTCATAGGGATGAGCATTGTACTTACTTTTATTGTCATTGGTCTTGCTTTCATGAATCACAATCGTGAGAAGCAATTTATGGTCGAATTTTTAAATGATAAAGGTGCTTCTCTTATTCGTGCTTTTGAAGCCGGTGCCAGAACTGGAATGATGGGTGCATTTGGTACCCTACCAAGGCTTGAAACCTTGATTCAAGAAACCGCTATACAACCGGATATTTTATATATTGCCATTGTAGATTCAAATGGTGAAGTCATTGCTCACAGTGAACCTGACCAAGTCGGTGTAACATTTCTTGAACAAAATGCCATGAGAGATCTTAAAGCTGGTAAAGAAGTAAAATGGCGTACTGTGACTGATACCTCTTCACCAGCTTTTGAAGTATACAAACTTTTTCTACCAGTACTACCGAGTCGAGTTCAATCGCATATGATGCAGATGATGCAAAACCAAGGAAAAATGATGCACAACAAAATGAGGGCATTGCATGGTTCTGAGTGGACAAAGGGGCTACAGACTGAAAAGTTGCTTCACCCGGACAATCGACCTGTAATTGTAATTGGTATGGATATGACAGCCTTTAATGACGCAATGGCAGAAGATGTTAAACTTATGGTTATCATTTCCGGAGTTATCGTGTTACTTGGCGTTGCGGGGGTTGTATCGTTATTCTGGGCACAAAGCTATACTAGATCAACAAAACTTCTTAGTAATATTAGTGCAATATCCTCAGAAATGATCAACAACCTACCAGAAGGAATTGTTCTAACAGATAATAGCCTTAAAATTCATTACATGAATGAAATAGCTGCTGATCTATTAGGAGCTAACGTTAATAAAGCACTTGGATGCCATTCTGAAAAGATCTTACCACCTGCTGTGAACTCAGTGCAGGTAGCTAAAGACACGAATGGTGGGGTGATAGAGACAGAGTTAATATTATTCAATAGTAACAGACAAGAAATTCCAGTTTCTGTTATAGCAACTGAGGTTGTGACAACTGACGGTATTTTTGTCGGGTTAATGTACCTCATTAAAGATCTGACACAAATTAAACAACTACAAGCCGAGATACAAAGAAAGGACTATTCATGGATGTAGCAATAGAAGCAGCAAACCATTAGTGTCGGTGAATTGTGCAGCCCTAACAGATACTCTTTTAGAGTCGGAGTTGTTCGGTCATGAAAAAGGTGCTTTCACAGGGGCTGATAAAAGACGTGACGGTCGATTTATGCAAGCTAACAAAGGTACAATTTTCTTGGATGAAGTCGGTGAAGTACCCTTGCCAATGCAAGCTAAACTTCTGCGTGCGATTCAAGAACGAGAAATTCAGCGAGTTGGAAGTGATTCAGTATTGCATGCAGATGTTCGGATAATTGCAGCTACAAATAAAAATTTACTGGAAGGGGTTAAAGAGGGTCGCTTTCGAGAGGATCTTTACTATCGGTTAAATGTTGTGACAGTTGATGTTCCGTCCCTTAAAGAGCGTTTGGACGACATACCTCTACTTGCTAAATATTTTTTGGGAAGGCATGCTGAGAAAAACAGAAAGGAGATTGTGGATTTCAATCCGTTGGCAATGGATTGCCTTACCAAACATGATTGGCCAGGCAATGTACGTGAACTGGAAAATGCAATTGAGCGAGCGGTTGTACTTTGTACAGGAAACTATATAACTGAAAGAGAATTACCACCTACCATCACCCGGTCTGTTGCGGAAGCTGCTAAGCATGATGTAACTGTCTCAAATATGGCAGGGCTTCCATTAGAGGAAATTGAGAGGGAAGCAATTATTCAAACCCTTGAAAAAACTGCAGGCAACAAGAGTGAAGCTTATTCCAGAATCACAAAGGGAGTTCAAGAACATTGATACTGTAACAATGGCCACCATGGTGGGTTTTACCGTCATGATGATGCTTGATGTGGCATTGGGATAATAAGACAACAGAACCATGCCCTGCTAGTAACCTCGCACGTATTACTACCAGGGCATGTACTTTGTTGTTAGTCAATCAGTTGTAGCTGTAATTCAATTCATCATGATTGTTCTCTACTTTCACAATACCAATGCGACGTTGACATTAATCTTTTAATATTCTGGCACTGTTTGCAACAGCCAGCAAGGCAGTGCCAACATCAGCAAAGACCGCTTCCCACATACTGGCAAGACCGAAAGCCCCCAAAGTAAGAAAGACCGCTTTTACGCTAAAGGCAAGGATGATATTTTGCCAAACAATTTGACGAGTTTTTCTGGCAATGGAGATCGATTCAGCCAATTTGAGAGGCGAGTCCGTCATCAATACCACATCTGCTGTTTCAATGGCTGCATCGCTACCAAGACCACCCATAGCTACACCGACATCAGATCGTGCCAGCACTGGAGCATCATTTATCCCATCACCGACATAGACTGTTTTACCTGCTTTTGCTGTTATGTCAGCGAGTTCTTCAAATTTTTCTACTTTATCTTCTGGAAGCAGTCCTGAGAAATAACTGTTCAACCCAAGCTTGTCTGCAATTTTTGCTGCGGTTTTCTCCGTGTCACCTGTTAACATAGAAAGGTGACTTATACCAAGTTTGCGCAACTGCCCAATCGCTTCTTCGGTATCAGCTTTTAATTCGTCACCGATTGCAATACACCCAGTATATATGCGATCTACGACAACGTGGATAAGGGTCGTATCACATTCTGTTTTAGGGTGTGCTATAGAGTTGCTCTCAAGCATACGGTCGTTACCGACCATGACTGAGTATTTACCATATTGGATAGATACTCCCTGTCCAGAATAATCCATATGATTAGATATTTTATTATCATCAAGTTTGCCACCGTTTTCAGAAAAAGCCTTTGAAATAGAGAGAGCAATGGGGTGATTAGAGTGAAGTTCGGCGGCTGCAGCGAACTCAAGGAGTTCTTGCTCAGACCATTTTCCGTGTGCCATGATTTCTCTTACTTTAAAAACACCCTGTGTGAGGGTTCCGGTTTTATCAAAGACCACAGTTTTCACCGCAGTAAGTGCATCTATGTAATTAGAGCCTTTAACCAGAATGCCACGCCGTGAAGCTCGTCCTATTCCCGCGAAATATCCAAGGGGTATGCTGACCACAAGCGCACAGGGGCAAGAGATCACAAGCATTACAAGTGCACGATAGAGCCATACCTCAAAAGATTCGGCAAAAAAGAGAGGTGGAATCAGAGCAACAGCTGCAGCACCGACAACAACAGCAGGTGTATAATACCTCGCAAAAGTCGTTATGAATTTTTCTGTTCGTGCTTTTCGAGCTGTAGCATTTTCTACAAGCTCCATTACCTTGGCGATGGATGAATCCTCAAAAGGTCTACTTACCTTTATGGTCAGGGCACCTGTCGTGGCAATTGTCCCAGCGAGTACGTCATCCCCAGCTTTCGCACCTATAGGTACAGATTCCCCTGTCAATGCTGAGGTGTCAACCTGGGAGGTGCCGTCTATTACCTGACCATCAAGGGGGATTCTTTCGCCGGGTTTTACAAGGATGATATTATCTACATGCACCTTTTCTGGTGCGACTTCCTGTAGCCCAAATGGTGTTTGAAGTAACGCCGTATTTGGTCTTGCTGCAAGAAGACCACGAATAGACCTGCGAGAATTATTTACAGCCCGATTCTGTAACATTTCTCCTACCTTAAAGAATATCATGACGCCTATAGCTTCTGCATATGCGTGAATTGCAAAGGCTCCGCAAGTAGCTATGACCATCAGGACATTCTCGTCAAAAAAGAGTCCTCTTTTAATGGTTTTGAAAGCTCCGGTAATAACATTCCAACCAGCAAGTAGATAAGCAGTAAAAGCGAGGATAAACTCAATCTGAGCAATTTCAAGAGAGTGCAGTCTGCTTTCCATGAGTAATTGATTACCAAATAAGACAGTAGCACTGAGTAAAGCTAAACTCTCTAGACTGAGCCAGTTTATCACTGCCGGTGTCGTAGAGGGTTGCGAGGTTCTCGGTTGGTATGGGCTCAATTGAACTTCAGGTTCTAATAGCTTGATCTGTGAAGTTACTTTCTCAAGATTATCAGTCTGAAGATGAAGTGTTTGATTGGCAAAATCTAAAGAAGCATAATCCACACATTCTAGTTTTTGGATATTCCCTTCGATTTTAGCGGCACAACTAGCACAATCTATATTGGTAATTGCATATTTCTTTACATCTTTTGTGTTCATTACTTTCAACCTGTATTCACTCTATTTATTCTGAAATGTGTTCCATTCCCATAGCAAGTATCTGACGAACATGATCGTCTGCCAGGGAATAAAACACGATCTTTCCTTCTCTGCGATTCTTGATGACTCTAGATATTTTCAGCTTATTCAACTGATGAGAAACTGCTGATTGTTTCAGCTTCAAAAGCGCACAGATATCACAAACACACATCTCAGATTCACATAAGGCCCATAAAATTGATAATCGTGTACCATCACCAAACGCTTTAAACAGGCCAGAGAGTGACTGAAGATCCTTTTGCTCTGGCATTTTTTCAGCAACTTCTGTGACAACATCTTCATGAATTGCCCTGACTTCACACAGTTCTGAGTTTTGTTTTTCAATATCTTTGCTCATCAGTTTTCCTGTTATTGTTAAACTTGCCCTACATATTAACGATTGATCATATGTTAATATGTAGGGCAAGTCGAGGCTTCTGTCAACAATCTTTTTTAGATAACTTTATTGAACGGGTAACTCTACTTTGGCTATGTGAATACGTTTGTCGGATTATTTACTGTTCTGTAGTGTGGAGGGATGTAGTGATCAGCAACCCCTCATTGTTGAAGAGTTGCCGAATAGGTAGTTTAAATACCGAAGAGAGGCTGTTACTTATTAATTTTACCCATCTCCTTATCAAGCCTTGTCTGAAAACCAATCAGAGCACGTTCATTGAGCTTGGGGCTGTTGATAAGATTGTTTTTACTGCACTTCAATTATATCGCTATGGAGATGATTCGGCCTGCAGGAACATTGTTGCGTTCTGTAACAAGGCATTAATCGAACTTACTACAATTCTATCTTGTCATCATTGTTTAGCGAATATAGATGACAATACGCTACCTACTATAGCTTCCTTGACCTCGCTGCATATAGCTTCCATTCATATAAGGACAACCATAATAGCTATTGTTGGGGGCACTATAGCTATTATGGTTGTAACCTCTATTATTATATCCCCCCATACCATGACGACCACATCCGGTCAAAAGCATCATAGTTGCTATGATAAGTACAATTCCAATTCCAAGTTTCATTTTTTGCTCCTCTAAAAATTACATGGACAAACTGTTTATGGTTGTCCATGTGATTTTTGCACATTGCTAACCCACAAGTTTGAGTTTAAAACCAAATACGGAAGGGGAACTAGCCCCTTCTTCAAAAGCATGTAGCTTTTACCACATACATCCACCGTAATAGCCACCATTCATATTGCCATGTCCCTGCATGCCATACCCGCGCATATGACCTCCATTGTATCCAAAACCATAAGCTTGAGACTTCTCTTCAAGGAGTAGTTGATTCGTTGCTATGTTCTTAGATAGTTCACGAATACGCTTGTTATCCGGGTTAGAGGAGGACAATACAGCGCTTAACTCAGCCTGGTCTGCTGCTATTGCAATTTTAGTCTCTTTAGTCTCTGCCAGGAATTTTTGATATGTAGCATTGTCCGTTACATTAGCCCCATTTACCATCCCATGTCCTCCATTAGGCATATATCCCATATGATTCCATGCAGATGCATTCATTGCTGAAACACCGATGAGAAGAGACGCTGCTGTGATAACTGTGATTATTTTCTTTTTCATTACTATTATCTCCTTGTTTAATTTTGAGACTCTAGTGTCTCTTTTGATATTGCTTACGATATTTATTGCATTGCCTGTGCCAAAATATGAATATAAGATAACATACGACATTACAGGTAGTTATGGTGGTTACAGAAATAGAAGATACTGTAAAGGGAGGAGTGTTCTTCTTGATGTGTTTAAAAATTAAACAACAACACACAAAGTGTTTAAAAGTTAAACATCATAGTGAATAAGATAGTATTGAAGTAATTGAATAGGACATAAAATAATATCGCTCGATATATTCATGTATACAGAAGTGTAGACTCTTGGAGTTTTACTAAAAGTTCGGTATCCTCAATACTCGCTATTCTGACCTCCTATAGACACCGAGAGGGTTGGTAAGTCTCAACTGGATTATTTGTGTCCAGCTGCTGTCGTTTTGATGATAGCAAGGGTAATATCATCATTTTGTGGATGTGAAAGTCGAAAGTTATCTATTTCATCTAAAATTGTTTCAGTAATTTCTTGTGCTGAAAGGTGAGCTGACTTTGCAATAATAGCCTGTGTTCTCTCTTTCCCAAACTGTTTTCCTGATGGATTTTCAACATCCCATATACCGTCTGTTCCTACTAATATTATTTGATCTTCTGCTATGAAAGGCCTTGAGTTTTGTGAAAACTTCCAGTTATTTTCTATACCTAGAGCAATGCCGTCACCCTTGAGTTCTGTATAAGAGTTATCATCAAGACAATATACTAATGCAGGTTCATGCCCACATCGAACCCAGTCGATTGTTTTGGATGCTCTATCAACAGTAACACAGAAAAGAGTCGCAAAATTTCCTGAACGGACAGTGTCGTGGCATAAGAGATTATTAACGTCATTAATAATCTCGGATAAACTACCAGCACTATTTATTCGACATCTCATTAATGCCCGGAGTGTAGTCATGAGTAGTGATGCGCCAACTCCGTGGCCAACAACATCACCAACAACAACCGTTGCACTGCGTTTATCGTGTGATTTATTTATAATATCTACATAATCCCCACCAGTTTCGTCACAATATCTAATTACTACAGCTATCTCAATTCCTTCTGCAACAAATCCAGCTTGTGGAAGTAAGTTGGCCTGTATCTCACCAGCGATGCTCATTTCTTGTTGTAATTGCAATCGCTCTTTGAGTTGTTTACTCATGGTGTTAAAGCTAGCCGTCAATTCACCGATCTCATCTTTGCTCTCCACTAAAATTGGAGGCCCAAAAGCCCCTTGAGCTAAATCATTGGCTGCTTTGGAGATTCGATTGACAGCTCGTGTTGTTTTGTTAGTCACTATCCACAGGTAAAATGCAACCAATAGGACGCCTATTACACAAATCAAATAATAGTATTTTTTAAAGGTGATTATTGGTTTTAAAACACTTGAGCCAGGAGCCATAACAACAATAGTCCATGGAGCTTCTTGGAGATGGTAAAAACCACTCACCATTTCAGGTGGCATGCCTGGTGAGAAAACTGTACCTGCCTTATTATTTTGAATAGCATTCCATGTTTCGACCTCAAGGTTATTGAGAGCACCGAATTTTCTGTCAACATTATCCTGATAGGTCAAATCGGTAGTTGCTAGTATTGCACCAGTTTCATCAACTATGTATGCTTTGTTCCCTTTCCACCATGATGCTTTTACTATTTGCTCAACCAGATCATAAAAGGCAACCACAACTTCTATATGTGACTCTATTGTGCCATTAATATCAGTGAGTTGTGCCATTACAGATACCGTTTGGCTTTTGGAGTCTGTTTTATAGTTTAGTGGGGGGATAATTATGGGTTGTTTCAGACGCTGCACGTCTTTCATTCCATGTTGATTATTTTCAGTAAAACTGTACTTTACATCAATTACTCCATCGAGAGATCTGAGCTGAGCGATCAAAACTTGAACTTCTTTCCTGGTAAGATTCTTTTGACTATTTTGTTGGAAAAATTGGAGTAATTCTTTAGGTCCCATCAATCGCATATCAACATTATGGGCAGATCTTTGCATTTTGCTAATGGCGGTTTCTTCCCACTGGTTCAATAAAACGGTGCTGATCAAACGCATTCCAAGCGTACCAGCCAATAACATAATCAAGCTAAGTGGAAGGATTACAAGGAGAACCACTTTTTGCTTTAATCGCATTGAGTTGATCATAGTTTTCTCCCTGAAGATATTGAATCGCCATGTCCCCCTTAGTTTTGTAGACACTTCTAAAAGATAAAAAATGACTTTAGGAGGGTCAAATGAGCAGAAAGCGATCCAGTGAAGAATTCAAGATATATAGTCTTAATCAAATTCTTTGATTTTTTATTTGGTTCCACTATTCTTTATGTAATAAACAATTGACCAAATTTCCTCATCATCAAGCTCTTCACCAAAAGCAGGCATATCACCTCTGCCGTTAGCAATCTTCCAAGCAAAATCACTAGGTGAATGCGTTTTTAACCGGGTGACCAGATCGGGTGTGTTGTGCTGTAATCCAGTTTGCTTTGCAGTCAAACCCTGTAGGTCACTACCATGGCATGAAATACAGAATGTTTCATATAGCTCTTTTCCAGCCCCAATAGCCTGCTCATTGGAGTTTATCGGTGGGGATATGTCTTTAGAACTAGGAGGTGCAATCCAATCATGTGCAGAAGAATTGGATATTAAGAAGAGGGAGAATACAGATGAGTAAACAACAAGTTTGAAAATCTTCATAATAATTAAACTCGCAAAAATAGTGAGGTTCTTAGAACTCTGTATTCACTTGTACAGTAGGTGTATAATGTATTGATTATACACCTACTATATAGAGATGGTTAACACTTACTTCATTATCTTCGTAATGATATATTTTTTGTCTTCACCAAGTTCTACGTGAAATTTTATATGATCGCCAGCCTTCAGGCTATTGAGGTCAATAGATTTTGCAACCGGTAGATCCATTGTCATTTCAGGCCAGTTGAGTGCAGGTATTGGTGCGTGGGTCAAGTTAACTGTTCTATTGAGCTTACTTATACGGTGGACAGTTCCTTCTCCCATAGCTTGAGCTGCACCCTCTTTCATTTGATGAGTGCCTTCACCATGGTCCATATCAGAATTGGTCATAGTTTTATGTCCTGACATGTTATCCATTTTTCCATGCTGAGCCGAAACTGCGACCGATGTAGTAAGAAAAAGCATAATTGCCGTTAAAGCTGTAATTTTAGTGATTGATCTCATAATTTCCTCCAGTATTAATTATCGATTTTATTTGTTACTTTTAATGATACGGAGTGTCTTTATTAATCCCTCATTTTTTTTGCTTCCCATATGAAATAAACTACTGGCAACATAAACAGGGTTAATAGGGTAGTACTTCCCATACCTCCGATCATGGGCAATGCAATTCGCCGCATTACATCTGACCCGAGTCCTTCTGTAATAAAAATAGGTGTTAAACCAATCATTGTGGTTGCAACTGTCATCAGTTTTGGGCGAACTCTTAAAGCCGCACCGGCTATAATAGCATCGAGTAATTCTTTTCTATTAGATGGTTTGGTCTGCTCAACTCTCTGATCAATGTAGAGCAGCATTACAACACCTGTTTCAACCGCTATACCAGCAAGTGCAATAAAACCAACCCAAACCGCAACTGAAAAATAATAGCCGGCGAGATGTACCGCCCATACACCTCCAATCAAACCGAAGGGTAGAGATAACATAATCATCAATGTTCTATCCAGACGGCTAAAATGTAACATTAACAATGTGAAAATGATCATAATTGCAGCTGGTATAGCAATACGCATTCGTTTTTCTGCTTCTTGCATTTGCTCAAACTGACCAGACCAGATAACATTGTAGCCTGCTGGTAAAGCAACCTCTTCTGAAACCACAGCTCTTGCTTCTTCTACAAAGCTACCAATGTCACGATCTGCGATATCGACAAAAACCCATCCTGTGAGTCTTGCATTTTCCGATTTGATCATAGGAGGGCCTTCCACAAAACGAATATCTGCGATCTCTCCAAGCGGAATATGTTGTCCCATCGGAGTTGGTACAAGAATATTGGTTAGATCGTCAAAGTCCTCGCGAAACGGACGATCATATCTAACGATAATATTATAGCGTTCTCTGCCCTGGACAGCTTCACTCACTCTATTGCCACCCAGAGCCGTTCCGATAATCGACTGAACAGTTGCAAGATCGATACTGTATCGTGAAATTTTGTCTCGATCAGGGGTGATTTCAAGATATTTTCCACCAGTTACCCTGTCTGCAAAAACGGATCTAGTCCCATCAATTTTCTTAACAGCGGACTCGATGGATAAAGCTAATCGACTGATTACCTCAAGGTCATCACCTGTGATCTTCACGCCAATTGGTGTTCGAATACCTGTTGAGATCATATCCATTCTAATTTTGATTGGATATCCCCAAGAGTTTACAAGCCCAGGAAGCTTTACACGTTTATCTAACTCCTTAATAAGTTGCTCTTTTGTTAAGCCCTCACGCCATAGTTCTTTTGGTTTAAGTCTAATCCAGCTTTCAATCATTGATACTGGTGCTGGGTCTGTAGCTGTTTCGGCACGCCCTAGTTTACCGAAGACAGATTCAACTTCAGGTACTGAGCGAATCAACAGGTTGGTTTTCTGTAAAACTTCTTTTGCCTTAGTGATTGACACACCAGGAAGTGTTGTCGGCATATACAGCAGCTCCCCCTCATAGAGTGCTGGCATGAACTCAGAGCCTGTTTTGGTAGCGGGATACACCATGGAAAATAACATTACAATCCCGCAGAACAGAGTCAGCCATTTCCTTTTAAGGGCAAATATCAGGGCAGGTTTGTAAATAAAAATGAAGAACCTATTAAGCGGGTTTTCATCCTCTCTGCGTATACGGCCTCTGATGAGCCATAGCATTAAAACAGGTACTATTGTGATTGAGAATAGTGCCGCAAAGGCCATGGAGTATGTTTTTGTATATGCTAGAGGGGAAAAGAGCTTATATGACTGCCCTGTTAATGCAAACACAGGCAGAAATGACACGGTTATAATAAGAAGAGAAAAGAACAGCCCAGGGCCAACCTCTTGAGCTGCCTCTAAAATAGCATCTCTCTTAGCCTGTCTTGTTGCCTCTCGACCTAACTCTGAGAGTTTTCTATGGGCATTTTCAACCATGACAATTGAGGCGTCAACCATTGCCCCAATAGCTATTGCGATACCTCCAAGGGACATAATGTTAGCCGTAATACCTTGCGATGTCATGACTATAAATGCGGCTAGAATTGCAAGTGGCAGGGTAATAATTGAAACAAATGCAGAGCGTGCATGGAGGAGAAACACAAGGCTGACTAAGGCAACCACAATACCTTCTTCAATAAGTTTATTTCGCAGATAGGCAATAGACCCCTCAATCAATGGCGCACGGTTATAGACAGGGACGATATCTATGCCGTCTGGTAAACCTGTTTTAATTTCATCTATCTTTTTTTCTATGCCCCGGATAACTTTAAGAGCGTTTTCCCCTGCACGCATAACTACAATACCTGCTACGACTTCACCTTCACCATTTAACTCAGTTACACCTCGACGTAGTTCAGGGCCTTCAACAATTCTTGCAACATCAGTGAGTAAAACGGGGATACTATTTCTGGAATAGAGAACAATTTTTTTCAAATCATCTAACTGTTCAACATACCCTTTTGAGCGGATAATGTATTCTGTTTCTCCTCTTTCTATCACTCGTCCGCCAGCCTCAATACTGGCCTTTCGCACTGCATCAAGCAGCCTTACCAAAGGTACATCAAATGCACGTAAACGGTTTGGATCAACCAGCACTTGATACTCTTTTACAAAACCTCCAACAGAGGCGACTTCGGCAACACCATCAACTGTAGCAAGTTCATAACGAAGAAACCAATCCTGAAGGCTGCGCAATTGAGCCAAGTCATATTTCTTATCATGATCCACCAAGGCATATTGATAGACCCATCCTACTCCTGTTGCGTCTGGGCCTATTTGTGGACGCGCATTTGCTGGAAGCTCAGCTCCAATTTTAGAAAGGGCCTCAACCACCCGTGATCTTGCCCAATATTGGTCAACGCCATCCTCAAATATTATGTAGACAAACGAGGTGCCAAACATTGAGAAACCACGAACAGCCTTACTACGTGGTAACCCAAGCATTGTGGTTGAAAGGGGGTAGGTGACTAAATCCTCAACAATCTCTGGTGCCTGACCAGCAAAGTCGGTTCGTATAATGACCTGTGTGTCACTCATATCAGGGATGGCATCAAGAGGCATTTCCTTTAGTGCCTGTATTCCTGCAATGAGAAGGCTTATAACAAAAAGCGCCACTAACAGTTGGTTCTGAACAGACCAAGAAATTATCTGGGCAATAAAACCGGTCTTTTTATGCTCATTATTGTGCATAATCAGACTCCTTGGTCTCTGGTTTCTGTTGTTTATGATCTAACTTAATTTCACTTGCTGTATCTGTTCCGAAAGGATTTAGTGCTTCACCAGCAAATTGAATCCAGCTACGCTTATCTCCTGTAACAAATAGGGTGAGCCCAAGATTCTTGTAATAAAGAGGCTTACCCTCTGTAACCCAAGGAGTAACTGCCTCTGTTAGCGAAGCAAGAAGACTCCTCCAGCCACTAAGTGTAATTATTTCAAAGCGGTTTTTGAGTAAATTAAGATAATCATCCACTACAAATGAAAGTCTGGTCTCACCTAGCTCATGCTTAAGTTCATTTGCTGCCTGTTCAGCTGCGTCTAAGACCTGTGGCTGTGGTACCCGATTTGCTGTTAACTCTTCATGAATGTATAGAATCCCCTCTACTAAATGATTAAGAAGGCTTAATTGGTCTTCAGTGACATCCAACTTGGCAAGAGAAAGGGACAATTTTTCCATGCGTTGAAAAGATTCACGCAGTGAACTCTCTGAATCAATTAAGAATTGTCCAGAGGTGACGACCAGATCACCTCCTACAAGCCCTGCCTGTACCTCTACAACTCCATTATATTGGATCCCAGTTTTTATCTCTCTTGCTTGGAAGGTACCATCATTTTGGTCGATGATGACATATGCTCCGTCTTTGTTAAGTAAAACACTCTCATACGGAATCGCCAGACGAGGTGTTATATCGGTCATGATGGTTACATCCACATATGCCCCGGGACGAATTTCTCCATCCGTATTTTCAAGTACTAAACGCATTTGGGCTGTTCGTGTTGATGGATCGACGGTTGGTGCTATGTAGTCAATTGTGACATTTTCTTTTTGTATGCCCAGGTTTGGGAAATCTACATCGACTCGACTATCTTGTTTCACAAATGAGATATCCTGCTCGGCAAGGTTCACCTGAATCCAGACCTCACTGTAATTTTGAATGCGCATGGCAATTGCCCCAGGGCGCAGGTAACTTCCCTGTCGAATTGCAATTTCTTCTACCCTCCCTTTTTGCTCAGCATAATAGGGAACATTGCGGATTACTTTTCTGGACGATTTTAACTGGCTAATTACTTTCTTTTGCACACCAAGAGATTGTAATCTGTCCTTGCTTACAGATATTCGACCTTTACCACCAGATGAAAGAGCTGTTATGTAATCCTGCTGTGCTGAAACTAATTGAGGACTATAGAATTTGAATAAAAGTGAGCCTAGTTCAACCTCATCACCTTCTGCATTTACGATTAACTCTTCAATCCATCCTTCCACACGAAGAGAAATATCTGTTTGCAGTCTTTGATTGGCGGCAACTTCGCCGTAACTGCGAAGGGATCTACCAAAATAAGCTGTCTCAACTGGTTTGCTTCGTACACCTGTTTGTTGGATCATGGTTTTTGGTAAGAAAAGCCCATATTCTTCCTGCTCACTATTGCCTGCTTCGTCGGTTGCAACCTCAACGAGATCCATTCCGCATATAGGACAGGTACCAAAGGTATCGGAAATATAATGAGGGTGCATAGGGCAAGTGTACTTAGTCTCTTGAGCAATCGTAGTCCCTGACAAGAAGAAAAGAATCAGTGATATCGTAAAACAGACTGTTATAAGCCGTTTAATTTGATGTTTCTGAATCATAATTATCCTCAATATGTGAATTTAATTCCTGAACTAACTTGATGTGACGTTCTTTTTCCATGGCTACTTGAGCAAGCAGAGTTAATCTCGTTAACTCTGCCTGTAAAACAGGCTCAAGCCCTGTTTGTCCAGCAGAATAGGTTCGTTCAAGCGCATTAATTTTCTTTTTTATTGAGATCTCTTTTTTACTCAGTATCTCAATGTTTGTAAGAGCAGTATTAATATTACTTTCCAGTCTAGTCGTTTCCATTTTCCATTTTCTGATGGCTTCTTTGTGGCTATATTCAGCGCTTCTTTTTCTGCTCTTTGCCGCCTCAAGTTTTGGTAACTGATTATCTGAAGCCCATAGCGGGATTGTCATAGAAAACTGGAGAGAAAACCAATCATCTCCTTCAAACATATCATCCTTTCCATCTTCACGAATTTTATAGGCCCCTGTTATGCCAAAGTCGGGGAGATAATCACTGTCGGCTAGCTCTACTTTAGCCTGCTCTGTTTTTATGTTAAGTGCTGCCAGTTGAACAGGATAAAGACGATTTAAATCACCATTCCAGTTTTTTTCATCTACCCTTAGTTCTTCTATTAGTGGGATTTCACCAACTAACTGTACTAACTCAGCTTCTACAAATGTTTTTTCATAGTTTAGAGTGTTGATTCGTTGGTCGATTTCAGCAAATTTAATCTCAGTTAAAAAATTCTTCTGATAAATTGGCTCGCCAGCCAAAATCTTTCCCTCATAGTTTTCTTGTAATTGGGCTAAGGTATCTCGTTTCTTTCTTTCATATTGATGCTGTAACTCTATTCGTTCAAGCTCTGCTAATCGTGTGATAAAAAGAGAGTAAAGTCGAGATTTGGTATAGGCAGCAAGTAACTTTGTACTGCTTGCAGTAGAATTAAAAACGTCTTGCTGAGCTTCCCTTCCTCCTAAATTTGGAAGTTTTTGAGTAAAACCAATCACTTTAGAAGAAGGCAGATACTGGTCAAAGGATGGATCAGAGATAGGAACATTATCTACACCTGCAAATATTGTTGGGTCAGGTAAGCCAAGAGCACCGTCAGCCTGGTTACTGAATGCCGAGTACTGTTCAGTTATGGACAATACCTTTGGGTGATTATCTATGATGCTTTTATAATCATCAACTGTTTTACAAAAAGCCTGCTGTGTTGTTAAACTGAGAAGTAATAGAATCGTTGGTATCGCTAATTTCATAAGCTTTCCTATTGATGAAAATTGTCTTACTGAATGATTATACGTTTAGTTTACGTATTTCCCTGATTGTTTTTCAAATTTTTCTCCAATATCTTTTTTGCTCTATACACTCTGGTCTCAACCGTCTTCTTGCTAACTCCTAAAATATCAGCACACTCTGATTGATTTTTTTCTTCCAGTGAAAATAAGATTAAGGCTGTCTTAAGCTTATGTGGAAGCTCAACTATTGCCTCTCGTAGAATTTCTACTTCTGAACTTAGCTCATAATCCTTCTCTACGGAGCGTTTATCGGTGACACTGTTGATCACATCTTTATGTTGTTTGGGGTTTGAAAGGGAAAAGAAGGTTTTAAACGCATGTTTACGGCTATGATCACGGCATAAATTAAGAGCAATTTGATAGAGCCATGTTTTGAAACGATAATTATTGTTATAACTTGCGGCTTTTGTATATACCTTAACAAATGTTTCTTGGGTTAAATCATAGGCTAGGCTTTCATCATGAATATATCGAAGTATAAAGAAATAGACCATCTCTTGATACTTTTCCATGAGACTATTGAGCGCTGTTTTTTCACCCGCAACTATTCGATGAACTAATTGAATATCACTGTGGTTGTCTGAATGTATCATTAATTTTGACGGAGCCTTGCAACAGCTTTTTGTTTTAATATCTTTGCTTGTTCTGACGTGAGAACGGCTTCGATTGACGCAAGGTGGGTCAATGAGAGGTTTTGTAATTCTCCCATTGCTCCATGGATAGTGACGACCAGTGGTTTGATTTTTTTACTTTCGTACCCCTCTTGCTCAATTACCTCAGCAAGACTCAAGTTGGCAGCACGCATATTCTGGGTATAAAGAGTTTTACTTGCCTGATATTCGTTTTCAATCTGTAAAAGTTGCTCTTTTTGTCTGTCAGTTATTTTCAGTACTTCGGTATAAAATTGATCTAACTCGCCCTGGACAACAGGTCTACAGGTAGCTGTCATAGCAGTTTGAGAGGCAGTGTTTTGTCCAATCCAAAAACCAATTGAAATACCACTGATTAAAATTATAGAGAAATAAATAGCTATTTTAATATTCATTGTTGAACTCGTAAGTGTTTATAGACGCAATATTTATTGACGGCGTTGATTGTGCAGAAAAGACTTGTAAATCAAGTATATCACTTGCAAAAGGCAATGGTTGAAGTGAAAGTTGGGTGAGTGCAACAAGTGCAAGTATGCTTACTGCAAATGTTCCAACCTTTAAGCCTGTTGGGATATACCAGGAACTTATAGTTAATTCTTTATTGTCTATTCTGGTCCAAACATCGCTTTGTAATTTTCCTAGTTTACCAAAATCAGGTTTAGCGGCTAATGATTGGTCAATTTTACTGTTTAGATCTTTCATTATAGTCCTCCTATGTTGAACTTCTCTTTTAAGTATACGCAAATAATATTAAAACCCCTCAAATATTTCTGAGTTTCTATTAATAACATTTGCGCATTAGCAAAAAATAGAACGACCTGAAGACAATATTTAATAAGAGCTTATCTGTGCCAGACTCTTATCGATAACTCTCGCATACTGAAACGATAGTTGGTAAAGATATTCTGTTGATTTTTTACTCGTTCATTACTGATGTACTTCACTTGTCATTTATAATCAGGAGAAAAATTGTGAATAAGAAAGAACTAATTGATGCTATTACTCAAACCGCTGATTGCCCAACAAAGAAAGCTGAGCTTGCACTCAACTCAATAATGAAAGCCATTACAGAAAGTCTCAGCAAAGGCGAAAAGGTTGCATTAATTGGTTTTGGAACGTTCTCTGCTAATAAACGAGCAGCAAGACAAGGTAGAAACCCGCAAACGGGTAAGGTAATAGATATCCCTGAGAAGGTGGTTGTAAAGTTTAAGGCTGGTAAGGCTCTTGAAGAAACTGTAAACGGCTAATGTAAAATTTACCATGGTATATTTCATTCTTCCTCTTATGTACTCGCATCAAAAGGAAGAATATCATGGAACTAGCAGACTACGGGAATAACATCACAAATCTAGGGTTTATCGCACACTCATTCACAGAAATACAGCAACTCGGCAACTTAATTTTTGATTATTATTAAGTTGCCGGCCCTGAACTAATTCATATTAAGACATAACTTTTACTTCTTGAGCTTACTAATCTCTTTGTCGATTAAGTCTTGAAAGCTTTGTGCTGAACGTTGTTGAGGTTTACGTCCATTGATAAATACTGTTGGAGTTCCTGTTATACCAAGCTGCTTAGCTTCAGTCATATCTTGCCGTAATTGAATTTGGAGCTTAGATGAAGACATGTCCGTTTTAAACTTATCCATGTCTAATCCAAGCTCTTTAGCTATCCGATCTAGATCCGCTAATTCGACTTTCTTTTCAGCAAAAAGTTTGTCGTGATATTCCCAAAACTTACCCTGTTCATTTGCAGCAAGAGCTGCAAGAGCTGCAGGCTGTGCTTCTTTATGGTTTGGTAGTGGAAGGTTTTTAAAAACTATTTTCACTGATTGTTCGTTTTGTTTGAGCACCTGCTCAAGAAGTGGCGCAATTTTGCCACAATATGGTCATTGAAAGTCTGAAAAGACTGCAATAGTCACAGGTGCATCGGTGTTACCTTTTGTTGGTGATCCAACAGAGTTAATATTCAAGACAAAATCAATTGATAAAGTATAGAATGTCTTTTTATCACCATCACTCAAGTGGAGATATTGAGCCCTTGGATCAATATCAATTGAAGTGACACCTGGAGCAACAGGAATAGCACCTTGCAAATTTCCTTTAGCATCATATGCTAAAACTTTCTTGTCTGCTGTTAATACAAAGACATATTTGCCATCTAGAGAGTGAACCATGTCAACAGGAGAGCTTTCTAATTGAAACTCTCGCACAACTTTCCATTCAAGTTTATTATCCATCCCTGATTTCATTGCTGAAATACTTGGCTGCGCGCTCAAAAGGACGCAACCCAAACCATAAAGTAAATATTTACCTAATTTCATTTTCTTTCCTAAATTAATATTGATATTTGTGTGAGCTTATAAAGCTTAGCCACTATAACTATGAAGCCCTGAAAGTAAAAAGTTGACTCCATAGTAAGTAAAAATTACTGAGACAAAACCTATTATAGAAACAATAGACATACGAAAGCCATCCCAACCTTGGGTATAACGAGCGTGGAGAGCCAAAGCATATACAAACCAGGTTATCAAAGACCAGGTCTCTTTTGGATCCCAGCTCCAATATGTACCCCAGGCAGAGTTGGCCCATATCGCACCAGTCACAATTCCAGCCGTAAGCCAGATGAACCCGAAAACCATCATTTTATAAATGATATTGTCAATTGCTTTCAAAAATTGAACAGATTCCGAATCAGCCGTCTTTTTATTACTTTGATAGTTTCTATACAGATATAGGAATGCCATACCACAAGATACAGTAAAGGCTGCATAACCGATAAAGCACGTGATAACATGTGCTGCCAGCCAGTTTGACTGCAATGCCGGAAGCAATGGTCTGATTCCCTTGCCAAATTCTGGAGAATATGAGGCATATGCCATAGCAAGAAAAGTAAAAGGAACAATGTATGCACCAAAAAGTTTCACTTTATAGCTCAGCTCAATGAATGCATAGAGGACAGCGATACATAAAGCAAAAAATATTAATGATTCATACATGTTTGACAGAGGGACATACCCGATTCCTTGCTGATGCGTCTCAATCCATCTAAGAGCTATTCCTGTAGTATTAGCAAGAATGGCAAACACCAGAGCTACAATTCCTGCTTTGGCAATTATATCCTTACGAAACACAGCATAACCAACATAGCAAACTGTCGATGCCATATAAATAAAAGTGGTTATTCCTAAAATAAAAGAAGATTCCATAACTATACCCTCCTTAAAGAAAGCTTTTTCTCATGAAGAAGGGTTGTGATGATCTTCTCCTGTAGTTGTTCCAGTTTTAAACTGTTTTTATTAGTTTTACCGAGCACAGTTATTTGTGAACCACTCTTTTCCGGTTGATAAACTATCCAGATTCGCACATGTGACATAAAAAAAGAAACATACAGACCAAGGAGCATTACTCCGCAACCGAGATATACAAGCCACACACCTGGATCTTTAACTACTTTAAGACCCGTTGCAAAACGTTGGGCGAGAGTAATTGTATAAACTGCAGGATCTGACTCTATGGTTAATGGTTCATGATCTCCATTACTCTGACAATTGTTGATTCTCCTGAGGTTATCTGGAGTTTGTAGGGGCCATGGCCATGGCCGTCACTGGAACTGGCAAGAATCTTAAACGAGGCTCCGAACTCTTCGGATTTGTGTTCAGAAAACGGATTGAGGAAAAATGTTTTACTAAAGCTTTTTGTTTTATCAGAGCTATCTGTTTTTGTGACAACGAGCTTATATTCATTGTCTATCGGCTGATAACTGGCTTGGAAAAAAGTCATCCCTTTATATCTCAAAGGATCATTGACTGTAATAGTTTTATCTATCACTCTTTTTTCTGATTCCAATATGCTCAGGTCAGATTTGTATGCTTTTGGTGCACCACTGGGGTAGTAATCTGTTTTAAAGTTTTGACAGAATACATCAAACCCTAGAGGAATCTCTTTGTATGAGTTTCCTGATACACGAAGTGATGAAATAGATGTACCTTCCTTCACCATTACAAAGGCATCAAATCCCCAAAATTTGCCAATTAGTGCTCCGCAAGCAATGAGAAGAATGCTGAGGTGAACGACATAGGCTCCCGTTCGACTCCAGGCTCCTTTCTCATGCAAAAACAACCATTCATTATCTTGTCTTTCTACCATTTTAAGAGAAAAAGGTTTCAAGGTAGCTGAGACTTGAGATAATTGAGAGGTGGTACACGGTAGATCAGAAGTTAAAGCTATCGCTTTTTTACTATTGGTTATACTTGTTGTTGGTACCTTAAGGTTGTCTTTTTTAATTATTGCCAATACAGCAGGGAAACGTACCCAGGTACAAACAATGAGATTAAGACATAACAGAATAAGGAGTCCTCGAAACCAATACGATGAATACATATTGGTAATCCCTAGTAATTCTAGAATAACAGCAGGTTTGCTGCCATATCCTTGGGCATAAAACTGAATTGCTTCTCCCTGTGGGATAACGGTTCCAAGGATAGAAGTTACTGCTATTGCACTTATTATAAACAAGGCTAGTTCTACTGATGATAAGCCTTTGATTAATGGGTTGTTTTTATTCAACATAATATAGTCACCATATCATTATAGTCTTCCGTATAGTTATTTCAGTTGCTCAACCAGTTGCTGGATAGTTTGACCAGTAGAAACCTGAAAGTCTGGCTTAATATCAGCAAGCTTCTGCCAGGTTTTCTTCGCTCCAGCTTCATCGTTGAGATCGTGATACTGAACTACACCTATATTGAATAGTGCCTGTATGTTTTCAGGATTTTCCTCTATTGCTTTGTTGAATGACTCAATAGATTTTTCAAATTGACCATCTCTTCTATAGACGATACCCAAGTCTTGATATACTTCCGATTTCTTATCAACTAAACCGAGTATCGTAAGGTAACTTTCAATTGAATTTCGAAAATCTTGAGCCTCATAATATGCGTTAGCCAACTGCCCCAAGGTTTTAACGTTGTTTGGATCTTTGTCCAAACTTTCCTTGAGGTGGGTGATATGCTGGGCCCAATCAATCTGTTCGATGGCTGATTGACCTGTGCCTGCTAGCTGGGATGTGATCGAAGGAGACTGATAGACTGTAAAGACCACACCACAAAGAAAACCTATCAATAATGAGGCCGTGACTAGTGTGAATTTAGAGAGTGAAAATACTTTATTCTTCATGTTTTTTTACCATCGTGAAGTTACAATTCTCCTTCAATTGTAAGGCACAAAGCATACAGAATTAATCTCCTGTTATTTCCTGCCTGACAGTAAAGAGAAAAGTGTTTTTAGGCGACCTCATAGATTCTATTGTTTCACTGTGTTGGCCTGCATCCTAATTTTTATCAGGAGCATTAGGGGCCAGCAGTTTATTACAACAATATTTTGGAACTATGAAGTATCCTTAGAAAGCGTTTGACTGTAAATAATGAAGCAGAACCGAAAAGATTCTGTTGATGGTATCAAATGATGAGAATTGTAGATTCGATTGATTTATGTATGTTTGACCTTTGCCTAAGCCGATCTTTTAAGGGAAGATTGAATGAGCGAGTTTTTTGGGAACCCCATGAAACTAGTCTTGGGGGAGGGAGCTGGTCGATTTCTGGAGAAAACTTAATATCTGTTTTATAAGACAGAATCGTTGGAGTGAGTTCTTCGAACGTTAAGTCAATGCACCCACTACAATCAGAGGGTGAATTTTTATCATGTTGCTCCACAAGCATGCTCGATGAAGTCAAGCAGGTTGCTGGAACGGAACGATAATTTTTAAGAAGTATATCAGGTACTACGTTTACATCTCCATCATGAATACACCAACTACTTTGAGCAGTTCCCAGTAACAGTAGGAATTGCAAAAATAGAATTAAATGAACGTTTCTATATTTTAAGGTGTTGAGTGAAACCATGCCGTAGTTGTATTTATATAATCTTAGTTAAATTTCTCCCACAGTAGCTTTCTAATATGTTCATGTCAATTCATTTGGGAAATTAAAAAAATCTTTTACATTTCGACCATGGTGAGCCCTGAAAACCATAAAAGTATAGCAATCTGCAGTTAAAGGTTTTCCATGATAAGCTCTGCTAAGTGTAAAATGATGTTTAAATTAGAACTTAAGGATATGTTAGATCAAATCATGAGTTCTACATTTAAGGATTGATCTCATCTTTTTGGTGATCAGGTTCTTTACCGTTAGATTTCACGTAATTCGTTAAGAGTGGTAGATAGCAAGCCGGTAAGCTGGGAGGTTAGCATTTCAGAATTCATGGTCTTTTTCTCAAACTGTATTTGTAAATCTTGCAGAGCTCTTTGTGTTGCTTCTATGCACATGCGTGCTTTGAAAGTATCAAAAGTCTCATTGATGTTAGATAGTTCTTCAAAAGCCAAGTGGATGTAGCGGTTAATTGCCTCTTCAGAACTATGTCCTGAAAATTGCATGACTTTGGTCTTTAAGTCGGCAGAGGAGAGTAGAAGCTTTTTTATATCTTCGGGGTTGTTTAGATCGTGTGTCTTGATTAACGCAATAAACCATCTCGTTATATACCTATGTCTAAACACATGGTTGTTAATTTCTTCATTGTCAATCTTCGCTTCTCGGGCAATATACCATATTTCATTTCCTAGAGTATTGACAGATAGTTTTGTTCCTCTGTTTTCAGTTATAAATAAATAGCCATGATCATTTACAAGGCCTAGAGTTCTTTTAATTAGGGGCTTTCTATAAAAAGATATATATTCTTGAACAACTTTCGCATCTACTGAGTTAAAAGGAATATAACGCTCAACTGAGTTTTTAGTTTTTTTGACAGTTGTAAGCTTAAGTTCACCAGTTTTGATAGCCTTCGATATATCCTCAACCTTTATGTTGGCAACTTCATATCTTCTTCCACCAGTTATCTCCAATAGTGTAAGTAGAACATAACGACGACGATACAGAAAAGAACTACAATCAATAGAAGCGTTTGCTTTGTGAAGTTTGACTATGGCTTCTTGTGAAATGGGCTGCCTGTCTCTGGGTACTGTGTCAATAGGAATAGCGTCATGGTGCCAGTAGGTAATTGTAAATTCCTTGCCTGTGCGGTTGCTTTTTTTATGTACTTGCTTCAGGGTTGCCCGAACCTGTTTCATTAATAATTGATTCGGTTGTCTCCTGTCTATGTTCGCTAAAAGCCTTAGGCAAGCTCGTGCTATGGTTGCGACGTGATTGTTATTTCGTACTTTGTTGCTAGGGTTGTGGGTCTGTCTTTCAGCTTTTAATTTATTTACAAACAACTTGAAGTGACTATTTGTGAGATTGTAAAAATCTACCTTGTTGTCATAGCAGTATCGTATTAAGTGTGAGATGTTTTTTGCGTTTGTGAGTAATGAACCGCCCTTGTTTTTGCGTGATTTTTTTTTCTTGTATTGAGTAAGTATGAAAAGGTTAGCTTCCCAACAAACAGTAGTGTCAGGCCAGAACATCACAGGGATGTTGTCGCCTTCAACCGTAATTAGTGCACCATCATAATCAATCACATATGGTATCTTATGGGCTTCACTGGTTAACTTGTATAGTTTCTGCCTTCTCATGATCGTATAGTGAATTTTGAAAACACTTCGTGATACATTTTGTTATAAGATGCTTCTTGATTAGCTTGTTTGGCAAGCGTGTTGGCAAAAGATAATACGTCGTTAAGCTTTACTGTTATCAGTTGAATTTCATCGGTTAATCTTTGTATTTCTTCCTTTTGATCTTTGTTTTTTTCTAAATAGAAAGATATTGTTCCACGTTTAGGGTCTTTGTTTCTGCTTTTAACCTCAGTTAAAACCGATAGTACAGATTTGCGTAATCGGTCCATTTCCAAAAAGCCTTCTTCCAACCTAGATTCAGCATGTGATTTTAAGGTGTTCAGAGAGCATCCTCGAATATTTTTTTCGTCTGAGTTAAATTTAGCAAGAGCGGCTTGACTTTTGCAAATCTCAATTGCACGAGTGCGCTCCTTGTCTGACAAGCTATGAGGGGATGCTAGAACTGTTTTTAACCACTCCGCTTTTTTCATAACTGATAATTCACTCATAATGATACCTTTTTACAACATAGGTTATTTTGTATACTTCTTCTTTGTCGTCAATGTAAAATTCAGGTTCAATTTTTACATCCCCCTCTTCAATTAAGTCCTGAATTATTTTGCTCAATTCAGACTCAGGCAAAATTGTAAAGCTATCAAACCCATACCTCTCATTTATAAATTTTCTAATATCAGTGACCTCATCGGAATCTTTTAATATTAGTTGTGTCGTTATATCTGCCTTGATTTTTGAGAGAACTTTTCCAGAACATGATTCTGTAATGTAGCGATAGGTGTCGGAGTATTTTTTGTGTCCCAAGAAATGGCTCAATGTAGCAAGTCCGCCATGTGCCCCTTGCCAAAAGAACAGCATTGCAAAGTTACGTCGCAACTGGTGGGGACGAATATACCACCTTCTCCCAAGTTCGTCTAAGTCGGTTTCACAATAGTCACAAAACGCATCTAGCCACCTCTTAACATGGGCAAAGGAGTTTGCAGGGTTATTTATTATTTTGGGGATACATGTGCCATTTGCTGTATTAAGAGTAAAATCAGTAAATATAAAACTTTCATCGTTATGATTTAATTCATTTAAAAGTTCATTTATTTTAGAAATTAGTTTAAGCATCTCAACGACACTTCTGGGGATGGGCCTGAGGATATATTCACGCTTGTGGCCAATGTTAGCTTTGCGGAGCCAGATTCCTATGCGATAAACATTTTTTTTTGACTTGTCCTCTACGATGTCTTCGAGTCGAATGTTGATAAGTTCAGAAATACGCCTAGCCATCACTGTATTAAAAATAACGACACAGGCACCAAAGAGTACATCACGTAGGTTTAAGAGGGATGTGTTGGCTCTTAGCAAAGGGAAATACTCGTCATTGGATAAATCAGCTTTAGGTAACTTAATCTTTTTGACACCAAGGCTGCTGAGGGAATAGGGGATGTTCTCACTATTCCCTGAACGTATAAGTTCCTTTATCCCATCGACAATTATTTCACCATTGTCAAAATAAAACGTAAAAGCATCTTTTAAAGCTCTCCTTGAAACCTCAAATGGCAATGTTGAGAAACGCCCTCTTGTTTTTGTATCGTAATTGCTATAGTCAGGTTTTTCAGATAAGACATCTAATATGTCATTGTTTACTATACCGACCCCATATTCATTAACCAGAGACATGGCAGTAATAGTTTTGTGATATTGCATAATGTATTCTTCTGAGGCACGTTCGTCTTCGAGGTTGTTGACAGGTACTTTAGGATATTCCCTTAACACGTTTGCATAAGGTTGGAAGGAAAGGTCATTTAATTGTAGGTTATCAAATTTAGTATTTCCCAATATCCTGTTGTGCCAGATATGCTTTAACAGCTTGCGAAGGGATGCACCGTAACGGTAATTGTCACTTGTAAAATAATACCCGACAGAGTACATCCAGACACGAATGGCAATGATTTTTCTGTCAGATAAGTGCAGTGTCTTTTGGTCATTGTTTATGTCCCTGATAGTTGGTACTTTTTTTTGTACTTTCTCAATAAGTGAGGGCTTTACAACTAAATCGTTTGCAAATTTTTTTATGCTTTCTGTTGGCTGATAAAGTGATGCTTTGATCTGGTTCTTCGAGGATATTAATGCAAGCATTGTTCGTAGATTGTCTTTCGTTGCACTGTACAATCCATTTTTTGATAGAGGGTAAATGTGGCTGTGTAATAAAAAGTGATCTAGGATATGAAGTGAGCGTTGGATTAACGAGTTCTTAGATCGATCTGAATGAGTTTTGCCACTTGTCAAGTAAGGTGATGTTTGAGCAAGAATGAACTGCTTAAATGCAAGTAGAAGGTTAGCGTTCCTGGCGTGAGTAAGTAGAGACCCATCGTCAAGCAGAATAGAGAAGTTGATTGTAATATCAGCAGCACGGGGATCATCGAAAGTGATATGCCAGATATCATTTTCGAATGGAGTCTTTAGGTAATGAGCGGCAAACTCTGCTTTGGCGTCAGTGTCAAATTGTTTAAGAAACATTAGTTCAGCTGGAAGCTCGCTATTCAATGCAAATTACCTCCATATATCTGTTTAGGTCAGCATCGGTAATTGCTTGGCTCCAAAGCTTTTTGATCGAATAATCCTTGTAGGAATCATTAACAATGTGTTTTTCTAATTCCTTGGTAAACTCATGCCAGTAGAGAGCTAATCCGTGGATTTTCAAACCTTTGTCTGAGGCAGAAATAACAGCTTTGGAAAGATTTTTAAGAAGGGAAAAAATACCCAAGCTTGCGTTGATTAATAGTTGGCCATCAACTTTTGTGCTGGTGCTACTGTTGGGCCTATTGGTTGGCGCAGGGGTGTGGAAACTGTGGTTTTGTATAAAGTTGTCCAACTCTTCTATTGTGTCAAAGTCTGTGGCTGGTAAAAGATACTTTGTGTCTTGCATGGCATCTACAATGATCAAGTTTTGGAAAATGCGAATCCATCGTTCAGTAAAATATTCCCATAGCACATCAGGTAAATAATGTTTCAGAGATGTGTTGCTTGTGTTACCAAGTGCTTCAGCCATTTGATTTAAATCTTTGTTTTCAAGATAGACCAGTACACCCACTGTAGAACGCAATTTAGAGCATGTAATGGTCTCGGATAGGTGTCCAAGGGTGTTTGCATGTTTTTGCGCAAAAGAACGAAAGGTTGAGTACATGTTTGAAGAACGTTTAAAGTATGCTGGAGCACCTAATGACGTTCTTGTGTACACTATGAGTTTTTGCCAGCCATCAATATTATTATTTCGCATGTATTGTCTGATAGGGGCGGTGCACTTGATCCATTTAGTTACCAGGGTAGCTTCGGTTCCAGTGAAAACTGTAGTCGCCCAGCGACCTTTGTTGCGATCCTTGGACACAGATAAAGATATTCCATTGTCTATTCTGACTGCATTGATGCGTTTGCCGTGTCTATCTAGAATGTTGGCGTCGGCAAGTGCAGATTCTGTGATTTTGGGAGAGAGCATTATTAATCGAGCCATAAACGCTTGTGCATGAAACCTAAGTGGTAGGCCCAACAGTGAGTGTACTTCAGTCTTGGTAAGACTTGATGCAAAACGAGTAGGGAAAACCAGATTGTCTGAAGCCAAGGTGTTGCAGTAGCCGTTGTGCACTACCTTGTAATAATGAACAGCATTTGCGAGTGCATGCGTGGTATGTTTGTGGTCGAAGTCAGAAGTAATAAAGTCGTCATTGCTGTTTACGCTAGATTGCAGAGCAATAAATTTTCCTTTTTCATAATTTTCAAACAAATCATCAAGTACCGTATCCAGCCAATTTTCTACCTTACTAACGTCTTCTTTTAGCTGTACGAAGATTAACTCCGTAGCTTCATTGTCTGTGAGCTGCAAAGGGACAGGAGTAATTAGTTTTTGGGTGATCATTTCACTTGTTCCTGTAGAATTTGTAACGATACGTTTATGACCAACTTCATTCATGGTGCTTAATTTGGGGTTGCCTGCTGGTAGGGGCGTTAACGGTTTCGCCATAATGTTAGCTTTAAAAAGAAATTCAAAATAAATGAGATATCTACTCCAGCGCTTCTGTAGTGATGATAAAGTAGTTTTAGGAACTAGACTTTTTGCGCAATCGTAGCGAGAAAAATGGAACATCATATAACTGAGAATTATTTTCGCAACTTCTCTTCTGGACTTGAAACTATCAAGTGTATAGGTAAAATCGTTGGATCCTATATATCGTGAAAAGTGGGTTCCAAAATCGCGAAGACTGTAGTCTTTAGACTTTCTTGCTGCGATCTCTTTTAAAGCAGTGAAAAATATTTTAGTAAAATTACTTCCAAGTGTATGTTTCATTTCTGCAAGGTCAACTCGATAGCTTACTTCATGCTTATCAATTAACATATATGGCTGGAGTAAACTTATTGCATCGTCGTCAAATTTTTGTTTTTCAAACAAATTTTTGTAGTCAGTTTGTATCTGTGTCGATTTTGGTATGAAATCAAGTAATCGAACATTTTGCTTTTTCGATAACCTAATAAGCAGTTTGTAAAATTCTCGGGCTATCCCAGTTCTAGAGGGCCATGTAAGATCATTAAATAGATCAGAACAAATCGCTCCGTAAAATAAGGCTTGTAACTCTTCAAATCGTTTCATGGAAAAAACTAGGGTGCTTTCCAAGGGGCGTAGACCTAGCGCAAACAGCATTGCGTCAAATAAGACTAGAGCACGTCTAACAGAAGGTACGACAGAGAGAGTGGCTTCATTTGCGGCAACTTTAAAGGATTTTAAACAACTTCCCGCGATGCATTTGAATAGATTTTCTTGTCCGTCAAAATCATTTTTGTTTATGTAAAGAGTGTGTTTTTTGACAATTGTCAGTCTGTTATTCATGCTAAAAGATCCTTGTGGTATGAATAAAATACTATATATCAATATGATATTCTACTTTATGTCTAAATGACAACTTATTTGTAAATGGGGAAAGCTCAGGTAATCACTTTATAGAAATAGGTGTAGATGAAGTAAAAAAAATCTGGATAGTTATACACTCAGGCTCTAGAGGTTTAGGTCACGGTATTGCAACAGAGTACATGAAAATTGCTGGTGGCGGAAAGCCAAGAGAAGGACATTTTGGCTTGGCTGTGGAAAGTAACAAGGGTCAGGATTATCTTACAGATTCTTTCTGGGCTCAAGAGTATGCATTAGCCAACCGATATGCAATGATGAGAAAAACTGTAAAAGTAATAAGGAGCAGTGTTGTGAATGGTGATGCAGAGTGGGATAGTCTAATAAACCGTAATCATAATCATGTTGAAAAACGTGATGAACTATGGGTGCATCGCAAAGGGGCAACACATGCAGAAAAAGGTATGTTGGGGGTTGTCCCTGGTAATATGAAGGATGGCTCCTTCATTGTTAAGGGCAAAGGAAACCAAGAATCCTTATGTTCAAGTTCCCATGGGGCTGGCAGAATACTCGGGAGAAATCAGGCTAAAAAAAGTCTGAATCTCAGTGATTTTGATAAAGCAATGAAGGGGGTTGTTGCAAAGGTTGGTCGTAGCACTTTGGATGAATCACCAATGGCATATAAGAATATTTTTGAAGTGATGAGTCAACAGACTGAACTAGTGGATGTTGTGACTCATATTAAACCTTTGATCAATATAAAAGGGTGATTTCACTAATTAAGGACGTTTTTGTTAGGTGGTTTTGGGGCAACATTCTGATTTGTTTGGATAAAATTTGAAGTTGGTGTTTTTGATGGTAGAAGAATTGTAAAAATGACTAATATCGGTTATCAAAATAGAAAGAAATATATCTTTTTTCTAGGCCCAAATCAGACCAAATTGTTGTCGACTAGAAGCAAATAGTGTATACACAGATTGTACACAGTGTGTTTTTTTTATATTATTTTTTAATAAGGAGGAAACTGTAGCGTCGTTTTTAACTGAAGATAAAAACTAAAAAAATTAAGGGAGAGTCCAAAAATGTATTCTAAAGTTAGATCTATTGTGTGTATCACCGTGGTAACTATGCTTGTTGCATTTGTTAGTACCTCAGCTTTTGCTAAACCAGAAATGGTTCTTAAGTTCGCAGGGCAAAACGCAGTTGATCATCCTGCAACCAAGCAGATGAATGCTATTGCTGAGGAAATTAAAGCCAAGACTGATGGTCGTATCGAAGTAAAAGTATACCCTGCAAGTCAACTTGGCGACTACACCCTCGTTTACGAAGAGCAGATTCGTGGAACTATCGACATGTCTTGTATTTCTGTACCAAGTCAGTTCGATCCAAGAATGGAACTTATTTATGTAAACGGATTTGTAAGTGATTACGAAGATGCGAAGAAAGTTTTCTCTCCATCTGGTTTTATCTTCAAAAAAATGAACGAGTACAACGAGCGTCTTGGCGTGAAACTTCTCGGTTTCTATGTTGAGGGTATGATTGGTATTGGTACCACCAAGCCAGTTAAAGAGCCACTCAACCCAAGTGTTGATAAAGGCGTAATGGTTCGTATTCCAGGAATGGACGTTTACAGAACTGCAGCAGAAGCTATGGGTTACAAAACTGCTTCTATCCCTTATGCAGAGACTTATCAAGCAATTCAAACTGGTGCAGCTGATGGTGTTGACGGATATCCTGTAGCTGCTGCTTACACCGTACTTGGTGATGTTCTTAAGCACTGGTACATGACCAACTACTCTATTGAAGTATTGAACTTCATGATCTCTCAAAAGACCTGGGGTAAGATTCAGCCAGCTGATCAGAAAGTTATTTCTGAGATTATGGCTAATGCAACCACCAAGAGTGTTGAAGCTGCTGAGACAGTAGACAAGCACTACATGGATCTTATGAAAGAAAAAGGTATTGAAGTACACACTTATACCAAAGAAGAGCTTGCTCCTATCATGGAAGCAATTGTAGCTACTTGGCCAAAGCTCGAGAAGAACATGAGCAAAGAGCTTATGGACGAGTTTAGAGCAGCTTTTGCTAAGTAAGACTATATAATTTGGTTAGAATTATTCTAAAAAAAGGTGTCGTCAGAGCATATCTATCGACACCTTTTTTTGTATATGTTCTCACTAAAACAGCTGTGATTCATCTTTTGTAATATCGGTTTATACAAAGGAGTCTGCTCGTGTCGGAAAATTGCAGTAAAAAAAAATGTCTCACCAGTGATCTGGGGATTATTGATATTTTCGCACCTAAAACAAACTGGTTTGACAAGATAGTTGTCAACAGTTTATCCGGTATTTGCCTTGTTACATCAGTTGCGCTAACGCTTATAATGTGCGCAGTTACATTCTTTCGTTACGTTATAGAAGGTGATTTATATGGCTTTGAAGAGTGGGTAAAGCTTTTTGCCTTTTGGTTATATTTTGGTGGTGCTGCATTAGGCGCCTATAACCGAACTCATGTCTCAGCTGACCTTGTTAACGCTTATCTTAAAAATGGCAAAGCTAAACAGTTTCTTGTCTTTCTTAAAAATTTCTTAACCGCTGGCTCCTGTGCCATCTTTGTTTTTTACGGTTGGGAATTTTTCTATTTCGGTTATATGGGCCCACTTGGTACGGGGATTGCCATACCAATGACCTCCGCATGGAGAATACCACTGTGGACAGGATATATTGCAGTGTTTGGTGGGTTTGTTTTTATGCTCTACTATTTTTTAAGAGATTTGATTTTAAGTGGTATGGTTTTGTTCGGGAGGAAAGGTAAATGATTTTCATAGCTGTAATAATTCTATTAGTTTTCCTCATGATTGGTGTACCAGTTCCTGTTAGTTTTATGGCATCTGCTGCCTGTTTGATCTTCTTTGGTGGTCCTACGGGCGAAGGTTACCAGGCTTCACAGTTGCTACCATATGGTTACGCTCAGATGAACTCAGTAACGCTTATTGCTATCGCTCTTTTTATCGCTGCAGGCGGTATTATGGAAAAGGGTAAGATTGGTGAAAAGCTTGTTGATTTTGTAGATGTTTTTGTTGGCCACTTAAAAGGCGGTTTAGGTGTTGTTGCTGTTATTTCTTGTGCTATCGTTGGTTCAATTTGTGGTGCTGCATGTGCAACATTATCTTGTGTTGGCTCTATCTTGTACCCACGATTCAGAGAAGAAAAATACCCAAGAGGACTTGCAGCAGCTTTGATGGCTAACGCATCTCTGCTTGGTCTGCTAATTCCACCTAATGCTACTCTTATTATTTTTGCATGGATCAGCGGTCAATCTGTTCTTGCATGTTTTCTTGCTACTGTAATTCCTGGTTTTATTACAATTGCTCTTCTTTGCGCGGTGAACATGTGGCTTCTCAGAAATAATGAGGAGATTGTTTGTAAAGAAAAGCAAGGTCGAACCACAGCTGTTAAGCTAAAACTGTTTAAAGATCGTGGTAAGGTGGCTATGCCAGCGCTTATGCTTCCGTTTGTTGTTTTAGGCGGAATTTATGGTGGTATCATGACCACTACAGAAGCATCTGCCATGGCTGTTTTTTATGCAATTCCAGTAGGGATGTTTGTATATAAAGGCCTCAACCTAAAGAATACTGCTCAGGTAATTATTGAATCAGCAATTACTACCGGTGTTATTATGGTTATGCTTTATTGTGTATCCATGCTGAGTAGACTGTACATTCTTGAAGATCTGCCAGGAGTTCTTCTGGCTCTGTTCAACTCTGTTTCTACCGATCCATTGATGGTTATGTTCATGATCAACATGTTTCTAGTGATCATGGGGATGCTTATGGATGATATTAGTGTTGTTGTACTTACAACACCAATTCTTATGCCAATTGTTATAGAATTAGGATTCAACCCTATACACTATGCCGCAATTGTTGGTGTGAATACAGGTTTAGGTTGTATTACCCCTCCGGCTGCTCCAGTGCTTTATTTATCTGGACGTTTAGGAGCGGCACCAATTGATGAAATGATGAAGCCGTGCTTATGGTTTATTTTTCTCTGTTGGGTGCCTGTACTTTTTGTGACAGTATTTTTTCCTAAGCTGTCTTTGTTCTTACCTCATATGATAATGGGAACTCCTTGGTAAGGTGAGATGAATTTTTATAGAAATGTTTTTGCCGTAGCCTGTTTTGCTTTTTTTCTTGCAGGATTGAGCACCAATCATCCTTTTGCATTTTTGGTTGCAATGGTGTGTGCGATGATCTCAAGAACAGCTGAGAAAAAAGGTTGGAGTGACCCTTTCTAGTCTAAGGTGAGAGTGAGTGGTACATAAGCTCTCACCTTATTAATGCTAATCCCCGTTCTTATATTAAAGAATCTTGTTGGAAATGGTTGTTCTACTGTGAGCAGAGCGCTACAATGCTAAATAGTCCTCTGGCAGTTGTCCAGCTTCCTGCAGGCCATTGATTGAACTGTTGATGTGTGCTCTGACTGCAGAACAAGCCTTTTCTTCATCACGACTGGCAATTGCGTTTACGATGTCAAGGTGCTCAGAAGTTGGGCTGTATTCCATTTTATAAAAAGGATCGTGGAGAATTAGGTAAATACGAGCTTTGTCGAGCAATTCATTAATGTAAGAGTATAGAATACTGTTTCCTGAGAATTGGGCGATTTTCAAATGAAGATTGTCATTTGCTACATAATACTCATCTAAGTTTGTCTCATCAAAAACAGCAGTTTCAAACTGTATTAATTGTCGAAGTTCTGATATTTGCTCTTCTGTGCATCTACTCGTAGCTAGCTTAATTGCCATACATTCGAGTTCAGCACGCACCAAAAACGTTTCTACAATTTCTTTTTTGGTTGGAGTGATAACAAATGCCCCTCGGTTCGTAATGCTATTAACTAGTCCTTCTGACTCTAGTCGTTTAATAGCACTTCGTACAGGAGTTCTGCTTACCCCAAGTTGTTGAGCTATAGTAACTTCAACAAGCTGGCTACCTTGTTTGATATATCTTTTACGGATAGCAGTTTTAAGCTTCCCATATACCGAATCTTCCGAATTGAGTTTTTTCGATTGTCCCATTCCTTCCTGATGAAAAATGATTGCCAAAAGAGTCTTAATTACTCTTCTGTTTCTACAGTTAGTAGAGGAAAAATAATTAAGAATTTAAGGTCTGTATGGTTATTTATTTGCGAAGACAAATAGACAGTAGATTTTGCAGTTAAGCAAAAATAACCTTCTTTTTTATCACTTATCTAGCTGATCTGTCAAGAAAACATCTTGAAAATGTTCGAAAGTTCTGCACAAATATGTTGACATAACCCCTTCAAATATCGTATTAACTTTGCATACGAACATTGTATACAATGGGTGATGGTAAAAGCAATGTTTTTTTGTTTTTAGCTACGCCTCAAATAACCTCAATTTTTACATCAGGTGATATTATGATCAATAAAATGATTGCCGGGATGCTACCGTATATGCCTCAGAAACTTGTGTGGCTGTTTTCCAAGGAATATGTGGCTGGGCAGACTTTAGAAGAAGCAATAGTTAATGCAAAAAAACTCAATGCCGAGGGCATCTTAACCACAATTGATGTTTTAATTTGAGGAAACCTTAGAACTTTGTAATACTTCCTCAGCTTATGCACTAACTGGTGCTATTTTAGGTAGAGACCGTGCTGCCGTAAGTTTTGCTACAAGTAAACTTGAACAGGCTGCAGGTAATTTTTATATAAATGATAAACCAACTGGTGCTGTGGTTGGGCAGCAACCTTTTGGCGGTGGCAGAGCGTCTGGAACAAATGATAAAGCAGGTTCTCAAGCAAACCTTATGAGATGGGTTTCTACGAGAACCATAAAGGAAACATTTGTTCCTGCTGAAGATTTCTCTTATCCATTTATGGATGAAGAGTAAAAACGGTCTGGCATTATTGTATGTTTTACTAAGGGGGTACCGAGAGGTAGCTCCTTTGTTTTTTTGTAACGATTAGCATTTTGTTAAAATGTAAGTTACCATTAAAGCGTAATAATATGATTGTATCAAAGGAGTAATATCGTGTTTACAACTTTAAGAATTAATACAGTAAGCGGTGAGTCCACAAGAGAGACTAATGATTCCATAGAGTATCTATTAGGTGGCAGGTCGCTTTCATCCCATTTGGTGAGCAAGGAGGTACCTGCGGATTGTGATGCTTTAGGTACCAACAATAAGCTTTTCTTCACCAATGGAGCCCTTGTTGGTACTCCTGCATCGAGTGCCAATCGTCTTAGTGTTGGTGGTAAAAGTCCACTTACAGGCGGAATCAAGGAAAGTAATGCTGGTGGCTATGACATATCTTTCAACTCCAATGGGTGCAGATCATACTTTTGGATTTACACTGCGTGATGAAGATGTGCCTACTTCAAAGGAAGGCAAGGTTGAGCTATCGAAAAAATTTCAGGTAATTGGCTCAAGAATGGATGCCATGGGAACTTGTAACTTTGTTCGTTATGCTGTTCGTCATGATATGACTCCGCTTCTTGATTTAATCAAGGCTCGCTATGATGTTGATGTTACTGCTGATGAGTTTGACGAGGTAGTAAAGAATACTCTCAAGACTGAGCATCAATTCAATAAGGATGCGGGAATTACTTTGGCTGACCATCGTTTTACTGAATCATTTTATAGAGAAACTCAGCCGGAGACTGGTGAGAAAATCGATATTACCGATGAAGAAGTTGAACAGGCGATGACATGGTAACAATTGTTTGCAAAATGTCTGCAGCTGGGACTATAGAGCTAGAGCTTGCAAAAGCAGAGAAGCTTTCTCGGGTGCAGGAGTTGCTTACAGAAAAAATGGGTGAATCGCTGGGTGGTGTTATTGCGGTTCGCCAGGGGAGTGTTGTCGGTCCAGATGATCTTGTGCTTCCTGATGATGAATTAGTTTTTTTTCCTGCTATCTCAGGGGGATGATGTTTTATTAAAGAAGATGCCGATTGTTTATCGTGCATCTTCTTTATCAGTGAAGTTATTATCAACTTTATCTACTTGCATGATAAAAAGTTGTTTGGGAGGAACTTGTGGAAACGATACAATCACAGGTAAAAGAGCGAACAACAGAAGTTTTACGTCCCGATGGGACATCGTGCTCCTGTCTTAATTATTCCGATGAATTAAAATAGCCCTTGTTTTGAAACGAACACCAGAGCTTCGTAATACGCTATTGTTTGCTGATATTTCTGAACACTCGGCAGAAAAAATAAAGATGGGTTGAACAAGAAGTAAAGGTTAAGGGGAGGTGCGGTATTGATGCATTGATCGTACTTCACTTATACGAGCCTTCTGTTCAGCAACAATACAAAACCTGAAGGCAAGATCAGCCTGACTTCCTCCTCGATAAGTATCTGCTAAAAAACTACATTTAGTACGGATCTGTTTTTCCCATGCTTGTTGGTTTTGAGTAAGTAAATCAAAGCCAATTTTATCTAAATCCTTTTCAGTTTCTTTTAGAACCTCATCAATGCGAAGAGCTAAAGTACGCATTGCCTCATCGCCTCTTCGTTTCATGCTGTAGTTATCTTGAGCGTCTTCCATAAAGGTTTGCCAATCTTTATCTTCTGGGGCTATCATGTCATCGGCGAAAAGTGGAGAAGTCTGAAATAAAAAGAAAATAATTAATAAATAGCGCATATGTTTGTAATTAATAGAGGTTATTTTTAGACAAGATTACTGCACTATGCAGGTTGAAGTCAATTGCTTTAACTTGAGTAATTGATTAATTGTGATATTGAAAGTAAGGGAAAAGTTGAAGTTTAATAAGAATATCATTTTTTAGGTTATTCAATGGATATCATATCTACTGCGATTTTGCTTTTCATGATCATGGACCCCCTTGGTAATTTACCAATATTCCTCTCTGTTCTAAATACTGTTCCGGAAGAAAGAAGAAGAGTGGTGCTGATACGAGAAATGATAATTTCTTTAATAGTGATGCTCGTTTTTCTTTTTATTGGTGGGCACTTAATGAACTTAATGGGTTTACGGCAAGAGTCTGTTGCTATAGGTGGTGGCCTTGTTTTAATGCTGATTGCCTTGCGGATGATCTTTCCATCTAAGGAGGGGGTGCTTGGGCCACAGCCGGATGGAGAACCTTTTATTGTGCCACTTGCAATTCCACTTACAGCTGGACCTTCTATACTTGCAGCATTAATGGTCATGACCCATCAGTTTCCTGGCCATCCTATCCAGTGGCTCACAGCAATATTTCTTGCTTGGGGTGCGACTGCTACTATTATGCTATTTTCTGGCAGGTTGCTTAAGATCTTAGGGAAAAAAGGAATTATCGCAATGGAACGATTAATGGGGATGATTTTGGTTATTCTCTCGGTCCAACTTCTATTGGATGGTATTGTTGATTTTGTTGTCTAAAAAGAATAGAGTTGTTTATGACTATTTTAGGCAAATGTTTGCTCAGGTTACTAATCCGCCCATCGATCCTCTGCGTGAGAACCATGTGATGTCTCTTGCGACCTGTGTCGGACGTGAACAGAATGTATTTAATGAAACTCTAGGACATGCTGACAGGGTTCTTTTCTCATCACCTGTGCTTCTCTATAGCGATTATCAACAGCTTCTGGCGTTACAAGAACAAAACTATAAACATGTTATCTTCGATCTTAATTATGATGCAGACCTTGGATTGAAAAATGCTGTTGATAGATTGTGTAAGGCAGCTGTAGCAGTTGCAGAACAAGACAATGCGGTCTTAATGATCTTATCTGACCGGAATATTTCAGATACTACATTAACAATTCCAGCACCAATGGCTGTGGGCGCTGTTCAGCAGGTGCTGGTTGAGAATAAACTGCGCTGCGATACGAATATTATTGTAGAAACGGCATCTGTGCGTGATCCACATCATTTTGCAGTATTACTAGGCTTTGGTGCAACGGCTATTTACCCATACCTTGCTTATGAATCCCTTGCTCAGATGGTTGATGATGGAGCAGTACAGTTATCATCCCATGAGATGAACATCAACTATCGGAACGGAATAAACAAGGGATTGTATAAAATACTTTCAAAGATGGGTATTGCAACTATAGCCTCCTATCGCTGTTCTATGCTGTTTGAGGCTGTTGGGATTGGTGATGAGATAATCAATACATGTTTTAAGGGTGTTTACAGTCGCATTGGAGGTGCTGGTTTTCAGGAAATTGAAAATGATCAGGTGATAGCTACTCAACAGGCATGGGGTAAACAACACAAACCAATTAATCATGGTGGCTTAATAAAGTATGTTCATGGTGGTGAATATCATGCATACAATCCTGATGTCGTTCGTTCTTTACAGGCCTGTACAAGATCTGGAAAAGAGATGGATTATCAAGAGTATGCTGCACTTGTCAACAGTCGGCCAATATCAAGTCTGCGTGATCTTTTGGTGCTTAAAAAAACGGGTCAAAAGACCACTGCTTTAGAGGTGGAGCCGGAAGAGAATTTTTATAAACGCTTTGACAGTGCCGCTATGTCTATTGGGGCGCTGAGTCAGGAAGCGCATGAAGCTTTGGCTGTTGCCATGAACCGACTGGGTGGTTAGCGTTAAACTTGTCTCAGAACCAGGTGTTGGTACAATTGCAACTGGTGTTGTTAAAGCCTATGCTGATATGATTACTATTTCAGGTTATGACGGTGGTACAGGCGCAAGCCCATTAACCTCGGTTAAGTATGCAGGCAGTCCTTGGGAACTTGGTCTTGCTGAGACCCAGCAGGCATTGGTTGCCAATGGCTTAAGGCATAAGATCAGATTACAGGTTGATGGAGGTCTTAAGACTGGACTTGATATTGTTAAGGCAGCTATTCTTGGAGCTGAAAGCTTTGGTTTTGGTACAGCACCGCTCATCACACTTGGCTGTAAATATCTTCGTATCTGTCACTTGAATAATTGTGCAACTGGGGTAGCGACTCAGGATGAAGTTTTAAGAAAGCAATATTTTGCAGGCTTACCTGAACGGGTAATGAATTATTTTAAAGGACTTGTTGCTGAGACAAGGTCACTGATGTCTGAGCTTGGGGTGGAGAACCTTACTGATCTTATAGGAAGAACGGATCTGCTTGAGGCTTATGCTGGTGAGACAATGAAACAGAATAAGCTTGATCTGTCTTCCATTCTAGCGCCACTACCTGAGTCTCCACACCCATACTTTCATTCCGAGCGTAATGTGCCAGCTGATCCTGGTGTTATGAATAAGGATATAATAGAGAGAATGAGCAGCTCAGTACAAGAAGGTGGTACCGATAAAGCTACTTTTACAGTACGTAATACTGATCGTTCTGTCGGCGCAACACTTTCTGGTTTGATTGCTCAAGAGCATGGGCGTGATGGGCTCACCAATGATTCAATCACTTTAAACATGACAGGCACCGCAGGCCAGAGTTTTGGTGTATGGAATAATCATGGTTTAACGATGGTCTTGACAGGTGATGCCAATGATTATGTCGGTAAAGGAATGGCTGGTGGTAAACTCGTCGTTAGACCACCCAGAGGTGTCTCCTATAAGAGTCATCAAGCAGTAATTATTGGTAATACTTGTTTGTATGGTGCAACTGGCGGTCGACTGTATGCTGCTGGATGTGCTGGTGAGCGTTTTGCTGTGAGAAACTCTGGTGCAAAAGCAGTTGTTGAAGGTATTGGTGACAATGGTTGTGAATATATGACAGGCGGTGTTGTGACGATCCTTGGTAATACCGGAGTAAACTTTGGAGCAGGGATGACTGGTGGTTTTGCTTATGTGCTAGATGAACAGGATAGGTTTGAAAAGCGACTGAACCCAGAACTTGTAGAAATAGTAAAGCTCACAAAGTACAAGGTCTTACAAGAGCATCTACGTGGGATTATAAGCAAACATTATGATGAAACTGAAAGTAGTAGAGCTGAGCGAATACTGGCTGGTTTTGAAGAATATATAGAATACTTTAAGTTGGTTAAACCCAAGACTACTGACATTAACAGTTTGCTGGGCAGAAGAGGTAGCTCGCCGAGGGAAACCCTCGCTTATACACAATAGCGTGAGCGGTGCAGGTACACTATTATCTTTGAACAGATATAGTCGGAGTTTCAATTAGCCAACGGTAAGTTGTTACAATAGAGGGAAATTATGAGTCAGAATCTTTTCCAGTTTATAGAAGTTGAACGCATTGATCCAAAGAAAAAAAAGATTGAACGCAGGCGTTTTGAGTTTGTCGAAATATACGACCCTTTTCAACCACAACAGATGAGTATGCAGGCGGATCGTTGTCTTGCATGTGGTAACCCATATTGTGAGTGGAAGTGCCCTGTACACAATTATATCCCAGATTGGCTTAAGCTAGCCAACGAAGGTCGTATTGCAGAAGCGGCTGAGCTTTGTCATCAGACCAATAGTTTACCTGAAATTTGTGGGCGTGTCTGCCCGCAGGATAGATTGTGCGAGGGAGCTTGTACGATTAATGATGACTTTGGTGCAGTGACCATTGGTAATGTGGAAAAATATATTGTGGATACAGCTTTTGCCATGGGTTGGAGGCCTGATCTCTCAGAAGTAAAGAAGACTGAGCATCGGGTTGCGGTCGTCGGTGCTGGCCCAGCTGGGCTTGCCTGTGCTGATGTCTTGATTCGAAATGGTGTTACGCCTGTTGTCTATGATCGTAATCCAGAAATTGGTGGACTACTGACCTTTGGTATACCACCTTTTAAGCTTGAAAAGAATGTCATGGCACTTAGGCGCGAAATATTCACAGAGATGGGTGTAGAGTTTCGCCTTAGTGAAGAGGTCGGGGAGAGTACAGAGTTTTCAGCACTACTTGATTACGATGCGGTTTTCCTTGGATTAGGGACCTATACACCTATAAGAGGTGGTTTTGCTGGTGAAGATGCAGAGGGAGTGTTTGAGGCACTACCTTACCTGATCGGTAATACAGATCATTTACTCGGTGTTTCACGCCCAGAGTTTGTCTATACCAATTTTGAGGATAAAAAGGTTGTAGTTTTAGGCGGTGGTGATACTGCAATGGATTGTTTGCGTACTGCTATTCGTCAGGGTGCTGAAAGTGTAGTGTGCGCCTATAGGCGTGATGAAGCTAATATGCCTGGTTCTGTACGAGAAGTGCAAAATGCCAAAGATGAAGGTGTTGATTTTCAGTGGAATCTTCAACCATTAAAGATCATGACTGATGCTAATAATCAGGTTACTGGCGTTGAAGTTGTAAAAACAGAGCTTGGTGAAGCCGATGAACGTGGTAGAAGAAGGCCTCAACCTGTGAAAGGATCGGAGTACGTTTTGCCAGCAGATGCCGTTGTGCTAGCTTTTGGCTATAGGCCAAGTCCACCAGACTGGCTTAGTGATAATGGTATTGAGTTAAATGAATGGAATCTTGTTAAGGTGGCAGGTGAAGGTGAAGAACTGCCTTTTCAGACGAGTAATGCAAAAGTGTTTGCTGGTGGTGATAATGTAAGAGGCTCAGACTTAGTGGTAACAGCCATTGCAGAGGGGCGTCGAGCTGCCGAATCAATACTGGATTATCTAGGTGTATAGTTATGTGCCCCATATAGGGGCACATAACTAACTTATTAACGTTTTTATAATATCTTTTTTACCAATAACACCTACTAGCTTGTCGTCGTCCACCACTGGCAGGGTATGGATATTTTGCTCAGACATGATGGTTGCAAGCTCATCAAGCGTGGTCTCGCTTGTAACAGTAGTTGGTTTTTTCGAATAGATATCCTCGACTATTGAGCCAGCAATCTTTTTCATCTCCTGTTCCAGTCGATCTGGGTTTTCAAGGTAGATTACAGAGTCAAGAATTGTAATAACAGTGGGTAAGTGGAGTTTTTTCTGCTGATCAATCAAGTCACTCTCTGTAACAACACCAATGGCAGTACCCTGTTGGTCTACCACTACCACTCCACTTATGTTGTTTGCTGTGAATGTTTTGGCAAGTTCAGTAACACCTGTTTCAGGAGTTACTGTTATGACTTTAGAAGTCATGATATCAGAAGCTTTTTTCATGTTTCCTCCTTAAGTTTAAAGAAGAGATCAAAATAGGTCGTCAATGTAATGACCTTTCTTTATTCTATCAACAAGGAGAAGAGGTTTGCAAATCTTTGCTACAGAAGTGGAGGAAGTGGAAGCTTTTTCGGATGTCTAAGAATGTGAGCTACATTGAGACATCCGAATAGCGAACTGATACGACAGTTATTTCTGTGTAGGAATTGGACAGCTGTTGAGAAAATCTTTCATTTCTTCAATGTCTGTAAGATTGCCATAAACTGTAACAACATCAGCAACCTCAAGGCGAGTTTTTCCTCGTGGAATAACGATTTCTCCACCACGTTTAATGGAAACCAGATTCACTGTTTCTGGAAGTGACATATCTTTTACAAAAGCTGTGTTGCAACTGTGCTCTTCTTTTATGACAAATTCAACAAACCCGTTTTCAGTAGGCTTTCGAAGATCTACCTGTCCTTCAACAATTTGACCACGCTGTTTACGAACAATACCAACGTCATAGGCGCGGAGAATATCACTTCGTGAAATTACACCACAAAGTCTTTCCGAACCATCTCGGGAAATAACAGGCAAGCGTGCAAGGTCACGAGGACTCATTTTCTGAATTGCTGTCCAGATAGGCTCATCTGGGAATACAGTAATAGCGTTTTCGGTAGCAATTTCAGCAATAGTTCGTCCTCTTGAGGAGAAGTTTTCCTGTGATTGTGCACGGTGCATATCTTGAAGGGTTACAATACCCCAGAGCTTATTGTTGTCACCTACAACCGGAAAGCCAAGAAGATTGGTCTCTTGAAAGAGTGCCAAGACTTCTGGTAGATTTTGGTCTTTATGAACTGTTACAGGTTGACTTTTCATTACCTCATTAATTTTAACACCCTGCATGATATCCATGTCACGACCTTCAGAAAAACGTACTCCACGTTTTGCAAGTTTCATGGTGTAAATTGATTCAGGGTGCAACCATTGTGCAACGTAGCAGGCGGTAATACCAGAGACCATAAGTGGTAGGATCATGTAATAATCATTGCTCATCTCAAAAACGATAAGCATTGCTGTAAGCGGAGCTCGGGCTGTTGCAGAAAAGAGAGCCGCCATTCCAACCAGTGCATATGCGCCACTGTTTCCTGCGAGCTCAGGAAAGAACTTAACAAATACATGGCCTAGTGCACCACCTAGCATTGCCCCTGTAAAGAGGGATGGTGCAAAAACACCACCGGAGTTGCCTGAGCCAAGTGTAAAGGAGGTGGCAAGTGGCTTTAGAAAGATAAGAACGAGTAATATCCAGAAAGTAGCTTGTCCCTGGAGTGCATATTCAATAAAAGAAAAGCCGGAGCCGTACATATGCGGAATTGGTGCAAGAGTGATTGGCCCATGAGCACCTGACGCATTGGGGTCGACGAGTCCTGGCAGAAACATATAAGCACAACCAATAAGGCCAAGGAAAAATGCACCTACAGCAGGTTTTAGTATCTGTGGGAATTTCCAATTATCAAAAACATTCTCAGAAAAGTTGAGCATACGGATAAAGAGAATACCCACGAGTGCTGCCGCTAGACCAAGCACAAAATAAAGCCCTAACTCAAGCGGAGAGTTCATGGTGTAAGTTGGAACTTCAAATGCGGAGCCATGATCAAGAAAGAGTCTACTGACAATGGAGGCTGCAACAGCTGAGATAACAACATTACCAAAAGCACGTACCTGAATGTTGCACATCAGTACTTCAATGGCAAATACAACGCCTGCTATTGGTGCGTTGAAGGTTGCAGCGATACCGGCTGCAGCACCGCAGGCGACCAGATTTCTGATTCGTTCATCGGAGAGTTTTAGCACCTGTCCAATGGTTGAGCCAAAGGCAGAACCAACCTGAATAATTGGCCCTTCGCGACCTGCAGAACCACCTGTGCCGATACAGATTGCAGAAGCCATAATCTTTGCCGCTGCAACACGTGCTCTAATGCGCCCGCCACGCAGGATGAGTGCTTGCATTACCTCTGGAACTCCGTGTCCTTTAGCTTCTTTAGCAAAAAGGATAAGAGGGCCAACTAGCAAGCCGCCAATCACAGGTACGAGAATATATATTCCTTTACCAATAAACGGGATGGCTTCAAACATACCGCTATAGAAAAACGATTGAATAGCGTAAATGAGTTTAATAAAAATTACAGAACCAATACCGGTAATAGTACCCACAAGTATGGATAAGATAAGTAACAGAAGACCTTCTGGTGGAGCTAAGCGGTCTAAAAGTGAGCTGAGAGTAGATTGTTTCGGAGACATGCCTGTTTACTACCTGTAGAACTCGTAGCCTAGATTGAAGTAAAAGTTAGTGATTATTTTAACTGTGATAAAGTATTAACACCAGTAGAGACGAAAAACACGAATCCTGTAAAATCACGCCATCTGCGCTTTGGTACGAAGAAATTTCTTCTACTGCGTTATGGAAAGAGATTCAAGTATTATTTTCTAAATTGGCTGATTTTCGTGCTTAGAGAACGTTTTAGAAGGGTTTTGAAACAAATTAATGTAAATACGCAGATATGAAACAACTGACCGAATCAGAATGTCTGGCTCGGTCAGTTGTGTGTTGTTTTCTTAAATAAAAGCCTTTCGGGCTTCTTGGCGCATAACCATATCCAGAATAACAAGAGCTGCCATTCCTTCAACAATTGGTACAGCTCTGGATACAACACATGGATCGTGCCGTCCTTTTGCCGCCATAACTTTTTCTTCACCAGAAAAGCTTGCAGTATCTTGTGGCAAAGAGATTGTAGCGGGTGGTTTAAAGGCAGTTTTAAAAATGATGGGCTCACCATTTGATATACCGCCCTGGATGCCGCCAGAATTGTTCGTTATAGTTCCTAGTCTGTCATCTTTCCAGGTGAATGGGTCGTTATGTTGAGAACCTTTGAGCTTGGTTCCTTCAAAGCCTGAGCCAACCTCAAAGCCTTTAGTAGCTGGAATTGCGAGCATCGCTTGGGCCAGTTTAGCTTCAAGCTTCTCATAGCTTGGTTCACCAATTCCAACAGGTGCATTGCGGATAACACAGGAGACAGTTCCACCAGTTGAATCTCCAGCATCTTTGAGTTCTGTGATGAGTTCTTCCATTTTTGCAGCAGCATTCAGGTCAGGGCATCTAGTAATATGCTGATCAACTTCTTCTCTTGTAATGTTGTTGTGGTCTACAGGCTCGCTTTCAATGGGTCCAGCACTGGTAACCCAGGCAACTATTTCAATATCGTATCGTTCCTTGAGTACCTTCATAGCAACGGCACCGGAAGCAACTGTGCCTATGGTTTCTCGGGCAGACGAACGTCCTCCACCGGAAGAAGCACGGGTACCGTATTTCATCTGATAAGTAAAATCCGCATGGGATGGACGTGGTGTGTCACTTATATTGCCATAATCCTGCGGACGTTGATCTTTGTTGTTTACATGCAGGGCAATCGGGGTGCCAAGGGTTTTACCAAACTCTGTTCCAGATAAAATTGTTACTTGGTCAGCTTCTTGACGATCTGTAGAAATTGCAGATTGTCCTGGTCGTCTGCGATCAAGCTGTGGCTGGATATCTGCTTCTGTTAGTTCAAGGCCGGGAGGGCAACCATCTATTACAACGCCTACTCCTTTACAATGGGACTCCCCATAGGTACTTACTTTATATAGAGTTCCAAAACTACTCGACATATTGGTCTCCTTCCTATTATGTTAATTAAAAGTTGTAGATTGGTAAGGTAAGGACTTTTTAAGGAACTGTCACCTGTTTTGTGGCTTAATTTAGTTTTTGATACACTTTGTCTTGCGCTTGTTTTGTGGTGGTGGTTTGATTTTGGTGAAAATTAATTAAACGGACTTGTTTGGTGAATAAAAAAAACTTTGAATTGTTTGGCTGGTTGTCCATAAGCTTGATTTTGTGTTTTGTGGCTCTAAAGATACTACATCCACATCTAGCACGTTATCAGTTTATTGATGATAAAGCATTTGAACAGATTACAGTTGTAGGTGCTGGAGAGTATAAAGAGCTTGTTGTTTTTCGATATCAGAATCTTCTTCCTGTGAGAAATGGTGGTGAAGTAAATCCATTGTTTCCCATAAATCTTCCGAGAGATTTAGCCAAACAGTCAGTCAAAAATAAGACAGAAATATTTATTAGTCTTATTGCACCAGAAGCAATTAGAGTGAACAAGGCTATACTTGTTGAAAGACAAGAGCTGATAAGATTAATAGCAAAAAAAGATGGTGCCAAAAGCTTAACGAGTCCAGAAAAGTGGTGGTTGCATCTATTATCAAAAAAATATCGGGGTAAGGTTACAAACCTCAGTGAATTGTTGAACCGTGTAGATACTATTCCTAGTTCTCTTGTTTTGGCTCAAGCGATTACAGAGTCGGGGTGGGGGACTTCCAGATTTGCACGACAGGGTAATAGTTTGTATGGCCAACATCTTGCTCAATCCAGTACGAAACCACATATTAAGTCCCTTTCTGGTGGTGTAAAAGTAGCATCGTTTGATTCAGTGTACCAAGCAACAGCTAGTTATGTAAATAACCTGAACAGTCACAGAGCTTATCAATCATTAAGAGATCTTCGCAGTAATGCTAGGAAGAATGGAATATTGCCAGATGGAGCCGAAATGGCTGAAGGTTTGTTGTCCTATTCTGAAATAGGTGAGCGTTATGTAAAGGATCTGCAGTTTTTAATAAAAAAATACAAGCTAGAGGAGTTTGATTTAGCAACCCTTGATAGTAACCATCGTGGTGTGATAATGCACTTTTCTGAATAATCGTTTTTCTTGTTGTACGATAATCCTCAAATTATCTCTCAATCTACATATAGATTGGGAGGTAGAAATATTTAATTTTAAGCAGGTATTTTGAGTAAACTTGATTTTCTACTTATACTAATGGTCAATGTTGCCTGGGGGTTCAATTTCATTGCAGGCAAATATGGAGCTGACTATTTTAATCCTCTTTTTTTCACCAGTCTTCGTTTCTTTATCTTATTGCTTCTAATGTTACCATGGCTTAAGCCGGAAAAAGGACAGATGAAGCCTCTACTCACCGTTGCTTTTTTAATGGGAGTGTTACACTTTGGTATGATCTTTCTTGGTATACATGCTAGTGGTAATATTGGTTCTGTTGCAATTGCAACACAGCTCTATGTGCCTTTCTCAGCGGTGTTGGCTTTCACATTTTTAAAGGAAAGAATGTCTCGCCTTAATATCGTAGCCATTTGTCTGGCAATGGGCGGAGTTCTTGTTATCGGTTTTGATCCGATCGTATTCAACCACTTAACTAGCTTGTTTTGGATACTTGGCGCATCCCTTGCTCTAGCAGCTGCAACTATAGTGATGAGGCAATGTCCGGGGCTTGGTGTCTTTCGCTTACAGGCATGGATTGCTCTTGTTGCTGCACCATCGCTTCTCGTGTTATCCTTACTGTTTGAAACTGATCATTTACAAATATTTACACACTCGGAGTTGTTTGATTTTTGGTCACCTGCATATTCTGCTGTTGGTGCATCCATAGCAGGTCATGGTGTTGTTTATTACCTGTTGGGAAGGTATCCGGTGTCAACAGTGACACCTATGCTGTTACTGGCACCTGTGTTTGCAACAGTTTTCGGTCTATTGATTTTTGGAGATAGTATTGGTGTAAAGTTGCTAATCGGTGGAGTTATGACTCTTATAGGAACATTGCTCGTCACTATAAGCGGTAAACTATCTCGTCAGAAATTAGATAAAAAATAAAATCTGAACAGGTATTAGCAAAGTACAGAATTGTTGTACTTTTTGATAACAAAGAAATTTTTAATTGCTAAAAAACCAGGGCCATTATCTCCACCAACCATTTTGAGAATAGCTTTGTCATTCTGGCGAGGAAAGGCTTTGTTCTTTGGTCGAACTACGCCAAGTTCTTGCCATTCGGCAATGGTCTTTGTCTCTTCCTTGTATTGTGCAACACCTTGAGGGATAATAACTTCGTAGCCCCAAGTCTTGCCTGTTTGCCATTTATTGTTGCTCAATAAGCTAGCTGCCGTTGCAAGGGCATCAGGTACAGATGTCCAGATGTCACTTCCCGGTACACCATCTAGGTCAACAGAATAAGCTTTATAGCTGGTTGGAATAAATTGTGTGTGGCCCATGGCACCAGCCCAGCTTCCCATTAATTGATCAGGCTTCACCTCGCCGCTGTCTACCATCTTTAATATGGCAATCAGTTGGTTTGTGGCAAATTTTTTCCTCTTTTTATCCTGATAGGCAAGTGTTGCCAGTGCTCTTGGTACATAATGAAGCCTGTTCGTTTTTGAGAGCACTGCGCCATAGTTCGACTCCATTGACCAAATAGCTAAAATTATTGATCTTTCAACCCCAAACTGTTGTTCAATTTTGGTGAGTGTTTCCTTGTGTTCAGCACCTTTTTTTTGGCCGATACTGGCTGCCTGAGCTGTAACCCTCGCATCGAGGTAGTCCCATATTTCTGTGGTAAATTCAGGTTGATAATTTGCTTTTTTTATGACCTTGGGGTCAGGAGAAGTAACATTATTAAATGTAGCGTCAAAGGCCTTTCTGCTAACTCCATTTTCAGCTGCTATTTGATAAAACCCTTCCAGCCATTTTTGAAAACCCGCATCAGCAACTGATGCTGTAGGTATAAAACAAAGTAATAGTACTAATAATGTTTTAGTTGTCACAGTTTTAATAGGCATAATGAAAGCAGGACACGTATTTGAATTATATGGGGTTGTTTTTCTTTAATCCTATTCGCTTATCAAGTAGAAAACAACTTGAACAGATTGGGAAAAACTCATAGTACCAGGTTCGAATGCACTACCTGCTTCTGGCATCATCGCTGCATCAGCCATGCGATACATCATTTTATCTCTTGTTGGCATGGGTTGATCAGCATAAGCATTTATTGAGTATACTGGGCCAACTTTTTGTGGAAGCTCAGCAACAAGCATTTTTGCACGCATTTTGGCATCAGTAACAGCCTTTTGCATGGCCTGCGCTTTGAGTTCATTTTCCTTTGAAGAGGAAAGTTGACTATTGTTGATGCGAGCAACGTTTGCATCAAGGATGGCTTTGATGAGTTCGTCGTATTTGGAGAGATCCCTCAGGGTGAGTTCAATTCTTCTAGAAATCTCTGTGCCTGTATAGATTTGTTGGCTGTTTTTCCAGTTATATTTTGGAGTGAGAGACAGTGCAGCTGAATTGATATCTTCTTTTGTAAGACCAATAGATTGAGCACTACTAATAAGCTTTTTTGATCTAGTTTCAACTATGTTTCTTGCTTCTTTTACGTCTCTACTTATTTCAATTATTTCAAGTGAGAGCTTTAAGGTGTCCGGAGTTGTTTTTACTTCATGTTTGCCATTAACAGCAATATGTGGCGCTTTAGGTAGTGAATCTGCGTGGGCGGTAGAAAAGAGTAATAGGGTAAATAGGATAACTAAAATGCGCATGTTATTACCTCGGCGTTTGAGTTTATATAAACAATCAGCTACCTCAAATGTTCACTAAATATTTGGGTTACTTATCATACCTAAATAGTATAAGCGCATTTACAGAAAGCACTACAAATTTTGTCAGAAAGAGTAAGAAAAACTAAAAGGGAAGCGGGGAAAGGACAAGCTGTTATTCCGGGACGAAAGGATGTCGTCCCGGAATAACACAAATTAACGGTAATATAGACTTGGGCTGCCCATGGTCAGAAGTGATTTATGAAGATTTCTTCTGAACTCTCGGCGATCCCATATACCTTGGATGTGACCACGTCTAAGAGCATTTCGTGCTGAGTGGTAATCAGGCGGAATATCGATACCTGTTGTTTCACGAATTACTCGAGGGCCAGCAAAACCTACTCGGCTTGAACGAATAGCAAACTGATATGGTGAACAGCCCAAGAAAGATGCGACAGGGCCAGCATAAGAGTTGTTATCGTAAACAACGATATAAAGGCCACCAGAGTCAATATACTCACGTACTGCCATGGTACATTTAGGCATCTGAACAACGCCAAGTGCACCTTCCTGGATTCGGATGCCACCAGTTGTATGTACATATGCAAGTAGTGGACGTTTCTTTCGTTTGGCAAGTGCACATGCTTGAGCGAATTTTTCACCCTCAGCAGAGCCGAAAGTGCCATTTCTAAAATCTGAATAAAGCATGCAGACAATCATGTGGATACCATTTACTTGAGCAGTAAATGTCATGTTACCTGCTTTTTGCTTTGTCTTCTTCTTCGCTGCTTCAAGGCGATCTGAGTAACCCTTATAGTTCAGTGGGTTGACGTAAGGAGTATTCTACAACTTGATCGAGAACACGCTTTTCATCAAAGTCATAATCAAAACAGGAATTGTGAAATCCTGGAGCAGCCTCCACACGCTTTTGACGACCTGTAGATTGAATGGTGCAGTTTCTGGTTCCGAAGTGAACACGCTCGCCATGCTTTGAGCAGACTAGCTGTACTTCCAGGTGGTTGTAATCACGTAAACACTGTTCAATTAAAACGCCACCATCGCCAAATTGTCGCTTTGCGTAATTTTGTAGTTGGCGATAAATTCGGCGAAACTGTTCGATTTCGGTAACTTCCTCAATACCCATACCGCCACCACCTGCTGCGGCTTTAACAAGAATAGACGGATCGGAAATACCCTCGGCCAACTGATCCTCAAGAAGCTTATGTGCTATTTCCTCAGCTTCCATTTCGTTGTAAATGGGAGCATCGGTTCCTGGGATTGTTGGAATACCGAGTTGGTTCGCAACCTTCTTGGTAATATTTTAATGTTTCAATTATTACAGGTGCACCTTGGTTTAAAGTGATTGATCTCGATAAAAAGAAGATAGATTATTTTAATAGCTCACTCTTGTTAACTCCATCAGGTGAGTTTGCTGGTTCTTATTTCAAAAGTCATCTGGTTCCATTTGGTGAATATGTTCCGTTTAAAGAATTTTTTCCATTTATCGAGCCACTTGTTGAAGCAGCAGGAGACTTTACTGCGGGAGATGTTGAAAATCCATTGGTCTATAAAAACGCAAAGGCTGGAGTCTTGATCTGCTTTGAATCAATTTTCCCTGATATAGGACGTAAGTGGTCAATGGAAGGCGCAAATTATTTGGTGAATCTGACCAATGATGCTTGGTACGGGATAAGTAGTGCACCTCATCATAGTCTGGCTATGAGTATCTTCAGGGCTGTTGAAACAAGGAAAAATCTGGTTCGTTCTGCAAATACTGGCATCTCTGGAATTATCAACCCGCTTGGGCAGATGGTTGAAAGATCACCGTTATTTGAACCTTGGGCAGTTGCAAGTACAATAAAATTGTTTGAAGGACAGACATTTTTTGTTCGGTTTGGTTATCTTTTTGGTCCTTTCTGTTTTCTGATTTGTCTTGGACTTTTTTTAAGACTGAGAAAGAAAATTTGATAAAAAGTGATGGCACTTCTTGAGATAGTTATTACCTTTCTCGGCAATAATCTACTAAAAATATATAAGATAAAATTTCATTTTAAATAAAGTTGTAAAACTAGGTTGTAAAAATGGCAATTGATACTGGAGCTGCAGTTTCTAAACAAAAAATAAGCAACTTTAAAGGCAGACTTTTAGCCTTGAAGGAGCATCTTTGACTTACCTCGCCTTGAAGAAAAACTAGAAGAGTTGGAGCGAGCAACTCTTGCACCTGATTTTTGGAATGACGCTGAGAATGCTCAAAAAATCCAAAAAGAACACGGGCAAATTCAGGACACTATTAAAAATTGGCAGACCAAATGGGATGATCTTGAGGAAACAGAGATGCTCCTTGAAATGGCTGCTGAGGAAGGTGATCGTGAAATAGAGCAGGAGATTGCTGTAAAACTTGACGAGTTTAATGAACTCCTTGCTGTTACTGAACTTGAGTGCATGTTTTCCGGTGAGCATGATACCAATAATGCTATTATTTCCATTCATGCTGGCGCTGGTGGAACTGAGGCGCAGGATTGGGTTGACATGATGCTTCGCATGTATCTGCGTTGGGCGGAGATACATGGTTTTAAAACAGAGATACTTGATTATTTACCGGGTGATGAAGCTGGAGTAAAGAGTGTTACTGTTTTGATTATCTTGATAGTGGTGCTGATAAAATTGTAATAGACATGGCTGAAGTTAACTATATCAGTTCGGCTGGGCTTCGAAGTGTTCTTATGGCTGTAAAAAAGATTAAGGGAATTGAAGGCGGTTCAATTTCTTTTTGTGCATTACAGGGGATGGTCGCTGAAATATTTTCAGTCTCAGGTTTTGAGAGTATGGTTAATCTCTATGATAGTGTTGAAAGTGCAACTGCCTAGGGAGATTTTTTAGGTGGAGTACATTTTCCTGACTCTATCTTATCCTTTTTTTCATGTGCGGAAGAACAACTTGAACAGGTTGTGCCACCACTTTTGTGGCACATGCCGGTAAGTTTATGCTTGCCGGTTCGCTGTCTTTTTTTTGCAAAATTTATAATCCCTGCTGCACAGAGCATAATCAAAAATGTGAGTAACAGAAGCGGGATATAAGTTGTCATAATTGTCTCATTATTAAAGCTGGTAATTGCTATCCGCCAAAATCATCAAAATGAATGTTTTCTGGCTCCACACCAAGGTTTTCTAACATCCCAAGTACTGAGTCATTCATCATAGGTGGCCCACAGAGATAGTAATTGATGTCTTCTGGCGCTGGGTGGTCTTTTAAGTATTTTTCACAGAGAATAGTGTGTACATAGCCACTCGGTCCAGTCCAGTTATCCTCAGGCTGTGGGTCTGATAAAATAAGGTGGTAATCAAAATTATCATTTTCTTCAGCTAGTTGTCTCAGTTCACGTTGATAGAATACCTCTCTTAAGCTTCTGCCACCGTACCAGAAAGAAACTTTACGCTTTGTATGTACTGATTTAAACAGATCAAAAATGTGGCTACGGAGTGGAGCCATACCTGCGCCACCTCCAATAAGTATGATTTCTGAGTCACTGTCGTCCATAAAGAATTCACCAAAAGGGCCACTGATTACAACATCATCACCGTCTTTTAAGTTGAATACATAGGAGGATGCCTTGCCAGGAGGGGCCGCTTCTTGACCTGGAGGCGGGCTCGCTATACGCACATTGAGTTTGATGACTCCTTTCTCACCTGGATAGTTGGCCATGGAGTATGCACGTGTGACAGGAACGTGCACATGCGAGCGGTAATTAAACATTTTAAACTTTGTCCAATCTGAGAGAAAGCGTTCATCAATTTCAAAGTTTTTATATAAAAGCTCATGGGGTGGAACTTCAATCTGAATATAACCGCCGGCTTTAAAATCTACATTTTGACCAGCTGGTAACTCAAGGACTAGTTCTTTGATAAAGGTTGCAACATTTTTGTTGGATGCCACCTTACAATCCCACTTTTTGGCATCAAGCATTTCTGGGGGTACTTCAACTTTCATTGATCGCTTACAAGAAAACCGTTGCGCATATACCAGCCTCCGTTTGTTGTGAGTTGTAAGATTTCAATGCCAAACAGGCTTCCAGAGCCGAACAACTCACGTACAAATGCTACAGACATTAGGATGAAACCATAGCCAAGCCCGTTACCAAGACCATCGAGAAAGCTTGGGATCGGTGGGTTGCTCATGGCATATCCTTCAGCTCGTCCCATGACAATGCAGTTGGTAATAATTAGCCCAACATAGATGGAAAGTTGTTTCGCCAGATCAAAATAGAATGCCTTTAAAAACTGATCGACCAGTATAACGAGAGTTGCAATAACTGTAATTTGAATACCGATGCGTACACTGTTTGGGATCTGGTAGCGCACAATTGAAATAGTCAAACTAGAAAATGCAACAACGATGGTCACGCAGATGGACATGACAAATGCGGTAGACATCTGTCCTGTTACCGCAAGTGCCGAACAGATTCCGAGCACCAGTAGTGCTATCGGGTTTCTTTTAAATATCGAGCGAACAAGAAGCTCTTTATTACTTTCTGCCATATTTCTATTCCTGTTATAGTAAGAAAGTTAGCTTTTAAGGTTTTCTTTCATCATTCTGTCAAGATAGGGTTTGAAGCCATTATCGCCAAACCAGAACTGTAGTAAATCTCCAACACCATCAGAGGTAAGTGTAGCACCTGAAATCCCATCTATTTCATGCTGGATGTTTTTGCTGTTCTCAGAGGCCTTACCCTTTACCACGGTGATTTTTGTTTGGTCTGCTGGATCATATATTTTTTTACCCACCCAACCTTCTTGCCAGTTTTTATTATCTATCTCACCACCTAACCCTGGCGTTTCACCGTGTTGATAAAAAGAGACACCACTGATTGTGTTGAAATCAGCACTGATTGCTACATAGGCGAACATGGTGGACCATAAACCTTTTCCCCTGACAGGAAGAACGATTTGATTCAGCTTACCATTTTCCTCAACGAGATAAACAAGTGATATGTTCTCAACCCGTCGGAGTTTAGCGATATCTGTTTCAGAGTTTAAGGTGCGGCTCTGTTCTGGATCTAAGCTGGCTTCAATCTGTTTGTAATTGTCAGGGCTTAGTGTCTCTTCTGGAATATATTGACCAGACTTTAAATCCACCAATTTTGGGGTGATGGAGTTAAACATATCCTTAACTGTCTTACCTTCTGCGTAGAGTCCAGCAGCGTAGAGAATGTTCTTCTTCTGGTCAAGCAGCCTATTTTCCTCTTGAAGAGGGCGAAGACCAACAGCCGCTGCAGCAACAAGTGCCGAACAGACAAAGGCAAGAATAAGAACTGAATAAAAAGGTTTGAGTTTTGTAATATCAGCCATGGCGCAACATCCTTCTTTTTATATTGGCCTGTACGACAAAGTAGTCAAACAGCGGTGCAAAGACATTGCCGAGTAGAATTGCTAGCATTGCCCCTTCAGCGTAGGCTGGATTCTGTACTCTGATAAGTATGACTAAAACACCAATGAAAATTCCATACATCCATTGACCGGCAGGTGTATGTGCCGCGGATACTGGATCTGTTGCCATGAAGACAAGGCCAAAGGCAAAACCACCAACTACGAGGTGCCAGTGAGGTGGCATACCATACATTGGGTTGGTCTCACTGCCAATTAGCCAGAATATTGAAGAACAGAGCACAGCGCCTAAGGTCATGGAGAGCATGATGCGCCATGATGCAATTCTTGTAACGAGTAATATGATGGCTCCAATCAGACAGGCTAGAGCAGATGTTTCACCAATACAACCTGGGATGGTGCCGATAAAGGCGTCTAACCAACTGCTACCAACGATATCCATTGATGCACCAGGAGCACCTGCAGCTAATCCGGCAAGTGGGGTCGCACTACTAATACTGTCTACAGGAATCCATACCTGGTCACCTGTTATCTGAGCTGGGTACGCAAAGAAGATAAAGGCACGTGAAACTAAAGCAGGGTTCATAAAATTTCGACCTACCCCACCAAAAACTTCTTTTGCAAAGACAACTCCAAAGCTGATCCCAGTTGCCACCTGCCACAGTGGAATTGCAGGAGGTAGAATGAGTGTAAAGAGAAGGCTTGTAACTAGAAAGGCTTCAGAGAACTCATGGCCACGAGTTATATTGAAAACGCCTTCCCAGAATGATCCAACAACAAGGGTTGTAATGTAAATCGGCAGAAAATAGAGTAGGCCATGAAATATGTTTGAGACAATACTGTTTGAATCAGCTCCGATAAGAGAGAGTAAATCGCCTCGCCAGCCAGCAGCTGAATCCATGCCTAAACTTTCTAAAGCAAGATTTGCCTGATATCCAGTGTTCCATAATCCCATGATAACACAAGGAATAAGGGCAATTATTACGGTTGTCATGATTCGTTTAAAATCTATTGAATCACGAACGTGGGGTGCTGAGCCCGCTGTTAGGCTACTGCCAAAGAGAAAAGAGTCAAAGGCTTCATAGAGAGGATACCAAAGATGGAACTTTCCTCCCTTTTCAAAATGATGGCCAGCGTCCTTAAATATTTTATTGAGTGATTTCATTATGTTTTATATAGTTATAAAAACTCACGTTAATCGCCAAGTTCAATTGCAGTCAAAACATCTCTTAAGGTGGTACCAAACTCATTTTTTCCCGGGCAAACAAAGCCGCATAGGCCGAGATCTTCTTCTATTATTTCAAGTGCGCCAAGCTGTTTCGCTTTTTCCGTGTTGCATGTTTCAAGGCTTTTCAACAGTGAGGTGGCGATGATATCCATCGGCATTACCTCGTCATAAACACCGAGTGGGTAAATTGCACGTTTACCACCCCACAGGGCACTGTTAAGTGAAAATGTTTGATTCTTGAATAAACTAGATAAAAATATTGGTCTAAAAGAAAATCTCTTCTTGCCAGGAATTGCCCAGTTAAAAAAAGAGCGGCCATCAGAGTCCTCAATGATTGAGACCTGATTGTCGTAACGCGCAAGGTATGAATAATTACCCGTAACTTTTCTACCGTTTAGAACAGAGCCTGAGATAATTCGATTATCGTTGGTTGTGGTTTCACCCTCACATAAATCAGTAAGTGAGGCTCCTACTCGTGTTTTGACTAACCTAGGTTTTGTAGCAATCGGGCCAGCAAGAGATATAATACGTTCTGTCATAAGTTGGCCTGTAAGGAACAGGTGACCTATTGCTGAGATATCCTGATAGCCAATATGCCAAACAGTCTTATTTTCATGAACTGGATCAATAAAGTGGATATGTGTTGATGCTAACCCTGATGGGTGAGGGCCAGTGAAACGGTAATAATTTAACCCAGCAAGCTCTTCCTCTGGTAAGAGGTTTTGATTCCTCGTGCAGTAATGTATTGGACAATTAAATAGTCTGCTGAGTAATTGTAAGCCAGCTTGATAAAATTCAGCCTGCTCTTTGATGATTACTTCAGGTGCTGGTGCTAGAGGGTTACTGTCAGTTGCGGCAATGAAAACCGATTGTGGCTCCGATGATATTGATGGAACTTTACCAAAAGGTCGAGTACGAAAACTTGTCCATAAACCAGACTCAATTAGTAGCTCTTTTACTTCTTGAGCCGTTGATTTTTCAGTCCCAAGTTTGTTACCACTGAGAAAGGTTTTGGATTTATTGCCTTGAAGGCTGATGACCAGTGATTCAAATTTACGTTTAGCTCCACGATTGATTGCTGTAACATTTCCACAACCCGGAGATGTGAATTTGACTCCTGGGTTTTTTTTGTCACAAAAAAGTAGTTGGCCTGCCACGACAGGATCACCAACTTTAACTTCCATTGTCGGTTTCATACCAACAAAGTCATCACCGATAATAGCTACTGTTTTAATATCATTTCCCTGATGAATGGTTTGCTCAGGGGCACCGCTTATAGGAAGATCAAGCCCCTTTTTCAGTCGGAATGTTTTCATAGAGGTGGTTTACCTTACAAGTCTGTTTTGGTTTGTGTTTATAAATAAACCTGACTAAAGGTTTTTTACCAGTTGGACTGGTATTGAAGTTTTATATAGTTCAAAAAATATCAACAGAGTTGACTCTATTGTACTCATATTCTGAAGAATAATAAAAACTTAATATTCATCAAAAGTAAGAGTTTATAAAACTTAATGATTACAATACGTCACTGTAGCAAAGAAAGAGAATGATTATCAACCTTAAATGCTAAAATAATAACAAAAAATGGTAAAGATTGTCTTTCTTTTTGAAAAAAGTATGGTTCGGATATATCTCATAGTGTAGTCTTTGCAGGATTATAAATTGTAAATAGACTTTTCCCATAGATACAGGCAAGAAAACAGGCAGGTGTCAGATGAAGATTTTAATAGCAGAAGATGAGTTCACCACAAGAATGATGGTGCAGGTAAGCCTTGAGAATTGGGGCTATGATGTTTTGGATGCCAGTGATGGTAAAGAGGCTCTTTCTATTTTTGAAAGAGGTGAAAAACCAAGAATTGTTATTCTTGACTGGGAGATGCCAGAGGTTGATGGTCTTGAAGTGTGTCAGAGTATGAAAGAGCAAAACCCTGAAGACCCTCCATATATTATTCTTTTAACAGGAAGAGATAGCGAAAAGGATATTTTGCAAGGCTTTGATGCTGGTGCCGATGATTATATAACAAAACCATTTAGTGGCGATGAACTGCGAGCAAGGGTAAGAGTTGCCAAGCGATTAGTACGCACGCAGGATATGTTAAAAGAATCTGTTGGCGAATTGAAAACAGCTCTTGATCAGGTTGAAGCTTTGCAAGGCAGTATTGTTGTCTGTGAAAAGTGTAATAAAGTAGAAAATATGGATGATGGCAACTGGGTTGAATTGTCTGAATTCTTAGAGTCCGATGAAGATGGTCGTTGCATGAAGGTGGTATGCCCTGAGTGTGAGTAAAATGAATCAACAAGGATCTGTTGGTTATGTCACATCTTTGTCTGTTTGATTCTTTTAATCTGAATTATCAATAAACTAGGGCTTCTTTTTGTTTTAAATCACCCTGGGGCTATAACAGAGAGCTTTTTACTCCTAAAAGACATATGAAAACTTTGTTTGTGCTGTTAAACCCTAGATTGCTTGTTTGAGTACTGTGTTGCAGTACTCTCTCTCTATGTCTCCTTGAGTATAATCATAGCGAAACATTAAGCTGTACTAATGAGTTGTTGAGATAGTTTAAGGTATTATTTTGAAAAACTATAATGGATTAAGCGGTCTTTTAAAAAGGTTTTCATATAAATATGACCGTGGTGAAGTAGTAAACAAAGATCATCACATCAGTTTGTATTGGTGGAATGGGCAGGTTAATTTAGGTGATGTAGTTAACAGGTTCATTGTTGATAGTCTTTCTGGTAAAGAATCGGTGTGGTCGTCTAATAAATCAAACCAAGAGCATTATTTAGTCATTGGATCAGTTTTACAGAGTTGTAATGACAATGCTATTGTTTGGGGTAGTGGAATTATCTCTGATCGAAAAACACCCCTGTTTAAACCTAAAAAAGTTCATGCAGTTAGAGGGCCAAAGACTCGAGAGGTCTTGTTAGCAAGAGGAATTGATTGCCCAGAGGTTTATGGTGATCCTGCTTTGGTGTTGCCTCAACTGATCCAGCCAACATCCAGAAAAAAGAAATATAAATTGGGTATTGTTCCTCATTATAAAAATAAAGATCATGAATTTTTAAAACAAGAGATACCTAGTGACATTAAGGTAATTGATATTGAAACAGATGATATCCAAAAGTTTATTGATGATATATCATTATGTGAGCTGATAGTTTCTAGCTCATTGCATGGAATTATTATTTCTGATGCCTATGGTATTCCTGCTCATCATATTTCTTTTGATAGTTCTGTGGAGGGAGGGGATTTTAAATTTTATGACTATTATTTATCCGTTGGGCGTGATTGTCACCCACCTATATTAATTTCAAAAACAACTGAATTTGAAGAACTGTATAGGTTGCCTCATTCATATTCTATTGAGATAGATATAAAGCCACTGATGCAAAATTGTCCTTTTGTTTAGAGAATGAAATGATGATGTTTTGATTTAGTACAATTCCCTAGTAAGGATGTTTGAACTTAAAATCTTGGTATTGTTCGTACAATCTGAATAATTCTATATAAAGTTTGTTCCAAAGAGTAATTCCTGTCTTATCTTTTCTTTTGTTACCTATTTCGGACGGGATGTCAGCGCGTTTTACCAGGTCAGGATTTATTGTATATGTAGAAATTCCATGTTTGTAAGGCTTCTCCATATAATTGTCGACTGGTTCAATAAATTCACCTACGTTATTTATGAATTGAAAAGCTGCCTTGGGAGTAATTATATACCCCATAATGCCGCAAGCTTTCTTTTTGTAACGAACAATGTTTATTGTTGGATTTATACTTTCAATATTAACAAAAGCTTTTTTGTTTGTTGCTGCCAGTTTCAGGAAGTTGTACTTTTGAGCTAGGTCATCAAATAAATGAATGTTGCTGTGGAAGTCCGGTAGTAAATCACAGTTGTCTTCTAACACAAGAATAGGTGTTTTCAGCTCTAAACATTTCTCCCAGGCCCGATGATGACTTGCAAAGCAGGCTACTTCATTTTCAAGTAACTTGTAGCCGAATCTTCTGCGGCTAAGAATATTGTTTCGTCTTTCTGAATATAAAAAATTTGGGTGTGATGAATCAATAGCCTCGATAAATTCAAAGTTGATTTTTGCATCATCTAAAGCCTTTTCTATTCGCTCTCGTCTTTCAATAGAGCGCTTAAGGTTTATTACATATGTTTTCATTGCTTTGACGTTACCTTTGTCCTGATGATAATGAGGGTTGTTGCTCAGAAACGGTTGAATTGGTGTCTTATCTAGTGTGTTATATATCTGTTGAAGGTTTCTGTGGTCCTAGTTTCTCCTTACTTAAACTCATTAAGTCAAACGAGCAAAAATATAGTCACGTACTATAGTATCAATTTTAATGTTGTTCCAACAGGTCAATCTGTACTAGCTGATCCTCTGGCAAATCTGGGTTTAGCAGGAAAGCTAAGTAATTAACCATAACAAAAAATAACAATGATTCTTCTGAACGAAATGATACCGCCGTTAATGCAGCCAATAAAAAAACACAAGGTGGTGTAAAGGCGATAAGAAAGAAAGCTCGATCGGTTTTATTTGTTTTTAGAGCAGTCCCAAAAGGATAAAGAACAAATGCAAGTAATAGTAATAAGCCTAATATACCAAACTTTGCAAGTCTATCTAAATAAGAGTTGTGAAAATGTCCGAACCTTGTTTTAGCCTTGTAAACCCCTATGTTTGATAAGTTCTCAAGGTTCTCTTTGTATGGAACTTTCATTCCCATAAAGTTATCTCTTGCGATAGTGTACATAGCATTTTTGTATAAATGTAGTCTTGCACCTGTTGATGAGTCGTAATAGTTTTGTTGTTGATACGATATGTATTCATTTTGAACTGAGTCTGAGCGTGTTTTTAAGGTCTTGTAGCCAGCAGGAAGCATGATGCAGGTAGAAACAATGCCTATTATTAATATTGGAAAGCCTAAGTTTTTTCTCAGGAGCTTAAAGCCTAAAAAGGATATTGCTAAAAAACCTCCTAAAAAAGCGATCCAAGGACCACGAGATCCTGTGTAAATTAAAGTTAATAAGCTTGCGATAAATAGAATTGTTAATCCAGCTTGATATTTTGGGTTTGGCTCGCTAATTATAAAGATAAATAACAATAAAGATAATGTTGCACAAATAGTAGCGTAGTGAACCGGATTAGTGATATGCCCCTCAACTCTTGTTGTTCCAATGAAATGGTGTGAGTAAAAGCCTTGTATAAAAAGAAGAACGATAGACACTATAACAAGAACTTTTATTAATTTTTTATTAATGATCTTTGTAGGTACTGTAAAAATAAAAAAAGCAACATATATCAAAGTTCGTAGTTCACCAGACTTGTAAGTGTTTGCGCCCCATATTTCTAAATATATTCCGAACAGTAAATAGCAGAGGAAGATAGTTTTATATCGGTTCCACTTGATGTGGGTGCGGTAAAAGGTAATGGTGGTGAGAAAAGAAATAAAGCAACATGCGACAGTGATATCCATTCCATGTTTTAGAGGTAGTAAAAGGACGAATACTGAGAATAACGGAGATAATACAAGGTAAGGTAGCAATTTGTTAAAATGAGTTGTGTGGGTCATCGTTTTTCGTAGTGATTAGGGTAACAAGTTGATTCAGTTTCTTTAATAATTTGTGCAAAAAAGTAGAGTGGAAGTTTAGCGCTTGTTAAACGTTAGGTATACATCGGATGATGTCTTTTTTGTTAAAACCAAAGTTCACTAAGTCATTAATGAAAATGTTGAGTTGTTTGTCAAAGAGCTTATTAAAATGGTCGTTTGACTTGATCTCTTTTACCCTAGTGTCCACCCAGTGTATATTCTGACCTTCATCGATAAGTACATCAACGGGACGCATATCTCGGAAAAATAAATTATGGTGACGCATTTTCCACATATCGCTAAATACCTTATTTAATACATTTTTCAGTTTAGTAGTAGTAGTTTTATTTGCATAAAATTTAAGAGCTGTTGTGTTAGGGAGATGTTGCTGAACAAGTAGGCATCTATATGAGTTAGTGACACTCAAAGGAAAACCTATACCATATATTTCTGGTACTGATAAACCGATGTCGGCTAGTAATTTATTTCCGTTCAATTCTTTCGCAGCAGATGTAAGCCATAGATACTTATCTATGTTTTCTGTAAATATTTTTATAGAGGATTGGTGTTGTTTTGTTTTAAAAAGCTTGAATAAGCTTTTGCCGTGTTCTTCTGTGTAAAAGTGGGAGGTGTTTCCGCTTTTGATCACTTCACTGAGAGTAAGTGTTAATTCGTTGGAAGAAAATCTCTTGCCCCTCCAAAAGTATAAATGTTTCTTGTTGTCTATCTCAAGGGAGATTATTTGCAAAGTCATTTGAATTTGAATAAACAAAATGAAAAATGAAAAAAAGCCTGTGAGATACTAACGCTCACAGGCTTTTTTGTCACTATAAATACATCTTTTCTGTGCTAAAGTTAAAAAGAATAGAGTTATTCCTCATACCCCTTGCCGTTGCATGTCGGGCATGTTTGGTCAGGAGTGCATTGAACATCGTCTTGCATATCGTCGCTGCTGCCTCTCCATTCTGAATTAGCTTCACAAACACCTTCTATTACTTTCTTGCCTTGGCATGTTGGACAAGGAGTTCTTTCTTCTGTCATGGTGCTCCTCCTGCTTTGGTTATAATCGTTTAATTAGCTGATCTTTGAGAACCAGGTTAATTGATAATGAGTATTATATGTACGAGGGCTAAACATTTCAAAGTAAATCTGCAATCAACAAAAAATGATTACAGATTTACTGAAAATAGCTAGTTTTCGATGTGCATGCCTCGTGAACAATTTTGTTACCAGTAATAAAGAGCGCGGTCACCTAATTCTTGTTCAATTTCAAGTAATCTATTGTACTTTGCTATACGGTCAGAACGAGATGCGGAACCTGTCTTGATTTGTCCGCCGTCCATAGCAACAGCAAAATCTGCAATAAATGTATCTTCTGTTTCGCCAGATCGATGGGATATCATGTAGTTCCAGCCGTTATCACGACACATTCGTACTGCGTCAATTGACTCTGTAACAGTACCGATTTGATTGAGTTTTACTAAAACCGCATTGGCACTTTTTTCTTCAATTCCACGGGCAATGTATTTGGTGTTCGTTACAAGAAGGTCGTCACCAACAATCTGAACTTTGTCACCTACAGCTGCAGTGAGTTTGCCAAAGCCTTCCCAGTCATGTTCTGCCAGAGGGTCTTCCCAGGATACGATAGGGTATTTTTCAATCCACTGTTTACACATTTCGATCATCTCTTCACGGCTCTTTTTACCTTCGCCGGACCAAGTAAGATCATACTTACTGGTGAGATCCGGAGAGAATGAAGAGGCTGCAGAGTCTAGTGCAATTGCAATGTCCTTGCCAGGTTTGTAGCCAGCTGCCTCAATTGCTTCAAGGATAATATCAACAGCACCATCATTGCTAGGAAGGTTTGGAGCAAAACCACCCTCATCACCAACGCTGGTTGCAAGGCCACGGCTCTTCAAAATTTTCTTTAGGTGATGGAACACTTCAGCGATATATCGTAAGCCTTCACGAAAGCTAGGTGCTCCAACAGGGACAGCCATAAATTCTTGAATATCAACACTGTTGTCAGCATGCTCGCCACCATTAATAATGTTCATTGCGGGTACTGGTATGCGTCGAACACCTGGTCCACCAAGGTATTGATAGAGTGGTAGGCCACTTGCCTCAGCGCCAGCACGGGCAACTGCCATGGACACACCGAGAAGTGCATTCGCACCAAGTTTTGACTTGTTTTCTGTGCCGTCCAGGTCGAGCATGAGCTTGTCAATCTTGGTTTGTTGGGTGACATCCATACCAATTAATTCAGGCGCTATGACACTATTTACGTTTTCTATGGCTTTTAATACACCTTTACCAAGATATCGGTCTGCATCATTATCTCTTAATTCGATAGCTTCGTTTTCACCTGTGCTTGCACCTGATGGTACAGAGGAAGAGCACTTGGTGCCATCGCTCAGGGTTACGAAAACGCGTACAGTTGGGTTGCCTCTTGAATCAAGAATTTCCATCGCTTCAACAGCTGAAATGGTTTTTGTCATGATGTCTCCTTATAGATTAATAGATATAAAAATTACCAAGGAAGAATAGAATTTATTTCCAATTGGTTCAATATGGTTATACGAAAAAATCAGCGTACAATGTTAACCATTAGTGGATATTGGTCAAACTTGTTTTCGTTAGATTTGTATTCAATTAATTTGTATATAACAAAAAAATGAGCTCCAGATAAGTTAAAATTCAGTGCTATTGATAAGGTTTTCTGGAAAAACAGATAGATATTGTTGACTTTGGCCTAAGTGTATAGAACATTCATGCGAATGTAAAACGTCCATTTAAGTATCTTTTGGCTTTTGAGAGAGATTTTCGGGGGATCTATGCCGTTTCAACCAATTTTTGGAAAACCGATAAAAAAACAGCTTGAGCAACGAGAAGAACAGATTCTCTCGGATTTTGCAGCTCTGAATAAAAACTCTAAAGGGCGAATGGTTGCGGAGCATGAGGATGCAGCTGATATACGGCTCCCTTTTCAACGTGACAGAGATCGAATTATTCATTCTAAAACGTTTCGCCGTTTAAAGCATAAAACTCAAGTGTTTCTTAGCCCAACTGGAGACCATTATCGAACTCGCCTAACACACGTCCTTGAAGTATCTCAAATAGCAAGAACCGTTGCTGCAGCCCTCTGTTTAAATGAACCACTTACTGAAGCTATTGCACTTGGTCATGATCTAGGCCATACACCTTTCGGGCATGCAGGGGAGGCGACACTGAATAGGCTGCACCCACGTGGATTTAGGCATTATGTGCATAGCTTACGTGTGGTTGATGTGTTGGAACATGGTGGGCGTGGGCTTAACCTTACCTTCGAAGTTAGAAATGGTATAGTCCGACACTCAAAGGGGAGTGGCGCGATTCTTCCTGAAAATGGTAGAGAGCTTGCCGTGACCCTAGAGGGACAGATTGTTCGCCTGGCTGATATTATTGCCTATGTAAACCATGATATGGATGATGCTCTGCGTGCAGGGATTTTGAAAGATGCAGACTTACCTAAAGAGATTCAAGAAATTGTGGGAGAGAGTCATTCGCAGCGTATTGGTCGTATGGTGCGTGATCTGATAGTGGAAACACTGCAGAAGTCAGACGGTAAATTACACGTGAGTGAAGAGATGCTCGAGGCAATCGGTCGTATGCGAGCGTTTTTGTATGAGAATGTTTACAGGACGCCTCGAGTTCATAAAGAGTTTGAGAAGGCTAGTCGGATCATTACTGATCTGTATGGCTACTTTATGGAAAATGGTCTTGTTCGAAGAACAGCAGATGGTTTGGTTTATGATCAAAAGGCAGAGGACTGGGCGGATGAAAAAGTCGCGCACCGTGCTGTTTGTGACCATGTCGCCGGTATGACAGATCGTTATGCACTTGCTATTTATGAATATATTTTTCTACCACAACCTTGGGGAACCAGGTGATTTCCTTTGAGGGTGTATCTCTTTTAGGGCCATATGGACAGCCATTTCTGGAAGGTTTTTCAACAAAAATAGAAAAGGGAGAAAAGGTTGCCCTTGTTGGTGCATCTGGCTCCGGTAAAAGTAGTCTGTTGCGATGTGCTGTTGGTGGAATATCAAACTGGCAGGGCAAGGTTGTTGTCGGAGGACTGGAACTTTCTGAAGCAACTATTCTCTCAATTCGTAATGACTGTGGCTATATTCCTCAGGAGCCACGTTTGCCAGATAATCTAGTTCAGGATTTTCTCGAGGAGTTCTTCTCTGGCTTTAAGCTCAATTGGAAAGGTCCTGTAAGGGATAAGGTGCTGGAGCTTTGTAAATATCTGTTGCTACCAGATGATATTTTTGAGTTAAGCTGTAGAAAACTATCTGGTGGTCAGCGTCAGCGACTTGTGATTGCAACGATAGTCGCACTTGATAAAAAAATAATTTTAGCCGATGAAATTACATCAGCGCTTGATAAAGAGTCCAAAAAAAGAGTGATTGATTTATTTTTTAATGAAAGAATCACTCTTCTGTCAGTCAGTCATGATTCTGATTGGTGTAATAGTTGTGATCGGGTAATTGATATTACCAAAAGAGAGGTGGGATATGAGTGATGCTCATGAAATACATCTTGTAAACTTAATTCTCTTTATGATGCTCTTCTTTGTACCGGTTGCCATTCTTTTAAAACGAAGAATCCCTTATGCAAAAGATCTGTTGATCAGTGTTGTGCGCATGGTTGTGCAGCTGGTTTTTATGGGCTTGTATTTACAGGTGTTGTTTGAAAAAAATAGTCTGCTGCTGACCAGTGCTTGGCTCTTTATGATGGTGGTGGTGGCAAATATAACTATTCTGCAGCGAGCAGGTTTAAAAAGACGGTTTTTGTTTGCCTCAACCGGAGTTGGGTTGTTGGTTTCGACTTTTGTTGTGACGCTTGGCTTGCTCTTCGTTGTTGATGCAACTCCTTGGTATGATGCACGCTACCTTATACCAATGGTTGGTATGGTGCTTGGCAATTCGTTGCAGGGAAATGTTATTGCGCTGGAGAGGTTTTATTCGGCTCTGCAAAACGAGCGAGATATTTATGAGATGAGTCTGTTTAATGGCGCATCACGTTTTAAGGCTCTTGCGCCTTTTATAAATCAGTCACTATCATCAGCAATATCACCATCTATTGGTGGTATGATGACAATGGGTCTTGTCTCTTTGCCGGGGATGATGACGGGGCAAATCTTAGGTGGAACGATGCCGATTGAAGCAATCAAATATCAATTGGTTATTATGGCAGCTATCTTTTTAACCCTGTTTCTTTCGGTTCTTTTCAATCTTCTTGTGACCCCTTTCGTTACTCTTACACCATTTGGTATGCTTCGTGAGGAAGTGTTTAGAAGATAGCATTTTATCAAAATACGTCAAGTTGCGTGGCTTTTATCTTGCTCGAATCGAAGCAAGTGGAGTATGCTGTGAAATTGCTTTATTGTAATATCTCGCAGTTAATTGTGGGATGCAGACACTGTTTCGCATCTCGTATCTATATATCTAGTATTGAGTAAGAGAAAAATGGCACAAGATAATTTGTTGAGTAAAGGGTATGAGTTTTCATCAGTAGAAGAAAAGTGGCTTTCCAGATATCTCGAAGAGAATGTATTCGAGGCCACAATGGAGGAAGGAAAGGATTCATTTTCTATTGTGATTCCACCTCCTAATGTTACTGGTGTTTTACATGTGGGTCATGCCTTAAACAATACTTTGCAGGATATCCTTGTTCGTTATCATCGAATGGATGGCGATAATACTGTTTGGATTCCAGGTACAGATCATGCCGGAATTGCAACACAGAATGTTGTTGAACGCCAACTTGCCACAGAAGGTAAAGGCCGCCATGATCTTGGTCGCGATGCGTTCATTGAAAAAGTATGGGACTGGCGAAAAGATAAGGGTGGCACTATCGTCAACCAGCTTAAAAAGCTGGGCTCTTCCTGTGACTGGGGGCGTGAACGCTTTACCATGGATGAGGGCTTGTCCAAGGCTGTCCGTGAAGTGTTTGTTCGTCTCTACAAGGAAGATCTCATCTATAAAGGCGACTATATTGTTAACTGGTGCCCTCGTTGTCATACGGCTCTTGCTGATGATGAAGTAGAGCATGAGGATACAAAGGGTAAACTTTATCATCTTCGCTATCCATTTGCTGATGGCTCAGGCCATGTTGTGGTTGCGACGACACGTCCAGAAACTATGCTTGGTGATACCGCAGTTGCTGTTCACCCAGATGATGAAAGATATGCCCATCTTGCAGATATTGGTATTGAACTCCCTCTTGCTGGCAGAACAATTCCGGTTGTTTTTGATCATCATGTACAAAAAGATTTTGGTACAGGTGCATTGAAAGTTACACCATCCCATGACCGTGATGACTATGAAATTGGTCGTCGTCATGATCTTGAGTTGTGCAAGGTGATGGATGATAAAGGTGTAATGAATGACAAGGCTGGTAAGTACGAAGGGCTAGATCGTTTTGAGTGCCGAAAGCAAATTGTAGCAGACCTTAAAGAGCAGGGATATCTCGTTGAAATTGAAGATTACGATCACGCTGTCGGTAAATGTTATCGTTGTAAAACGGTTATTGAACCGACTACCTCTCTGCAGTGGTTTGTTTCAGTAAAGCCTCTTGCAGACAAAGCTGTCGGTGCTGTTCGTGATGGTCAAATCAATATCTATCCAAAGACTTGGTATAATACGTTTTATAGCTGGATGGATAATATTCGTGACTGGTGTATTTCACGACAAATCTGGTGGGGGCATCGTATCCCGGCTTGGACATGTGAGGATTGCGGTGAGCTCATTGTTGAAAATGTTGATCCGACAAGCTGTCCGAAGTGTAACTCTGAAAAGTTAATTCAGGAAACTGATGTTCTTGATACTTGGTTTTCTTCTGCTCTATGGCCTTTTTCAACTATGGGCTGGCCTGAAAACACTAAAGAGCTGCAGACCTTCTACCCAACTTCAATTCTTATAACCAGTTTTGATATTCTCTTTTTCTGGGTTGCCAGGATGATGATGATGGGGCTGCACCTTATGGATGAGGTTCCGTTTAAGGATGTTTATCTCCACGCCCTAGTTCGTGATAAACATGGTAAGAAGATGTCTAAATCAACAGGCAATGTCATCGATCCGCTTGAGGTGATGGCGCAGTATGGTACAGATTCCATGCGTTTTACACTCACAGCTTTTGCCGCACAGGGCCGTGAGATTAAACTTGATGAAGATCGGATTGAAGGCTATCGACATTTTATTAACAAGTTATGGAATGCGGCTCGCTTTGCTTTGATGCATGTGAGCGAGTGTGATGAAAGTGTTAAGAAGGTGGTTGAGCAGCCAGAGAAACTTTCTCTTGCTCATCGCTGGATCTTGAGTCGTACGGCGACACTTGTTGGAGATGTGCGCAAAGGGTTGGATGAATATCTTTTCAATGAGGTGGCTTCATCAAACTATCAGTTTATTTGGCGTGAATTTTGTGATTGGTATTTAGAGTGGATTAAAGCGGATCTTTTTAGCGATGACGAGCTTGCTCGTGATCAAGCGCGAGGGTGTCTGCTTGTTGTTCTTGAAACAGTTCTCAAAACAATGCATCCGGTAACTCCATATGTAACAGAGGAAATCTGGAGTGTGCTGCCTGGCGAACGTGGTTTTCTAGCAACGTCGTCTTTTCCTGTAGTTGAAGAATCATGGAAAGATGAGCAGGCAGAAGCACAGATGGAGCTGTTGATGGGAATTATCACAGGTATCAGAAATATCCGATCTGAAGCTGAAGTGCACCCGTCCAACAAGATAGATGCATTTGTAATTTGTGCGGTTAGTGATCGTGCTGAATTTATCAAATCTTTTGCTTCAGCCGTCTCTGATATGACGAGACTATCAAGTTTTACCGTTGTTGATGCAGCTGAAAAGCCAGCTGATGCAGCAACATATATTTATAATGACATTGAAATTTATGTTCCACTGAAAGGCCTTGTCGATGTGAAGAGTGAGCTTGAAAAACTTGGACGTGAGCGTAAGAAGGTGGAAGGTAAACTTAAGCAGGTAAACGGCAAACTTGGTAATGAAAAGTTTTTAGCTAATGCACCAGATGCTGTTGTGGATAAAGTGAAGGCTGAAAAAGCAGAGCTTGATGCTAAGGTTGCAAAAATTGATGAAGCAGTCGCCCGACTGGAGAAATTGTAATAAACCACTGAGAGCATAGAGAACATTGAGGTAAGCTATGAGGGTTGATGGTGGATATTAATAAGCTAACAGAAGCTGTGATCGGCGCTGGAATTGAAGTCCATAAGGAGCTTGGGCCGGGTCTCTTGGAATCAACATATGAGTGTTGCTTGCTTTATTAGTTGAAAGAGAAAAAAATCAATGCATTGCAACAGGTTAAGCTGCCAGTGTTCTATAAAGGGATTGAAATTGATGCAGGCTACAGATTGGATATTTTAATACCAGAGAAACTAATTGTAGAAATTAAGGCTGTTGATAAGTTGCACCCAATTCATACGGCACAAACACTTACTTATATGAAATTGGCTAAAGTAAAACATGGTTTAGTTGTAAATTTTAACATGTTGCGATTGGTTGATGGCGTGAAGCGTTTGATTTTATAAAAATAAAAAGCTCCGTGGTCTCTGTGGCCTCAGTGGTGAATTAATATGGATAAAAATTCATTAAGAAAAACACTTCAGTCCTTTCTCGCTGAAGATATTGGTCTTGGTGATGTGACCAGTGAATCTATTTTTGCTGCACAAGATAAGGGTGCTGCAAAACTTGTTGCTCGTGAAACCTTTGTGGTTGCAGGTGCAGGTGCTGTTGCTGGTGAAGTGTTTCAAGTACAGAATCCAGAAATCACACTTGAAAATGTAGCAGCTGATGGAACAGTTGTTGAGGAGGGGGATGTTCTATTAACTGTTCATGGACCCGTGATTGACCTTCTCAAGGCTGAGCGTGTAGCTCTCAATCTTCTGCAGCGTTTATCAGGTATTGCAACATTAACAGCACAGTTCGTTGAGGTGATTGAAAAATACCCAGCCCGTATTGTTGATACCCGTAAAACAACGCCAGGACTGCGTATGCTTGAAAAGTATGCTGTGCAAGTTGGTGGCGGTAGTAATCATCGTTATAATTTGGCTGATGGCGTGCTTGTAAAGGATAATCATATAGCTGCCTGTGGTTCAATTAAGGCTGCTGTTGAGCGAGTTCGTAGTAATGTCCCGCATACATTGCGTATAGAGGTGGAGACGGACACCTTGGGGCAAGTAAAAGAGTGTTTATCCTGTGATGTAGATATTATTATGCTGGATAACATGAGTGAGAAACAGATGCGTGAGGCTGTCGAACTCATAAGTGGCCAGGCAATTGTTGAGGCATCTGGTGGTATTAATCTTGCCACGGTACAAGGGATTGCGGCTACCGGAGTTGATATTATTTCCTGTGGGGCTTTGACCCACTCTGCTCCGTCTTGTGATATCGGTATGGATTGGTTAGAGAGCTGATTTGTTTGCGAAAGTTTCTTGTTTTTTGGTTTTTTTTGTGTGATAGTGTTAGCTAGGAGTTTATTTTACTGTGTGTCGTTAGTTCACATTTTTCAAATGTCCATTCCTGTGGAGGAGACATTCCATGCGTTGCCCAAAATGCGGATACATTTCATTTGATCATCTTGAAGCTTGCGGAAAGTGTAAGAAAGATCTTTCTACTGTAGTTGCTGAACTTGATGGAGGTGCATATAGCGCTCAAGTTCCACGATTTCTTGTTACACAGGCAGAACAAGAAGATGCGGTAGAGGATTTTGAAAGCATAGTTGAAGATGAAGGCATTGTCTTTGATGAAGAGTTTGAAGATTCTGAGCTGGATATTTTAGTAACGGATGACGATGAAGCTGATATTGCTTTAGACGACGATGATGGTCCCGAAATAGTGATGGGTGGCGATGATAGTGATGTCGCTTTCGATGACGAGTTACCAGAGGTTGATTTTGGTGCTGATGAAGCTGATGAATTCCAATTTGAAGAATCGACAGCCGAAGAAAATGATGTGGAAATTTCAATACCCGATGAATTAGCTGATATTTCAGATCTCTCGGCACCAGCTGATGATAATGATGAAGCTGATATTTCCTTCGCAGAAGAGCCTGTAGCACAAACACCTCCAGTTGATTCAGTTCCTGAGTCAGATTTAGATTTGGATGATCTTAATTTAGAACTCGATCCGCTAGAAGAATTAGCAACAGGTAAGGGCACCGGGTCGAAAAATTTTGAGCTATCTCTTGATGAGATAGATTTTTCTGAGACTGTTCCTGAATCATCTGAGGAAAAAGTTGTTGGTGGCGACCCATTGAATATGGATTCAGAGCTTGATTTTGAGCTTGATTTAGGTGGTTTGACCCTGAATAAAGATAAATAAAACTATATAAAGAGGCAGAGTGTAAAATAGTTGAGAAAACATGTTGACACATCGAAACTGATTGTGTAAATATCTGCCTCACGAAATGAGGTGCCGGGATAGCTCAGTCGGTAGAGCAACGGACTGAAAATCCGTGTGTCCCTGGTTCGATTCCTGGTCCCGGCACCATTCATTCGTAAAAGATATTAATCCCTTACAGTTTTTTAGCTGTAGGGGATTTTTTTTTGAGCTAACCTATAGCTAACCACCGAGTGTCTGTTTGCGTCTATGATAAGCGTTTGCTGTCCATGTATACTGAAGTGATAGTAAATCTATAAAGCATCAAATATTGGGTCTACGTCAAAGAAGGGGGATATGTTGTTTTTATCCATAACTCAATGGCGCAAATTTCTTTTTTATATTATCCGCACAACACTCTAACTCTTAATCGATAATTTTCCAAATTCCTAAAACCGTAAGCCCTTCTCTGTATCAATTTCATTTTTTCGATGAAATCCCTCTACTACGCCATTACTTCGATCAAATCGAAACATCCGACCAATAGATAGGGTTAATGGGTCTACACCAAAGAAGGGGGATGAGCTGATTTTTGGCATAACTCAATGGAGCAAATTTCCAGTTGTTAATCATCCGCACAACACCTTAACTCGCATTCTGTAATTTTCAAAGTTCCTAAATCCGTAAGCCCTTCTCTGGATGAGCTTCATCTTTCGATGAAAGCCCTCAACGACACCGTTGCTTCTGTCGTAACGGAACATTCGGCCGATTGGGTTGAGCCAAGCCTTTAAGCTCTTTAAAAGAGCTTGAAGCGGGCGGAATGGCGTAGCCTTCAGCATTTCGATCTTTTCCAGTAGATCTTTGACAAGTTTCCTACAAGCTGATTTGTTTTTACCTGTATGCCTACATAGTTCGGTCAATTCCTGCCAGAACTCCCAAAGGTGTTTTATAATTGGTTGTTTCTCGAAATAACGAGTAAGTGCTTCTTTTTTCTTTACAGAAAGGTTTTGTGGCTTTGTACTCATAGCTCTGATCAGCCCACCACGTCCCCAGGCAAGATTGTCTTCGTCGATAATTTTACATGTCTTTGAGAAGTGATGATTAATCAGCTTAATCACATGGAATCTGTCACTCACTATTTTGGCATTTGGAAACCACCTCCTTACCATCGTGCGATAAGGTGAATACATATCCATACAGACAACTTTAACTTTATCACGACCTTTAAGGCTTTTTAGGAAGGGTAACAACTCAGCTTCACTTCGACCTATTGCGATATCAAAAACACTATGTTTTTCAAGGTTACAAAATGTGGTTGCAAATCCAACTTTCTTCGTAAATCGATGTTCGTCTATTCCAAGGAATTTAGGACATAAACGATTAGTGCGATGCCTCACTTTCAGGTCAACCACCTGATGAAAGAAACGTTCTACACTGGCAACGCTTATACCGCTTGCTGAAGCAATATCACGATTAGTATACCCATGGTTGCTAGTGCTGAATACGTTGTTCTTTAAAGGTTCTGTTGAACGATTCCATTTCTTGATACCGTTCATTCGAGTATTGAAGTAGCGACCACATTCTTTACAGTGGTATTTATGGCAGCGTACATGCAGTGTTACAGGATTTCCAAGCTGAGGTGACGTCTCCCCAAAAAACTAGACCATTGTAAACATAGTGATTTCAGTCTACAACAATCTCTACAAAGGAGTAGACAATGAAGAGATCACGATTTAGTGAAGATAAGATAATCAAGATATTACAAGAAGCGGAAGCTGGTAAAAAAGTCGTAGATATTTGCCGTGAACATAGTATCAGCGATGTTACCTTCTATGCTTGGCGCAAGAAGTATGGTGGCCTGGAGAAGTCAGAGTTAAAACGCCTCAAACAGTTAGAATCAGAGAACCAAAAGCTGAAAAAGCTGTTGGCTGAAACCATGTTAGATAAAGAAGCCCTGCAGGAGCTTCTGACAAAAAAGTTTTAACTACAGGCTCTAAAAGAGAAACAGTTCAACACCTTCAATCACAATTCAATTTCAGTGAGAGAAGAGCCTGTAGTTTAGTGAAAATATCAAGGTCTAGTTTTCGATATGTACCGCAACCAGATCGTAATATGTTTTTACGTAAACGCCTAAAAGAACTTGCTCATGAGCGCAGAAGATTTGGTTGTAAGCGACTTTATATATTGCTGAGAAGAGAAGGTTTTGAAGTAAATCACAAAAGAGTAGAGCGTTTATATCGTGAGGAAAACCTATCTCTGAGAAGGAAAAAGAAAAAACGACCAAGTCATTTGCGTTTGGCTTTGCCAGTTGCCTCACGCCCAGATCAGAGATGGTCAATGGATTTTGTTTCAGACAGTCTTTATGATGGTAGACGTTTTAGAGCATTGACCGTTATTGATCAATATACCCGTGAATCTTTAGCTATAGAGGTGTCAAATTCTATTACTGGTAAACATGTTGTTCAAGTGATGGATTGGTTATGTTTATTGCGCTGTAAACCTGATTCAATAACAGTTGATAATGGCCCAGAATTTACCAGCAGTGCTCTTGATAAATGGGCTTATGAAAATGGTATTAAGCTGGATTTTATTCGACCTGGTAAACCTATAGAAAATGCTCATATAGAAAGCTTTAACGGTCGATTTCGTGATGAATGTTTAAATGAACACATTTTCGCATCTCTACGAGATGCGAAGGCAAAGATAGAAGCCTGGAGGAAAGACTATAACCAAGTCAGACCTCATAGCAGTCTGAAAAATTTAACACCATGGGAGTTTCACGATTCTTTCATGGTCAAAAACACTAAGTGTGAGGTGGTACTCAGGAAGGGGTAAGGTCATCTTTTCTTATCACAGAAATTTGCTCAATTATGAGGCCTATCGATTCATTTTGCTAGGCCTTTTTAGTTAGGGCATTATTTAACATCCCCCTTCTTGGAGGGAGAGCCCGCTAGTGTTATGTTGTTTGTGGTATGCATAGGTAGAAGAAATTCCGAACTATGCGGTGTAGTATTGTTAATTTAATTGAGTATATGCTCGCGTAATTCTCTATTCTTTTAAATTATCTGGTGCTGCTAATTTGAGTTAAATTATGTTATATGTCGGTGGGCAGCCTTGTTGAGATGATAAAGGTCTGAATCATAATTTTAGTATGATAAAGTATATAACAGAATAAGTTTCAGTTCACCAAGAATTGTGGTACGTTTTTTGTCTTTACACATAAAGGAGAGGTGTTGTTGCTATGTTTTCGTAAGAGTTTCTAATTAAGCTTTTTTTCAGGGACAATTAAGTATGATAAAAAAAATTGCAATTTCACAATCGAACTATTTACCATGGAAAGGGTACTTTGATTTAATCAATCATGTGGATGATTTCATTATCTACGATACTGTACAGTATACTAAGAATGATTGGCGAAATCGTAACAGAATCAAAACACCAGGTGGACTTCAGTGGCTGACAATACCAGTTGAGCATCGATTCTTAGGTCAGACAATAGCAGATACGAAGATTGCTACGGTTAATTGGAATAAAAAACATTGGAATGCAATAACAACAAATTATGCAAAGTCAAAGTTTTTCAAAGAATATAGGGACTATTTCGAGAAGCTTTATCGTGGATTTGGTGGACTGAGTTTAAGTCAGGTTAATTTAGCTTTTATTAGGGCGATTTGTGAAATCTTGGAAATAGAAACTCGGATAAGACAATCTTCTGAGTTTGACTTATCTAAAGACCGTAATTTGAGGTTGTTGGAAATTTGTGAATACGTAGGAGCTAGTATTTATGTCTCAGGGCCAGCAGCTAAAGTTTATTTGGATGAGAAACTTTTTGTGGAGAGTGGGGTTGAGGTAGAATGGATGGATTACAATGGGTACCCAGTATATGATCAAAAATTTCCACCCTTTGACCATGCTGTTACTGTTTTAGATCTTATATTTAATGAAGGCCCTGAGGCAAAAAAGTATATGAAGAGTTTTAAATTATGAATGTAAAATATTCAATTGTAATACCTGTGTATAAGTCATATGGCAGTTTGCAAGAGTTGTCGAGAAGGATTAAAGGCGTATTTTCAGAGATTGACGAAACCTATGAACTGATTTTTGTCAATGATAGCCCATTCTTTTTTCAAACTGATGAGGTGCTTAAAAACTTAAGTCAACATGATGAAAACATTATATATATTCGATTGTCAAAAAACTTTGGTCAACAGGCAGCTACCATGTGTGGTATTGAATATTCAAAAGGAGAATATGTTATTACAATGGATGATGATTTGCAGCATTCGCCTGAGGATATTCCGCTGCTGATTGGTGAATTAGAAGAATACGATATTGTAATTGCGAAGTTGATGAATAAGAAACATTCACTGTTTAAACGTTTTTGTAGTTGGGTTAAAGGATATTTTGATTTTGTTATTCTTGGCAAGCCCAAGCATATACAATTGTCCTCCTTTCGCCTTTTTTCAAGAAAAATAGCATTAGGGTTTAGTAGAATTAATACGCCATATCCTTTTATTCCAGCCCTCCTTTTTGCTGTTAGTCATGATGTTGTGAATGTTGAGGTTCAACATAAAAAAAGATCTGAAGGTGTTAGCAACTACACATTAACTAAATTAATCTCTATGTTTAGCAATTTATTGGTTAATAATTCGGCTCTCCTTTTAAAAATTGTTGGTTCTCTTGGTATCTTCTCGTTTGGAGTTGCAACTGTGGCTTGTCTAGTAATCTTATTAAGGGCACTTTATTTTGATATTGCTGTAGCAGGTTGGGCGTCAATTATGCTTGGGATCCTTTTTTTTGGAGGGTTAAATTTGTTATCAGTAGGTATAATTGGTGAATATCTCATTAGAATTATGACCACATCTGAAAACAGGCCCAATTATTTTATTGATAGAGTATATAAATGAGCAACAAAAGTATTTTTGTAACAGGCATGGGGCGCTCTGGGACTACCCTTCTTGAAAAAATGTTATGTAACCATAATAAGGTGTCGATGTTATCTCAGCCATTCCCTTTTTTATTCATTGAATTGAAAAAAGAATTTTTAAATACAATTGGTTTAAAAGAATATTATGTTTTGAATAATTCTTATTTGGATAGCACTTATGACCCAGATGATTTTTTAAGTTTTATTGACAATTATGAAATAACAGGTCCCTTTGTCTCAAAGATTTTTGAGAAAATGCAAGGATATTCTGGACAATTAACTAAAACTACAAATATAGATAATGAAATATCGAAAGTGTGTGGTTCTGTAGTGTCTGTTTATAATACTTTGGTTCAGTTATTCAGACATAGAGATTCTGCATGCCTGACTGGATCAAAAGAAATATTATGCGAGGAGTATTTACCGTATTTTATTAAACATGGTGTTAAGTGTATTGTCATTATCCGAGATCCTCGAGATGTTTTGGCTTCTGCTAATTATTCAAAAAAAGAATGTTATTTTGGTGGAAAAAAACCAACACTTTTTATTTTACGGGCTTGGCGGAAAAGTTATGATTATATCAATCTCCTAAAAGGTGATCGGAACTTTTTTTTTATGAAGTATGAGGATCTAGTAACCGATGTAGATACTGTCCTTGATAAGCTCACCACTTTTCTTGATATTGAGCCTTTTCAAAGTAATTCTTTCAAGGACGGGATAAAAGATCAAAAGGGTGAAGTTTGGAGTTCGAACTCATCTTTTGTTAAGAGCCAAGAGATTACTAGAACTTCTATTGCCTCATATAAAAATATTTTATCGAAAAAGGAGATTCAGTATACTGAATGTATTTGCAGTTCAGAAATGGATTGTATGGGGTATAAAAAACAATTTTCTGGTATTGATAAGATTTCTGTAATTAATAACTTTGAAGATAAAAATATTTGCAAAAGTCTCAGGATTGATGCTGATTATAGTTCAAAAGTTGAAAATAAAATTTATGAGATTAATAGAGGAGAAAAGTGAATCTCAAAAATCAAGTAATTATGGTGGGGATGTCAAGAGCAGGTACAACTTTTATGTATCATAACCTTCAGAAGCATCCTCAGATATTTGTTCCAGTAAGGAAGGAAATTGGTTATTTTGCTCATCACCACCAAAAGGGTACTCTGTGGTATGAGTCTTTTTATGAGGGTTCTAATCCTCAACATATAGTTACAGACATTTGTGGTGTATATTTTTCAGATGATGATGCCCTCAATAGAATATATGAATATAATCCTGATGCGAAGATAATTCTTAGTATTCGAAACCCTGTTGACTGGATATTTTCTTTTTACGAGCAATATAAGGGAAGTTATAATGTCCCACCCTTTAAAGAATTTCTTAAGGGTTGTTCGATTATGCGTGAAAGCCAATCGATTAGATTGAACTTTACAAATCAAAAAATTTCGAAAACAATTGCTGGGTACAGAGAAAAATTTGGTGATAATCTTCTCATCTACGATTTTAGTTATTTTGCTAGCGACAATTTGAAAATTTTACAATCTATCGAAATATTTCTTGATATAGATCCTTTTTTCAAGGAGGGAAATTTTACAAATCAAAAAATAAATGCTCGTGGCCGAAAAAAAAGTGCTCTTTTTGAAAAAATGTTACAAAAACAATGGTTTGTTAACATGATCTTGACATGTTTCTCTAAGCGAATGATTTTGAGGTTGCGAGCAATATGGGAAAAGAACAGTGCCGTAAATGAGTCGCAGCCCAATATAAATTTTAATGATGATGAGCGTCTTTTGGTAGAAGAGATATTTGAAAAAGATGTTGAATATATTTCTCAACTTTTTCGTGAAGGTCCTATTCTGTTAGGTTCAGGGAAGTCTGTTGAAAGTTAATCAGAAAATTGCTGCAACTATTAAGTTACTGATCTCTTTAGGCTTGGTCGCTTGTCTTTTTCTTTTGATAGATTTTAATGAGTTTGTAAAAGTTTTAGAGAGCGCCGATGTTTTTTATATTGTTAGTAGCCTTATGTTACAGGGAATTATATTGCTCTTTCAGGCATTAAGACAATTTTTCTTCCTGCGTGAACGATTAAAATCATTGTGGCTCTGTGTTAAAGTAAATTTCGTTACTGTTTTTATAAGTAATTTTTTGCCTGGAAACACATTTGGAGAAGCATATAAAATATGGTTTTTTAAAAAAAAGAATATTCCTTATATTGAATCTTTTTCAATAATTGTACTTGATCGTATAATGGCATCTGTTGTCATTTGTGTAGGTGGTATGTCAGCATGTTTTTTTATGGGGCTTTTTGTTGAGTACATAAATGTTCGATTAATTTGTTGTATTATTTTATCAATGATTTTTTGTTTAGCAGTTTCTAGGCTTGTCTGGGGAAAACTGCTAATAAAGATCAAAAACAAATTAATTTTTTTAACACAGATACAAAAGAAAACCTTTGTGTTGGCGCTGGTGATTTCAGTCATCGCTTACTTTTTGAGATTAGCAAAGATATATTTGATTGTTCAAGGTTTAAATTCAGAAATAAGTATAGCAGTTTTGGCAATTATGTTACTTTTTGTTCAATTTGCAACATTGTTGCCTATCTCTTTCGGCTCTCTTGGAGTTATGGAAGGTGGTATCTTTGTTGTGCTAGTCAATTTCGGAGTTGAGCCAGCGATCGCTCTGAGTATTGCTCTGATGAATAGGTGTTTGCTCTTTTTTTATTCTGCTGTTGGTGGTTGGTTTTTATTGCTAATAATGTTTAAGGGTGAGGATGGCAATGCAACTGAGAGATATCAATAGAGTTGTAAATGGTATTAAAATTTATGATCCTAGTGTAAGTGAAGATGACTCGAGTTACAATTCAAAAGGGCTTGATAATTTATATCAATTTGAGAAAAGGCACTTTTGGTTTAGAGAACGAAAAGAGTTTATTTATTCTTATATTAACACATATATTCCGATAACTAGTGCAATATTAGAGCTTGGTGCCGGCACTGGAAATATTGCAAGGTATCTACAAATAAAAGGATATAAAAACCTTTCTGTCGGAGAAATGCACTTAAAAGGGTTAGAATACGCAAAAAGCTACGGGATAAAGCAATTACTGCAATTTGACCTTATGAAAGCCACCTTTGAGAGTGAGTATGATGCAGTATTTCTTTTTGATGTATTAGAGCATATTGAGCAAGATAATTTTGCTTTAGAAAATATTCACTTAATGTTGAGGGATAGAGGCTACATTATTTTAACTGTACCAGCTCATATGTGGTTATGGAGTAGGAGAGACTCTATCGCTGGGCATAAGAGAAGGTATAATAAACGAAGACTTAAAGAAGCTTTGTGTAATGCAGGCTTTGAATTGATTGATATAAAATATTTCTTTCTTTTTCTTGTCCCTTTTTTATATTTTAGACGTTTAACCTGCAAAGATGATAAAAGTCCAGTACGCCTTGATGAAAGAGGGAGTGAACATTTAAATATTAATCAATTCACTAATAGTTGTTTTTTAGCAACATGTCGATTGAATAAAATATTAAATAATGTTTTACCCAATGTGGCTGGGGGGAGTTTGATTGCCGTTGCTCGGAAACAACAATATTCAAAATTAAATAAGGGGCTAGGCTAGTTGAGTAACATTGAATGTGTGCTAAACTAAGCTATGCCAACTAATAACAAGTATATTTATCGTTCGAGAATTACAGAGTCTAAATTCAGAGAAATTGTCAAATATTATTCTCTTGATTTAGAAGCTCAAAAAATAGCAACTCTTACTCGATTAAAAAGGAATACTGTTAATTGATATTTAACCATGTTTCGTAAACGAATTGCTGAAATTTACGAAACAGAAACTCTTTTTAGCGAAGAAGCAGAAGTTGACGAGTCCTACTTTGGAGCGAAAAGAGTTCGTGGAAAAAGAGACCTAGGAGCTTCTAGGAAAACGCCAGTATTTGGAATCCTTCAAAGAAAAGGGAAAGTATATATTGGTATCGTCCCAGATTGCGCCAAAGGCACGCTGCAAGCAATTTGCGTGGTAGAGTTTTTTGTTGATAGTGTGTTTTCATTCTGGTGGCTGGAAGGGCTATGATGGCCTTGTTGATGTTGATTATAAAAGACATTTTCGAGTCCATCATGGAGCTAATGAATTTGCACGCGGTAATAAACATATTAATGCGATAGAGTCCTTTGGGTCTTTTGCAAAACTAAGATTAACAAAATTTATTGGAGATTCTCAAAAAACGTTTTATTCTCATCTGAAAGAGTGTGAGTTTAGGTTCAATCACCGTGATCAAAACTTGTATTCTTTTCTCTTAAAAATGTTTCGAGAAACTCCTCTCAACTTGTCTAGCCCTTAAATAATTGAAATGCATACGTGTATAAGTTGTGAACATATCCCTTTTAATCGACCTGCATTTGTAGGGAGAGAGATTGAGTATATTAAGACAGCGATAGCTGGAGAGCATTTGTGTGGAGATGGACCATTTACTTCTTCGTGTCACAAATGGTTTAATGAAAGGTTCTCTGCTTCTCGTGGGTTACTAACTCCATCATGTACCCATAGTCTTGAAATGGCTGCTATTTTACTAGATATTCAGCCGGGAGATGAAGTAATTATGCCTTCATATACTTTTGTCTCGTCAGCAACAGCTTTTGTTTTGAGAGGAGCAAAAATTGTCTTTGTAGATATTCGGTCTGATACAATGAATATTGATGAGACATTGATTGAGAAAGCTATTACAAAAAAGACTAAGGTTATCGTTCCTGTACACTACGCAGGTGTTGGTTGTGATATGGATATTATTATGAAACTGGCAGAAAAGTATAGGATTTATGTAGTTGAAGACTCTGCTCAAGCAATGTTTTCGAAATATAAAGGGAGGCTTTTAGGGACGATAGGTCATTTGGGTGCATATAGTTTTCATGAGACAAAAAATATAACTAGTGCAGGGGAAGGCGGTCTTTTAATTGTTAATGATATGAGGTTCTTTCAACGTGCTGAAGTTATTAGGGAAAAAGGCACCGATCGAACAAGGTTTTTTAGAGGGGAAGTAGATAAATATACCTGGCGTGATATTGGAAGCAGTTATCTGCCAAGTGAGGTTCAGGCAGCTTATTTGTATGCACAGTTAGAAAGTTCAAAAACGATTCAAAGTAATAGAATGATATCTTGGAATTTATATTATGATCTTCTGTTGCCATTAGAAAAACGTAAACTTTTAAAGCTACCGCATGTACCTGGGGACTGTGAACATAACGGCCATATGTTTTATATCAAATTAAAAGGAGTTAAAGAAAGAAATAGACTTATAAAATATTTAAATACTCATGATATTAAATCTGTTTCTCACTATGTTCCCTTACACTCATCACATGCGGGGAAATTATTTTCTTCATTTGATGGTAAAGATGTAAATACAACAAAGGAAAGTGAAAGATTACTTCGTTTACCAATATATTATGGATTATCTGAAATTCAGATCAAAAAGGTATGCAAAAAGATTAAAACATTTTTTGGGTAATATCAGGTTTATATACTAATTACTTAGTTTGTTATTACTGGTGCTTTAAGTTGGTTAACCACGACAGTAAGAGTGTATGGGACTTTAGTGTTCGAGATTTAGTGGTGAGTACTAACCTTTTCTACTTGAAGGAAAACTATAGGATAAATTGAATTAAAGGTCTTGTAATCGCATAAGCATTAATTAGTTAAATCAACCAATTAACACTATACTATGTAAAAGTAATCCTTGGCACTAGTGAATTAGCGAATATTTGGTATGTTTTCCTGCTCTTTCCAATGGTGCTAAGTGATTGACAAAGAAAAATATCTTTATAGTGACTGTAATTTAAATCTTAAAAGCCTCATTGTGATTTACCTAGGAAGTTTATCGAAGGAATAAAGCTAAAGAGTTTTAGATTATTTTGTCTTGGTATATTGTGCAAATTAATTTGATTTATTTGAGATGGTATAAACAAGAGGTTAAATCTTTGTTGTTGTTTTAGATTATATTTAGATTTTACTATATGGTTGTGCTGTCTTTAGGCGTTGAAATCAACGATTACATGACATTGAGGAACTAGTATTTTTTACAGTAGGTTTAAATCAAGGATATTGACTTGAATAAGTACCTTTTATTAAGAAACAAATATATATACGAAATAATTATATTTTCAGTTTATTTTTTGTTGACTGTATTTAACTATAATTTTTATTTGACGAATGAATATACGCCTGGAGGAGATGGGACAAGGATATATCAATATTTAAAGTATTTAGAAAAGGTTCCTGAAATTATACCATTTTGGAATGGGCATAAAAATCATGGTTATCCATTAATTGCCGACCCTGAAAACCATATGTTATGGAGTTGGTTGCTTGATACCGAATCTCCTTACTTTAACATTTGCTTAAATATGGTATTCTTTCTTTTAGCCGCTCTCTTTGCGTATACTTGTCGTAGCATTGCTAAGACTCTTGGATTGAGTAATATAGCCTCTTTTGTCGTTGGTAGTGTTCTGATTTTATGCGTACCTATTGCAAGACAGCTTATGCATGGGTCTATTTCTTCAATAGTAAATCGCCTTCTTATATATATATCAATTGCAATTATAGTTCATTATATTGCAGGAAAGGATCGGAGCAAATATTATTTATTATTATTTGTTCCTTTTGTTTTAGCTTGGGCAGTTAGGAATGGATATTATTTCCCTATTAACTTTCATATACCAGCATTTGCTTTTCTTCTATGCATATATATAAAACATGGTGAAACATATAGAGAGGCAAGCAAAAAAGCATTTTTTGTTTTACTTTTTGTGACATGCTTTATGGTGTTGTTTTCGCTGCCATTCTCATTGCCAATCCTAGACGGCATTTATTTGTCCAAAACATTCCTAACTCAGACCCCCATCATTACTATTTCAGATAAAGATGTTTTTAACTTTTATCTTGGGCTATGGCCTTTTGTTTTATTTGCGTTAACCTATTGTAAGGGACTTTTATTAAACTATTCATATATTTTTTTAGGTGTTGCTTGTATAAACTTTCTTTTGATTTTATTTAATGGAATTGGGTTTGATGCTTTTTTTGATGTTTGGTCTCAAACTCCAATAGTCAAAAATATACGGTGGCAGCACGCATTTCGTGAATTGTCTAGTATCTCCGCAGCGTTTTGTCTGGGTTTTTTTCTTGATTCTTGTAACAAGCAGTGTAGCAAAAAACAGGTGTATTTTTATGTACTTTTTGTTCTCAGCCTTTTTAGCATTGTCTGTGTTATGTATTTTCAGTGTGTAAGAGACGTCTCTTACTATATGAGAAGCGCAACGTTGCTTTTGATATGTATGCTTATTTTTGGCAATAGGAGAAATGTGGTTATCACTTTATATGTAGTTTTGTTTGTTGTTCTATCCATTAACTTCACTGTTTCTCCCATTAAAGATAAATTTTACAAAACTACTGATAAACAGGTCTTTAAAGATTATAAAGGAACGTATTTTTGGTGGAATGGTACCGGGTTGGATAGATTTTCTCCAGTTTTAAAGCAGGGAACCTTTTCTTTAGTATTTTTAGAAGAGTATAGAATGCTTCTTGAATTATTGTATAAACAAAAAATAACGGCTCAAAGACCACATTGGATTGGAAAAATTGATAAAGTGAATTTTAAAGTTCAAAATCCGGCTATTGCAGATTTAATGTCAATATGTCGTCCAGTAAAGTCCCTTAAAAATTGTTCTGATTTTAGGGTATATGATGATTGGATAGTTGCAGATAAAAAGGAAACTATTCATCTCTTGGCGGATAAAGAATTTTCAGTTGATAGTCCAATTATCATAGAGGAATCCCCTTTATTAGCAAAAGGGTCAGATGATTTGCAACTAGATTCTAAGGTTGAGCTTACTAAGAAAACAGCTGATCGAATATCTTTTGAAGTGATAACCAACAAGAATAGTATTTTATTTGTTCCTGAAATGTATCATCGAGACTGGATGGTGACTGTCAATGGTAGTAGACAAAAAATAATAAAAGCATACTCTTCCATGCGCGCTGTGGCCATTGGACCTGGGGTTAACACCGTTGACATGGTATTTAGGTATAGACCATTCTATTTTGGGGTATCGGTGGCTTTTGTTGCGTTTTTTGTTTTACTTAGATTCTCAATGTCAAGTTTTGGACGTAAAATGTATGGTAAATTTCTACCTCTGAATAAGTGAATTGGTGCTTAATGTTAAACGTATGTTTTTTGAAAGAAATTAGACTACTATATTTATCTATAGAAGGATTCCTAAATACCTAACAAGGAATTGTCTTGAAATTGTTCTAGGGATTTTTTAATCGTTTGTAATGGAACAACTTAAGAATGTAACATTTGTCAATCCATTACAGGTAGGTGTAGTTGGAAACTACTTTTTTAATTATTATTAGTGAATAAAAGCACGTTTTTATGTTTTGCTCATGATAGTTATTTAGTGGATAAGTTATCTTTTTGTATACGAACTCAACAAAGTTCATATGGTAGTATGTTTACTGTCTTGTAACTGAATTAAATAGGCTTCTTTTGGGAGAGATAACTTCCCTAAACTCTTGTAAGTATACTTACTCCTTTAGTTGACAATTATTAAAGATTTAATAGCAGCAGGATTATTGTGGTTAGTATTAAATTTTGAGGATAAAACTATGAAAATATTGATTACTGGAGGCGCTGGGTTTATTGGGAGTGCTGTCATAAGATTAATTCTTAAAGAAACAACAGATAGTGTCATTAATGTTGATTCATTAACATATGCAGGCAACGAGGAAGCGATTCCCTGTGTGCTGAAAAGTAATAATCGTTATATTTTCGAACAAGTTAGTATATGTGATATTACCTCCTTGAGGTATGTTTTTGAAAAATATAATCCTGATGCTGTAATGCATTTGGCGGCAGAATCACATGTAGATCGTTCAATAAATGAGCCTGCAATGTTTATTCAAACTAATATAGTAGGTACTTATAATATTTTAGAATGTGCTCACTTATACTGGAAGAAAATGCACGGGAAAAGGAAAGAAAAATTTATTTTTCATCACATTTCTACTGATGAAGTTTATGGTGACCTCGTTAGATCGGAAGAGTATTTCACTGAAAGCACTCCATATTCTCCAAGTAGCCCTTATGCTGCTTCTAAAGCGGCAAGTGATCATCTTGTGAGAGCATGGCAGAGGACATATAATTTCCCAACAGTTATAACAAACTGTTCAAATAATTATGGACCTTACCAGTTCCCTGAAAAACTTATACCACTTATGATTTTGAATGCCACTGAAGGGAGGCCATTACCAATTTATGGCGATGGATTACAAGTTCGTGATTGGCTTTATGTTGAAGACCATGCACGTGCTCTATATAAGGTGTTGACAGAGGGAAAAATTGGTGAGACCTATAATATTGGTGGATGTAATGAACAATCCAATATTGAGGTTGTAAGAACCATTTGTTCTTTGCTTGAAGAGCTTGCTCCTAATAAACCCAAAGGTGTTAAAAAATATAGTGATCTGATCAATTTTGTCGATGATAGACCTGGTCACGATTTTCGATATGCTATTGATGCAACGAAAATCACCGAATCACTAAAGTGGACCCCTCTGGAGACATTTACAACTGGGTTGCGTAAAACAGTTAAATGGTACTTAGAGAATGAACAGTGATTGAATATGGTCTTGAGTCTTTAACACAAGAATATAATATAAAAGAGAATATCCAATGAAAGGAATTATTTTAGCTGGTGGAGCTGGCACTAGACTTTACCCTGTTACACAGGGTGTATCCAAACAATTATTACCTGTTTATAATAAGCCAATGATTTATTTCCCCCTTTCTGTGTTGATGCTTGCGGGAATTAGAGATATTCTAATAATTACAACTCCAGAAGATAACAAAAATTTTAAGCGACTTCTTGGTAACGGCGACAACTTTGGTATAAGCTTACAATATGCGATTCAAGAAACTCCCGACGGTATAGCTCAAGCATTAATAATTGGAGAGCGTTTTATAAATAATGAACAATGCGCCCTTATTTTAGGTGATAATGTTTTTTATGGGCAGGCGTTTAGCAAAAAGTTAAAGCGTGCTGCGGCAAGACCTAGTGGTGCAACAATTTTTAGTTATCGTGTAAGAGATCCCGAGCGATTTGGGATCGTCGAGTTTGATGAAGACATGACAGTTCTGTCAGTCGAAGAAAAACCTGCGCAGCCCAAATCTCCTTTTGCCGTTACAGGACTCTATTTCTTTGATAATAAGGCTGTTGAGTACTCTTATCAGATTAATCCATCTGCTCGTGGTGAGTTGGAGATAATGTCTTTAATTCAAATGTATCTCGAGGATAATTCTTTGAGTTTGGAGATATTAGGTCGCGGGTTTGCATGGCTGGATACAGGTACCCATGAAAGTTTGCAGAAGGCCGCTTCATTTGTTCAAACTGTTGAAGACATTCAGGGCTTGCAGGTCGCTTGTATTGAAGAAATAGCTTGGCGTAATGGATGGCTTAGTACTGATGAATTAATCAGAATTGCAGAGAATCTTAATAAGAATAGTTATGGTAGATATCTTATGAGTTTGTTAGAGGTGAATCGCCCCTAGTTTTGCAAACACTTCTTAGTTATAAAAATAACTACAGGAGGCTTTAACTAGTAGAAAGCGATACAGTGAAGAATTCAAAAGGGAAGCAGTCAAGCAAATTACAGAAGGTGACTACGCTGTAGCTGATGTTGCACGTCGTCTTGGCATAACAACTAACAGTCTTTATACTTGGTGAAAAAAGTAAGGTAACGGCTCTCAGCAGGCTATTAGAGTGAGTAACCAGCAAACTGAAACAAACCGCCTCTAGGCAGATCTTAAAACGGTTACTGAAGAGAGGGATATTCTAAAAAGGCGGCAGTATACTTCGCAAAAGAGTCCCTGTGAGGTATGCGTTTATTCGTGATCATCAAACAGAGTATCGGGTCTGATCGCTCTGTCGAATGATGAACGTTCATCCCAGCGGTTATTATGTCTGGCGTAATCAGCCGAAATCTTACAGGCAGTAAGAGGATGAACGACTTTTGGGACTGATTAAGCAGTTCTGGATCGAGAGTGGTTGTGTATACGGTTATCGTAAAGTATTCAAAGATTTGCGTGAAGTTGGCGAATCCTGTGGTAAGAATCGGGTAGGCCGACTGGTAAGCCTGGCTGGGCTAAAAGCTCAAGTGGGCTATCGTAAACTAACATCAAATGCTGGAAGTATTTCAAATATTGCAGACAATCGACTAAAGCGAGATTTTAACCCAATCGCTCCCAATAAATCTTGGCTTACAGATATTACATACATCAGAACCTATGAGGACTGGCTGTATCTCGCTGTGGTCATCGATTTGTTTTCTCGACAAGTTGTCGGTTGATCAATGCATTCTCGCATGCATGTTGATCTTGTTTTAGATGCATGCGAGAATGGCTGCTTGGTGTCGCAAGCCAAAAGATAAGGATGTCGTTCATTCAGATCAAGGCTGTCAATATACTAGCAGTGATTGGCAGAACTTTCTTGAATCACATAACTTGGTCTGTAGCATGAGCTGACGTGGAAACTGTCTTGATAATGCTGTAGCTGAAAACTTCTTTCAGCTTTTGAAACGTGAACGTATTAAGCGGAAAACCAACAAGGATCGTGAAGCTGCTAGGCAGGTTGTTTTCAATTACATTGAAATGGTTTATAATCCAGTGCGTCGGCATGGGTTTAACAATGATATTTCACCCGTCGAATTTGAAATGAAATATGCAATGAAACTAAATAGGGTCTAGGGGCAACTCTCTTCAGCTAACGAGTGGTACATGAAAGTCAGTTTGACCATTATTTGAACCCCTTTGTTTAATGTAGACACACAGTTAAAACACGCTATGAAATTAACAGGAGGCAAATATCAGTGAAAAACAAACAAGAAAACAGGAATAAAGGTTTAAAGAGTGGATTCTAAAAAGATCTTTATTGTGCAATTAAATCTCTTAGTCAAACAGCAAACTTACATATGTTATCAAGGTCGGTATTATAAAAATAATAAAATAAAATCCAATAAGAAGCCTTTTAGCTAAAACTGTATTTTTATTATTTATGAATAAGTAACCAGAACCAATAAGAATCGACCACGTAACAACAAGTATAAAGACAGTTGCGATATAGTTCATAGGATCCATTTTCGGGATTCCACCAATAGCAAAAATTGAAATCGAAAATGTTATTATAAGTGCAACTGACCAGCCAATCCAATATACAGTTTTCATTGTTCACTTCCTTCTCTATCATCTTGGAAAGGGTATGAGGGGATTACGTCCTTTTCTACATATTCTTCTATTATTTGATCAGTTTCAGAGGTATCAGTATAGTCACATAATAGCCCGTCAGAACGATATAGGTATTTTGTGATATTGACTGGGCCGGCCCAGAGAACATATTGTTCATTATATTCAGCCTCGTAACTGGAAACTTGAGGGGGGATGAGAACCTGTCCTGTCATGTGATCAACAGCTAGTAGCTCAATCGCTGTTTTGGCTCTCAAAATCTCATTGTTGGCAAAAAACCACTCGACCCTTGAGCGAATAGTTCCAAAGACATCAACATTAACATACAAATCAACTTCGGCCTCTGAAGGTGGAACAATATGAAGACCTTTTAGATATAAATATGTCTGTAGTGCAGCAGAAAGAAACTGGATATCTTTATTTACAGCTCTATCAGAGTTAGTATAAGAACCTAGTCCCTTATATTGTATTCCAACTTGGGCTGCCGTTCCCTCACCACTTTGTTCTGTCTTTTTGCTTGTTGGGTATGGTGTAAGGACTTGGTTCTGGCTAGAAACGGAGCTGCCATCTGAAGATTCACTAGAGCTTTGGGTGTCTATCAATGGAAAAGATGATGTTTCTTGGGTAACAGGTGAGTTTATAGATTCACCTCTAATAAGAGAAGTGACAGAATATCGACCACCTAATAGTGTACCTGCTCCTTGGTCACCAATTGAATTAATATAAAGGCTAACAGCTTTACCTTTTAAATTGCTAACATCTAAATCTTTGATAGAAGCTCGAACGGATGCAGAAACTAGTTCCTGTTCGATTGCAAATCTTTTTCCGCCACCATGACTTGGAATACCAGTATAGCTACCACAACCGGAGGTGGTTATTGTAACTAAAACATATAAGCAAATTCTGGATAAGGTTGGTAAATATTTTTGAAATTTATAGGTAATCATTAAGGTTCTCTTATACTTTGATCTAATGCTCGAATAACTGGATATAGGAAATAAGATATTATTGACCTTTTTCCAATTTTAATTTCTGTAGTAATTCTCATCCCAGGAATCAGTCTAAAAGAGTCAGGGATGTCTCTAAGCTCATATGATTCAATTGTCACTCTAGTTTTATAAAATACAGGGCTAGGGGTAAAGTTAGTTGAGGATGCCTTTTCTTGGTAGCTATCTTCACTAATCACCCTAACTAACCCTTTCAGTGTGCCGTGTTTTTGAAAGGGGAATGCATCTAGCTTGATTCGAGTAAGATCACCAACTCGAACTCTACCAATATCTTTACCTTTAATGTTAATTTCAGCTTCTAGTGGGACATTTACTGGAACAAGTGTTATTATTGGCTCAGCTTGACGTGTGACTGATCCAACTAAAACTTCAGCAATGTCAAGAACGACACTGTCTTCTTGTGCTTTTAAAAAAACAAGCTCACTCATTCGTTTAGCTTTGTTAATCTCTTCTGAAAGTTTATCCTTTTCATTTCTTAAATTAATAAAAAGTTCTAAAAGCTTCATCTCCCTTTCGTGAACCCATAGGGCGTGTTCTGTCCGAACTTGCTGCATTTCCTCGGCTAAAATACTATATTCAGCTCGCAATCGTTCAGTGAGTGTTTTACTCTGGAGTCTATCCTTTTGTGCGGCTAACACCTTCAGTTTATAGCCATCATCGGTTTGAGGATTCCTACTATTAATAGATTCAATTTCTCGCAAAATTCGATTCTGCTTTTCACCACCTTTCTGATCAATTAGGTTTTTCTCTTGTTTTAAGGATAACGCACTGATTTTTTCATTAGTCAATCGCTCCTTTTGAAGAAAAGTTTCATGACGTTGCTTAAAGAGTAATTCTTGTAAGTATCCATCTTCTCCTTCATCAATAGATGCACTAAAGGTTGTGTGGTTTAGTTCTGCATCAATTCGTCGTAGCTGAACAGTTGTACTGAATAATCGTTTTTCCAATTGAGCAAAATCAGCATCTGTAAATGTGGGGTCTAATGTTACAAGTAACGTCCCCTTTTTAACGAAATCTCCAATGTTAACATGAATAGAGCGAATAATTGATGTCTTTAGAGGTTGAATAACAATTTTTGGAGTGGTGGTAATTAATTTACCAGAAGCTGTGACAACGCGATCAACCTTACCAACAGCAGCCCATGTGATAATGCTGATTATAAAAAAAATAATAAGATATAGTGTCCACCTAATACGTCCTGATGTCGGTCGTTCTTCAATTTCGACTGCATTAGGCTGGTACTCTAATATATCCTTATTCGGTTTGTTTTTATTTCTCACTACTATGCCTAACTTGAGGAACTAATCATCATTTGTTGGTGCCACATCTGATGATACTGTTTTTTATTGTTTAATAATTCTAAATGTGATCCTTGTTCTGCTATGTTTCCTTCTTTTAATACAACTATGCTATCTGCACAAGTTAACATGGACAGCCGATGAGAGACGATAATAACTGTTCTGTTCCTAGATATGCTTATTAAATTTTCACGTATAATTTTTTCACTCTCTGGATCTAGCGAGCTAGTTGCCTCATCAAATATTAAAATATCAGGTTGAGTAATTAAAGCTCGAGCGATAGATAGCCTTTGTCTTTGGCCGCCAGATAAGTTTGTTGCTCCTTCATCAAGTGGGGTGTCATAGCCTTGTGGAAGTTTGCATACAAATTCATCAGAGCCAGCAAGGGTGGAGGCTTCAATAACTTCATGTCGAGTTGCATTGCTTTTCCCGACCATTATATTTTCTGCAACTGTAGCTCTAAATAAAAAACTCTCTTGAAGAACTATTCCAATTTTTGTTCGTAAATGTGAGTAATCGATTTCCCTAGAATCAAATCCATTAATTCGAACAACACCAGCGGTTGGTAGATAAAAATTTTGTATTAATCTCGTAAGTGTGGTTTTACCAGAACCACTCGGCCCAACAATTCCAATAATTTGGCCTTTTTTAAAATTAAGTGAAATATCCTGTAAAGCAGGTGTTAAATGAGGAGCATAACGAAAAGTCACGCGTTCGAAATTTATATCTCCATTTAAAGAAGGACGTGCACCATGTTTACTTGAACCTTCTTCTGCTTTTTCATTCATTACAGTGCCTAATTTTTCAACAGATAAAGCAGCCTCTTGATATTCATTAACAAGAGAAACCATTCGAACAAGTGGGCTTGTTACGCGTCCTGATAGCATTTGAAAGGCAATCAAGGAGCCTAAGGTCAATTGACCTGTGAAAACTGAATTTGCGCCAAACCATATTATGGCTACAGCCATCAGGCGTTCAAATAATTGAGTAATAGATTTGGCTGTAATTGATATTTTTCCAACTCTAAATTGCATTGTGACAGCCTTAGCTACTTTTTCTTCCCAATCTCCTCTAAGAGTAGGCTCTATGGCCATAGCTTTGACTGTGGAAATGCCATTAATAGATTCCACAAGCATTGCCTGTCTTTCGCCTTCTGCATCGTATAAAGCATTTAGGCGACGCCTAAATGGTCCAATTAAGCTTCCAATAACAATAGCAATAAGACAGGTGAAAAAGAGGACAATTAAGCTTAGTTTAACGCTATAAGAGAATAAAAAAGGTAAAAAAACAAAAAGTGATGTTGCTTCAAGTACCGTTAAAAAAAGACTACCTGTTAAAAATTCTCTGATACTTGCTGTTTGCTGTATATGTTTGGTAAGTACACCTGCCGTCATTTTTTCAAAAAAATGTAATGGCAAATTTAACATATGTCGAAATGTTTTTCCCGTAACCCTCAAATCTATTTTATTGGTGGCATGTAGTAACAAATAATCACGTAAAAAGTCTAGACCAGCATTCACAACTAAAGCAATACATATGCCAATACCTAAAACCTGCAAGGTTGTGTGAGCTTGATTTACCAAGACTTTATCGATAACAATTTGAAAAAATACTGGGGTTACAAGAGATATTAAATGAATAAAAAATACAGCTAAAGCAACATCAACAAAGGAGCTTCTTTGTTTGAGTATTTCTGGTATAAACCACTTGAGACTGAAAGGTTGCTCTTGTTCGGTTAACTTGTATTTTCGTTTAATTACATATGTACAGCCATCCCAACGCTCTAAAAGCTCTTTCTTGGAGAGAAGAACGTAACCTGCGTTCTTATCGTGACTTAATAGGGGATCATAGGCGGAAATAAATGTTTCCTTCAAGTGCTCCCCGTTTTTCGATTCTGAGGTAGCCCCAAGGACAATTAAATGTTGGTCATTTTTTAAACGAATAATAGCAGGATAAGCTTTTTGAAGTCTAGTTAAGTTTTCCCAGTTAAGTTGCAGGTGCTTGGCCTTTAAACCACTATCTTTGGCAATTCTTATAAGAAGTTTTGAATCTATTTCGTTATTAGATAAAGAGTAATCATGTATTAGTCGCTCTCCTGTTACTTCAATTTTATGTTCTTTTGCAACCAAAGAAAAACAAACAAGTGAGGTGTTAACTGCTTCGAATCGGTATACTTCCTTTGTCCATGCAGCGCAAAAATTTGACAAAGGTATAGAAAGTATCTGTTCGTTACTCTTGGCTAATGGATCAAAAACACTCACTTCCATGGAAACTTTATTAACATTTACAATAATAACAAAATTGCCGTTCGTTAATTTAGAAAGGATAGGCAGTGAAGTATGGTGAAGGTTTGTAAGATCATGATTTTGAAGTGAATGACAAGAGTGAACAATCCTTGAACTGCTTGTTATTTTTAATAGATTCTGTAGAGTATTTTTATTCTCAAGGTGGGCTTGTTTCTCAAAATATAATTTTACTTTCTTTTCTATTTTTGGATTTTGGAAGTGTTGAGAAATCCAACGAAAACATTGTACTAGACTGTAAGTCGATGTTTCACCTTGGTTATGCATGTTGGTTCAAGTCTCTTGATTATTTCGCAAAAAAAAAGGGTGAGGTTTGCTCACCCTTAAAACAAATAAAACTACTTAAAAAGCGAATATTAAACAGTTACTGTTCCTTGTAGCATGGTTAATGCACCATGCTTATCACTTTGACCGGTCGTTGTCATGAAACGATACTTTGTAGGGTCAGCTAATTTAGATAGCGACTTGTAAACAGAAACTAGACTAATTTTTTTCCCACTTTCCTCTAGATATAAACTCTCTATACGTGTATTTTCGTTCTTCATTCCTTTTATAGTGACTGTACCATCCGAGTTTAGCCCACTCTTCGTGTCTGGAGTCAGGTTAATTACCATATCGTGTGAATCTTTTGAGAGTTTAAACGCAAGATCATACTTTCTACCATTCCATAAAGAATCGATATCGGTTGCAAGAACATGTTCATCCAATTGTAAAGTATCTGTACCTCCAGAGGTGATTTTGTTCTCAATAATAGTGTCATTGCCACTGTTGCCCCAGAAATGATACGTATCATTTCCAGCTTCACCATACAGGGCGTCACTTCCACTGCCACCAACTAGTTTGTCGTTACCTAGACCACCGTACAAGATGTCACCACCTGCACCACCATACAAAGCGTCATTGCCACCAAGTCCTAAGATATATTGTTTGGTCAATGTCCCACCTGAAAGAAGACCGTTGCGGTTTATAAAAGAGTGATCTCCAACCAAAGCAGCAGAATCCCATCCTGTATCATTTTTGCTCGTGCCCTTAACGACATAGACTTCTTTGTTGCGGTTGCCTGCAGGTATTCTATAATCATCCCCAACGGTGGTGGCAGTATATTTATATTGCTCGAGTGCATGGTATTTCAAAAGAGGAGTGTTTAAGGAGAATCCTTTGCCTTTTTGATCAACATTTATATATGTTTTTGGTGATTTATGTAGAGGCACATCTGCGACTATATCCCAGTGATTATCAAAAGATTCTATTCTTTTGTCACTAGATAAGCCTATTCCATGTCCTGGAGAACCAAATGTTACCCCAGAGTAAATATTATCTTTGTATCTAGTAAGAAAATCTTGTGCCATTGCTCCACCAAGAGAATGTCCTATAACCTTTACAGCTTGAATGTTGTTACGGTTGTTCTCAACGAAGGCATTTATAGCTGTCATGTATCTCGTGAATTTTTGAGAGTGTGACGATAGTCGTCCTGTGAGAAGTTTTACGTCATCCACAGCGTCCCAAATGGAATCAGTACCAGAGAAAGCTACAACAAGGGTCTTTTTGCCACCTGCTTTACCTATAGCAGCATAAGCTGCTGTGTTTAAGTGTCGATAATACCCGTGAGAACCCATCCCACTAAGACCACCTAGATCCTCTTTAGTAAGGCCAACCCAACCTTGTGAAATCAGATTTCTGCGTGTCGTCGAACTGTCAACATAAGCAGCGTCAGCAAATTCTGCACATTTTCTGTAAGTCAGACCAGAAACGTTTTTCATTCCCGGATCTTTGATGGTAATTTGTGTCGTCCGAATATTGTCTTTGTAGTTACTCTCATCGAGGCGGGGCTTTCCTGCATTTGCTTTAGCGATGACGTAGTATGACCCAGCGTTTATGTTTAATGGGAGAGTGCCTGTAATTGTCTCCTTGTTTGAGAAGAGTACATTTACACTTACTGCAGTTTCGCTACCAAGAAAATCGTCATCGGAGCTAAGACTTTTGTCTTTGCTTAAATAAAATTTTGTTTCTGTGCCAGCTGCACCCATAAAGGTACCTTTGTTAAGGAGGGTCGCAGTAATATCGATCCGTTCACCTTTGTTAAATGTCAGTTTTGACGTTTCTGTTATTGACATTTTTGTTGATAAGCCGGAAATAGTTAGATTGGGTAGATGCGATTTGATATGAATTTTAGTTTTTTTCCAATTATTGGCAGTATTGGTCTCTGCTACAGAATTATCACCGTTTGCTTTTGCTAGAATGTAATAATCGCCGACAACCCCATCACGAGGTAATTTTAAATCAACAAATTGCTGACTACTAACGCGGCCAACCGACAAGGCAGGAAGTAAATCATTACCAATCGGAGTATCTATAGAGTTTCCATCATATACATCATTCTTAGATAAATAAAACTTAGTTGTACTCATTACTCCAGTTGTTTTTTGGCCTGCATTTTGTGCAGTATACGAAACTCTAAAGCTGGATCCTGCATAAAAGGTTGTCTCAGCAACATAACTACCAGTGAGTTTCTTCCTTTGTGTGCCCAAAGTGTTTATGATTAAATCAGGTGATTGTGTAGTGAATGTAGCTGGGTTGGTAACAGCAATGTTATTAGCCCAGTACGAGTTTAAGTGAGGTTCTTGCCCACTAAAAAGTTTGCCATCATAATCATTAATAGTCGCAATTACCCAAAAGGTGCCTAATCTATCAGTAGAAAAGTCAAAAGATCCGTTATGCTTTGCTCCTGCAGCTAGTCCTGGTGAGTATTGTGATCCTAAATATTTATCATTTTCACTAAGGCTTTTATTGGCTGAAAGGCGAAACTCGACCGTGTTAGAGCCAATGGAATCATATGTCGCTTTATTCAATACGTTATATGTGACTCGATATTTCCCGTCTGCTATTTGACGAAGCCAAACATTATTAAAGGCATAATCAGCATTGCGTATTGCCATCTTTAGTCTCCTATCGTGACTGAAAATTAATAAATAATGAACACGTGTTTCTGTTTATTTGAAGTTAGGTGATTCTTCGTGAGTTATTTCTTTCGAGTCTTGAGTCTGCTCTGAAATTTTGTTGATTAGACCGTTTTCACGAAGCTTTTCCAAGATATTTTCCATTGAATGAAAAGTGTTCAAAAAGCCTTCAAGAGGTATGGTTACTCTGTTAAGAAATGCGATTTCATCCTCATCATTTTCTGATGCTGAAAAACTGACAAAATCTAATCTGATAATTCCATTTTTAAAACCAATAGAATGGATATTGTCAGCAAATGTTTCAGATATGAATTTTGAATCATTCAATTGCTTTGTACTCCTGTTAAATTAAAAAAAATAAGAAACACCCTAACAATAAAAATAATGTAGTGCAATATTTTTATTTTGTTAGTTGAGATAGGAAGTCAAAGCTGTTGCTTTAAGTGTAAGTGATGAATGAAAAGGTAATTCAAGGAGGGTGTAAGGAAATAGTTTGCTGTTTGGTTTGTAAAGAAAATTAGGGTGATTGTGTTTTTGTGATTGAATAAGTAAATGAACTTCACATTAATGCTGTTTTTTTACTTTCACTTTGTGTTAATGATCAGAGGTGTTGACAATGGTTACAAGGAAATGTAGCATGTCCGGGCATTAATATATTATATATTTGTACTGTCTTTGGTGAATATCATTTTTAGTATTATATTAAAATTTTTGAAGTTTAGAATTGCTTAAAGCCTTTTTTGAACTGTGGATGTTTTTTAATATCGTGTGAATTAATGAGAAGTTTAAGAGTTTATTTATATTTTCAAATTATGGGGTTGAAGCGTTGCTTATCCAACCCTAATACATGGTATTTACTTCTTGCTGACTGCTGTTGTATGGTGTTGTCGCATGTCTTCGCTCATTTAATCAGGTTTGAGTTTGAATTTCGTCCTGGTGAGTTAGAACATTTCTTAGCATTTCTACCTTTTTTGTTTCTGTTTCGTATTCCAACATTTTATATGTTTGGACTATATAGTGGAATGTGGCGTTTTACTAGTATTCGTGATCTTGTAAATGTATCTAAAGCTGTAGGTCTGTCATCTCTTCTGGTGATGGGGTGGTTGTTGATTGAAAATCGTTTTTTGGGTTACTCTCGGAGTGTTTTTGTTATAGATACCGTATTAACATTTGTTTTGGTTTGTGGTGTACGTCTTCTTGTACGTTGGGCATTGCGAGACGGTCTGGTTGCTTTTGGGTGGAAAAAACAGAATGTTAAAAAGAAACGATTATTAATAGTTGGTGCTGGGGGAGCAGCGGAAAAAACAATCATAGAAATCAAAGAGAATCAAAACTTACACTATAATATTGTTGGGCTGTTAGATGACAACAAGAAAAGAAAGTCCCTACGAATACATGATGTGCCGGTGTGGGGAGAGCTTGATGAAATTCAATTTTACTCTAAACATACAAGAGCAGAAGAAATACTAGTTGCCATCTCATCACTTAGTGGGGAGCAGGTGAAAAGGATTGTTACTTTATGTCAGAGTACCAAATTACCATTTAAAATCATACCTGGTATAGGCGAAGTTATTGATGGACGAGTAACTGTTGGTATGCGAGATGTATCCTACAAAGATCTACTTGGTAGAGAGGAAGTGAAGCTAGAAGCCGATAAAATAGGAAATTACTTAACTGGGAAAACTGTTCTTATCACAGGTGGTGGTGGTTCTATTGGTTCTGAATTAACAAGACAAATAGTCGCTTTTCAACCTGAAAATATAATTCTCTATGATTCTAGTGAGGAAAACTTATATAACCTGCAGATGGAACTGCTGCATGAGTTAAAAGTAAAAAGAGTTGTGCCAGTGTTAGGGCAAATTCAAGATCTGGTTTTGCTTAACTTTGTTTTTTCAAAGTACCTACCTACGGTTGTCTTTCACGCAGCCGCATATAAACATGTTCCTCTAGTGGAAAATAACCCTTGGCAGGCAGTGGAAAATAATATAGTTGCAAGCCAGCTTTTGATGGAGGCCGCAATTCTTTATAGTGTTGAACGTTTTGTTATCGTCTCAACAGATAAAGCAGTACGTCCAACTAATGTTATGGGGGCTTCGAAGCGCATGGTCGAGTTGTTGATGTCAGCGTATAGGAGAAAAAATTGGCAGGGTAGTTTTTCTGCTGGTTGGATGAACCATTTTGATTCAAAGGTGTTGAGGAATGTTCAGCATAAGACTGTTTTTATGGCTGTAAGGTTTGGTAACGTACTTGGCTCTTCGGGATCGGTCGTTCCTCTTTTCAAAAAACAGATTAAAGCGGGTGGCCCTGTAACTGTAACTCACCCAGAAATCACGCGATATTTTATGTCAATTGAGGAGGCTGCGCAATTAATTCTGCAAGCTGGGACAATGGCGCGTGGTGGGGAAATTTATATATTGAAGATGGGTGAACCAATAAAAATTGTTGATATAGCTTGTCATCTTATAGAATTGGCTGGTAAAAAAGTACATGAGGATATTAAAATACTTTTTGTTGGTCTTCGTGAGGGGGAAAAAATGCATGAAGAGTTAGTTGCTGAGAATGAAAATGTTAGTGCAACAAGCCACAAAAAAATATTAATTTTGAATAGTAAGAGGGTGTTTACAGATAAGGAAGCTATTTCGTCAGTAAAATTACTGAGAGAAAAGGCTTTAAGGCTTGAAAATGAAGAATTGAAACATACTCTAAGTCAAATTTTACCAGAATATAAAAAATGGAAGTCTGAATTCACTAAAGAGATGTGATAAAAGATATAGCGGGCTAAGAGTGTGGTGAACACTTCTTGCTAAGTGTAAGTGATTTGTGGCTCTAATTAAGCAATAAAAATATATTTTTATATAAAAACAAAAAAAGGTAAGGACTCGTGGAAGGAAAAAAAATAGTTGTAACAGGTGGTTGTGGTACTGTCGGACAGGAAATAGTTCGTCAAATAGCAGAAAAAAATGAAGTGGCAAGTTTGCTAGTACTCGACAACAACGAGACAGAAATCTTCATGTTAGCTGAGAAGTATAAAGAGGTAGACACCTTTTCTTTTTTGCTTACCGATATACGAGATTACAATTCGTTGCTTAAGAGATTTTCAGGAACTGACATTCTTTTTCATACAGCTGCATTAAAGCACGTAATTGTTTGTGAACAGGCTCCTTCGCAGCCCGTACGCACCAATGTTCTTGGTGTTGAAAACGTGATTCGTGCTGCATGTGATTGTGGATTGGAAAAAGTTATTTTTACTAGTTCCGACAAAGCTGTGAATCCAACCAACGTGATGGGAGCCTCAAAACTAATGGGGGAACGATTGATATCTGCAGCGAATAATGGGAATTGTGCAACAATCTTATCTTCAACGCGTTTTGGGAATGTTTTAGGGTCAAGAGGCTCTGTGATACCCGTTTTTAAAGATCAAATAAAAAAAGGCGGTCCTGTTACGTTAACTCATGCCGATATGACAAGATTCATTATGTCAATTCGTGAGGCTGTACAGTTAGTGCTGGATTCAGCTAAGTTCGCATGCGGCGGAGAAGTATTTGTAACGAAAATGCCTGTGCTAGCAATTAAAGATTTAGCTGAAGTTATGATTGAAGAGTTAGCTCCGCAGCACGGATACTCTCCATCGGATATAGAAACCGTCATTATTGGTTCTAAGCCGGGAGAGAAACTCTATGAGGAATTGATGACAAGTGAAGAGACTTCACGAGCAGTAGAGCTTAAACAGTATTTCTCAATTCACCCAGCCTTTATTGCAAATTTCAAGGATATTAATTTTACTTATCCGAATGTGATCTCTGAAGAGGTTGTTAATCCTTATATCTCTGCAGATGAGCCATTAATGTCAAAAAGTGAAATAAAAGATTTTCTATTGAAAAACGAATTGCTCAGTTAAGGGTTTTCTATAAACAGGTGAAATTATGAGTAAACATATATTAGTCTTAGGCGCAGATGGATATTTAGGGTGGCCAACAGCTATGCATTTTTCCAGCCTCGGTTATGAGGTGACTGCTGTGGATAATTATTTTCGTAGGAATGCATGTACAGAGCTTGATGTAGGTATGCTTTATCCAGTTCCATCATTAATCGAGCGAGCAAAAATTTGGTATGAGAAGACAGGAAAAGAAATTAAAGTTATTATAGGTGATTTAAGTAAACCAGATTTTATGCGTTCTTTATTTGATGGGCGAGCTAAATATAATTGGGCGGTGAATGACAATAAGTTGGGTTTGCCTAGCTCTGTGGTACATTACGCAGAACAACCTTCTGCACCATACTCTCTCATTAACCATAGTTATGCAGATATTACCCTTGTTAATAATCTGCGCGTAACTAACAATGTTATGTTTGCAGTGAGAGATTTCTGTCCTGATACTCATATTGTTAAACTTGGAACTATGGGTGAGTACGGAACGCCTAATATTGACATTGAAGAAGGCTGGCTTGATATTGAGCACAAGGGAAGGAGTGATAGATTTTTGTTTCCTCGTCAAGCTGGATCATTGTACCACACTACTAAAATAATGGACACTGATTTATTTTGGTTTGGGGTTAGGATGTGGGATTTGAAGGTAACTGATCTTATGCAAGGACCTGTGTATGGGATAGAGACAGAAGAATCTTCTATTGATCAACGTTTAAGAACTATTTTTAATTATGATGAAGTTTTCGGCACTGTTTTGAATAGATTTATTACTCAGGCAATTGTTGGCTACCCGTTGACTGTTTATGGAAAAGGTGGGCAGGTGAGAGGCTATCTCAATATCAACGACACATTACAGTGTGTACGTAAAGCTGTTGAAAACCCTCCTAAACCAGGAAAATTTGAGATTTTTAACCAAATTATGGAAACATTTTCAGTTAATGAGCTTGCTGATAAAATTGAGTGTGTAGGAAATGAAAGAGGACATAAGGTAGAGATTAAACAAATAGAAAACCCAAGAAAAGAAGCTGAGGAACACTACTATAATCCAACATATCAAGGCTTGTTGGATCTAGGTGTCAAACCGCACTATCTTACTAATGAAAGTCTTCATGAAATGTTTAAAGTTGTAGAACAGTTTAGGGATAATATTCGAACAGATGTGATTTTCCGAGGGGTTAAGTGGTAAGAAAAGATGCTTTTTAACTCACTGATATATCTTTTTACATTTTTGCCTATAGCGGTAATTGGTTTTTATTTTTTGGGGAGATTTACAAATTCTTTAACAGTTAATTTATGGCTGGTTGTATGCTCTTTGTTTTTTTATTCATATTGGCTCCCAGAGTACCTGCCGTTAATATTATCTTCTATCTTAGTAAATTTTATTATAGCTAAATTAATTAGGGCAATCGATTTAACAAAATTAAAAAAGACAATGCTTGTGGTGGGTTGTATTGTTAATGTTGGATTTCTAGGATATTATAAATATGCGGACTTTTTTGTAGCTAATGTAGCAATTTTATTTGGTGTTGATAATCCTTCGTTTCTTAATCTGGCTTTACCTCTTGGAATTAGTTTTTTTACCTTTCAGCAAATTTCCTTTTTAGTCGATTCTTATAAATATGATATTCCTGACTATAAACTTATAGATTACTCTCTTTTTGTTTCTTTTTTTCCACAATTAATTGCTGGACCTATTGTTCATCATAAAGAGATGATGCCTCAGTTTGCCCAAAAAAGTAATAAAAATGTTTGTTGGCAAAATATCTATGTCGGTCTTTTTTTTATCTCTATTGGTCTTTTCAAAAAGATTGCTGTCGCTGACACTTTTGCTGTCTGGGCCAATGAAGGTTTTGCTGCTCCTGAGAAGTTAGACTGTTGGTTGGCGTGGAGAACTAGTCTTTCTTATACAATCCAATTGTATTTTGATTTCTCAGGATACACAGACATGGCAATTGGATCAGCCAGGCTGTTTAATATCAAGTTGCCTTTTAATTTTAATTCACCATATATATCTTTAAGTATACAAGATTTTTGGCGAAGGTGGCATATGACGTTAAGTCGTTTTTTGCGAGATTACGTGTATATACCTTTGGGGGGGAACAAGAAAGGAGATTTTATAACGTGTCGTAATTTGTTTCTTACATTTTTAATAGGTGGACTTTGGCATGGGGCTGGTTGGACTTTTGTTATCTGGGGAGCATTGCATGGCGTAGCGGTGGTAATCCATCGATTGTGGCAAATGACAAAAATTGTATTACCGAAACCAATTGCATGGTTTATGACGATATTGTTTGTTAATTTTACTTGGGTTTACTTTAGGGCTCCTGATGTTGGAGTGGCAAATAAGATAGTTTATACTATGTGTGCTATTGAAATGTCTCAACTAGTTGATGTTGCATTGTTTATTGTTAGTGATAAGGTTAATGATGTGAACGGCTATTTGCTTGTCTTGTTCGGTTTCGTGTGGTGTGACATTTTTTGGAAGAATTCGCAAGTTTGGGCCACTGGAATAAAGCCTAATGTGAAATACACTGGTACAGTTTCACTACTAGCTTTAGTAAGTTCATTTCTGTTGATGCAAGAGAATAGATTCTCTGAATTTTTATATTTTCAATTTTAAAATAAAATGTTTAAGAAGCAGACAGTTTTATTAATATTCTTGTTGTTTTTTCCTGTGTTTATGGTTGGTGTCACAAATTATCTGGTTGATCCGTTACAAATTTATCGTCAGTCGATGTTGGATCAGCCTTTCTTTTGGGAGAATCAAAGGTACCAGAATGCTGGAAAAATAAAAAGTTATTTAATTCAAGGTGGTTATGGGTCGATAACTGTAGGGAGTTCCCAATCAGACTGTTTTCTTCCTCATGATATCGAGAAAATGTTTGGCTGGCCAAAGAACCTTAAGTTAACTGTAGACGGTAGCTCATTGAGTGCCCAAGCAATGATGATTGAAGAATCCCTGAAAGTTGGAGGTAGGGCGATTAAAAATATTTTTTGGGGCATCAGTCCGCATACTTTGTTGATTGATGATTTTCGCTGGAATGCGACCAAAGCAATGCCTCACTATCTTTATACAGAAACTGTATTAGATGATGGACAATATCTATTTAGTTGGCCAATGTTTCGTAATTCTATAAACATTATTTATGGAAAAAAGCCAAGTAGACATTGGGTAATTAAAGAAAAAAATAACTTGGGGAAACTTAACTATTGGATGACCCCTAAACGGATAATTAAATACACAGAATTTGAGGAATCAAAGCTTTATAAAAAATTGTTCCAAAATTTCAATAAAACAGCCTTTCTTGAAAGCAATCTTCATGAACCAGATTTTCGGGATACTACTGTTGGTTCTTTTGCCGTTTTGCATTTGCTTGAGCCTATTGTTAAAAAAAATGAGAACATTCAATTTAAATTGGTTTTATTACCAAGGGCTTATCTCGGGTTAAACGGATATGGTGAAAAAGGTTTGCGGAACTACTTGTTAGGTCAAGCTTCAGTCGTTACAAGGTTATCTCAATATGAGAATGTCAAAATATATGGTTTTGAAGATACTGCAGAGATAGGCGGAAATCTTGCTCATTATAGAGATCAAATGCACTATCACTCTGGGGTTAATTACTCGATTTTAAAAAGCATTCAAAATAGTGAGAATCGTTTAAACAATGAAAATATTAATGCATATTTAAACAAGTCATACAATTCAATCATGAAATATAATCCAGTGATGGATTATGAAAATATGATTCCTTTTCGTTTAAAAAAGGAGCAAAATTTGTATGAAAAAACACTGGAGAGAAAGATTAAAAATGGATAGGAAATATTTGATCACAGGTGGGTGTGGGTTTATTGGAACTGCATTAATAAAGCGTTTGTTGGATGAAAATCCTTTATGCAAAATACGGGTTATGGATAATCTATCGGTTGGTAAGTTGACTGATTTGAAAGAGGTTTGCACATATGAAGTACAGAAATTATCAAATTTGAGTTCTGTCGGTGATGGTGTAACTTTTGTTAAAGGTGATATAAGAAATTTATCTCAAGCCATAGCTGCAACTGTCGATGTTGATGTGGTAATACACCTTGCTGCGAATAGTGGAGTGCCACAGTCTATTGAAAATCCAGTATTTGATATGGAGGAAAATGCTGTAGGTACCTTTAATATGCTTGAAGGAGCAAAACAAAATGCTGTAGAGCATTTTGTTTTTGCATCATCCTCTGCTATTGCAGGAACAACAGCCCCTCCTATGCATGAAGACATGGTCGCCAGACCTATTTCACCATATGGAGCCTCAAAGTTAGCAGGTGAAGGTTATTGTTCTGTATATGCACATGCGTATGGGGTGAAGACGTCTATGTTGCGATTTGGTAATGTTTACGGTCCTTGTCCTTTACATAAAACATCGGTTGTTGCAAAATTTATCAAGCAAGCGTTAGAAGGGGAGAAGTGTGTGATTTATGGTGATGGTAATCAGACACGAGACTTTATTTTTATCAATGATCTTTTAGATGCTGTTTTATTAGCTTCAAGGATTGAGATTGGGGGAGAAGTATTCCAAATTGCAACGTCAAAAGAAAGGACTGTTGGTGAAATGGCAAATTTGTTGTCTAAAGCTTTGGCTGATTATGGTGTTAATATGAAGGTAGAGTATGGCGACAAACGGAAAGGTGATGTTGTGCGTAATTACTCAGATACAAGAAAAGCAGAAAGGGTTCTTGGTTGGAAATCAAAAACAGAGCTTGAAGAGGGTCTGCTTATAGCAGCAAAGTATTTTTGCTATAAAGATTGATAAAATTGCCAGATTGTTTTTAGCACAGTAAGTGCTTTAATAAAACGAGTAGGGGAACAATGAGTGAACAAGATCAGAACTTAAGGGCTTTTTGGGCTGGCCAAGGTCTTTTTTTTCCACCAGTAGATAAGGCTGTTTTCAACCTTAACGTAGGGTTTGTTGGTTCAAACGAACTTTTTCATAACCTAAAGTATGAAGTCAATTTATTTGTTCTTACACCAGAAAACTGGCAAGAAACTTTGATTTCCGTTCGGCTGGATTTCATACTTGTAGAATCTTGTTTTATTACTTGTACTGGTGATTGGGAAAATGCTCAATCTTCAGTCGAAAATGATCAGTCTGATTTGTCATCAATTATCCAATATGCCATTTCAGATGATATTCCTGTTGTGTACTGGATGACATTGGATGGAGATTATTTTCCAATATTCAAAAAATTCGCAAGGAAGATGAAAAATATCTTTTGTGTTGATTTGATGGCTGTTGAGTCTTTTCAACGTGAAGGTATTTCTGCTGATTATCTTCCAGTTGCTATACAACCAAAGATTTTTAATCCTCTCAAATGGGACAAGAATGATGGTGACCGAGATTTTAATATTATTGCCGATAATTTAGCTGATATACTCTCTCACCATGATGCATACAAAGCTTTTTTAGAACGTTTATCTCATTATAAATTTCACCTATATGATTCACTCAATAATATTTGGAAATCTAAAACGACTCCCTTAAATCCATTTAAGGGTAACGTGTTAGGTTCAGTGGGGTTTGCATCAAGAGCAGAGCTTGTTAATAGAGCTAAGATATTTACTAGCTTTTCTCCTTCAGACAAAACTAAAATGACTCAGGTGAGATTGGCGTTAGAAGCAGCAGCGTGTCGTTTGCCTGTGATTCACAAGGGAACCATAGGTGACAAAGACATGCGTACATCTTTTGTTCTCACACATGAAACTGATGATGAATTTTTTGCTGAGATTGTACGAATGCAGGAAGATCCTCTTTATATGGAAAGAGTTGGTCATAAAGCTTGGCGGTATGTAATTGATAATCACACAATATCGCACAGGGTGGTATCTATTTGTGATATGTTGTTGATTAGTTGTGAATGGAAGCGATATCCAAAAGTTAGTATGATTACTCCAACGATGAGACCGCAATTTATTCCTCGAACGATCCAGCAGTTTGATCAACAGAGTTATCCAGAGAAAGAGATAGTGTTAGTAGTAAATAGTAATTTTATCGATTACCAAAAACTAGCCAACGACTACAATCATAGAAATGATATTCAAGTACACTTTTTGCCCAAGGAAAAAAATGCAGGAGCCTGTATGAATCTTGGTATTAGTCATGCTACAGGGGAGTATGTGTTTCGGTTTGATGATGATGATTTTTATGGGCCTCACTATATTGGTGATTACATGTTGTATTGTAAGGCTGTAGATGCTGATATTATTGGGAAACCTGCACGATATTGGATTAAAAATGAGGAAAAGTTTTGTAACCTAAGAAAGCTTACTAATGCTAAGTATTGTACCATTTTCTCATCTAAACATTTGGGGCATGATAAAATACCTATTTCAGGCAATAGTATTGGTGGAAAAAAAGAAGTTTTTCTGAACGTAATTATTCCTGATACCTATAGGGTTGCTGACACAGCCTTCCACCTTAAAGTGAATTGTATGAATTATAAGTGCATAACTACTGATAAATTTAACATGGTATTCTGGAGGAGGGAAAATTCGGAACATACGTGGCATTGGAGTCAGTCTAATAGTTTGGAAGAGTCTTTGTCTTGGCTGACATTAGAAGACTTGTATTGTTAATTGGAGTAAAGATGGTTTCTGCAAAAAAAAAATTGTTGAAGACTTATGTGAACGGAAAAAATATTCTAATTTTCGACCCAAATCTGTTCGAAAAGACAACAAATCATTTTTATAGGATTGCTGAAAGCATCGCTTTTGCAGGAGCATCAGTCTCTTATTGTTTTTGTTGGGATCCTCAAGTAATGAATGCTTTGCCTAACCCTGAGACAGGGGGAGTTGTTAAGCTAATTCCTTGGACATCGAAATTGGATAATAAGGTAGTTGCAAATGCTTTTAAGGGACTTAATCCTGATGTAATATTGATTAATTTAGAGTCAAAGGAGGATAGTCGACTACTACTAAATTCAATCTTGTTTTTTAGTAGTACACCAAAAATATTGTTCCACTCTAACAATACAGGAAAAGATAGATTACTAATTGATCATTCTTTATGGCTTTCTGGTTTGTTTGATAATTCCATTGTTATAGATGAGTATAATGAAAATATCGATTCTTGCTTGATTACAGATGCTTTTGAAAAAATAAAAAATGGAGGTGGCGATAGAAGTCAGCTTTTCAAAGAAGTGACTCTTCACGCCTTCAGAATTGCTAGACAAAGATTGATAAAACAGCCCTCCAAAGGGAGATGTTTGCAGAAAACATTTACAGAACCAAGAAAATTTAAAGTAGCATATATATCGCCCAATCCTTTTGGCTTGCCCGGAACTATGGGCACATATGGGGTTATTACAGAGGCCTCAGAGGATTATGACGTGTTAGTGTTATCTAAAGGATGTCATATCTCTAGCAAAGAACGAAGTGAAAATATAAGCGTTATTAATGTTTTTAATTCTTCCGATATTAAAACACGCATATCTGATGAACTGGAGAGGTTTCAGCCGGATTTACTTCATGTTTATGGCCTTGGTGGTATAAAGTTGCTCAATTCAAAAAGTAAAGCTGTCTGTCCTATAATTGTGGATATTAGGTCGCCATTCGTGATTTCAAGTAAGAAGGATTTACTTTTTAGTAGAGAGCTATTGTTTCAGGCACAAAATTATGTGGATCATTTTATCTTTCACTGCAAAGGCACATTTGAACAAGATGTTGGCGCTTTGGTAAGACCATATAGTTATGCATATTTATCATTAGCAGAAGAGTCACTTCTAGTGGAAAGGACTCGAGATTTTGATTGTGTTCAAAAATTTGTTTTTATTGGAAGTATTGCACGAGTTCGAAAGCTTGCTACGTTGATTGATTGTTTTGGTAAAGTTGCTGAAGATCATTATTCAGAGTTTGGGGAAAAAATAATACTTGATATTTATGGGGATGGAAATGATTTAGATAAAATGCGAAGTTATGTGAAAGAAAAGGGTTTTGGTGAGTATATCTCTTTACTTGGTTTTGTGGCTCAAGAAAAATTGCGAGACAAGTTGGTTGAGTATGATGTGGGGATAGCTTATGTGCCTGTTGATGATATTTTTGGTAAGGCACCGTCTTTAAAATTGGCTGAGTATTGTGCGGCTGGTCTACAAGTAATTGCAAGTGCTTCTGACGGTCACAAAGATTTTGTTCGAGATATTGACCTTACATGTTATTATTTTGATAATACTCCCGAAAGTTTTTGTTTGGCGGTTCTTGCAGTGCAAAAACAGTCAAGTAAAAGATTGAACATCTATAAAAACAGAAGCAATGTTGAAAGGCTCACCACAAGAAATATTTTTCAAGATGAGTATGTACCTTTGTACAAAAGGCTCATGAAAAACAAAAACATAGGCACATGTTGAACGAATTTGGAAAGAAAGGTTTAATGTGCCAAATAAAGTGTTTTTGTCGTTTGTAGAGCACCCAGATGGTTTAAGGTAAGTACTAAAGTGAGTTTTTTAATTGTTATGATTGGAAGTAGGTTCGTTAAATTAGGTTTGATAATATAAGCGGCATATGAAGATATAGGAGTGATAGTGGTGCTTTTTGCTTAAATTACAAGTGTTTCGTTTGAAGTGTTGTTGACCAGAGTGAGAAGAAATTGATCGGAGCTTATGTAAATCTGAGAAATGGAGTTAATATGTCAAAGAAAAATTGTATTGTTGTTTTAGGCTCAGGTCGCTCCGGTACGTCTGTTGTATCCGACCTTTTGTCGAAGTTAGGAGCTAATATAACAGCTGGTCCAGCAAAATTAAGTGAGCAAAACCCAAAAGGGATGTTCGAGGATCAGTTTATTTTAAATAAACATAAAGAACTTTTTGAGTTGTTGGGGATCAATCATAATTTACCTATTCCTAAGGATTTTCTTAATGTTTCTGGAGTTAATGATATTAGAAAAGAGTTAGCTCATTATGTTGATCAACAAATCAATGCATCGTCTACAATGTGGGGGTTTAAAGATCCAAGAACAGCTTGTTTTTTGCCATTATGGATTCGAATTTTTAACCCGTACAGTATTATACCGAAGTATGTTTTATGTGTTCGGAACCCTTCAGCTGTTGTTTCCTCTTTGCATTCACAATACAATGAAGATGAAAAAGTTGGAGAGTTGTTTTGGCTTTTAAAAAACGTGGATGCGTTAAGGCATACGGGAGGAAACGTTTTTATACTTCACTATGAAGATTTGTTTTCTGAAAGAGCTGAAGTTGTTCTTCAAGAGTTACTGACATATACAGAGTTAAGCAATTATTTCACTGGAAACATTCAAGACGTTATTGATAATACCGTTTCAAAAACACTGAATCGTAGCCAATGGCAACCCTATAGTATTGAGAATAAGTGGGTCAAAAAGTTGTATGAAGATTTAAAAAAATGTCGTGGTGCGGGTTTTGAAAGAAAAAGTCTTATGACCGATGTCTATGATTGCCATTCCGCTATGAAAGAGTTTGCTCCGTGGAATGATACTTTATCTAGATTATTAAATAACTCTAAAGATGAAAATAAAAAATTAAGTGAACTGACAAATAAAAAGCTATCCAATAAAAAACATGTTGTTGAGAAGAATGTATTACTTCAAGAATCAATATCTATTAAAGATGAGTGTAAGTTATACAGAGAACGCCTATGTCTTTTGGAAGGTGAGTTGGCTGTAGCTAAAAAGCGACAGTCTTTTTTGGAAAAGAAATTAAAATCAAGAAAAAACGATAGTCAAAAAAAATTGACGATTTCAGATTTGAAACTTTTGCTTAATAATAGAGAGTCGTTTCGTTTTCGTTTAGGACATATGCTTGTATTGTGTGCAAAAGAAAAAAGGAGGTGTGTTGTTTTGCCCTTTAAGTTGCTCTTGCTGTCTATCGACATGGTTCTATGGAGAGGTAGAAATAAACAACTCACTGCAATGCAATCAATTGATTTAGAAGAAGCACGTAGGGTCAAAGAATCTTTTTCAAGCCAATTAGGAGGGTTAATTTTATCTTCGTTATCTTCTCCAAGAAAACTGTTTACCTTAGGAAAAAAAATAAAAAAATTAAAATAGATAGTAGTAGGCGTTTCCGAAGTTTTATTTTTAATTAATATTTAAGGTATTTGGTTGTTCACGAAAACATTTTTACCGTTTCCTAATAAACTATAATTGTAGGTGGTTAGGTGGGTAGATGTGACGATTTTTAAGTATCCAAAAATAATATTGGAATTTCACCTAACTGATTGAGTGACATTAGAAAGAATATTGAGAGCACTGCTAGCAAGCACAGCACATTCTTGCCGATTCAGTCGTTATTCACAAGAGGAACTTTGTTCAGTTTATTGCCTTTTCAGTGATGAATCTATTGTCACCCAAGATATAAAAGAGAAAAAAACGTGAAGGAAAAGATAGTTTCGATTGTAGTTATGTCTAGCGGGAGCTTTCAAGAGGATGTAGGCGTGTTAGAGACCGTCGTTGACCAGCTTTTTGATGGAAAGTTGGTTGTCAGTCTTGTTTATACATCAGAGACAGAGTATGAGGATATTTGTAAAATCAATGACTTACCATGGTTGGAGACAATTCAACTAATTTACTCTCATTGCGAAATTTCTTATAATGACAATACAATATTTCATTATAAGCAGAGTGATTTTTTTCTCAATCTACCTCCAGAAACATATCTTGCCCCTAAAATAATAAAGCAATTATTAGTAACTGCTCAACAAACAAAATATTCAGTTATTGGACCAGTGCGTTCTGTTTGCGATTCATTAACTTGGTCGACAGTCTCTGTCCAAAAGATTTTTCACTGTCCAAGTATAACTACAATTTCTCCAGAGTTAGAAGAAATGATTAAAGCTGGTGAGGCATTGGCTTTTATTAATAAAAAAAGAATAAGCTCTTCTAAGGTATTTGTTTTTCATGATTATATTGCACAAAGTCGAGATGTTGCTGTTCCGTTGAAGGATAGTAGAAAAAATTTACTCAATGAAGTCGAACTTTATAGAAGCAGGAGTCAAGTTTCAGTTCCAGTGCAAAAAGAGGCGCGTTTTACTAAGCAAAAAAAAGGTTGCAGTAGGCCTTTTGTTTGGCTTTTTGGGGAAAGGAGAGGGTTAGCTTATGAAGAAAATGGAAGAGTTCTTTTTGAATATTGTAAAGAAGTATATCCAGATATTGAGGCTTATTATGTAGTAAAACAGGATGTTGATATAAAAATTCCCTCGAAATATAAAAACTATATTATTAGAAAAGGCAGCGATAGGTGGCGAGCGATTCTCTCCCGGGCCACACATTTTTTTTTCAATGATAGTGCTCTTGATATTTTAGAAGGCAAGCAACAGTTACAACAGTTTTCAGATGTTATATATGTATTTCTCACTCATGGTGTTTTGCAATATGGCACAGGGACTTATGTGAGGAATCATCAATATTTTGATTTGATTTGTGTAGGTGTAATAGCTGATACAATTTATGGCCATAGAGATTGGAAATATCAGTTTGGGGCATTCGCTGTTACAGGGCTTGCTCGATGGGATAAACTTCTCGCTCGTCCTAAGCGAAACCAAAAAGAAATTCTTTTTTGCCCTACTTGGAGAAAACGTTTAGATAAAAAGGATTGGAATACGTATAGTTCAAAATCATCGTACCTGGAAGCAATAAATTGTGACCCGTTTATAGAAAAATATGGCTCATTTTTAACCAGTGAACCGTTAGCTCATTTTCTAAAAACGAATGATATGACTCTTATAGTGAGCGTTCATTTTCGTATAAAAGAAATGTTGGAGATGTTTTTCGGTTTTGTTTCTGAGCGTATAGTTATCAAAGATGACTCAGTTGATAGTCGTACAGTACAGCAACTGATGGTTGACTCTTGTCTGTTGATAACAGATTATTCAAGCCTCATGTGGGACATGGCTTATATGGGAAAACCGGTTATCTGTTATCAATTTGATAAGGAATTAGTGTTGTGGGAAAGAAATCTTGATTCTTTTAACCTAAAAGATCCTCAGTTGTTCGCCGATGTTTGTTATTCTGAAAGAGAGGTTGTAGAAAAATTAGAAAAATATAGCAATTCGCAGTTTGAGTTAGACGTTAATCAGAAAATTGTTTTGGAGGAATTGTTTGGTGAAAAAGGTAATCATTGCAAACGAATAATGGAGAAAGTCGTTGCAGAACATAATGTAACTGTATGTGGTGAATCATATTTTTCTTTTCCACAATTCAATCCTTTGTCGGAAAAGAAGTTTGTGGGAAAAACAGTTGCAACTATTATTAGTCAGGGAGTGGTTCCTCCAGACTTAGCTGTCGAACTTTTGCCGGGATCATGGCAAAAGCAGTTGTTAGATATTCAACCAGACATTATTGTTGTGGAGCCACATCTAGATGCTTCTTCTGAATGGGCAAATATTTTCTATTCACAAGATAAGACAGAGGAATTCATTTCAACATTAGTTGCTTTCTCCTTAAAGAACGGTTTTGAACTTATTGGTTTAAAGAACCCTATAACAAATCACATGTTCTTCCAAAAAAAGATTGAGCATGAACTTGATCTGATTGAATTACCATATGATTATAAAGAAGATGCATTTGATATTACTATTATTATTCCTGTTTATAATTGTGAACAACATCTGCGATCGTGTATTGATTCAGTGCTTAACCAAACATTTCATGGAACTACTGAAATTGTTTTAGTAAATGACTCAAGCCCTGATGGTGTACAAGATATTATCGATGATTATATAAGTAAAAATTCAAACATCAAGTGTATTACCCAGCCGAATATGCGTCAAGGAATGGCCCGCAATCATGGATTAATGGTTGCGGAGGGTGAGTTTGTGACATTTGTGGATTCTGATGATATCTTGCCAGAGGATGCCCTCGCAACCCTGCATACCAAGATACTACTAACTAAGGCTGATGTTTCACTGGGCCTTGTGTGTTCAGTTGATCAAAACTATGAAAAGCTTCGAATTAATCAGTCTTACTTTCATTACAGTAAAGCTCCTTCAATAATTAATAATGAGACCTGGCCGTCTTTATTTATAGACCCATCATCAGTAGGCAAATTAATAAGTCGAAGATTTCTTTTCGAGAACAAAACATTTTTTCCACAAAGCTATTGGGAAGATCAATTTTTCTGTATTCAGCTGTTTATGGAGGCAGAAAAAATCAGTGTAACAAAAGAGATAGTATATTATTATGTTGGATACCCTGTTGATAATAAAGAGAGTGGTACTCAAACCTTTTCAAGTGAAAAGTTTCAACAAATTTTAAACGTGACAAGCTTATGTTTAAAGATGGTTAGTGTGAAAAAAAATCGAAGCAAACAACTTAATACAATAAAGAGATTTTTGTTAAGAAGGATAGGACGCTTTGTCTACAAATATACTAATAATTTTGTAAAACAACTAATGGATTATGAAGTTGATTTGTTGAGGACTTTTTTATCACATTATAGCTCTCAGGAGTTAAGTTATGCTGTTGAGGGGGAACTGTTTTTTAAGGCTCTAAAAAAAGGCAAGAGTGAGATTGATTATGATTTAAAATATACAAGTGCCTTGTCTAGTTCATCTTTTGATTATTTCAAGCCTTTCTATTTACCTGTATCGAGTACGGTGGTCTGCGGCCAAGATACCTATGTTCGATCTTTTAAGTATAGGTTGGGTGATGTTTTTGTTCGTGTTGCTAGGAAAGAGAAATGGGCAATATTGAAAGTGCCTGTTCGCCTTACTGTATTGTTTATTGATTTAATATCAGTCCGAGGCTTATGGAATGGGAAAAAAACAGTAACGCAGAGTAAGGCTGATCCAAATGTATCTGGGACTGCTGCATACTGTCTTGGTGTTCTTTTAATTGACTGTTTAAAGAGACCAAATAAATTGCTTCGGTTGTATCGTGATATTAGAGAATTGCGTGGGCGATATAGTTAGTAGCCTTGAATGATAAACATTTTTCTTGAATCAGAGATATTCTTTTATTTTGTATATCGTTTTTTAAGAAACCATACGACCTAATATTGTAATTATTATAAATATTCTAACCTGATAAACAGTTTTTAAATGTTGATATCTAAAATGATAAAGCAGCTAATACGAAATCGTATGGCTTTGGCTACACTATCACGAACTGAATTGAAGTTAACTGTTACACAAACTAAACTTGGCGGACTTTGGTGGATTCTTGATCCATTAATTATGATGTCAATTTATTACTTTATAGTCGTAATTATTTTTCAAAGGGGTGGTCCAGGGTATCATCTGTTTGTTTTGGTAGGAATTGTTTCGTGGGGGACCTTTTCACGCTCGATAATGAGCGTTATGTCTAGTATAAGTGGTAATCGTTCGTTGTTGGCCAATACCTCGATCCCACTTGAAGTCTTTACTTGCTCTCCTCTTGGGGGGCAGGCTTTTCTTGCTACAGTAGGATATGCTGTGATTTTGAGCTGGGTGATGTTAAACAGTCTTTTACTGGATGACTATGGGCAGCTAAATCTGCTAGTTTTAATCACTAACGTTAGTACTGTCTTTCAGATAATTCCATTACTTTTTCTTGTTTTGTTGTATGCCTATTCGCTAGGGATATTCTTTGCTGTGGCTACAGTGTTTGTACCAGATTTAAGAAAGGTTGTAGCTTATGTGTTGCGTGGTGGTTTTTTCTTAACACCAATTTTATATACCCCAGAACGAGTGTTAGGGGCGGACGGTATACCTGAGATCTTTAAGAATATATATTTATTGAATCCCATAGGGTGGTGTATTACATCATTGAGACAGGTGATTTTAAGTTTTGAAGTGATAAATGTTCAATGGTATTTTACCTTCCTCTTTGGTGGCATTATTGTACTTCAGTCAGCTTTATTTCTTTTGAATACAACCAGAAAAATTGTGTGTAAATATATATAAACTCTAAATGAATAATAAACCAAGTATCAAATTTGATGATGTTAGTTTTTGTTATGTTCGTACTAGTCAAAATATATTCCGTCGAGGCAATACTTTAAACAAGAAAAAAGAATTCTGGGCGTTGAAAAATGTTTCATTTCAAATCAATAACAATGAGCGGGTTGGTTTGATTGGTAGAAATGGATCAGGAAAAAGCTCGCTAGCTAGACTTTGTGTTGGATCATTGCATCCAGATAAGGGTGAACTTGAGGTGATTGGAAAAAAACAACTACTGGCGTTAGGGGTAGGTTTTAAACCAATGATGACAGGGGTTGAAAATATATACATTAGTGCAAGTTTGCTAGGATTGACAACTCGGGAAATTGATGAGGTCTTAGCAGAGATTGTAGCGTTTTCTGGTTTAAAGGATTTTATACATGAGCCAGTAAGGACGTATTCAAGTGGTATGAAAAGCAAATTAGGATTTGCCGTTTCAACAGCAGTTCGCCCTGATATTCTTATTTTAGATGAAACGCTTGCAACTGGTGATGCTGCATTTAGAAAAAAAGCACTAAAACGATTGCATGAAATGATTGGAGCAAGTGGTATCTTGGTGATGATTTCACATAATGCTAGTCAAATACGCAAAATGTGTGAAAGAGCAATATGGATTGATAATTCTAGGTTGGTTATGGATGGGGATGTGAAGACGGTAACAAAATGCTATGAGTTGTTTTGTAACGAAGAGGTGCGGTGGGAAAAAGCCGGACGATACCCAAATGCCAATGACCTTTAGTCAGTATTAAGGTTTGTTTATGTGTGTTTCTATTATAATACCATCTTGTAGGCCTAGGGGATATATATATAAATGTCTAGATTCATTGACACCTCAAATTACCACAGATATGGAAGTCATTGTGATTATAAATGGTGAAAAAGAACCTTATTATAGTGAAGTAAAGAATTATTTGCACTTCTTAGGAACTAATTTTAAACTACTCTATACTCCTAAAGCTTCAGCTTCTCATGCCAGAAATGTTGGTATTAATGCTGTTACCAAAGATTATATCTTCTTTCTAGATGATGATGATTGCCTCAGTTCAGAGTTTTTGCACCACCTTTTAGAGTTAAAGGATCCAGAGAAAATTATTGTAGGTAATAGCATTTCTTTCGATCAAGATGGTCATTGTTACGAAAATTACATTAACAGGCTATTTAAAAAAGACACTATTTCATTGATACAAAGTAGGGGGTTTTACTCAAATGTTGTTGGTAAGTTGATCCCTAAAAAACTTATAGCGAGTGACAGATTTAACGAGAATATCGTAATCGGTGAAGATTCTTTGTTTATGACTAGGCTTTCTGTTAGAGCTCAATATATCAATAAATCAGTGCCTAATCAGTATTATTGTGTCAGATTACGTGCAGATATACGAAAATGGCATAGTCGTAGTTGGCTCTGGTTAGCAAGAAATGGGAGTAGAACAATATTGCAGTATTTAGGAATGTTATGTGATCCTAAATACAATAAACTTTTTATTGTATCTCGTATTTTTGCTACAGTGAGAAATTTGATGTGTAGTAGATATACACCTCTTGAGAAAACAGATGTAGATATTAATATTTTCAATAAAGATGCTGTTAAAGTTAGTATAAGTTGAAAAAGGTATATTAATCGTAAAATATCTGAAATTGCTTGTTAACTATTATTATATAATGAAAATATCTATTGTTTTACCTGTTTACAATGTTGTGCATTTTATTGAAGAAACCATTCAAAGTGTAATTAAGCAATCTTATGACAACTGGGAACTGCTTATTGTTGATGATTGTTCCACAGATGGTACTTACGAATATTTAATAAAGGTATATAGCAATGATTCGAGGATTTGTATTTTTCGAAACAAGCAAAATTTAGGGGTTGGTTTATCTCGAAATGTTGGTCTCAAGAATGCAACCGGACGATTTGTCTCTTTTCTAGATAGTGATGATTTATGGGTAGATGAAAAACTCGTACGACAAATAAACTTTATGTTAACTAATCAGGCCTCGATTTGTCATACTAGCTACTCCTTTATATCAGAAGTCGGGACTGATCGAATTGGTTGTGTTAACGTTTCAAAGAAGGTTGATTTAATGTGTTTATTAAAAAATACAGAGATTGGTACGTCTACTGTGATGCTTGATACACACTTAATAGGTAAAAGTGTAAAATTTCCCTCTGCTCGTACTAGACAAGATTTAATGCTTTGGATTGAACTGCTGGCGAAAGGACATGAATCTTATGGTCTGGATGAGGTGTTGACAAAGTATCGTTTGAGGAGAGGACAAATAAGTCGCAATAAATTGAGGATGGTTTTCATAACATTTAAAGTCTACATGAGTATACCTTATTTTGCACCGTGGCAACGATTTGTTTTTTTTCAATATTACTTGTTCAATGCTGTGTTGAAGAGATTTCAAAAAAGAGAGTAATGTATGCCTTAGTTGTGTCGTTTGAAAAATAAAACGATTATAATTGCTAGGGTAGGAGTTGTAGGGTGTCCTTTTACATCTTGTTTGATGAATGTTAAGTATTTTGTCTAGCTGTTAAATTTAACTGCTAGACACGATATTTCATCCATTCATTGGCATTTGTAAACGTCGTTATAAAGATATTAAGAAAGGCAAAATATTACCTATTCACTTGAGTTGATTTAGTTGTTCATGCAATCAACAGTGAATTTGACATAAATCAATTGAGAGCAGTCAAGGTAGGTGGAATTCATTAATAATGAAGTAAAAATATTTGTTTAGTAATAAGTAACATTTAATAATAGTTTGATCCGTTCACTAGAAGTAGACTTCACTTAAACTAGGGAGATTTAAGCTTGGGTGTATAGACGGACTGTAAAAAGCGGACTTTGGAAGACTTTTCTCATGAGACTAAAGAGATAAAAATGATTTTTAGATTTTTTGATATAGCTATTGCATTAGTTGGGTTTTTTGTAATGTCGCCAATCTTTTTATTGGTAATTGTCCTTGGTTTTCTTGAAACAGGGAGACCAATATTTCTTCAACCTCGTATAGGCATGAAGAAGAAACTGTTCATTCTAATAAAATTTCGTACGATGAAGGTTGGTACTGAGTCTGTAGCAAGTCATCTAGCTCATAGTTCTTCTGTAACCGATTTTGGGCGGTTCTTGCGTAAATACAAAATAGATGAGTTTCCACAGTTAATTAATGTTCTTAAAGGTGACATGAGCATAGTCGGACCAAGGCCTAATTTACAAAATCAGATAGAAGTAATTGCTGAGCGTGAGTCTTTAGGAGTTTATGATGTACGTCCAGGGATTACAGGACTTTCGCAAGTACAAAAAATCGACATGTCGACACCTAATATCTTAGCTAAAACAGATAAAAAAATGATTCAAAGTCTTACTGTTATGTCATATTTCAAGTATATTTTACTCTCCGTTATAGGTCGAGGGGGTGGAGATAGAGTTAAAAGGTGATGGTTGTTGGGCTTATAGGGAAAAGAATAGCTATTTTTCTCCGCAAAGGCATTATGATTATTCATAATGTGTCAAATATGGTTTGGTGTTTTTTGAGAAGGGTGAAATAATGAAAGTCAAAAAAGCTGTTTTTCCTGTTGCAGGACTTGGTACACGCTTTTTGCCTGCTACTAAAGCAATGCCTAAAGAAATGCTTCCTGTTGTAGATAAACCTTTAATTCAGTATGCTGTTGAAGAGGCTTTGGCGTCAGGTATTGAGCAAATTATATTTGTTACAGGGAGCGGTAAGTCTGCTCTAGAAAATCACTTTGATTCGAGTTATCAGCTTGAAGATACTCTTCGCAAACGTGGTAAAGATAGCTTACTTAAAACAGTTGAATCCCTCGTTCCTGAGTCAGGATCCATTATTTACACGAGACAAAGTCAGCCATTGGGGTTAGGGCACGCTGTTTGGTGTGCAAGAGATGTTGTGGGTGATGAACCTTTTGCTGTATTACTCGCCGATGACCTAATCCAAAGTGAAGTTCCTGTGTTACAGCAGATGATCAATGAGTTTGATAGGTTACGTGCCTCTATGGTCGCGGTGATTGAAGTGCCGAAAGGGGAAACGAATCGATATGGTATATTGGAAGGTGACCAGGTGTTTCCAGGGGTTGTTCGTGTTAATTCTATGGTAGAAAAACCAACGCCTGAGGAAGCACCTTCAAATTTGGCAGTTATTGGCCGTTATGTTTTTACGCCTAAAATATTTAACTACCTTAACAAACAGCAAACTGGTGCCGGGGGAGAAATTCAACTTACTGATGCGATGGTTGAGCTATTGAGCGAACAACCAATTTTTGGTGTCAATTTCGAAGGTACTAGATTTGATTGTGGTGATAAGGCTGGATTTCAAATGGCAAATCTTGCATTTGCCCTTGAACATCCGGAGATCAGAGATGATTTAAAAGAGTATCTAAAGAAAATAATCTGCTAGGTTGCATGAAACATTTACTTATGGTTAGTATCGCTTGGAAGGGCGAAAAACCTCTTGTCAAAGGAAGAACGTATCAGCTTAAGAGTGGGAATTTTTTGTGTAATGCCGAAGTATTGCAAATAAAGCATCCTTATGAGCTAAAAAAGGGGGGACGTTTATCGGTTGAACACCTTTATGCCGGGGAGACAGGACTAGTTGATTTGGCTTTGAGCAAAGACTTTACGGTACAAGAATCTGGAGGATGCAGCAGCGACATCTGTTGGTTATGTGAGGGCGATAACAAGGGTGGTGAGTTTCAGATCAAACATGTGTTAAGGCGTTCCACTAATGTGGTTTGGCAGGAAACAGATGTTAATCGTAAAAATCGTGCTGATTTGAAGAAACAGTATCCTCAGACGTTTTGGTTTACAGGCTTATCTGGTTCAGGAAAGTCAACTCTTGCTAATGAACTGGAGAAGAGATTGGTTGTCGCAGGCTGTCACACTATGTTGCTTGATGGTGATAATGTTCGCCATGGGTTATGTAAAAATCTTGGCTTTAAAGAGGTTGATCGAATAGAGAATGTTCGACGAGTTGCAGAAGTAGCAAAGCTGATGAATGATGCTGGATTGATCGTTCTTGCGGCATTTATTGCACCTTATTTATCTGATCGTGCAGTTGCTAAGGAAATTATTGGTGAATGTTTTGTTGAAATACATGTTTCAACACCACTTGAGGAATGTGAGCGTCGGGATATTAAAGGGTTATATGCTAAAGCTAGAACTGGACAAATACCAAATTTTACAGGAGTGAATGCTCCTTATGAGGTACCGGATAAGCCAGATGTTGTAATAGATACGAGTGTTGTTGATATAGATTCTGCTGTTGACAATCTAATGCAGCAGTTTGTGTCCTCTAATAGAGATAAATATTTTGAGAAATAGAGAATGAATGTAACTGTATTTGGTGTGGGATATGTGGGGCTTGTGCAGGCAGCAGCTTTTGCTGACTTTGGGCATGTGGTTTGTTGTGTCGACGTAGATCAGGAGAAGATGGATCATCTTAAAAAGGGGATTATTCCAATATTCGAACCAGGTCTTACTGAGATGGTTAAACGTAACTATGATGCGGGCCGCCTCATTTTTACAACAGACCCTGTTGAAGGTGTTGCCCATGCAGCAGTCAACTTTATTGCAGTGGGAACACCACCCGATGAAGATGGTAGTGCAGATTTACAATATGTATTAGTGGTTGCTGAAACTATTGCAATACATATGAAGGAACCCAAAATTATTGTCGATAAATCAACAGTTCCTGTGGGTACTGCCGACAAAGTTGCCGAACGAGTGAGTCAAGTGTTGGCAGAGCGAGGCGAGAATCTAGGTTTTAATGTCGTTTCAAACCCTGAATTTTTAAAAGAAGGATCTGCGCTTGATGATTGTATGCGTCCAGAGCGGATTATCATTGGTACTGATAGTATCAATGTAGAAACTGTTATGCGTGAGCTGTATGAACCATTTAACCGTAATCATGATAGAATGATGGTTATGGATGTACGCAGTGCTGAGTTTACTAAATACGCAGCGAATTGCTTACTTGCAACCAAAATTTCATTTATGAACGAAATGTCAAACCTAGCTGAATTAATGGGCGTTGACATCGAGCAGGTAAGGCGCGGTATTGGGTCTGACTCACGTATTGGCTATCAATTCATATATCCAGGCTGTGGGTACGGTGGCTCGTGTTTTCCAAAAGATGTTCAGGCGCTTGAAAAAGCCGCAAGGCAGGTTGGTTATGAAGCAAAGATACTGCAAGCAGTGGAAGCTGTTAACCTTGCCCAGAAGCAAAAACTTTTTGAGCATGTAATAAAGCATTACGGTGCTGACCTCTCAGGGAAAACATTTGCTCTTTGGGGCCTTGCCTTTAAACCCAATACTGATGACATGCGTGAGGCTTCAAGTAGAGTTCTGTTAGAAGCGTTATTAGCAGCTGGAGCCAGGGTACAGGCTTTTGACCCAGAGGCAATGGAAGAAGCACAGCGGATTTATGGTAATCGAGACGACCTTGTCTTGATGGGAACAAAGGAAGCAGCTTTACATGGAGCAGATGCACTTATTATTGTCACCGAGTGGAAAAACTTCAGAGTTCCAGACTATTCTCTTTTTAAGAACGAACTCTCAGGTGGTGTGATCTTTGATGGTCGCAATTTATATGATCCAAAGCGGGTTGAAGAGTTTGGTCTAGCCTATTATGGAATAGGTCGTGGGCGATCTATTCTAAAAAACTAATAGATTAGTAATGAACTATTTCAGACTAACTAATAGTTGAGTTAGTCTGAAATAAGCATTTGTTACCCCTCAATTTGCTTCCTAAACAACTTTATCATATCGTTTCTGATTGTTTCATGGTCAAGGTGAAAAATATCTTTTGGGAAGAGTAGTTCTGCAACTCCTGTATCAAAAATCCGTTTAACCTCATATTCATCATGAGCCACATCTTGTTGAAACATATAATTGAGCCATGATTTGTTGGTATGGATGATAAACTCTACACGCATACCACCAAGTCTTGCAAAAAACTTCATCATTGGTGTTTTGCTGCTCGATCCTGTCGATGTGCCTTTGTACACACTGTTATCTGTTAGTGAATCTGAGATATCCTCCAGCACCATAAATGAGTCAGCATTTGAAGCACTTCTTGTGAGGTGATTCTGGAATATCTTTACATCGGAAACAGAATCCAGCACAGCCATAAGACCAAGTTCATCATCAACAGCAACAGCAGGGTTTTTTTCGTTTTTTCTCAGTAATTTTATAACTTTTGCTTCTGGTGGTTTTTTGCGAATAGAAACATAAATTGGAACATCCTTTTCACCAACAGTAAAGCGTCGTCGCTTGAGAAGAGTCAGTTTGTTGCCTTTACCTACTGGGTGCTCGCATCTTTCCTTAGGGCAAATAACCTTGACGTCAGTACAGCTATAGTCATTGGAATCATGGCTGGAATATAAATATACAATATCATGTTCACCAATTTTCTGACTGTTGCTCCATACATAATCATTTAAAAAGTGAAGGAAGTTTGAAAACTTCGCCTCAATTTCTGTTTCGCGCTCTCTTTGATCAATGGAGCCAGCAAGGTTCATTAAAACTAGTTTTCTTCTTGCTTCAAAGCGTGCCTTTTTATGGTAACGATCATCAAACATGATGAGTAAGAGTTTAACTGGGTCATTTGCAACTTCAATCTCATTTGTTGTTGCTATATGAGATGCATATGGAGCAAGTATTTTCCCTTTTAGTGAATTAACAACCGCATCTGCTGTTCTGGCATATTCATGCACTCGTGCTTCGACTTCACGAGCTGTGCCGTGCATGCCGAACATGTTACCCAGAAGAGCGCAGGCACGTTTGCCACGTTCAACCTGTAAAGCTTGATTTACAAGCAGTTCAGATATTTCATTAAAATCATGAATACCTAAAAATTCAAAAACTTGACTTCTGAGAGCACGGTATTTGGTTACTGTGGTGTTATCTTGCCTTAAGTTTTGAACCCATGTTCTGGTTTTAGGCGAAAATGGGCTTGTGGCTGACACTGAATCCTGAACAGCAAGTGGGCCACTTTGTTGCAGGGAGGTAAAAACACTATCTTCTTTGAAAACTGACATAAAAAAACTCTATAAAAAACGGTTTGTAAAAACTACAGATCTGATTGATTTAAAGACCGTAACAGCCAATAGAGCCAGCATCATACAAGGTGAAAAGTAAAAAACCAAAGAAATAGTTCTATGAGGAGTAAAGGGCACTGTGTCTGTGAAGCTATTGTTGAAGTAGTACAACGGTAATATTGTCTTTGCCGCCTTTGTCGTTAGCTAAATCGATTAGCATCGGTGCTTTAATAGAAATTGGATGAGGGATTTGTAGGATCTCTTGAATGTTATGATCATCAACCATGTCAGTCAACCCGTCTGTGCATAACAAGAGTAAATCATCAGGAGTGATTTGGTATTCTGTGATATCAATCTCTAGTAATGCGTCTGTTCCGACTGCTCGTAAAATAACATTTTTCATTGTCGAGCTGTTTTCTATACCAAGTTTTTTTTGTTCCTCTATTAAGCTGTGATCTTGTGTTAATTGCCTTAGGTTTGAGCTTTGGAATACATAGGTTCTGCTGTCACCCACATGACCAATTATAGCCTTGTTATCAGAAATGATAACGATTTCAGCAGTACATCCCATACCCTTGTGAGCTGGGTTCTGTTGTACATGCTTTTGGATAAGTTGGTTGGCTTCTTGGAAAATGCTCTCAATGAGTTGAGCTGCTTGCTTGTTGGTTACTGTACTATTTGGGGTCATTCTGCGGGCGGTTGCTGTAAAAATACTGCTAGCAATTTCACCAGCAGCTTCTCCACCCATGCCATCAGCTACACAAAAGAGTAGTGCTTGATCGTTGCAGTAATAAGCGTCTTCGTTATGAGAACGTCTTATTCCGCAATCAGTAATTGCATAACTTTCTATTTCGTTTATTTTATTCATAGTATTTGATAACCAAGAAATGTATCTGAATCAATATTTTTTATTTAATTCTTAGTTTTTTAGGTGAGTGAGTGAAGCAGCTGGGCGATAAATATATTCTTCTCGATCTACTTGGGATAGGTGGTGTTGCTGAGGTTTACAGAAGTAAACTTGTAGGTGAAGCTGGTTTTTCCAAGATGGTGGTTGTCAAGAAATTGTTATCCCAATTTTCTCAGGATGAAGAAAGTCGTATTGCCTTTATTAACGAGGCCCGGCTTGCCGCACTCTTGCAGCATGAAAATATCGCATCAACATATGATTTTGGAGAAATAGATGGAGAATACTTCATCGCAATGGAACATTTAGCAGGTGTTGATCTTTTTAGTTTACTTCAAAAGCATCGTGAAAATGGAACAAAGATAGCACCAGAGTTTGTTTTACCAATCGTTTCAAAAATATGTGCAGGAATGGACTATGCTCATAAATTAAACGGATTATCTGGTGAACCTTTAAATATCATTCATCGAGATTTGACTCCTCATAACATTTTTGTGACTTGGGAAGGAAAGGTTAAGATACTCGATTTTGGTATTGCAAAGGCGGAGCTTGCTGATCACCGTACCAGGGCAGGGGTTGTGAAAGGAAAAGTCTCTTATATGTCTCCCGAGCAGCTTGCTGGAGAAGAGCTGGATTGCAGATCGGATTTGTTCTCAATTGCCATTCTCTGTTATGAACTTTTAAGCGGCAAGCGAATGTATCAAGGAGATAATGCTGCCTTGATACGAAAATGTTTCACTGCTGAATATACTCCGTTACCTGATGTTGTAGAGGGCTTACCTGAAGAATTATATGAAATAGTCCATACCGCATTGAGTAAGGAGGTTGGTGCTCGTTTTAAAGATTGTAAAATATTCAAAGAGCAAATTGAAGACTGTTACTTTACGCATTATGGGCGTATGGATGAGGTTCTTCTGGCTGAGCACCTGCAGTAGCATTTGCTGATATTCAGAGGTGTCCAGTTGTCTGGTTTTGTCATCTTGCAAATCGATTTGCTCTTTTTTCCCTTTTTTATCTAAATCGGATCTATCAAAAAGCAGCTCATGCTTGCCAATGGTGATGATGTCATCATGGCGCAAGACGTGACTGGTCTTGATCTTCTCGTTGACAAAAGTGCCGTTGGTTGAGTCTTTGTCTGTTAAAATGAACGACGCCGAAAGGGATTCTATCTCAGCGTGATGACCTGAGACTGCAAGGTTGTCGATGACAACATCGTTATCAGCTTTGCGGCCAATGGTGAGCTTTTGACCAATTGATAAGGCATACTCTTGAAGAACCTTACCTTTGAAACAGAGTCTTACAATAGGCATATTCGTCACTCATTATTAAAAAGAAAAATGGGGATATCTAATTAACATAGAATACCCCCATTGTTGAACTTTTTAAAGAGCAAAAAGTGTTTGTTCGATCAACTGCTTATACATCCATATCAGCTGGTTCATAATATTCTTTAGGGTGCTTGCAGCATGGACACTTTGGTGGAGGCTCGGTGCCTTCAACAACGTATCCGCATAATGCACAACGCCATTTAATTGGCTCATCTCTTTTAAATACTGTACCACTTGTTACCATTTCAAGAAGTCTGGCGTAACGATCTCTGTGCAGAGCTTCAACTTTGGCTATTTGCTCAAACAAAATAGCTGCATCCTCATTGCCTTCCTCACGAGCTTCTTTTGCAAAGGTTGGGTACATATCAACAGTTTCGTAATTTTCGCCATCCATTGCCTCTTTAAGGTTTGCTGCAGTATCACCAATGCCACCAAGCATTTTAAAGTGATCGTTTGCATGGCGTTGCTCGTTGAGTGCTGTTTCTTCGAATATTTTTGCAATGTAATGATACCCTTCTTTTTTTGCTACCTTAGCAAAGAATTGGTACATGTTACGTGCTTGAGATTCACCAGCAAATGCGGCTTTGAGGTTTTCAGTTGTTTTGCTCATTATATCCTCCTGAAAAAAGTGATTTATATTTGGGTACCCTGATATACCCGTGAAGTAATGACCGATATCCCTAGAATAGTTTATTGCGTTCTTCTTTGTCAAATAAAATGTAAATGATAATTAGTATCACAATGTGAGGTTAATTCTTTGCTTATCAAGTTACCTTGTTGTGTTGTTCTTGAGTTTCTCTTTAAGAGGGAAGAATTTAGTCCTTACAAAGGGTAGATAGGAAGGGAAGGAAATTATTGTAAAAAGAAAAAATATATATTTTTTTATAGCACCTTCTTTTGTTCTAAGGTATATTGTCTGGTTCTTCAAAGAATGTGGGGCTCGTTGTGACGAGTATACTCCCGCATGGAGCCTTTGGCAGTGTGCTGAAGGAGGTGAGAGTTGCAGACTGTGCATCGTCTCATTTTATATTTATATCTCAAAGCAAAATGAGTGGAGCCGGAAAAGCCGGTTGCCAGAGGACAACGAGCCATGACTAAAGATTTATCAAAAGTACGTAATATTGGTATTAGTGCCCATATTGACTCGGGAAAAACTACGCTAACTGAGCGTATTCTCTTTTATACAGATCGTATTCACGCAATTCACGAAGTTCGTGGCAAAGATGGCGTCGGTGCAAAGATGGATTCCATGGAACTTGAAAAAGAGCGTGGAATTACTATTCAGTCTGCAGCAACATACTGTAGCTGGAAAGACATAGACATTAATATCATTGATACCCCGGGTCACGTTGATTTTACCGTAGAGGTTGAGCGTGCACTTCGTGTTCTTGATGGTGCTGTTCTTGTTCTTTGTTCGGTTGGTGGTGTTCAATCTCAGTCCATCACAGTTAACCGCCAGATGACCCGTTATAATGTCCCACGTATTGCTTTTGTTAATAAGTGTGATCGTACTGGTGCAAATCCAGTAAAAGTAACCGAACAACTTCGAGACAAACTCGATCTCAACGCTCACATGATGCAAATCCCAATTGGCCTTGAGGCTGATTTGGTTGGTGCAGTTGACCTTATCACTATGAAGGCTGTGTATTATGATGGTGATAACGGCGAGATTATTCGTGTAGAAGAAATTCCTGCTGATATGCTTGAGGAAGCACAGGAGAAGCGTGAAGCACTTCTGGAAGAAATTTCCATGTTCTCTGAAGAACTTATGGAAGCACTTCTCGAAGATGGTGATATCGATACTCAGGTTATTTACGATGCAGTTCGTAAAGGAACCATTGATCTTGAATTCACACCAGTTTTCATAGGTTCTGCATATAAGAACAGAGGTGTTCAAGCAATGCTTGACGCTGTAGAGCAGTATTTACCTTGTCCAACAGATGTTGAGAACTTAGGGCTTGATCTTGAAAACGACGAAGCTGAGTTTGCAGTAACTAATAATGATGAGGATCCTCTTATTATGCTTGCATTCAAACTCGAAGATGGTCGTTATGGCCAGCTCACCTATGTTCGTACCTATCAGGGTACCTTAAATAAAGGTGATACTGTTTATAATCGTCGTACCGGTAAAAAAGTAAAGATCGGTCGTCTTTGTCGTATGCACTCTGATGAGATGGAAGAAATTGACAGCTGTGGCGCTGGTGACATTGTAGCACTCTTTGGTGTTGATTGTGCATCTGGTGATACTTTCACAGATGATCAAATTTCATGTTCCATGACATCCATGCATATTCCTGAGCCAGTTATTTCTCTTGCTATTATCCCAGTTGATAATAAAGCTCAGATTAACATGTCTAAGGCACTCAATCGTTTCACCAAGGAAGATCCTACCTTCCGTACTTTCGTTGATCATGAAACCAACGAGACCATTATCTCTGGTATGGGTGAGCTTCACCTGGAAGTTTATGTTGAGCGTATGAAGCGTGAGTATGGCGCAGAAGTAGAAGTTGGCCAACCTCAAGTATCTTACCGTGAAACCATTACAGAGCGTGCTGAGTTTAATTACACACACAAGAAACAGTCTGGTGGTTCTGGTCAGTTCGGTCGTGTTGCTGGTTACATGGAGCCTCTTGAAGAGGGTGAGTACGAATTTGTTGATCAGATCGTTGGTGGTGCTATTCCACGCGAATTTATCAGTTCTTGTGATAAAGGTTTTACAAAGTCTCTTACCAAAGGTCACCTCTGTGGTGCAGGTATCACTGGTGTTCGTTGTGTTATTAATGACGGTTCTTTCCACGCAGTTGACTCCTCTGATGTGGCGTTCCAGCTCGCATCGGTAGGTGCTTTCAAAGAAGGTTACTTAAAAGCCAAGCCGGTTATTATGGAACCAATCATGAAAGTTTCCGTTGAGGGGCCATCTGAGTTCCAGGGCGCTATCATGGGTTCAATCAACCAGCGTCGTGGTATGATTATTGGTTCTAACGAAGAGGGTCTTTATTCTGTAATTGAGGCTGAAGTACCATTGTCTGAGATGTTTGGTTATTCAACCACACTGCGTTCCCTTACTCAGGGTAAGGCAGAGTTCACTATGGAATTTGCTACCTTTAAGCCTGTTCCAAAAGGTGTTGGTGAAGAATTGGTCAAGGCTTACGCAGAAGAGCGTAAGAATTCTTGATAAATTAACTCAAAGACTATACCCTTTTAGTTATAAGTAAGCTTTTGATGCGGCTAACTGAAAGGGTGTTTGAAATATAACCATAAGAGGTGAACTGCCATGGCGGATAAAGATACAAGCGTGAAGAACCCACTTCAGGCAATCGGTTTCGAAACAAAAGATACTGCAGGGCTTCAGTCAATGGGACTGGTAATGGCTCGCGCAGGTTTAGGTAAAACAGCAATTCTAGTTCAATTTGCACTCGATTGTATGATGAACAACAATAATGTTCTTCACATTTCCATCGGTGAAGGTGTTGAAAAGACCAGAAGCTGGTATGATGATATAGTAAATCTCCTCAATGTTGAAGCTGTTGATGTACCTGAATTGATGTCTAAGCGAATGATTATGACTTTTAAAGAGTCTAACTTCAGAAAGGCAGTACTTGCAGAACGTATTGAAGATCTTGTTCAGCAGGGAATCTTTAAACCAGAATGTCTTGTGATTGATGGTTTTGATTTTGAAGCAGCTGATCGTGCAGAGCTTGAAGAATTACGTGCTTTTGCAGAAGAGATTGGTGTTAAGATGCTTTGGTATAGTGCAGTAAGTCATCGTGGTGATGAACGAGTGAGTGCAGATGGTGTTCCTGCACCTTGTCATGAGCTTGACGATCTTTTTGAAACAGCTCTACTGATTAAGCCAGAAGGCGATGAGATGCACCTTAAAATTCTCAAATGCGAGGCTTGCGCTGTAGATCTAGGTACTATTCTTACTCTTGATCCATCAACCATGTTGATTCAACAGGGATAATATCTTTTTAAAGAGTAATTGATATGCTACGTAAAAAGCAGGAGCCTTCTATATGAAGGTTTCCTGCTTTTTTTTTGCAAAAAATATATCTGACATATAAAGAGCTATGAAATTCAGACCTTGTATTGACCTGCATGGTGGTCAAGTTAAGCAGATTGTAGGTTCCACACTTTCAGATGATAAGCCTGATACACTTCAGACTAACTTTACTGCTGATAAACCTTCAAGCTGGTTTGCTGATCTATATAAACAAGACAACCTTAGGGGCGGGCATATCATCAAACTTGGCCCAGGCAATGATGCGGCAGCTGAGGCAGCACTAAGTGCATGGCCAGGTGGTATGCAGATCGGTGGTGGTATAACTTCAGCTAATGCAAAAGAGTGGCTCGATAAAGGTGCTTCCCATGTAATTGTGACCTCTTATGTATTCAGAGATGGTCAGGTTGATGAGCAGCGGTTGAAGTCATTAGTTGATCAAGTTGGTAAAGAGAACCTGGTGTTAGATCTCAGTTGTCGGAAGAAAGGTGATGACTATTATATCGTAACAGATAGATGGCAGAAATTTACTGATGTGAAAATATCAGCTCAGGTAATGGATGATCTTGCTTCAAAATGTGACGAATTTCTCATTCATGCAGCTGATGTTGAAGGTAAGTGTCAGGGTATTGAAGTGGATTTGGTAGAAAAACTAGCAATCTGGTCACCTATTGCTGTAACCTATGCTGGTGGAATAAGAAGCATCGCTGATATGGAACTCATCAATCAGATTGGTAAAAGCCGTATTGATGCCACTGTTGGTAGTGCTCTTGATATCTTTGGTGGTGAATTGATGAAGTATAACGAGGTAGTTGAGTTTTACAGGGATAACGGAACCTTGACCTCTTAGAAATCATCCTATAATATGAATGATAATAAGTAATTTACTCTTTATTTTAACAGACTAATTATAGCTGATGACAATACCCAATACAGATAAACAACGAAAAAAGATAGAACGATTTATCGATCGCATGCCGGCACTTTCAACTACGGTCGGCAAAGTCCTTGAGGTGTGCAGTAAGACCGATGCCTCACCCAACGAACTTAATAAAGTTGTATCGCTTGACCCTGTTCTAACTGGGCAGGTGCTAAAACTTATTAATTCCGCTTATTATTCGCTTGTAAATAAAGTTACCTCATTGCCAAGAGCTATAACTATGCTTGGTATGAATACTGTTAAAAATATGGCCTTGAGTATGGCTATTATTGCAACAGTAGGAATGGGTAGAAAGTCAAAGGCGTTACCGATTAGTAGGTTTTGGGCACATAGTCTTGGTGTCGGTGTTGCGGCAAAAATGTTTGGAGCTAAGGTTGATCTTGATATTATGCAACGCGAAGAACTCTTTTTTGCAGGCCTATTGCATGATCTTGGTAAGGTGCCTTTTGGTGATGAGTACTTTGAGGTTATCGAAGCTTCAAAGGAGGAAGAAGCACCTCTTATCGATATGGAGCGTAGGATTCTTGGTACAGACCATCAGGAAATAGGCTTGATCATTGCCCGGAAGTGGAAATTAAATGATTTTCTTGTTGAGTGTATTTCTGGGCACCATGAAAGTATAGAAGGAGATATGGATAAGCGTATCGCCTTTATTACACTTGCTGATATGTATACTAATATCATGAAGTATGGCTCCGCTGGGAATGAATTTCCAGATATTAGCAAGAGGGATGAGTTGCTTGCTCATGTAGGTTTGCGTTGGGAGCAAATTGAGGATATGGGCGAAGATATCAATGACGAAATAGAACGGGCTAAGGTCTTTTTACAAGTTTAATGTCCTCATAAGGATAAACAATGGCAGATAATATGATGGTTCAATTATGGGGGGTGCGTGGTTCTATTCCCTGTCCTGGTGGC